>Ga0326727_10006740_pt1 | contig 31128 bp, 25 predicted proteins | sample MB2enrmetagenome_FD_207643 | JGI IMG/M metagenome (GOLD analysis project Ga0326727, IMG submission 207643) | Lab enriched peat soil microbial communities from McLean, Ithaca, NY, United States - MB29MY | ecosystem: Environmental > Terrestrial > Soil > Wetlands > Peat | place: USA: New York... | reverse complement strand
CTAAAGCCACATATTTACTTTTCATGATTCGTTACATTGAAAGGATTGCTGATCACTGCTGTAATATCTGTGAAAGTGTAGTTTATCTTGCTACTTCGGAGCACGTCAAACTAAACTAAATAGACTTTTTAATCACAGAGTGACAGGAAAATTTAAGAGGATTTCGATAGACTTCTGATTTCCATGAGGAATAATATATACGATTTATAGACGGTTAATGAAATTCAGGAGTTTATCGAATTCTACTATAGTTCCTGCTTTAATGAATTACATTTTCTATTTGTGGATTAAATCTTTTTCTTTAGGATAGCTGTTTTGCAAGTTAAAATGCTGTTGTCGTGATGAGATCATTAAGATTTTAATAAGTTTGATAACTAAATGCAAAATAATAACTACTTAGATAAATTAAAAAATATCTTTTTTAAGTCGAAAAGTTTACTTTGCAGAATGAGATACTATCTAGTTGCATTTTTGTATCTAGTTTTCATAATTAATATCAAAATCAAAATATAGAGGCTGAATATGATACGAGTGACAAATAATAAAACAAGTAGAGGGCATACATTATTAAAGACTTTCAGAATTATTATTCTGGCACTTTTAATCCTAGTGAGTATCGCAGGCGCAGAGCCGTATGCATATATTACGAACGCAGGCAGCAATACTGTTTCTGTAATTAACATAGCTACAAACAAGGTTACATCCACATTGAATGTTGGGGACTTACCTTGTGGAGTGGCAATAAACCCGGGGGGAAAGAAGGTATATGTGACGAACGCAGGTAGTAATAACGTTTCTATAATTGACACTACCAAAAACAAGGTTACATCCACATTTGATGTAGAATCCGAACCTTTTGGAGTTGCAGTCAACCCAACTGGAACAAAGGTGTATGTGACAAGCGTTGTCAGCAATACTGTCTCTGTACTTGACACCATGACTAACACTGTGATAGCTACGGTGCCTGTAGGAAGTTATCCTCAAGCGATTGCAGTCAGTCCAGATGGAACAAGGGCATATGTGACGAATATGATCAGTAACACTGTCTCTGTAATTGATACAGCCACAAACACAGTTACTGCCACGGTGAATGTAGAAAATTATCCTAGTGGAATAGTAGTCAACCCGACAGGAACAAAAGTATATGTAACAAGCATGGTCAGCAAATCTGTTTCCGTAATTGACACAGCAACAAACACAATTACTGCCACAATTACTGTTGGAAGTGGAGCTAATGGAATTTCAGTAAATCCAGATGGAACAAAGGCATATGTTGCAAATGAATATACTAATAATATCTCTATAATTGATACTGCAACTAACAACGTTACAGCTACGGTGAATGTAGGATTCCAACCTATTGGAGTTGCGGTCACCCCGGATGGAACAAAAGTTTATGTTGTAAACAGCGGCAGCAATAGTGTTTCCATAATTAATGCAGCAACAAACAAAGTCACTGCTACGGTGAATGTAGGTGAAAGTCCTATAACACTCGGACAATTTATAGGTTCTCTTCCAGCAAAAACAGTACTTCCCACTGCTGAATTCTCTGCATATCCTACATCTGGAAAAGTGCCATTAACAGTAAGCTTTAATGATAAAAGTACTGGATCACCTAATTCATGGTCTTGGAGATTCGGAGATGGAGATACTTCAAAAAACAAGAACTCTGTACATAAATACACTAAAGTCGGAAAGTACAAGGTTAGCTTAAAGGTAAAAAATGCTGATGGTATCAATGATAAAACAGTATCTAAGTATATCACAGTAACAAATAAATAGTTGATATGACTTGCGCAGTCAAACTAAGAAATCAATAACCCTAAGCAAAGAATTGTCAAAAATAGAAGTTAAAACCATAAAGCTACTATACTTGATTTTAGACCTAAGGTGCGTAAGTACTAATCTTAACTAAAAAACAGTAAAATCTAGTATAAAGAGAGGGGAATTATTGATCGAATAACTCTAACGAACTACCCTCCCTGTAGAGGTGATGCACTCCAAGGAAGTGGCTTCCTTCGAGTAATTCCTTCATCTGTTCTCAAATTTGAGATCCATAGGTAATTCTGTATTGTCAGAGATTATCAACAAATTATTGATAGCCTGTCAACAAGGTATTTTGTGATAGGAAGCGTAACATAATATTGATAGAACTATTTTGATCCCTATCAATTTTGTTCCCGCAATCACAAATCATAACACGCCTCCAAGAAAGCATAGCATGGATTTTAGATTTTAGTAACTACACTATTTATTGACTATAAAGAGCTTTTATTCTGTATTTTACACATTGCACAAAATGGTAGTGAAATATATATAGAATAACTACGTTGACCAAGATTATACTTTGTAGTTACTATATAATCTGCAAAACTATAACTCTTTATAAATATTCTATCTTAAAAAGAGTGAAAAGTTAACGATTTTCAACCCCACTTTTCTGGCGAATCCTAGTTAAGGAAGAAGATTTCCTACCTTATAGTCAAATAGCTTTTTGCTTCAGGCTTCATATAAGAAATCATTAAAACAGTGGGAAAAAATATTTAATGGATGGGAAAAAATCAAAATTGTTATTCTTAGTAAAAGTCGTACATTTTTTTTCTCTAATCTCTATATTTGTACAGGATAATAACATTTTGTCTTAAGAAGTTGCTATTTTTCGACCTTCTGCTTATATCTTACACATTTGTTCATTTTTGCAATAATTAAGTCTGCACAAAATTAGTGGGAGATATCTATTTGGATGTTGGATGTAATATATAAGTCTATATATGTCTGATTACTAACTAATCGTAAAGTAAAAAAACATTCTCAATAATCAACAATTAAATAAAATCAACAACTCGAAACTTGTTTATTGAATTTCAGTAAAGATGGTCACTGATCTTGTTTTATCCAAGCTAAATCGTCCATTATTTTTTTATTAATGTATTAATAGCCAAAGTATGGAATCTTGATTCAGATTTTCTTATGTTTGCTACAAAATATCCCCTTGAGCAGCATAATTTGGCTCACGCTATCCGAAAATGTTAGTTTTTCTTGTAAGATTGTTTTAAAGATATGACTTTTCATAGACGTGTCTGTTTATTTGTAGCATAAAATGTTTATATATATTTAAGCTGTATAGATTTATATCTTAGAATTACTTAATATGTTAAATACTGGGGATCAAAAATTTTATTGTGCGAATGATACTCCTATAGGAGTTATTATTAGCACTGGATACTTCAAGAAGCATAACCGTCTAAAAAATATACAAAATAGACCTAAAGAAGGAGAGGATAAGAACGAAAAAACAAACATTTGACATAAAAAAAGCAACAATATGCGTTTTAATAGTAATATCTTTTTTAATATCTGTGACAGCTGCGGCAACAGACAACAACTCAAACATTAAACACAAGAGTTCCCATCATAAGGTATCACATGTAGCAAAAAAGGTTAAAACTGAGTTGGATCAAGATCCTGACCCCGCAATCAGCTATGATACAGCTAACGAACCAGGTCCAATATCGCCATCCTTAGGAAACCCAATGTTATCTTCAGGAGCACCAACTTCTTCAGGAACCAAAGTTAATGAGGGGCCTTATGCAGGGTCTAGCACGACCATAAATACAGGAAAAGCGGCTTCGAACACAATTAACAAGGGACTGAATTCAGGAAATACATATAACAGTGGACTTCGTCCAGGAACAAAAGTTTATATGGGACCTTATGCAGGATCTACATTTAACTTTGGTTACTTACCCGGTGGTACAGTTAACACTGGAGAACATCCAGGAGATAGCTACATCAATGGAACTAATGGAGCAACCAAATATAACAGTGGAGATAATCCAGGAACCACAGTTAATAAGGGAGAATTTGCAGGAGATAGTTTCTATAACGCAACTATATCCCCGCGTCTGCATGATTAATGAAGCTAGGGCATAAAAATTAATACTAGGCAAAATTAAGGGAATATCACTAAAAACAGACAAAAAATACATACACAAAAACAAATTGTATTGGTATTCTCAAATGTGGGCAAATAAAGTAAATTTGACAGTTTTGTCAAATTTGATCTGTGACATATAAAAACACCCAAATAACGGCCCAATAAATATAGGACTTACGTGATTGAACCAAAAAAATCAATGGCATTAACCCTCGAAGGTTTAAAGCATACTTAAGGCTATAAAGTCCATTATGCTTGGTTTTTGACATTCAATACGTAAGTTCTATATTGACAACTTTTATCAGTTTCAAATTAATGGAGATTTTTTATCTAAGCGAATTTCTACAGATTTCTAGAAATAACAGCAACTATGACGATGGTGGCTTAAGTTTATCCTTTTTGATCAGCAGTGAAAAACGATGTTTCCTTTTAAAATGTTGCGATTTCTTTCTTTTTTCTTTCAACACTAAGCTGAAATTTTAATTCAATCTTATAGTTACATTTTGATTTCTCTGAATACAGTATTTTTATAGACTACCACTCAGTTGAAGACTAAGTGGCTTCTTGGTTCATTCCTTTGTCTTTTGAGAACAAGTCCAAAAGACCATCCTCCGCATTCCAAGGATGTCAGATTCCAATTAGATTTTGATCAATGAGAGAGAATTTTTTTGATGTTACTCGTTAAGAATAAACCAAAAGTCAGCATTCTTGCAATCATTCGAAAACTGAAATAGGAGACAATAATTAGGCTATGGAAACTCAAAAAGAGTATTTGAAAATAATACTATTGCAAAGAACATACATAAGGATTGAGGGATATTTCACAGCTTCTATAGGCAATGTTAGCAAAGAAGAAGCCGATATTGCATACGAACCAGGGTTGAAATTGGCGCTTACATCCATTGAGCTGAAGACCCAGGGGTTTTACACTCTGTCCTATAAAAAATAAATAAGCTTCTAACTTTGAAAAATTACATAAAACCCAAAAGATTTTATTGTATTAAACTCACGAATTAATTTCACATTTTAAATCAATTTGAGGGGAGAGGTATATAATAAAAACAGGAACCCATCAGACTTTGCATCGATTATGCTCACAATAGCACAGAATATAGATGAATACGAAGATCCAAATGCATATCACGAAATTTTAGTAGAAGTAATGATCAATGCGATTATGGTCGTTTCTGAGTAACCATAGACTGATGACTGATAAAGAGAATCACAAAATATTCATGCGCCAGGGTCTTCGACTACCTTTTGAGTTATGAAGTTTTGAATCGGTAAGATTTAATTATTATGCACGACTCTGATTTTCTCTAGATTAGATCATAATCGAAGAAAATACAATAAAGTAAAAAAATCTTTAAATTAGTTTACATAACAAATGCTAACCTTGAAAGAGTTAATCTTACTAAATCTAACCTTAAAAGAGTTCTCCTAGATCGATATAAAGCAAGCCGTCAGGAATGCCTTGAGAATATAAACGAAAAGAAATGAAGAAGAGTCTTATTCCCTGGTTGAATTACAAGAATTGTAGATTATCAAGAACTTTGAAGGACAGCAACTTCTGTACTCATTTTTTGCTATTCAGAATTAGTATAAAATATTGCTCTATCCTTTGAAGGATTGCGATAAACCTCTAAATTTCTTCATATGCTTATAATTTATATATAGATAACTCATGAAAATCAAAGGTTAATCGAAATCCTCTTATAATTTATTCTTTTTTCTCTTTAAGATGCAAGCCTGTGATAATGACCATTTATTGTTGATATCAATTAACTATACCTAGAACTATATAGAACAAATACAATAAATATATAATAAATCTTTTTACTAATGTAGCTAATAGATCATGATCTATAAATTCACTGTGACATATATCCTGGAACAAAATGTCTTAGTGTAATTATGTACATGGATGTGAAAATTTTACAAGTATATATCCAACCGATCATCTCTTGGGCTGCAGACATATCGCACCTGCAGCTCACAAAGTCAACTAATTTGGCACCAGCTGTTGTAGTCAGGCTCCTAAAATCCTCTTAGAGAGCCGGAAACTTAATGTATATTTTCCAACAGAAAATAAAAAGTTTATATACTATATAAAACTTCTAAATAAGAAAAGATAAGATTTAGAGGTCCAGGCTCCACCCTGGACCCAATCCCCGTAAGAGGAACTTGTAATGATAAATAGACTATACGTTATTTTTGATATTAAAGTTTTTCTGCTTTTTTTTGTTGAGAACTTGGAGACCACGCTTTTCTGTATAGATGTGATCTAATGGACAAAAATATGATCCGAGCAGAATCAGAATTGGAAGATTCTATTTTCCTTAGAAAACGTGTTTTGCTATCTGCATATACCCCCGAACGACTAAGCCATGTTCTGCACCGTACAGAGCAGATCAAAGAATACATCGCATATATGAAAGATGTTTTTCGAGATTGTGTACCCCATAACATATTTGTCTCTGGGCATTCTGGTACAGGTAAAACGATGCTAACTAAACTTGTTTTAAAGGACTTATTGGAAGTTGCTTCAGAAAAAAGAATACTTCTACATACAATTTATGTCAACTGCGTGCAGACACCATCTGAATATAACATGTGGCGAACCATCATCGCACAGATGCCCGATGTAGCTGGGGTGATGCCGAGTAGTTTAGGACATTCTGCAACAGACTATAGGGTTTATTTCAGCGATCTTTTCCGTTATTACGATGGTATGATGATAATCGTCTTTGACGAATTGGATAAGTCACAAGAACCAAACATTATAAACAGTATCGTGAGAACAATATCTGACATCACAGGTTATACACCTAGCGTAATCTGTATAACAAATGACTTCAAACTGAAATCACAACTAGAACCGCATGTTCGAAGTGTCGTCGGAAACTGCGAAATTCCTATACCACCATACAATGCTGAACAATTGATAGATATACTTCGGACAAGAGCCGAGCTTGCTTTTAGATCTGGTGCATTAGATGATGTGGTAATTCCATTATGTGCAGCATTATCTGCTCAAGAACATGGCGACGCGAGGCGAGCAATAGATATTCTCAGGATTGCAGGAGAAATTGCCGAAGGAAACGGGGCGAACAAAATAGAGGAGATGGATGTCCGCAAAGCGTTTGTAAAAGTAGAGAATGACATGGTGAGATCACACGTTCGACAACTGCCAACCCAGTCTAAAATAGTACTAGCCGCTTGTATCTGTTTACTTAAAGCAAAACGCCTTGAGCCAACTGTAACAAATTTATATCCACTTTATATAGACATGTGTACAGCCATTTCCTTAGGAACAGTAACCTCAAGAAGAGTTAAAGATTTGGTGTCTGAACTTGATATATTTGGGTTAATATCAACAGGTATACATTTCAAAGGCAGGTATGGAAGACAAAAAATAATAACAGAGATAGCGTCTGCAGATGAGGCTTTGAATGAATTACTCTTGGATGAAAGGGTGAAATTTATTGAACCTATAATTATGAAAAAACGTTAATGCAAACATTTCCTTAGGAAGCGAGCATAAACATTCATTTCCTAAGGAGCTAACATTTTCTTTTTTGGGAAAAATACTGAAACTTACTCATTTTCATCTACTCTTTGATTCACGACATCATTAATTATATATAGTATTAATTTAATAACTTTATATCATAATAACATATCAAAAGATTTTAATAATAATTTAAACCTTTTATTTTTTTCGTCACCACAGAAAAAAATGGTTTTCTAAGATCCTGTCTGAGCAGCATCATAACTGTATCACCCAGCTGTTTCTGTGGTTTCTAACTCTATTACTTTTGGGATTAGGGACATTGGCCTTAATTTTTATGATTATTTATTGTTTTCATAATTTTTGAATTTCCTTAGGAAATTGATATATGTTGTTTCTTCTTAAGGAGAACTAAATTGTTTTCATAAGTTTTGAATTTCCTTGGGAAATTAATATATGTTGTTTCTTCTTAAGGAGAACTAAATTGTTTTCATAAGTTTTGAATTTCCTTAGGAAATTGATATATGTTGTTTCTTCTTAAGGAGAACTAAATTGTTTTCATAAGTTTTGAATTTCCTTGGGAAATTAATATATGTTGTTTCTTCTTAAGGAGAACTAAATTGTTTTCATAATTTTTGAATTTCCTTAGGAAATTGATATATGTTGTTTCTTCTTAAGGAGAACTAAATTATTTTCATAAGTTTTGAATTTCCTTAGGAAATTGATATATGTTGTTTCTTCTTAAGGAGAACTAAATTGTTTTCATAAGTTTTGAATTTCCTTGGGAAATTAATATATGCTGTTTCTTCTTAAGGAGAACTAAATTGTTTTCATAATTTTTGAATTTCCTTGGGAAATTAATATATGTTGTTTCTTCTTAAGGAGAACTAATTTGTTTTCATAAGTTTTAAAGTTTAAACATCAAGTATTTTAGATTATAAAAAATTATTGATAAAATCTGAAAACGAGTATATATCACAATTCAGGAGCAAAATAGATAGAATCTTATGGTTACTATTTTCAACAACTAATGGACGAGCTCCAAAAATTAATTCGAGAATTTTTATTTATGGGTCTGCGAAGAAGAATAAATTACAATCAATGAACCCATAAAAAGTTGTTTTAATGTTTAAATGATATTATAACTATATTAAATTTTTATAATTATAAGTTTAATTTTTATAAACATCCTAAATAAAAAATATCAAACTTAAGACAGTTTTCCAAAAATTAGTTGGAAGGTAATAAACTGTGGGGAACAGTTCCATATATAATGCCCTTATCTGAAGTTTAGATTAATGAGAAAATCAGCTGAATTCATGTCATTAACAGGTTTAAGAGCACTATTTAAGGAATTAAATTTTTAATTAAAAAAAGAAGAACCCGAGTTCCGACAGGAGAAGTCTAGAACCTGTCGGAAAGGAGTTGTTTGCAGCCAAGTTGTTGACCCAGTTATTCGGACAAGGGGAAATCGCTAAAACCCCGTCCTTGCATATTTAGTACGGATATGCCAACCGTCGCAGAGTAGGATAGGGGAAACTTAAAGTGTTCCTTCTCTTTTGTTTAGTAGGATATGGTAGATGGTTAATTACTTTTTTTCGCACATAGTTGAGGAATATAAATCAATTTGTCTGGGAGATATATAAAGGTTTGTGTGTCATTTTGAATATTTTTATATATTGAGGTTTTCAGAGTTCAGATTCCGTTCGGAATGTCTACATATCATCGGCTAATATTTGTGGATACCATAAATCTGATCTAACACTACAGGATAGAGAATGGAAATGTCCTGATTTCAAGACAAAACATGATAAAGACATTACTGCTGCAAATATAATATCGTACTTGATTTCGTACTTCAATTGCATAAGTCCTAAGAATGTAAAATGGCAGAATGAGCTTTATGCTTTTGTTTTTCTTACAATTCAAAGTTATATCTCGTGTTTTTGGATTTTTGGCATTTTCATTTTCCATAATAAAACACTTTACTAATTAGTAGAATTCAACAGATTATTGTTATTCTGATTTTAGTTTATTTTAGATACTTCTCTATGTATAGTACTAATATTTCATTATATATTATATCTTTTGGCTGCTAATTACCTATTTATTCTATTTGAAATTATGTATATCTATACATACGCTGACTTTATAATGTATCACCATTTCAATATTTTAGTCTTAAAACTATAAATATGGATAACTAGTTGGTTGAATAGCATTGTACGCAGTGTATATGCCGATGGATAATGGATTAAAAAATAATAGTCCAAAAATTATATATAATCAAGCAAAATTTCGGAGAGAAAAAAGTGAGAAAACAAACATTTTCCAGAATGAAAAAAACAATTGGTATTTTACTAGCTGTCCTTCTCACCGTAACGTTTACAGTTGCTTCAGCAAGCTCATACCCTATTAGTGGGGGTTACCTTGGGAATGGTTACAATGGTTATAACAACGGTTACTGGAACGATTACTGGTACCCTGGGCATGTGAACATTGGTTATGACGACGGTGGGTACAGAAGTGTGGTCGCTGGTCCCGATGCTTATAAACTGGCTGGTATTTTAGCTGAGTACCCTGGGCACAGGGCATTTGTCACCCATTACCCTGGAGATGAAAATAGGTATGGTGACTTCTTCCATAAGCTGGAATACAGAGGGTTTGCTTGAACAGTTGATTCGGTAACAGTAGGACTATTGGGTTATGTAGAAACTCTTCTACAATAAAGAATCTCTATCATAGTCTCACAGTAAAAATGAACATTTCAAAAACTTAGATTGTCTTCAATTATTTGGTTGACTGTTTCAAGATTTAGTTTCCAGTATTAAAAAATGTCTGTTTCCACCTCACCAAATTCGGGTAAAAAGGTTGTGAAACGGCATTAAGAGTTTTTTGGAAAATTTGAAGCCTTGTTTTTTCTGAAAATCAGAGTTACCAAAATCGCCACCATGGCTTCTTAGCTCCCGGTATTTTAATTGCCTTCTGATTGATTAGAGATTGAATATGGACTGCCTGTTTATGCATAGTTTTTGTCATAAAATCTATGCATTTTGTTAGTTTAATCCAAAATTGTAGGGGGATTTTTATCTGAATCTGAGATAAATACATAAGTTTTACTTAAACCACTGAAAAATGAAAACTTAAATGTTGCTTCATATTAAATTAAAACCCCATACCGGATTGTTTAAATTAAAGCCCAACATCTCATGGAAAACATCTTGTTGTTCCAACTTAAACGTTTATTCATCTTGACTTCAGAAACGGAATAAGTTCCAGATCTCTAACATCTTCCAATCGATAATCTCTATACAACAACTCTTCCAAGGCCTTCCCGGAAGGAACATCTAATTCAATTTCTCTTCCAGAGGCTCCCCTACCTTTTCTTATAGACACTTCTTTAATCATTCCAATCATGGTTAATTCACCGATGGAATTAGAAATCGTTGTTCTGTGTCTAGGTGTTTCACCAATTTCTTCACATATTTGGAAATATGTATTTGTAATATCTTTAACTGTTGTAGTTGGTCGATTATAATTTACAAGTTTTAATATAGCCAACAATACTAATTTTTTATGTAACGGCATAGCAGGAGCAAGAGTTAAAAACCGATCTATATCTACTTCGTTAAATGCTCCATCTATATGTTCAGGAAGTACTTGTAAAAAACCATGCTCTTCTGCATATATTGCTGAAGCCCGCAGCAACTCAATTGCTTTCCGTGCATCTCCATGAACCCTAGCTGAAATGGCAGCACAGAGATTAACAGTTTCTTCTAGAATCGCTCCTTTGTAGAAAGCGAGTTTAACCCGGTCACATAGAATCATCCGTATTTGATCTACGTTGTAAGGATCAAATATATGATCCTTAAAGTTCATTGAAGATTTTACACGGTTATCAAGATCCTTACCATAATGAAGATCATTCGATATTCCAATTGTAGAAATGAAATGACGGTTAGGGAGTAATCTAGACTCTCCTGCTCTACTTAAATTGTACAGAAGACCATCGCTTTTCAGATAATCAATTTCATCTAAAACAATTACAAGAGAAACGTTACATTTTTTAATAATGTCCCATAAAGCAGAATAGTAATAGTCTAAAGAAAACCCTTTCATTGGGATTTTAGTTTCCGGATCTATTTGTTTGATTATTTCATACAGTATGCCATTTGGAGTAGGTTTTATCTTACATGAAATGTACACCCATCTTAAAGGATGATCCAATATTTTTTCGTTTTCCAGTCTTTCCATCAATTTACTTAATAAGAATTTAGTTACTACGGTTTTCCCTGATCCAGGATATCCCAAAACTAATGCATTCGAAGGATATCCTTTTGAGTCAAGTGGTTTGAAAATCCTTGCCAAATCAGTAATTTCGTTTTTCCTTCCAATCAATTGAGGAGGTAGATAGTCTGGAGAAAGAACCTGAGAGTCTTTCAGAATTTTGGATCGTTCTCCCCCAAATATTTCTTTGTAGTTTTTCACTACATCTTCATCTGATTGCATAAAAAGTACACGTTTGTTGATGTATATAAACATGTGTTTGATGATACCCACTATAAATAAACACTTAAATATTGGATATCTTCTCTCACCCCAAAAAAAAGGACTACAATAGAAGGATACATACACCACTACAAACATTAAAAATTAATGTCATTATGGATGAATTTAATGGATTACATACACTATTACAAACATTAAAACATATATTTTAAGATGATTTTTGCAAACTTTAATTGGGTAACTATAAATAAAATAAACTTGATAACAAAACAACATTGCTTTTTATTTTTTAATAAGTAACAGCTTATTTTTTAGAGTCAAAAACACACAACATAATTATATGTTTTAATGTTTGCAATGGTGTCTCTCACCAAATTTAATTTGCTAAATATTCCACAGCATTATTTGGTTCTTCAATTTGTCTATTTTTTGATAATATGCAATTATAAGATACTAAATCACGTATTGACTTTGCAACAAACAAAAAAATATTATTTTAGACTTGTTATCTAAACTCTTACAGAATGATTTTTCCAATATAGATCACATGCTTCGTCTGATTGACCTAATTTTTTCATTAATTCACATCTATGCTGAAAGATAATATTTGCTGTTTTTGAATTTGGATCTGCTACAATAGACGTGCTATACAGCTTCAGTGAAGTATTATAGTCTCCAGCCTGCTCAGATAACATTCTAATATTATAAGCTAGTCGTTGCAAGTTTTGTCCAGTTGGTTTCATTTTTGCTGTTTCGTTGTAAGCTTTCAGTGCCTAATTAATATCCCCTGCCTGAACGGAAAACTGTCCGTCCTGAAGTAACCGCTCAAATTTGCTTTGCTCAAAATTTATATTATTATTCTGATTGTCTTCGTTACTACTCCATGGCCAAGCGCTGACTACTGAACCACTTATTACTAGCATCAGTAATGCTACTATTCCAATCTTGATTATTTTTTTGTTCATATTATCTAGTCCCCATTATGAAGTGGATTGATCATATTTTGGATCTAAAGACAAATGTTGTGCCATTTATGGACTTCAATGCGTTGAAGATTCAGTAACCTTTGATGCTATGGGTAATCAAGATGTGGATGTCTTTAAAAAGGGGTGAGCTCGAATCAAAAATAGTATTTCTGGTAAAACATCGTCTGCGAAGGTTGTGTTGAACAAACCATTCAAGAATGGTATTGAATTGGCGGTAAATGAAACATTAGCAGGTGGTACTCATGATGTGGGTACGTTCTCGGATGCTTCTTTTGGTTCCGGAGCACTCGTATGTGGGATCAGGGGAACAGATTGGTGGCATACAAGGTTCGCTAATGGTGGTGGATCATTCCAAAGCCAGGGAATATATGATGCAATGATTTGGGCAAACTCAAACAGTTCGGATGTTAGCACATCCACTCCAGGAATCAGATTAAGTGATTACATCGAAGAGGGTATTTCACATACAGTGACATACGGTTATGATGCTTCTGGTAATGCAAATATGTATATGCTAAATATAACTCAAAATCGTCTGCCCTTTTTGATTCCATTCGTTTAACGTTTTGTAGGTTACCCAGCCAATTCTGCAGCCAAAGAATATGTGAGTCCCAAAGAAATATTGTCACCAATTCTCTGTTGTATTTCATCGGTTAATTTACTAGGTCTAGCCATTGTCGCACCGTTTTTTATTCCTTAGAACTAATATAAGAGGATCTTGTGTATAATATTTAGTTAGTTTCGTTCTTGACGCGGCTGGGGTATATACACATCAAATCAGAGCCGTTCTCAGGCCATATAAGCCATTACTTGAATAGGATGATGTTTAACCAACTACTCTCAGTAAAAGTCTCACCAGTTAACTTAGAATAAGTCATTTTCCGACTAAATTAATTCCCCCTGATTTTGCCAGCTTTGCACGGTAACTACCTTCGAGATATTTTTCATACATTTTTATTACTTTAAAATAATATAATTTAAGTTATTGATTATAGACACAACCTGATAAACCGTGAATTCTGATAATATATAGAGTAGGGGAAGAGCGACTGTGGGGCGATTTAAGGCACTTTTTTGGGTGAGTTAGGGTATTCACTTAGAATGAATTATCAATCTGTTATAGGGGTTGAGATTAAGTCGTTTATGGACTATATGTAAAGGTTTACGATTTTATAATTCATGCTACCAGGATCACTTAACGTTAATCCGGATTATTTTAAGTTAATGTAATATATTCACAAAAGTATATAATTAATCAAATCTATTTGTGATTAATGTGCTAGTGTTTTTCACACCTTAAGTACTTTAGTTCTAAGGAGAATTCGATATGAGAAAATATTTTTTACCGATTGTTTTATTAGTTCTACTTTTAATGCCAGCAGCTTTAGCAGCAGGCAATGTAAAAATTAAGGATTTTTCCGCTAATGTTACTAGTGGAAAAATTCCCTTGTATACAAGGTTTACTGGTGATGTCGCCGGTAACGTTTCGACCTGGCGTTGGATATTTGAAAATATAGGAACTGGAGCCACAACTTATAGTGGTTCAAAGATAACAACTCATCATAATTTTAAAAAACCTGGAATTTATGATGTTACATTGAAAGTACAGGGACCGGATGGTAGGAATGAGCTTACAAAACCAGCATATATATCTGCCACTGGAGTAAGCTCAAATGCAATATATAATGCTAAAATGAACGGTGCCAAAGCTAAGGCTTCTTTAAGCAAACATAAGCACCACTTCAAACATTATAAAGTCAAAAAATTATCGGTTGTGGGGTGATTTAATTCGTTTTCTTAGGGGAGGTAGGGTATTCACTTAGGGTTAATTATAAACCTGTTATAGGCAGATTAATTCATTTATTGACTAGCATTGAATAGCTATCTTATGTTGCATTGCGAGATCTGGAACATTTAATTTCAATTACTAATTAGTTAAAGTATAACTATATTGACTATGTGGAAAAACCATATAATAAATTAAATCTAGTTATACTTCAAAGGTCTACCCCACCTTCAACCAATCCTTCTGTGGGTTGCAGGATTCTCTTCCCCTGCAACTACAAGATCAATTTTTTGACAATTAAAATCATCTGATTAAGCTAGATAACTAATTATAACTTATTTATACAGGAATATAAATTTTAGATTTTGACTCAGTTATCATAAATTTAGATTTTAAACTATTTTATGTAGAAAATTCACGGACCAATATCGAGAAAGTTAATAAATTTGTGATGTGCATGGGATCTCCTAATACTATAAATACAAATGTGTAAGGAAGATTTTGATTCTCCCCCCAATTCTTTTGGAATAAATATCTACAATTTATAGCAAACTATTTAGCAACTCTTCAGGTAGATGTCTACAATCTATCTCAGGATAAATTTTTGAATCAATCAACAAAAACACAGGTTTTTCTTCTGTATTACCATCTTCATTGACTATAGTGCAATCCAATTTATGAATAATACCCAGTTCTTGATCAAACGCAACTCCTTGCTCTTGCATTGCTCTTTCGCATAAATTTAAATATCTATGTTCGCCTTCTTTATCAAAAAGTACCTGAGTGAGTGATAAACATTATTTTTCGATTGGTAGGTTACATATTTCACTGAGTACACTTACAAGTTTCCATAGCTCTATTGAATCTTTTTCCAACTTGCACGGACGATCTTGAAGACAATCTTCTTTTAATTCAGGTGCCAATTTTGACGCGATTTTCGGATCAATATCTTGCTTCGTATTTTCAATGGAACTCATTTTAATCACCGTTGACTTTTTGCCAACCATAACCGTCGCCTTCAATTTCTATTTTTTTTGCTTTACCTTCATTTACAAGTTTATCAAGCATGTTTTTAGCTGTGGACCTGCTGCATCCTACTAAAGTCACAATAGCCGCATTAGACTTGATACTGTCAATTGACAGAGCATTCAGAAACATATCTTCTGTAAATTTCTGTTGAAATCTTGTTTTCCCACCTTTCGTATTATACAACCTATCAGCCCGTCAATTTTCACGAAACTACGCTACTATATATTACTATTTATACTTTGCCATCACTGGGTAATAGCAATTGTAAAAGATAACATTTTGATGCTTGAATAGTTGGTTATGGAATAGATTTAACCTTAAAAACCTTGGCAATAGCACAGAAGCAAATGAACAATATAAGCACAAAGTAAGAGAAAAACAAGAACTATAAACTAACTAACTAACTAACTAATAATAAATAAAATATCTATATCTATAATCTATCTATCTTCTGTGCCTTTATCATTTGTGCATTTGTTTTTTTTGTTTGGAGTAGGTAGAGTAGGTTATTTTTTGATACCTACTCTACTAAAATCATTATCATTAAACCTTGTAGAGTAGGTGGAGTAGGTAGAGTAGGTATTTTTCACGTTTTGTAAAATTGAGAATAAAAAATTAGTTTGTATTTTAGAATTTAAAACAAAAACTTTTTTCCACAAAAATTATTATGTCTCTAATTTCACCTACTCTACCTACTCCACCTACTCTGCAGTTCTACTGTATCCTTTTTTGTAGAGTAGGTGGGGAGATGTAACCTACTCTGGAGTAGGTGATCTACTCTACAAAACCAAATTAAGAAAAAAGAATTAAAAATAAAAGAGAATAAGTCATTTTTCCCATGTATCACTTATGGTGACTTCTGCAATACATGGAACATCAGTCAAGAATAGTGTGCCGGCCTTTTCCATTTCTTCTTTTACAATATTTTTCACTTCTTCGGCCTGGGCTTCTGTGCATTCAAAAACAAGTTCATCATGCACAGTATTTATGAATTTTACACCTTTAGGTTCAAGTTTTAAGAAAATATTATGCATGGCTATCTTTATCATATCAGCACACAGAGACTGTATGGGTAGATTTTTTGATTCACGTTTTATACCGCTTCGTTCTCTCTTGTTTTTAGGAGATTCAAATTTCATTAATCTTCCTGAAATGCTTCTTACATCTCGATTTTTTAATCCTTGTGCGCTTATATCCCTTAGATATTTAGCCACGCCAGGATAAGCTTCAAAGTATCCTTTTATTATTTCTTTTGCCTCATTTTCTGTAACTTCAATTCCTGCAGCTTTGAGCTTTTCTTGCAGACCAAGAGCCCCCATGCCGTAAACGATACCAAAATTTACCGTTTTGGCCATGTTTCTATCTTTTATATCTACTTCATCTATAGGCTTCTTGAATATTTTGGAAGCGGTAAGCTTATGTAGATCTGTATTTTCTTTGTATGCTCGGATATATTCGTCATCTCGTGATACCTGGGCCAAAATTCGTAATTCAATTTGTGAATAATCCGCAGTTATTATCTTGTTTCCTGCAGCTGCTTTAAAAATCGTTCTCCACTCAGACAGGGTTTTTGATGGTTGTTGTTGAAGGTTAGGTTTAGTACAAGAAAGACGCCCCGATTTTGCTCCGATTTGGAAAAAATCAGCATGTATCCGGTCTGTTTTTTTATTTATATAGTTAGGAATCTTCAAGACAAAAGTATTTAGTAGCTTTTCAGCTTCTTTGTATTCGATCAGCTTTTTTATTATAGGGTGATTAAACTTTTTCAGCTCTGTAGATTGTGTATTTTTCACAGGGATGCCAAGTCGGTTTAATTCTGTTATAAGCTGTTGAATACTGTTAAAGTTTACTTTACTTGTCCCAAACATTGTATATAGAGACTGTTTAGCTTCTTGCCTTTTGATATCTATTTCTTTGTGTAATTCATTTAATCTATTCTTATCTACAAATAGACCTGACAATTCAAGCCAAAAAATAGGTGGTAAGGCTTTCATCTCTATGTCAATAACATTTTCAAGCCCTAAAAGTTTAATTTTAGCCTGCTGTTGCCTGAATATTTCAGGTAAATATTTCAAATCGTTTATAGCATATTGTTTTTGTTCATTGGTGAGAGGAACCCCATATCTAAAGCCTTGCTGTTCTTCTTTACTTAGCTTCTGTCCACAATATCTGAATACCAAATCACTAAGTTTTAAAACTCCATGTTTGCCTACATAAAACCCACCAGAAAGGATTATTTCAGCTAAATAGGTATCATAGACATTATAGAGAGTAATCTCTAAATGGTGCTTTAAGAACTTGGAATCGAATTTTAGGTTATGACCTACAACTAAGTTGGTTTCTAACAGTGGTTTTATATTATCTAGCTTTTTGGGGTCTTTATATATTCTTTTTTCCCCAGTCGGTAAAAGGATTTGTACAGTAACTATTTTGCTGCTGAATACGTCAAGTCCAGACCCATTAGTATTATCCGTTTCGATATCAAGATATACGAGAAGCATTCTTAATAGCCCCTCTGTTTCATGATTTCAGCTAGTTCTGTATCATCATCAGTTACTATTATATGATTATTATCCGCAGCAACCCCTACGATTTTCTCAAAGTCATCTAGATAAGTTGCAATTTTAACCCTTTCAGAAGGAACTTTAAAAGGCTCCTGTGCTTGCAGAGTTGTAGAAGTATGAAGCTCATTATTATCTTCTGGAACTTCACTAGATTCTAGTTTCTCTTTATTTTCGTCTTCAAGTTTTAGGTATTTTGTGAATGCATTAAATGGAATTTTAATAACTTGTACTTTTCTTTCACTAACGCTAATTTCATTCTTTTTAAGTCTAGTAAAAGAGTCTGTACTTTTGCTTTTTTGTAGCTTGGGAATTAGAATTCCTAGGTTTTTCTATTCATCTGTTGCAGCTTCGTAAGTGTTCGGTCCGATTTCGCTGTTTAAGTATTTTTTAAGTTTATCTGGGATAAAACAGACACATGAACCATGTTCTTTATCATCTCGAATCCACCCATATCTCTCATGATTAAGTATATGCTCTTCGTCTTCATCTCGAAAGTATACTTCATTGGCACTAAATAATGAATAAGCAGCACCAAGAGCCTTTATATGATCGGATATAAAGCTATTAGAGATTACATTTTCATGGAAATAATGTTTACATATAGCCAAAGAGTTTTTAGCGTCAACCTTTATTTCCTCGAACACCTTTTCTAATAAGTATCCTGCCGTAGCAATAGCTGCATAATATTCTTTTGCTCGATCACTTGTAATATCTTCCATTTCTGGAAAGTCATTCAAAAAAGCATTAAATAGAAATTCGATGTTATCCTTTTCTTTAATGAGTTTCTGCATAAAAAGAATACCAATATGCCCGTAATTTGTGGTTATAGCATTTAAAATTTGTTTGACATTTGAACTAGGTAGTTTATCATGAACTCCATCTCTTAAAGGCACGACTCTCACTTGCTGTCCCATCAAAGCACTTTCAGAAAGTATCGGTTTTTCTCCGGTGGTTAGTACAACCGTGGACCAAGTAGAAGGCATGACTAAGCCGCCTTCAGAATTACTTTTACTTCTTCCAACTCCATTGGCGATTAGATAAACCATGTCTTTAATGTTATCCGTGATTGAAGTTTCATCAACAAAAATAGGCAAATCCGTACAGAACTCAACATGTTTTTGGATTCCAGCACGTGTAGATTCTGCATTTAGTTGTAATCTTTCAGGATCCCCCCAAATAGAAGCGGCAAGTAAACCCATCGTAGTTTTTAATCGTCCTGATGGAGTTTGTTGAGTTTCAACAAAAGAATGTATATTTAAGAGTTTCAAGATAGGGGGAGTACAAGCAGTATAAAGTTTGAAGCTAACTGCATCGTACTTTCTAAGCATATTTATAGCTTCTACCGTCGGGCCCAGCTCGCCTTTTTGTGTATACACTTCAGCTGTTGGATTATCTTTTTGAAGCACAGTTTGTATTCCAGTAGCTGAGATTGCTTTATCGCCGACCACAAATAAAGAAAAATCGTTTTTCCATCCGCTCTTAGAAGCTACGGTTTCTTCTGGTAGAACATCTTGATATTGCGTGATAAACTTATCAAAATATTTTATCAGCTCGGTAGAATCGGATTCTTTGAAGTGCATTCCTTCATCAAGGAGTTTAACTATCTCTACTTTCTTTAATAAGTCGCTTGGCTTTTTCCATAGAATCTTTTCAGTACCCCTTGAATCTTTTAGATAGAGTTTGTACAAAATAGTACCTGTATCGATATTAACGCCAACTGCAGTTATGATACAGGGTGTCGGGGACAACAATTCATCTACAGATTCCGTCTTGCCAGTAGATTGATTTTTGGAATATTTCAGTTTATATATACCGGTTTCTGTGACTTTATAAGGGTAAAAATAACATGATAATGTAGACGGAGCTTTATTTTGCATTAGTTCATCTTTATTTTGGATATTATTGCATGGGTTGTAGACGCTCTTACGCTTTTTCAGCACATAATTGATCGTCATCTGCCCGTATGTTAAGGGTCCAGTGCTATCATGTCCATGTACTTCATCCCACTTATCTCTAAAAAGCTTAGATTTGCGAAACAGACGGTCAATTTGTTCTTTGTTTTGCGTCCAAAAAGCAAACAATTGGCATAGATTTTTGTCTAAGACGCTGTGATCAGCTACTTCAGGAACTTCTTCAGTAAATAAAATTTTAAACTTTTCGGAGAGCTTAGAATTTAAGAGACAGGTTAGAATTTCCTCATCTGTAAATGAAACCAGGGTTACCGATAAATCAGTTTCATCAATCTCAGAGATCCGTTTAAAATATTTAGCTCTAAAAGCTATTAGAGCTTCCTGTGCAGATTTTATGGTTTCAGGAGCATCCGTTATTTTATGCCCCGTCACTGTGAGAAATTTGCCGTGCTGATAAATTTCAATGTTGCCTTTATGCACCCCTTCATTCACACAAAAACGCCCATAGCAAAAACCTCTAAGGCCATCCGTGGGAGACAGTTCAAAATAAGTATTAAATGAGTGGACTTCTTCTAATAGTTCAGGCTTGATCGAACCATCAGGAAGAACAGCCTGATCAAAATCGATACCTATGAGTCTATCTGTATCATCATCTGGTGGTTTAGGTGCAAGTGCAATTTGTAACCCTTTATGTTTCCTTGATGAATTGAGAAGTGATATTGCATCTTCAAAAGTCATCCATGTTTCAGGATCATTACAAGAAGCTGGCAAGATTTCCTTTTTACCTGTGGCTTTATTTATTCGCAAGGATATAGGCACTTTTCCAGGTTTAGATTTACCTTTTTCTTGAATTGGTTTCCAAACTACCCAATGATTGAGTGCTTTAAGCTCTTCGGGGATGTTCTCAGAAATTACTTTAAGATAATCAGGGAGAACCATAGTTTAAGTCCTCCTATTTAGATTAACTACAATTCCTAATACAGACATCTTAGCTGCATTTTTTTGAATATTTATGAGCCGTTTAATTTCTTTAAACAACCGTTTCAGAGAAATGTTATCAAGGGTACCTACTTGTCCTAGCAAAGCCTTAAGCTCAAAATAGCCACTTATATCTTGTTCATAGTCCTTGAATTTTGTTTTTAGGTCCTTACTTTTTAGTATCCGATCTCGACAATATTCCATCAATTCGTCAAAATCAATATAAGTATCCAGATCCAGTTCGATTGGCCCGGAATCATCGTCATACATCAACCGAGAAGTCATTTAGCGACCATCCCTTTAATATGGATATCAAAAGCTTCACGACATTCTAAGTTACAAACTTCCAGCCATAATATTACCAAGTTTGAATACAAAGAAAAAGGAATGGAATATAAGACTTCATTTATTATCGGGGTCAAGAAACAATTTTTTGGATGGGTTGTACGTTTATCGGCGATGCAATTACTCATTAACAGATGTAAATTTTGATCTAAGTGTGGTTCCATATACACGCTCTTATCCTCTTGACTACTTGGAAAAGGAGATAAGAATCGTCCGACAGACGTGAGCCACGACTTTTTGTAGAATCCAGTATATCAAACTATATAATGTAGTATTCTACAAATGTAATATCGGTGTCCCCTAAATTAACAATATATAAATTTTATATGGGAAACATTTAAATGCCATCAGGACAGAAAACAATCTTATTATACTATATAGGGTGGTTATTGAGATGAGCGGATCACCCAAAATAGTATAGCTAATCTCTGTCATCATGATATTTGTGATGACATTATCACCGGTGGGCTGTGCCAACAGTCTGCCGGATGACTCTTATCATTGGTTCATAATTGTAACATTTATTCTTTTTAAATTTTGCTACAATCTGCCTCCTTTTTTAATATATAGTCGGTAATTCTAAATTTGTTACGTTAGAGAGATTTATCATTCGATATAAAATTTTGCACGTTATGAAACAACATAAAAAATATATAACGTTTGTCAACTATCACTATTTACGGAACAGAAAAATCAATATTCCTGGTATAGAATTAAACACAAAATTATAGGCATGCTATTTATAAATTGGAAAAATGCAGATGTTTTGCTATAAAAACTGTGCATTTATGTAAACAACCAAGTTACTCTTAAAATGTTACAAAAATAACGTTGTAGATTAAGTTTTTAAAACGGATCGGACGTATTTCAACTTTTATAGATTTATTGTAATATTACAATGTCAGTATGCTCAAATAATTTGGTCTAGATGGCTAATTGTAAGGCTTTCTGGTAGATCATCAGTTCATTTATTAGTAGTCATTCCCCATCAGAAGTTACATGCGATTATAATATTTACTTCGGTGTGTGCAGCTTTTTATGCAACTTTTTCAAGTTCCATAATGAACATATAGCATTAGACTTGAGAACAATGACAACAATAGCAGCTAGCAGGCTATTTAATGCTTCAAGGTTAATAGACCCTATATCAATGTGCAAGTGTTTTTTTCTGACTTCTTTTGTCGTACCAAGATTTTGGATTATGCGGTTTAATTTCAGTTGCTGTGCCATATATCTTCTGCGGATTAATTTCAATTGCATTATTATGTTCTTTTATGGCTTCTTTTTGCTTTTTTAACATATCAAGAGCAAGTTCCTTATTGTACAAAGTTGCTGAATTCTGTGAGTTAATTTCAATGGCTTCGTCATACGCTTTTATTGCTTTATCGTACTTATTTAACTTGGATAGAGCAAGTCCTTTATTGTTCCAAGCATTAAAATCCTGCGGGTTAATTTCAATTGCTTTGTCAAATGCTGCTATTGCTTCATCAGTTTTATTTAACTCAATTAAAGCAAGTCCTTTGTTATGCCAAGCATCAAAATCCTGTGGCTTAACTTCAATAGCTTTATCAAATGCTGTTATTGCTTTATCAAACTCACTTAATCGACTTAAAGCAAGTCCTTTGCCATTCCAAGCTTCTGAAGAATGGGGATCAATTTCAATTTCTTTGTCATTAGCCGTTATTGCTTCATCATATTTACCTTGCATATACAGCCCTAAGCCTTTGCCACTCCAAACTTTTGAATGCTGCGGGTTAAACTCAACTGCTTTCCCAAATGCTGTAACTGCTTTCTCGAATTCTTCTAATTTATAGTGAGCGAGCCCTTTACCATTCCAAGCATTCGAATTCTGCGGGTTAATTTTAATTACTTTGTCAAATATTTCTAGTGCATCTTTATATTCTTTTAAATCATACAAAGCGAATCCTTTACTGGTCAAAATTTTTAAACAACATTTGTTAATTCCAGATACTTTGTCACACACTCTTATTACTTCAATATCTTTATCATATTTTTTTATTTCTTCAATTGCTTTAACATATGCTTTTATTGCTTCATCAGATTTGTTTAAATAACTAAGAGCATTTCTTTTATTGTACCAATCATCGACATAATCAAAGTCAATTTCAATCGCGTTATCAGATGCTTTTATTGCTTCCTCATATGCTTTTTTCGCTTCTTCACCCTTGTTTAAATTATCAAGAGCAATTCCTTTACTAACCCAAGCTTTTGAATTATGTGGATTAATTTTAATTGCTTTGTCATATGCTTTTATTGCTTCATCGTATTTCTTTAGATTATCAAGAGCACGTCCTTTATTGTTCCAAGCATTTGCATAATCAGGGTTAATTTCAATTGCTTTGTCAAATGCTTTTATTGCTTCATCTAACTTATTTAAATTAGCTAGAAGTTTTCCCTTACAATTCCAAGCTATTGGATTGGTTGAATTAGTTTCAATTGTTTTGTCAAATGCTGTTATTGCTTCATTTAATTTGCCTGATTTCCCTAAAGCAATTCCTTTATCAACCCAAGTATCTGCGTCACACGGTTCCACGTCTTTATTTCTGACTGTCCTGCGTAGCCATCTTGATCTGAAATTCATATTATCTAGTCTCTTTCTAGCTATTAGACTCAATGACTGTTCTTATTAGATCTAACGGCACTTATGATAGTTAAATTGAGCGTGGCAGTTTTTTGTGAATAGTAGCCATTCCAAAAGTGACGTTTGTGCCACTTGTAATGACGGTAACTGTCTAAAGAGTTTATTACCGGTGCTGTCACTGATGCTACTAAAAAAACGATTAGTAATATACATGATAATAATACCCTTTATGAGAAGCCAACGAGTGTTCCAGGAACCCCCATTATGGTGGTTATGACTATTATGGTAGCTGTGGTGATGGTAACTATCGTAAGCACTTACTGATGGAGCTGCAACTGCTGCTGCAAAACAAACAACTAATACAGTGCCCAGTAACTTTTTTGTTTGGTTGACTATTTATTTTACCATTTGTCTAGGCTCCTAAATTTTCTGATACATACATCCGGAAATATATTTGATAATTAAAAAATATTGGCGTAATTAATACTTTTAATTTGTTAGTCTGTTGCTATAATGTTTTTAAATCAGTAAGTTGAATCATTGTCTTATTTTGTCTTCTCAAATATTCTGCAATTTCACAAAACCAAAAAGTTTGTCTTATAGAACCTTCATATGTCTTCTTTATGCCAGATGAATTCAAAAAGGTAAGTGCAAGAATACCATTACAGATACTTGAAAAGCTAGAAGAAATGGGAATATCAAATCAGACAGATGCGATAATCCGTGGATTGGGGTGTCTTATATCAGAAGACAGCGGGAAGACAAAGGAAGATGCAGATAAGGCAGCAATCTTACTGGCAAGGAACGAAGAATTGGAAAAGCACATAGAAACATTAAAAAAAGAGCTGGAAGATCTCAAATCAATGCAAAATAATTACATGATGCAGATGCAGACATTGATTAATCAAAAAGCAATAGAAGCGCCTGGATCAAAAAAACCCTGGTGGAGATTCTGGTAGTCCGGTTACAATGATACTACTGAATATAATAGGCAGGAAATAACTTTCTATTAAAAATTGGTTCTGTTAAAATAAAAATATTAAATCGATAACTTTGCTAGAATTTTTTTCCGAATTGCATTTGTGTCCTGAATTATTATCTCAACATTCTCATTTTTATTCTCCGAAACAACATCTCTTTTTCGATATTGTCGTCTGGCGAAGTCTTCGTGGAACCTTCGGGACAAAATCCACATGCAAACAGTGCAGTTTCCAGCTTTCGCGGCTTCATTTAAGCATTCCAGAAGTTTTCTAGCTCCATCTGCATTACATTTTTGAATGTATTGGGAAAACTCAAAATACTTGCCAGATTTATCTGTCTGCCCTTTTTGATTCCATTGGTTTAATGTTTTATAAGTGACACCAACCAACTCGGCAGCTAATCTATAAGTTAAGCCGAGTGCAATATTTTCACCGATTCTCTGTTGTATTTCCGGAGTAAGTTTTGATGGACGAGCCATAGATTCACCGTTTTTACTTTACAATTAATATTAGCTAGTCTTGTATTTAATATTAAGTTATTTTTGTTATGTATTGAAGCGGGGTTTAGATATATCAAATCAAATCTGAGCCCATTTCAGTCGTTCTAAGACGTTTTTTTGACTAGGATAATGTATAATATCTATAGGACTTCGGATAAAAGTCGCACATGTGGGCTCAGGTTAAGTCGTTTTTCGACCATTTTTATTCCCCATAAAATACAATCAGGTATACAGGGGGTAGCTGCGAGATATTTCCCACACACTTTTATCACTTTAGAATAATATAATTTAAGTTTGTAAAAGTGTTTACTTAGATTTTGGGATAAATGTCATATTTCAGTATACTAATTAGTTTAAGGTAGTACTATTTAGAATATGTGGAAAAACTATATAATAAATTTAATCTAATTATAACTTGAAGGATCCGCTACACCTTCAATGAGAAGACCTTCTATCGAGCTGCAGATAAGCTGACATTTGCAGCTCACAAAGATCAACTTTTCTACACCAAAAATCAGACGGATCACCTGAACGAATTAAGTAAAATAACTCATTTTGAATTTGAGCAAAATAATCAATCAATATTATCTCTTTTCAATTATATTAGCCTATAAAAGTTTACTGGGATGTTGATGCAAGGATATTAGGCAGTTCAAAGATCAAGAATACGTAACTTAAATACAAATTAGTTTTAGTTAGTAATATTTAGAACTTATGCAAAAAGTATATAACTAATTAATTCTAGTTACAATTCAATACCTCTCCAGTGCTTTCAAGCAAACCTACTACCGAGCTGCAGGTATTTCGTCACCTGCAGTTTACAAGATTACCTTTTTTGCATATAAGAGCATCAAGCTCACCTGAGCTAACACAAAAGAAAAAGATATGTCTTAAGCAAAGTAATTACGTCCCCTTTCGTTTTGAATTGTTTACAACGATATAAGGGTCTGAAGATTAAAAAGTCAATGAAATAGTATGCTAATATGTAAAAAAAATTAATAGGATACAAAATTAATCAAGTTAGGATTTTGTTTAAAGAAAGTTCTCTAATTTTATCTTCATAAAGCCCCATTGAATAGTGAAGATTTTGACAAATATTGATGTATTCTTCATATGAAGGATCGGTTTTTATCTCATCCAATGATTTTTCAGGTTGATACGCTTCTAATAAAGCTTCGATTGCACTTATAACATTTTTACTGCATGCGATTGCGTTTTTATTCCATTTGATTGTCTCTACCACTTCAATGATATCCGTATACTTTCGATACGTTGTATACCATACTCCTTGCCTTCTATAAATTCTACCGTTACCTAAAGCCCATAGTTCTGTATTCCAACGATCCATTTCCGTGTAAAATTTTTCATAGTTTGCTATACGCAATTCTTTAGTACCAAACTCGCAAGCACCAGAAGAAACCAGATCTTCTATTTTTTCACTAATGACAGTTATCAACTCGTAGGCCGAATAACCTTTTTCAAGGAAAGAATGCCCAACAGAAACCAATATATTTCCAATATCTTCATCAACATAATTTAAATTTTTGACCGTGAAGGCAATCAACATTGCTTTAGGGATTCTGTCGGCGCACTTACCACAAGCTGCGCCACATTTTTCTAAATAACATTTCATAATTTTATCTCCATGGTTTGTTTCTTTACATTTATCTAGCTATTTTCTGCCTATTACAGACTCGTAATATGTGGTCAAATTCCCGCTAACCTGTGGCCCATCAGCACAGAACCAGAAGCACATTTCTGAAAGGCTGAACATGTTGTCAAACCAATTTCAGTTTTAGATATTGCTATTTAACATCATCGCCATTTTATTCAGTGTTTTTAATGCGAGTTGCATGAGCGCAAGTACCGATTGATCGATGAAATTTGTGAGAAGAAGCAATTTCATTGTCAAACTAATTTTTACTCTCTTATCACTTTTTGCCACCCATAGCCGTCGCCTTCAATTTCGATTTTATTTACTTTTCCTTCATTTACAAGCTTATAAAGCATGTTTTTAGCAATGGACCTGCTGCATCCTATTGAAGTCATAATAGTCGCAGTGGACTTAATGCTATCAATTGATAGAGCATTCAGGAACATATCTTCTGTAAATTTTTGTTGAAATCTTGTATTACCACCTTTCGTATTATACAACCTATCAGCCCGTTAATTTTCAAGAAACTACGCTACTATATACGATTTATTAGTATTTATACTTTACCATCAATGAATAATGATAAAGGTGATCAATAACAGTTCGATGCTTGAATAGATGGTTATTGGAGAAATTTAAACTTGGAAAATCTTAGCACTAGCACAGAAGAAAATGAACAATATAAGCACAAAGTAAGAGAAAAACAAGAACTAGAAACTAACTAACTAATAATAAATAAAATATCTATATCTATAATCTATCTATCTATCTTCTGTGCCTTTATCATTTGTGCATTTGTTTTTTTTTGTTTGGAGTAGGTAGAGTAGGTTATTTTTTGATACCTACTCTACTAAAATCATTATCATTAAACCTTGTAGAGTAGGTGGGAAAATGTAACCTACTCTGGAGTAGGTGATCTACTCTACAAAACCAAATTAAGAAAAAAGAATTAAAAATAAAAGAGAATTAATTCATTTTTCCCATGTATCATTTATTGTGACTTCTGCAATACATGGAACATCAGTCAAGAATAGTGCTCCGGCTTTTTCCATTTCTTCTTTTACAATATCTTTCACTTCTTCGGCCTGGGCTTCTGTGCATTCAAAAACAAGTTCATCATGCACAGTATTTATGAATTTTACACCTTTAGGTTCAAGTTTTAAGAAAATATTAGTTATTGACTCTGTACATTTTTTGTGGTGAAAGGAAAAAGATACAGAGTCAATCAGATTAAACAGAACTGCTATGTACTGTTAAATTTTTTTCCCTATCTCAACTATCGTAATTCCACTGATTAACTCCATTTGCTTTTTCATATGCTTTTATGGCTTCATCGGTTTTATTTAAATTATTTAGAGTAAATCCTTTATTGATCCACAAATCTGAATTATGGGGGTTAGTTTTAATTGCCTCGTTAAATGCTTTTGTTTCTTTTGTTTCTCCAGCGGGCTTGCCTAATAGGCCTAAATTAGTTCCTTTATTGGGCCAGGCTATTGAATTCTGCGAGTTAATTTCATTTGCTTTTTCATATGCTTTTATGGATTCATCGTACTTGCCTAAATTCGCTAGAGCTGCTCCTTTGCTGTTCCAAGCATCTGGATTTTTAGGATTAATTTCAACGGCTTTATCATATGCTTTTAATGCTTCGTCGTATTTACTTTGTTGAGATAAAGAATATCCTTTATTGTTCCAAGCATTTTCGTCCTGCGGGTTAATTTCAATTGCTTTGTCATATGCTTTTGATGCTTCTTCGGGTTTATTTAAATTATATAAAGCATTTCCTTTATTGTTCCAAACTTTTGAATCCTGTGGGTTAATTTCAATTGCTTTGTTATATGCTTTTATTGCTTCATCAAATTTATTTGAATTATACAGATCATTTCCTTTACTATACCAATCGATTGAATTCTGCGGATTAATTTCGATTGCTTTGTTATTTTGGTCAGAAAGAACGTTTCCTTTATAGTTCCAAACCATTGGATCCTGCGTCGCACCTGCGATACTCACTAGGATTAAAAATGCAAGCACAGTGATTCCTAAAGCTGTTATGATAGTATGCCTTAAACTTGCTTTATCATATGTTGCTTTTTTCATTTTCCGTCTCCTGATATTTGTTTATATATTCATGATGAAAAATAACTAAACAAATATGCATAGTTTAATACTTCATGATATAAATTAAACATTTCTACTTATAAAGTATATTTATCAAATTATTAAAATAGCTTTGGTATTTTTTTCTATTTGTATAACTTATCATAACTTTTAAAACTCCATCAGTATAATAATCCTTTAAATTGCAAGATAGCTATTAAGAAAAAAGGTTTTAGTCTGAATTCAGATACAACTCAAGAAAAGCTACATCTTGAGGTAGAAAATAACTACCAGAAAATAACGATGAATAGATTTTGACAGTGTACCAAAAGTTCTATAAAACGTGATTGGCTCTCACTCCCTTTATTTTGCAACAAAAAGTAGGATGCAGAGTCAAGAGTTCTACTGACAAAGCTTCCGTTTCGATTGTTTTCACTGAAGAATAAGTTTTAAAGTAAAACATATTTATATTCTCAACGTCAACTTTCCATTACCATTTTTGCACTATTTAATCTCACAAGCTTAAGGGTATAGAGAAAAGTATACTGATTTATTTTAAACGAACATGCTTATTTTTCGGTATACTTTGCATTGATATTTTTACATTTAATACTAAATGTTTTCTCATTTAACGTTTGTAATGTAGGTTGCCCATAGCTTCAGAAGTGGGTGTTATATCTTATGATTTTAATAAAATAAGTATCAAGTGGATTTATTGATTTTACTTATATATTTCTAATACTTTTTTGTAGTTTATGAGTTATTAGTAGTAGAAATTTGTATATTCCAATAAACTATGGAATAATTGAGTTGTCTTAAATATAGGAAAAATCAAGGAAGATTTCAATAAATACCTATATTGTGTTACACGTTTATATTTTGTCGATATATATTTAATAGAAATTCGTATTTTATTGTAATTATATATACATATATTTTATTTCTAATTTTTGTTATAATTTCTATCATTTTATGACATTGAAAATAAAAGGGTTATTTTAATGATAGCTGGAATAATCTTTGAAATCAAAGAATAATGAACGGGGGAGACAAAAGTAAGGTCAAATACAGAATTTAGCTGGAAAGATTTGGATAGGATTTCCGCGCAGAAAAAAAATTAGAGGTAAATTGGAATCCTCTATGAACTAGATGATTTACAATATAAAATTAAAAATCGGGTGCATGATAAGGGTTGAGAGGATAGTCAATGCAGTATGGGCATCCATATGGAGTTCCGCATGCATACCATACGTAATTACAAGGACTATCTCCATCCATTTCTGAGTGTTCGCTGGAGGGGCCCTTCATTTCATTTGCAGCGCTTACTGCCACAGCTGTCAAAGATGCTATAAAAAGGACTGCCAGCAAAATAGCTAGCACCTCTTTCATTCTACTAGATGATTGTTTCAACATTTATTCCACTCCTTTATATTATTTTGGATCTACAGAATCGAAACAGAGGAATTAGCAGTTTTGGACTCTGAACAATCTATACTATGATATTTATTATGAGACTAAATGTACTTTTTTCCGCCTCACTGCTAAGTCCCAATTATTTCATACCTTCTTATTTTTAAAATTAACACTAAATTTTTTATAATCCACATTTCATCGGTAGGTGCACTGGGAAAACATCATATTGTCAATTAGTTCCCCAACTAAAGTTTTTAATTACTAATGTAACTATAAATAATATTTTCCGTTTATATGCAAAAAAACAAATTTTTGCAATGGATTGTTAGA
>Ga0326727_10006739_pt1 | contig 31137 bp, 33 predicted proteins | sample MB2enrmetagenome_FD_207643 | JGI IMG/M metagenome (GOLD analysis project Ga0326727, IMG submission 207643) | Lab enriched peat soil microbial communities from McLean, Ithaca, NY, United States - MB29MY | ecosystem: Environmental > Terrestrial > Soil > Wetlands > Peat | place: USA: New York... | reverse complement strand
CGTCCTCGCGCACTATGAGCAGCAGACGCCGGAAGAAGCAGTGGCCGAGGATGAAGCGGCATTCGTGGAACAGGACGACACCATAATGAAGGTCCCCCACGATCTTGTTCCTGCCGTCCGCCAACTTATTGCCAAGCATCAGGAATAGTTTGGAGCGATGGATCTCGACGGCACGGGTCACGCCGATGTCCAGAGGGCCTATCGCCGTAGGGGGACGGCTTGCCGCCCCCTGGTTCCGCATGCAAGATGCGGAACGCCGGGTGGGGCAAGCCCTACCCCTACCCCTACATCTCCAGATTGCATTCACCCGTTCGCACGGCGCCTCACACAAGAATCTTCGCGGTTGGACTCGTCACTCGTCACTTGTCACTCGCCATTGCTTTTCTCAATTCGTCTTGGGAATTGACCGGGGCTTCGTCATCGAAAGAAAAACCCACGAGAGGTCGTCCGCCGTTAAGATCGGCTGACTCTCCGCCGCGGCGACCCCGTGGCTGACAGGCCGCTACTTGCCGGAAGATTCCGATTCCCCTGGCGCAGGGGGAAATAGTTATCTGCGAACGAGTTGCTCCCCTCGCAGAACATGAACAATGTAGATGACCTTCTTCTCCAAACGATAGAAAACACGGCAAGGAGAGACAATGAACTGGCGGTAAGGCAAACCCATCAGTTCATTTGGGCGGGAACCCATACGAGGGAACTTCTGCAGCCTCTCGACGGCAGCCAATACCCGTTGGACAAGTTGGCGAGCGGCCGCAACGTTCTCCAAGGCGATATAATCTGCAATCGCATCCAAATCGTGAATCGCCGGATCAGACCAGATTATTCTAGCCATCGCGCCAATCGCCGCTTGGCCTGGGCGTGGGTGGAGGTCCGCCCGTCCTGAATGGCTCTTTCGCCGCGGGCGATTCCTTCCAGCACGCGCATCCGGTTCTGCAACGCTTCAAAGGTGGTGACATCCACCAGATAGGCGGTGGGAACTCCGTGCTGAGTAATGAGAACGGGTGTTTGATCGTTTGCCAACTCGGTGAGAATTCCTGTAGCTCGCCTCTTTAGGGTGGTCACTAGATGGGTCTTCATAAGAGTGATACTAAAGTATCACCTGACCATTGGCAAGCGAGAATTTCAAAAAGGGATTTCCGCAAGGCCTTTCGTGGTAGGGGGAGTCGCCGCGGCTGAAAGTCCGCCAATCTTAATGGTGGACGACCCGCCCCCTGGTTCCGCATTCACCCTGCGGGACGCCGGGGAGGGCAAGCCCGGCATCTCGTGATTGCCTTCACCCCTTCGAACGGCGCCTGAGGTTGTGTGACCCGGAGGTGGGCACGGTCAATTCGCCTTGGGAATCAGCCGTGGGTTCGTCATCGAAGGAGATGCTCACGGTCACAAGGGCGGTAACCGTGTCGACCCGCTGTCATGTGAGCCTGTCTAGGGTTTCTTGCTGTAGCGTTGGAGCAGAGGTTTCAGTACTTCTGGTGACACGTAAAAACTAGTCTCCTGCAGTCGGGCAATCGCATCGGAAAAATCGACCAGCCCACGTTCGACGCCTTCCACTAAAACGCCTAGCGTGCCGATTACAATCAGATTCCGTTGTGTGGCGACGCGGCGCGCCGCACGGTCGTCCATGATGAGTCGGTCGGCGTGAAGTTCTTCGGCCAGCGCGATGGCTTCAAGCTCTCCTGCCCCGAGGTTCAGGACTGGTGGGTCGGGGTTTTTCTTTACGGACCGAATTTCGAGCCAGGCGGGCGGCCGGGTAACCCAAGCGCGGACGGCCTCGGGTGTCTCCGGTCTCTGGAGCTCCTCCCACACCGCTGGCGGAATAAGAACCCGACCGTAGAGCTGAGGCAGTATCTCCACGCGGTCAATCAGCACCAGGTAATTGAGCGGAGTGGTGTCGGCAATGACAATCATTCAACCGCGCGCTGGCTCCCTTTCGCGGAGATGGTCCAAAGTCCGCATATCCTGCTCCAAGTCCTCGAGGCGGTAATTCAGATAGACGTCGTGCTCCTTGAGGAGCTCATGAACCTGCATGCGGGTGCCGTAGCCGAGAATTCTTCGTACCTGCTCTTCGGTGAGCTTGCCGGACCGGTAGCCATCAATCGCGAGCGCTTCCAGGGTTCGGCGTGACAAGTCCCCTCCCGCCTGCCCCAGCGAGCGCGCCAAGTCGTCCGGGATGTGGATGGTAATTTCCATGTCTCATAGTTTAGCGAATTGGCAAGGCCCGTGTATAGGGCAATATCGCAAGTGGAGCGAATGGATAAGCAAGCGTGGCGCCGACCGGAACCTGTCCCGACCCTGTGGGGGGTCGGCACTCTGTTGGTGATCGAGTTGCGCACGGTGTAGGGGGGACGGCTCGCCGTCCCCTGGTTCCGCATTCACCCTGCGGAACGCCGGGTAGGGCAAGCCCGGCATCTCGTGATTGCCTTCACCCGTTCGAACGGCGCCTCACACAAGAATCTTCGCGGTTGGACTCGTCACTCGTCACTTGTCACTCATCACTCGTCACTGCCCTTCTCAATTCGTCTTGGGAATTGACCGTGGGTTTGTCATCGAAGGAGAAGCCCACGGTCACGAGAGGAGTGACCGGCTACCCCTCTGAAACGCCGGGTTAGTCCGTCGGTCCCGGCAAAGGCCCGAAGTGCAAACAAGTTGCGCGGAGTCGCTTCAACCCGGGTTCTTCGTCAATCAGGTAGACGAGTCGCCTCAGCGGTTGGCTGTCGTCAGATAACCACTCGACGATTGCCTTCGCTTTCAACGACAAGTTCACGCTGAGGGGCCGAATGATCTCGGATACCGGGAGGGGTCCAGCCGATTTCATTCCCGATATCGCGTCGACAAGCGCCCCACACACTAAGTCGGGGATGGCCACGAAGTCCTCTAAGTCGCGGGACCCCGTATCCGACGCTGTCGTTGAAACTCGCAGAGTACCCAGTGAGTGCGGTAAGTAATTGCTCGCGATGTGGGCGAGCAACTCGACGCAGCGATAAAGGCGCGCCTGGTTGGCAACAATCTCGTCTTGATCGCTGATCCAGAACACGTGTTGTCCGGGTGCACTCAAGCCGGCCAGAAAAAAGCTCAACAGATGCACAATCCGGAGAAACTTCTCGGCCACAGAGGGAGACCATCCGGCTAACTCACCGAGTCGGAGATCGCCCTTCTTAAATGCAGAGCCTTCTCCAAACAAACTAGAAACTTCCTTGTCCACCAAAACGGAAACGAGCAGTCCGGGGAGTTCATTTGCGATGGCCAAAAAGGGCAGGAGTACCGCCTGGCGCTTGCGGTCTTTCAAGCTCTTATATTCAAGTCGGCGGCCGTCGCTTAGCGCCACGTCGCGCAGCAGCCGCCTCCTCTTCGCCCACTCGACGCAGGGTTCGACGTCGGCAATGATGAAGGAAAAGGCCTCAAAACGAGCCGCCGCGTGTTGTCCACCGTAGTCGGAACCCACGACCAAGGTCTTGGCCTGCCGCAAGTCCGGCAACAAGCCTGGGCGGCGACACTCCATCGTTCGGACGCTCTGGCTGAGCACGTTCATGAAGCCCGGGTTTTCATTGTTGAGGTCGTTCCAAACGCTCGGAAATCTCATGCTCGCGGACATTCTATAATCTTCCTACTTGATTTTCAGCCTGAGTTAGGAAAGGTCCGTGCTGGCGACCGTCGCCTTAGCGAGTGAAGGTGTCGGGATTTAGGGATACTGGGTCCCATCTGACCGGACTCACCCTTGTCTGGCTCCGCACATCCGCCAAGAAGCCGCTCACGATTTCTACAAACCGCTCTAGGATGCCACAGTAGTCCGCGTCTTCCCCAAGTCCGATGAAAGCTGCAAGCCCCTTTTGGAGCGAATGGCTTTCCGGCAAAGGTGCATAGTTGACTCGGGTTTCCAGTTTGAGCAACTCCAGCAACACCTTATCAGGTTCGGTTGAGGGATCGTGCTTGTACGAGTTCGCCAGAAATCGAAGAACCTCCGTGGATGCAAAGTCCCTGCACAATTTCAGGTTGAGCCTCTCGATTATTCTATCCCTGCCTCCGTGTCTTCGCAGGAGTTCTCGTTCCTGTCGCACCTTCTCCTGATATTGCTGGCGGGAGATTTCCTCCCCGTCCTCAGCCTTTTGCGCAGAAAGCCTAACCAGCTCCCTTTCCACTTGATGACTCAGTGTAACCAGCACCATTAGGCAGAGTTCGTTGACGAGTGGCTCATCTGTGGATAGCCACCGGTCATATGCAAAATTCGGGTCTTCCTCTGCGAGTAGCGACACCCTCCGCTGTTGCTCGGCCCTGATAATGGAAATCATTTCTTTGAAAATACCCGTCTCCATAATTGCCTCCCCGAAAGCGCTCCTAGAATCGGGGGCAAGCGTAGCGCGAGCCTGTTTTTGGAGTTCGCGGCACTTGGGCCCGGTCGGTGAGAAGAGCCGAAGGCCTTGAAAAAACAGGTCTGCGGCAGCCCTATATGAATTGACGCTTAGGGCGATATTTTACGCTCTCAGCTTGAATGGTTTGCACATCGCCGCAACATGGAAACGTCATTGCATCCGGCCCGGGGAACTTTCGGGGCTGTTTCCCTGGTTCATAGCAGGGGGTGTCGAGAAGCTGAAATTCTCTACCGCATTTCGGGCATATCACGGTCGCAATAAGCAATTCCATTTCGTCTGCCATGCGTTCCTCCTGCCTGGGATTTTATCCTAGCGCAGAATTATGGGCGGCAGCGCCTTTGTCGCGACGGGTGCGGTGCGAAGAGCGGAAGCCCCGGTACTCGCGACGGTGTATTGATCATTTATTCATCCGGTGCAACAGGCGCTCGTAATTCTGCTTATAGGTCGCGTCCTTGGGGTTGAGCGTGGTGGCCGCGCGGTATTCCTCCAGAGCCCCCCGCCGGTCGCCTTTCTTCTCCAGTGCGAAGCCGAGGTCGTTGTGCGCGAAGGCGTTATTGGGGTTCAAGCGCAGCGCTTCCCGTTCCTCAGCGATTTCTCCATCCCAGTCGTGCTTGTTTTTGATTCCGAGTGCGACGCCGAGGTTGGCGTGCGCCATGTCATTCTTGGGGTTCAGGCGCACCGCTTCGCGATACTCCGCCATCGCACCGTCCCAGTCGCCATTGTTTTTGAGCGCAGTGCCAAGGTTGTTGTGCGCCATGTCATTCTTGGGGTCCAGGCGCAGCACCTCACGGTTTTCCGCTATCGCACCGTCTAAGTCGCCTTTGAGTCCAAGCACGAGGCCGAGGCTGGCGTGCGCGAGGGCGTTATTGGGGTTCAAGCGTAGCGCTTCGCGTTCTTCAGCGGCTTCTCCATCCCAGTCGCCCTTGTTTCCAAGTGCAAAGCCGAGGTTGTGGTGCGCCGCGTCATCATTGCGGTTCAGGCGCAGGGCTTCGCGTTCTTCAGCGATTTCTCCATCCCAGTCACCCTTGTTTCCAAGTGCGAGCCCGAGGCTGAAGTGCGCCCCGAAATTATTGGGGTTCAGGCGCACCGCTTCGCGTTCTTCAGCGGCCTCTCCATCCCAGTCGCCTTTGTTTCCAAGTGCGAGGCCGAGACCGAAGTGCGCCATGTCATTATTGGGGTTCAGGCGCACCGCTTCGCGAAACTCCGCGATTTCTCCATCCCGGTTGTCCTTGCTGCCGAGTGCGAAGGCGAGGTTGACGTGCGCATTATCATTATTGGGGTCCAAGCGCAGAGCCTCGCGTGCTGCGGACGCGGCATCGTCCCACTTCTGCTGCACAACCAGGACATAGGCAAGGCTCGCATAGGAGTCAGCATTGTTTGGGTCGAGCAGCAAGGCTGCTCGATACTCCTGCTCAGCCTGTGCAATCTGGCCTTTCCGTTCCAGGTCCGCTCCGCGCCCCATGTGCTGCCGAACCTCTGCTTGCCGGGCCTGTGTTGCCGGGTCACCGGTCGCGGGCTTGGTCACCTTGGCGCTCTTGAGCGCGCCAACCAGTTCGTCCTCGCCGCCAGCCAAGCGGACTTCCTGGAGGTATTCATCCGTGGGCTCAAAATCGATGCCGCGTTCCTGGACCAGCATGGTGACTCGGTGGCTGGGCACTTGGCCCGCCAGCAGGGCGAAAACCTGCACTTGGTTCAGCGGCTTCTTGGCGCTGGCGGGCTCGGGCGGCTTGGCGGCGCGCAGGGCGTTAAGAAACGCCTCGCTCGCGCCGGCGGCCTTGAGGGTTTGGTAAAAATCCTCGGACGGGGCGAAATCAATCCCGCGCTGCTCGATCAGTTTCGCGCCCGACTCGTCTCCGAATCCGTCCCGCACCATGCTTACGACCTGCTCCTGGGTAAAGGGCTTGGCCGAGGCTGCTGTTGTAGCACCGTCCTTTAGGGCGGCATACCGTAGCGGCGGCTTTACGCCGCCATGGCGAGGTAAACTCGCCGCTACGTAAGCACGTGCCGGGCTAAAGCCCGGCGCTGCGGTTTGTTGTTGCCCTGCCGCGGGCAGCGCCGTGGCGGCACAGGCAACGTAGGGGTCGCCGCGGCCCGCCATTCTGATTGGCGGATTCGGCCTCGGCCCAGCGCCGCTGGGCCCTACGCTCTTCTGCTGCGCCCGCGGGGCCAGCGGCAGAATCATAGGCATAACAAGCATTAGGATGGTCACAACCGGTCGACGCCACATTGGCACCTCCCGAGAGCGGGAATCAGAATTGCGCGTATTGTAACACGGCTTGATTGACGAAAATGCGCGAAGCGCCTTGGACTGTCCGTCAGTTGACGGACTCGACGCCGCCTTGAAATGACGCCGAGCACGATGCCAAAGGCGGCGCGACTCCGCTTTGAAATAACGCCAAATAGAATTCCAAAGGCGGCGTCGAGCCGCCGCAGTCCAAGGTGCCTTCGCGCATCCATGAACACTGAGGGGGGCACCCCGAGCCGGCGGAGCGGAAACTGAGGTATGATAGGTGCAAGCTTATGACGGATTCCGAACTGCTGACCGACATCACGAAGAAGATCGTCGAGCATTTTTATCCTCGTCGCATCATCTTATTCGGCAGCCGCGCGCGCGGTGAGGCCAGGGCCGAGAGCGACTTGGACCTCTTCATTGAAATGGAGACCGTGGCGAGCCCGCCCGAGCGGGCGGTGGAAGTCAGCTCCATCTTCGGTTTGCGCCCCTGGTCGATGGATCTGGTGGTTTACACGCCCGCCGAGGTGGAAAGACTGCGTGGCATCAATGGGACGTTGCTCGCGCTTATCGAAGCCGAGGGAAAGCCGCTCTATGAGCGCAGCTAAATCTAATTACCGGACGTGGCTGGCCAAGGCTGAACACGACCTGCTCAACATCGAAAACAACCTGCAAGCGCCAGAGATTCCCTGGGACACGGTCTGCTTTCATGCCCAGCAAGCCGCCGAAAAGCTCCTCAAGGCCTTTCTGGTTTTTCACGGTCTTCCACCCCTTCGGACCCATGACCTGGTGGTGCTCTTGGCGGCTTGCGTGCCGCTCAATCCGTCTCTGGCCACTCGGCAGCAAGACTGCCAAAAACTGAGCTACTATGCTGTAGCCGCGCGTTACCCGAGCGACCTGTATGAGCCGACGGAAACAGACGCTCGACAAATGATCGAGGCGGCCCATCGGATCCGAACCGACGTCCTGGCTTGCCTTCCCTGACTGGACCTGAGTCGAGCAAGTGCCTCGCCCTGGAAAATCCTACCGTCTGTTCTGTCCTCGCCACCAGCCAAGCGGACTTCCTGAAGGTAGTCATCGGTGGGTTCAAAATCGATTCCGCGTTCCTGGACCAGCATGGAGACTCGGTGGCTTGGCACTTGGCCCACCAGCAGGGCGAAAAGCTGCACCTGGTTCAGCGGCTTCTTGGCGCTCGCGGGCGGGCCGGCGGCCGTACTGCCGCTGCGGTCGGCATACCGTAGCGGCGGCTTTACGCCGCCATGGCGAGGTAAACTCGCCGCTACGTCAGCATGTGCCGGGCTCAAGCCCGGCGCTACGGCGGCGCGCAGGGCGTTAAGAACTGCCTCGCTCGCGCCTGCGGCCTTGAGGGTTTGGTAAAAATCCTCTGACGCGGCGAAATCAATGCCGCGCTGCTCGATCAGCTTGGCGCCCGACTCGTCTCCGAACCCGTCCCGCACCATGTTGCTGACCTGCTCCTGGGTAAAGGGCTTTTGTTGCGCCTGCGGGGGCAGGGCCGGCATTGCCCCGGCACACGCAACGTAGGGCCGAACGGCGTTCGGCCTCGGCCCAGCGCTGCTGGGCCCTACGCTTTTCGGCCGCGCCCGCAGGGGCAGCGGCAGAATCATTGCGACGATGAGCATGAGGATGATTACGGCCGGTCGACGCCACATGGGCACCTCCCGAAAGCGGGCATCACCACGACTAGGTGGGAGCATTCTACCACGATGGATTAGTTTGGTCGGCGGCGGCCCGCCCTGTATAATAAAGAGAGACGCGTTGTGAATGAAATCGACCGTCCCTGAGGAATCGAAAAGATGGCCAAAGCCATCGGGCGTTTCATTGTCGTTGATCCCAAGGTATGCCACGGCCAGCCTACTTTTCGAGGGACACGCATTTTGGTTGCGGATGTCCTCGATCAAGTGGCCAACGGCATAGCGTGGGAAGCCATCATCGAAAACTGGCGAGGAGCTCTCAGCCATGAGGCCATTGCGGAGTCCGTACGGTTGGCTCGCGAAATCCTGATGAACCACAAGGAAGAGCTCGTGCCCGCCGTCAAATGAACATACTCGATGAGAATATTCCTGAGGATCAACGGCAGTTGTTGCGCGGCTGGCGCATCCGCGCCCGCCAGATAGGACATGAGGTCGGGCGCCCCGGCATGCAGGATGAGGAGATCATCCGGCTCTTGCACAGAATGGAAAGCTCGACGCTCTTCAGTCGCGATCTTGGGTTTTACCGCCACTCACTTTGCCATCCCCATTACTGCATCGTTTGTCTGGCAGTAACCCCCTACGAGGCAGCAAGTTTCATCCGCCGTTTCCTCCGCCATCCACAGTTTCAGACGCAGGCGAACCGACTGGGTAAGATCATTCGGGTCGGCCACGGGGGAATTACTTTCTGGCGATTGCATTCCGATGAGGAAGAAAACGCGGGTTGGCCCGGCTAAGAGGAAAAACCAAGCGAAGTTCGGTCGTCCGGTGATAGGTTGCAGCCTCGGGCGGTTTGGGTGCGCGCAGCGCCTTAAGAAATGCTTCGCTCGCGCCTGCGGCCTTGAGGGTTTGGAGAAAGTCCTCCGCCGGGGCGAAATCTATCCCGCGCTGCTCGGTCAGTTTCGCGCCCGCCTTCGTGCTCATTTTTCTGCGCCGCCTGCGCGGTGGTTTGCGAAGGTCGCGGCCACGCGCACGGTGAGAATTTCATGCGGGTGGATTTTGACTTCCAGCGAGTGTGGGGATACCGGCAACTCTTCCTGATCTTCCTCCACGGCGTTGGCCCGCCAGGCTTGCTGCAAATCGAACAGGGGGAAATTCAAACGCACATCGGCGGAAGTCCCTCCCACCTCCACCAAGCGAACGATGGCGCCATGACCGTCTTCGGCGGTTTTCCAATTCTCGACGGCGACGTTGGGGGCATCCACCTGAAGGAAGCTCGTTGGCGCTGGGGACAATGGCCGCTCTGGATTACCATACTTGTCGGTCTTGAGCACTTGCTGCAATTCCAGCGGAGTCATGGCGGCACGTCCCATTCGGGCGAGGTTTTCCGAAGAAAGCTCCCTGTCGCTGGTTAGAACATAGGGAAACGTGTAGTCCCCGCTTTGCACGCGCCGGAAATCGGTGTGCCAGTAATTGTTCATCACCCAGGAAAAGATGACGGAGCTCTTGGGGATGAATTTTTCCGGCCAAGTGCCGCGGTCAACGTCGCCCAGCGTGACAAGCGGCGCGTCAATCGGGGTCAGTCCGACAGCCACGTCCGCGCCCTCCTCCTTCACCCAGTGCTGCACGGCTGACCATTCCACGCTGCCGCCCTTCAGCACATCGCGGCTCGGATCAACCCAGCCGTTTTGGATTTCGTAGCTGAAGCGGGGATTGGCAATGGCCAGGGGAAAGGCAAAGTACACGGCTTCCTTGTTCTCCACCGGCTCTTTCAGCACGCGATTGATGAACTCAATCTTTTTCTCGCGGTCGAACAGAATGACGTCCGTCGAAATCGTGAGAGCATGCGGTCCGCTGGTCTGGTAGGTCAGGATCTGGCCGAAGGAAGTCTTCCGGACACTGGTGATGCGGCCGCCCGCGGAAGTCCCCACCGTGAGTTGCGCCAGGGGAAGCGACTTGCGCAGGTAAACAAGCTGCGTGGCGGTTTCGTCCCCGCCGGAAACGTACAAGTACTGGTTCAGGCGGTAGACGCTGGCCGCGTCCACAAGTTCGCGCTGGAGTTGTTTGTCAAAAACGCTGAGCACAGCGCCGGCAGCCGGGTCCACTTCCACGCGGTAGAAAGCGTTTTCGATGGTGTTGCCGAGCGGCAGGGCGGTTTCGCCGGGCGGTGCGGGCTCGCGGCCGGGCGCAATCTGATAGCACTTGTAACCCAGCGAAGGCACGTCGCGGGCGAGAAAACGCACGTGGTCATAGTCCTGATCGTGGTGAAGAACCTCGAACGGTACAGGATTCATGCCGGGGTATTCGGAAATCACCGAATGCGCATCGAGATCCATCTCCACCAAACCATCACGAGTCCAGTTCAGCGAGTTGAAAACCACGATCGCCCCTGGCGGGACGTGAATCTGGTCCGCAATCTGACTCAGGGCCCCATCCACAATGGCATTGACTCTCTCCCGGCCGTCGACCACGAACTGATCTTTGGTGGCGAGTTGGCGGACGGTCTCTTCGCTCTCCGGCCGCGAGTAACCGCCCCAGGAAGTAAAGGTGTGCTCGGCATAGAGCACCAGGTCCTCCCACATCTGCCGGAGCGATTCCTTGGGGCCCGCCACGTCCTTCTGAAGGTACGTAGCGAGTGTGGCCATTTTCTCCGCCGAGGACGCCCGCTGCTGGCTGGTACGGTCGATCGCCACGTAATAACTATCGGTGCCGAGCCCGTCTTCCCAGTAGGGTCCGAAATCGCCCACCACCGTTTCCAGTACCGAGCCGTAATGCTGGTCGATGTAGCGGAAGTAATCCGGAAACGTCGAAAGAATCATTTTCGGATAGGCATAGTGCGAGTTCCACTTCCTAACGAACTCCGGCAAGCCGGGAACGAGGTCCCGGTTTTCAGATTGTGTGCCGAAAAGCAACGCCGCATCGGGTTGGTATTCCGGCGAAGCGAAGGGCTGCAAGATGGTGGGCAGCGAGTCGCGGCACGCGGCCTCGCCGGCAGGCGTTCCGCACGCAAACGCCATCTGCAAGTATTGCCGCGTGTAAGCCATCAGCACCTTGCTGCCATCCGGGCCTTGCCACCAGAAGGGCGATTTCCGGTTCCAACGCCCGTAGAGAAGAATGGGGGCGCGATCGCTGTTGCCCGCCGCCGCGAAGTACTTGATGCCTAACGCGTGCAGGACGGATGGATACGACCAGGTGTAACTGGGAATATCCGTAATGTTGGCGTAGTCGAACGGCAGGCCGAATTCCTGGTGCAACCGATAGGTGTAGTCCGCGGACCGGATCAGTTCCTCCAAGGTGGGATATCCCGTCAGCACGTTGGCGAGCTGCGCGGGCACTCCGATTTTGCCTTCGCGGGCAAGACGCAGGAATCCCTCGCGGGCTTCCTTGTTCCGCGTGGCAAGGTACTGTTGGGCGATCCAGGATCCGTCAATGCTGAAACGCATTTCAGGGGAATCGCGAATGACCTGTTGGAGCTTGTCCAGGTTGCGGTTGTGGACTTCCGCGACCTTGGGCTGGTAGTCAGTGTATCCAACATCGAGATGAATGTGCGGAACCACGTAAACCGTCCACTTTCGCTGCGGTTCCAGGGTGACTTCAGTTTTGCGGGTTTTCCCGTTCACTTGCAGCGTCAGAGTGGCAGCGGTCTTTCCGGAAAGCTCGGGAAGGGCAAATTCAAATCGCTGCTGGCCGAAAGCAGGTGCGGTGGAGAGATCGGCCTCAAATTTTTCTCCGCCCACCGCGAGCGCCACTTTCCCCCTGCGCACCTTTTCTTCCAAAGTCGCGGTTACAAAGGTCAATTCATGCGGGCCGCCCGCCTGCTGAACGTAAAAGATGGTGGGTTCGGCTTCGACTTGCGGTTCGCCTGCGGCCTTTCCTCCGGGCGTTTGCGTCAAGCTCAGCGCATCGTACGTCACCACCGATTCTGCCGGGCCGTCGCGAGGATCGTCCATTGCCGTCAGCACCAGCTTGTTTTCGCCAGCGCGAAGGGCCGCAGTGGGCAATGCGATTTCAAGTTGGTCGCCCCCGTATGTGGGCGAGTCGACGCCAAAATCCCCCGGGTAGTAGCTCACTCGGCGATGGAAATAAAAGAGGCCGGACTGGCCGTTGATCTCAACCCTCAGATGCGGGACGCGCGAGTATTTCAGTAGGGCCGAAATCGTCAGCCGGTAGGCGCCTTGAGGTGCGCCCGCCAGGTTGAAAATGATCGTGTAAGGATGCGGGCGCGATCCCCCCGCCGGGTTCTCAGAACCAGGCTGCGCGGAGGGCCAATCTTTGGCCGGATCACTCTGGCCCACCGTGAACACGGGATTGTTGTTGGGATCGGCAAAGTTCACCTTGCCATTGAAGCCGCTCGGCGATTGATCATATTTCCCGATCTCCCACACGACATCGTCTGCGGCAGCCGCAGACGGGCTTTGTAACAGAAGGTATATCGCCAGCCCGAGGATGATTCGTGCTGGAATTTTCACCCGATGCATGACTAACTCCTGGAAGAAAGCTAGTTTCCATATGAATTCGAGGAATGAGGCACTCCTTTGCGTTTCCGCGCGATGATTGCCGCCCTTACCACACTCTCGACAAAGAATCAGAGGAGTGCAGCGAAAAATTACTGCGCTTTGGGAAGAAAGGAAAGCTCTTTTCCGAGGGGCGGGGTTTGGCGAGCTTCGGGAAGGCAACCTTTTCCAGCCATCGATTCGCCCCTTTAAGTCCGCATCGCCATTATTATCGCGATGTCAGCGAACCCCTTGCGGAACCATTGGCCTCCCCAGCGAGTCTCCGCTGGGGGAAACCACTAGCCCACTGGGGGATTTCCCCCACTCTCTAGCCCACACCGTGGGGGGGGCGGCCAAACCCGTGCTTTCCGGCGACTTTACCAGGCGGCATCTTACGGCGCAACCTGCCATTACGTCGCTGGAATTGGAGTGGACCATCGCGAGGTTCAACGTAGCCTCCTCAAGTTCACACCGGCGATAGCAAAACAAACAACTTGGGTTGGACGTAATGGTTAGGCATTGGCTCCCCGCAAGGATGGCCGCCAACGTGCTGGAGTGGGCCGCCAGGCGAGTGAGATAGCTCACGCCTGATCGCTAGAAATAGCCTATAGCAACGCCATAAATGTCGGCTATCAGTTCTGGTGTTTCACATGGTGATAAAGTTCTGCAGCTTCCGTTTTGAGCGCATTCCCCCTTGCCGGCGCCAGACTCTCCCCTGGGTCACAGCCGGGGGGCAAACTTGGGGATTCGCGCACCTACTCCTCGGATAGTTTTTATGAAACCTGGAATGTCGCCGGGCACAGCTTTCGTTTCTAGGGTAACCCTTTGGGTACTAACCACTTCTGCCCCTGCGCGTTCTGTGGAAACTTCCTCTCGCCAGCCCTTATTCCCGCGACGGTCCCGCTCAGGCCAGCAGGGATTTTATCGCCAGTCCGCCGCCGCCAAATCCTCCTCATCCGCAGTCCCGAGTATGCCCCGCGTCAAAACGTCACCCGATGTCACGTTCGCGTCCACACCCTCCCAGACGCAGCCGCGTCGGGCGGAGCGGCCCGCCCATCCCTCACTTTCCGACCTTATTATTACATCCTCCCTCCCTGCCATTATCCTCCCCGCTATCCCCTTTCACCGCCCCGCCCATCGCGATTGCGCCTGGAATCCTCCCGTCCTCCGCTCGCCAACTCCTTCAGGATGTTTCCCCTCCAAGGGTTTAGAGGCTACTGAGCTCATCAACATACCTTCCCAAAGGATGTCTTGGCAGCCAACACTAAAGGCGGCCCTAGAAAGAAAGGAGAACGCCATGTTCTGCCCCCCATGTGGAGCACGCAGCGAAGTCCGCGAAACGCGCGGTCCTTTTCGCGACCGCCGCTGCACGAACGCCGCTTGCTGTCTGGACTTTACGACTTACGAAAACGTCATGACGCTGCGCGAACACCACCACCAGTGTGCGCGCACTCGCGCCACTCAGATCGAGGCACACACTGGTTCTCCTGCCGCCCCCGCAAAGGTGGGATCAACCTCCCGCAGCGGGCTCGGCGCGCCTTCCGATCCTGTGCAGGCCCCCAGTGGAGCTCAGGAAAAGCAGTCTGGTTTACCTTTGGCCGCCAGTATCGAAGTGGGTTCAACCTCCTGCCCCCGCTTCGGCGCATCTTCCGATCGTGGAGGGGGTGCGCGTGGGGTTCAGGGAGAGCAGAAACATAAACAAGCAGGGGCTACAGGATGACCGGAGGTTCACAAAGGGATGCAATGCGAGATGCATGGGGGCGGCATTCGGGGTGTCTGGACTTTTTGACTCACGAAAGTGTCCAGACGCAAACGCCACAAACCGGCGGATGGGTCGACCCCCCCGCCGGGCGCCCCGCGTCTTTAGCATGTTTCCTACCGGTAGGAAATTCCATCAACAAATCCCCATTTTTCTTCCTACCGGTAGGAAAGTTAAGGATATTTAACTTGACAATATACCAGTTACTATTATAAGATTTTCGGATGACGAGCGACGTGTTCACAAATCGTGCTGGTCCGATCTTGGCGAGCAATAGGGGTAAGCCCGAGGGCCAGCCGCTGCCGGGCGACACGAAGACCGAACCGGTCGCCATTGGAAGCTGCGACAACACTTGCAGCGAGCCCGACCGAAGGCAAGGCGACGTTGAAGGCGTGCCCCAAGAAGCCGCCCGGATTCGCCTGGATGTGCCGATGGGAACGTCGTGCATGGAAATTCAGGAGAGCATTTTCCGCCAGGCGTGGCAACTGGCCGGCACGCAACTCCGGGCCGCCATTGCCCTCGGGATCACGCCGGAAACGTTCTCGCGTTTTTTGCGACGCTGTGATCGTGCCAGGGTTAGCTACCCCCAGGTTCCGGAGGCTTGGCCCGTGGTCGAAGTTAATCGGGTCATCGGGCCATTGACGGCGAAGACCAAACTCCGGATCAAGCGCTATCAGGTGACCGGTGAACAACGAAGAAAATCAATGACCTGTGGCCCTAACCCGTTTCTCCGAGAGCGAAGAAAGTGGTCCATCACCAACTTTCGATGATCAGCGAGGACTGAAGACGGAAAACTGAGGACTTTGCAGTAACTCCAGCTTAGCTTGCGTCCGATCAGCGCAAGTGAGGGCGGCGGCGGGTGCACACGCTGCCGCTGCCCGAAGTGCCTGACGACAGACCAAACACGAAAATCGAAAATGGAGGCTCGAAACTCGCGAGTGCGCAAATGGAGCCACGAGCCTCGAATTCCGAGGTTGGAGTTTCGGCCCAGTCCCCGCATTTGACCCCGCAGCAGTTTCAATTCCTCTTGCGGGTCACGCCCGCGGCGCTGGAAAGCCAGCGCGCGTACGAGATCCCCGCTTGCGTCACCATTGCTCAGGCCATTCTGGAGAGCGCGACGCCCCAATTCGGATGGGGAAGCAGCACGTTATTCCGCTTGGCGAACAATCCGTTTGGAATCAAGTACTGCCATTTCCCATCGGGTGATCGGGTGATCGGGAGATCGGGTGATCGGGCGAGCAACGGAGGAAGCAAATCTTCAGATCATCCGAATAGCTCGACTGAACAGCAAAAAACTGATCGCAGAAATAACGGGTCAGATGATCAACCGATATTAAAGGATCAAGTAAAGGTGAGCAATCCGATCGCCGGATCACCAGATCTTCAAATCACCGCAGCCTCTGCTCATCCGATCACCGGATCACCCGATCTCCCGATTGAAGACTACGGCCACTTTGACGCGCAAACCTGGGAAATCGAGAACGGGCAGAAGAAGGTGATGATCGCGCAGTTCCAGCGTTTCCCGAATTTAGGTGAAGCCTTTCGCTGCCACGCGCTTTTGCTGGCCACGTCGCCGCGTTATGCGCCGGCGATGCGGGCAGTGAGGGATCAGGGATCAGGGATTAGGGATCAGGAACGAGCGATTAGGGAAAGTCTTTCCCCAACCCCTAACGCCCAGCCCCTAATCCCTGCTTGGCAACAGTTTGCGGAGCGGCTGGGACCCAAGACCTCCCAGCAGGACACGGAGCATTGTGGATACTCCACAAACCCCAGCTACTCCGCGGAGTTGATCAAGCTGGTGAATCTTTACCGGCTGAACGATCCCCGCGCGTTGGAATGGTACGCGACGGGGCAGGACCCGGCGCTGCAAAAGCCGATTGCCGATGGACGATTGCCGATTGCACCCTCCCCCGCAGATCGTCAATCGGCAATCGGAAATCCTCAATCCTCCATCGTCTGTGACCCGGAGATTGGGCAATGAGAAAACCTCTACGCGTCAAATGTCTCGAATTCCGGTCAGTGTTTATGCTCATTATTTCTAACATTTTAGTATTACTAGCTTTGTCAACATTGGGTCTTTGGTTCGTTCTCCAGGCGGCGAGGTGAAACATGTCTCCGTGATCGGGTGATCGGGTCGTTTGGGATTCGGAATTATGAATTCTGAATTATGAATTATGAAATTAAGAAATACTCGAGTCGCTCGATGGCCAGATAAACCGATGGCCAGATGAACCGATGGCCAGATGAACCGATGGCCAGATGAACCGATGGCCAGATGTCCCGATGGCCAGATGAAGCGATTTAAAGAAGGAGGGAATCATGAAACGGGCATTTCTGGGTGTTTTGTTGGCGAGCGCTTTGTGGTTAGGGGCTTGTGCGATTCCGGCGTGGGTCAACACGGCCGAGCAAGACGCGGAAGTTGCCGCGCCCATTGCCACCAGTCTGATTGATGTCATCGACCCGGCCCTGGCGCCGGTGGTGACGCTCATCGAGAATGGTTTCAACGCCCTGGTCAAGACTCTTGACACCTACAAGGCGTCGCCCACACCGACCAATCTGCAAGCGGTGCAGGCGGCATTCGCGGCGGTGAACGCCAATGTGGCGCAACTCGAATCCGCCGCGCAAATCAAAAATTCGACAAGCCAGACGACGGTCACCGGGATTGTGCGATTGCTCACGCAGACCGTCACGGAGATCGCCGCGCTGGTGCCGCAGAGCTCGGAATTAGGGGTTGGGGGTTCGGGGTTAGGGAAAGAAGATTCCGGATCCCGGATTCCGAATTCCGGATTCCAGATTCCGAATTCCGGAACGCACCTTGCCAAGGGTTGGAAGGCGAAAGACTTCAAGCGTGAGTTCAACAAGCTTGCGAAAGGCGACCCGAGGTTGAAGGAGATGAAGTGATCAGGCCATCGGGTCATTGATTCATTGAAAGGCTGTCCGTTGTCCGTCGTCAGTTGTCCGTTGCAACGGACCACGGACCAAGGACTAAGCAGTGAGAGGCTGTCCGTTGTCAGTTGTCCGTCGTCAGTTGTCCGTTGCAACGTACCACGGACCACGGAACGCGGACCACGGATAAAGGGCCATGGACTACGGACCACGGACAACGGACTAAGGACCAAGGACGAATGACCAATGACTAAGGACCAACAATGATCGACCACTCAAACATGCGTCTTGGCAAGCGCCCACGGCGGCATGACCCTCGCACTCTGAAGTTGGCGCGCTATCTGACGAGCGCGCTTCCTCCCGCGCCTCCCTGTGTCGATTACACGCGGGGCGTCACGGACTGGGGAATGATGCTGAACAACACTTTGGGCTGCTGCACGATTTCGGCAGTAGGCCATGCGGTTCAGGTGTTAACCGCCAACGCCAGCCAGGAACTGACGCTTCCAGACTCAACCATCCTTCAGTACTACGAGCAGTGGGATGGCTACAACCCCGCCAACCCCGCCACCGACCAGGGCGGCGTGGAACTCGACGTTCTGAACAACTGGCGGCAGCAAGGCTTTGCCGGCCAGACACTGGAAGCGTATGTGGCGATCGACATCGGGACACGGGACTCGGGACACGGGACACGCCAAAGCGCTACTGCCCAGCCTCAAGATCTAGTCCCCGCGCTGACTCAGGCCATTTGGCTCTTCGGCGGTGCCTACATCGGGGTGGAGTTGCCCCTAACCGCTCAAAGGCAGGACGTCTGGGATGTAGCAGATGGTCCTGACGCCGACCCCGGCTCCTGGGGCGGGCACTCGGTTTACCTAGTCGGGTACGAGACCCCGGTAACCACCCCGTCGCTTAGCGCGCCACCCCTCCTGAATCAGGAGGGGAGTTTTGCTGGCCCGAGTCCCGTATCCCGTGTCCCGTGCCCCGGCTCTTTGACCTGCATCACCTGGGGCCAACTCAAAAAGCTGACCTGGGCGTGGTTCGAGAAGTATTGCAGTGAGGCGTATGCCTTGATTTCGAGAGACTGGATCGAAGCCACAGGCGTCAGTCCCAGCGGTTTTGTTCTGTCGGCCCTGGAAGCGGATTTGAAGTTAGTAACCTCGTAGGGGCGCAAGGCCTTGCGCCCCTACCGAATGTGATGAGGAGGAACCATGAGCTGGAAAGCGTATTTACCCACAATCATTCCGCTGCTGATGACCGTGTTGGCGGCGCTCACGCCCGCCATCCAGGCAGCGATTGGTCATTACGCCGGGGGATTCTTCCTCGGCCATCCGGTGCTGGCCAGCGTGTTCGCCACAGGGATCGTGGCGGTGTATCACGCGCTGCCGAGCCCGCTACAGAAGTGACGAGTGGCGAGTCGCTACCCAGCCTGTCCGTAGTCCGTTGTCAGTTGTCAGTTGTCCGTTGCTAAGGACCACGGCCAGCTCCTAAACCTGAGGTCTGTTGCCGATCGATGGTTGCAACTGCCAAAGGACCAAGGACGAATGACGAAGGACGAAAAACCAAGGACGAATCACCAATGGCAACGGACAACGGACTACTGACATGATCTCGGCAAACCAAATTCAGGCTTTACTGATCGGCGCCGGTGGCTTTCTCGCCACCAGCATGGCGGGGGTAGGAGCTTACCGCCTTTTCGCCGCCGCCACGCGGGGATTTATGCGGGTTCCAGTCAGCCTGGAAAAAGGCGCCGAATCGCTGGCCCGCGTGGTGCAAGCCATTGAAACCCAGAACATGGTGTCGGACCAGGTGAAGGAACTGAAGGGTCTGCTCATGACCACGCGCGAGGAGATCATGAAAATGGGCAGCGAGCGCGAGCAAATCGGCAGGGAACTCCGGCTGATGTCGCGCAAGATCGAGGCGTTTACCTGCTTTGCGCAGGACGTTTAGAAGGTGTCAGGCGTCAGGATGCTGTCCGTCGTCATTCGTCATTTGTCCTTAGTCGTTGGTCCTTGGTCCTTCGTGCGTTGCAACTGACAACTGACCAAGGACCAAGGACGAATGACCAAGGACAAAGGACTACTGATTACGGACCAAGGTCCTAAATTCCAGTGGAAGGCTTACACATGTCAAAGACCAATACCAAAACGGAGCAAGAGATCGACCGCACGGAGATTCTGCGCTACTTGAACGAATGCGGACTTCAGCCGGTGACTCCCAAAAGCATTCTCATCTATTTGGACGATTGCCTCCGTCCGGTGAGTCTGGGAGGCGTGGAATTTCACCTGCGCTACATGCGCGATCGCGGCTGGGTGGAGCTGGGCATCGAGAAGAAAGTCGGCTTGCCGGAAGTCATCCGCTGGACGCGCATCACCGCCAACGGCGTGGATGAATACGACCGCCGGTGCGTGGCGTTAGGTGAAGCCAAATAATCGGCTCATCGGGAAGAGGATTTAGGATTCAGGATTTAGGATTTAGGGCCCTGAGGCTTGGGTCCAAGCCTTGTTGACCTAAATCCTGAATCCTAGATCCCAGATCCTAGACCGATGGCCCGATGAGCCGATTGGAAGTGAGGACAGATCCCGTGCGACGACTGCCCATGACCAAAATGCAAAAGCTGGACGCCCGGCACCCCGGCTTGATCGCGAAAGTGAACGCCATGTTTGCGGAGTTTTGGCCCACGAAGGACGTCAAGCACATGATCCAGGCCCACTGCGGCGAGCGCCTAAGCCGGAGCACCGTCGAGAGGTACAAGAGCAAACACTGGCGAGCGCGACGGGAGTTGGTTCAGCAGATGAGCCAGGCAATCGGCTCAGCACAAATTGCCGATTTTTGATTGCCGATTGCCGATTTAAGGCCAAACGCAAGCCGGCAATCGACCATGGCGGGCCGATGATCCGATAGATCGATGGCCAGATGGCCAGATTTAGTTAGGGAGTCAAATTCCATGCCACGACAGAAATTCCAGAAGCTCGAAGAGTTTGAGGGTCGGCATCCGGGGTTGGTCCGGCAGGTGGAGGCGATGTTTGAGGCCTTTGTGCCCCTGCGCGCTATCTCGGCAGCGCTCCAGGCCCAGTACGGCGAGCGCATCAGCCACACCTCCATTTGGACGTACAAGAGGGAATCTTGGAATGTGCAACGGGCTCTGATTGAGTCGCGGAAGGTGGCCCAGGTCGCCCTCCAGGAATTGGCGAGCGAAGGGAGAATCTAAGTGGCCAGAGACCAGGCATCGAAAATCCAGATCCTCAGCGTCAAGCATCGTGGATTGCTTCAGGCAGTGGACAGAATGTTTGACGACTATGCAAGTCTCGAGCAAGTCCTGCAAATGATCGAGCGCGAATACCATGAAAAGGTATCCACCCAAGCGGTCGAGACCTACAAGAAGAGGCACTGGCAGGTGCAAAAGGACAGGATCCGGGACCAGAAGGCGTTCCTCACGGCTATCGCGGAGATCATCGGTAAGGACGGTTTGGACGCTGCCGTGAATGCCTTGTTGTGGCAAGCGCTCCAAACCATGACGCCACCCCAACTGATCGCCCTCAAGAAAGTCGTAAACGATGAGAAGAAAGTCGAACTGATGAAAAAGCAGTTCGCCCTGTACGCCGAAGAGCACCGCCTGAGGATGCAGGAACGCAAGAAAGCGAGCGAGGACGACACCTACGTCCTCGAGGATTTCGATGCGGCCCAGAAAGTTGTGCAACAGGTTAAGGAGATTTTCGGGATCGGGACGAGGCAAATCGCCCCACCCGCTCAAAAGCTCCTCGGCCCGGCGCAAGAAGCACCGTCACCGGAGGCGGCTGCAGCCTCCATCAATGAGGGCGCGTGAAAAATTCTGAATGATGAAGGCGGATTTGTGGGAACAACCAAGCGAATTGTAAAACGGCAACGGACCACGGACAAGGGACCCCGGGCATCGTTGGCAAACGCCATTCCCAGCCTTCCCAGCCCAGAGCATCGGATCAAGGACGACTCGGAGTATCGACCCTTACAGATCCGGCCCGGGGCTGTTTATTCTTCTCTAATGTTGGGTTACCGGAGGAGAGAGTGTTTCGCCCTTCTTTTTCTTCTGCTCCTCCCAATGGGATCGAGCATTGGCCAAGATCGCCGATATTTTCTCACCTCCAATTCCAAAAGAGAGCCCCGCCGCATCTCCCGAACCCGTTCTTGTAATCATGCCAATCAAGGTCTTCCCATCCGACAAATAGATGGGACTGCCGCTGGCTCCTGGCCAGGCGTTCTTATCGATGACTACAGTGGAGTACGATTCTTCGACGGGATACCCGGCAACCGATCCCATAGACGTGATGGGGTCCGTCGCTTGCAGTGGGAAACCCGTAAAGAAGATAGCGGTCCCATCCTGCGCCCTTTCCTTCGAAATCGTGGCGACGTCGAAACTGATCTCTTGTTCTCGGGAGAGATCTTCAGCAGTCCTACACACGGCGACATCGGAGGGGTTATTGATTTGGCAAGTCCCAGGATCGAAAAAAAACCATTTCACATCGGTATGCGGGTCACGCTTCCACCCTCCTACGGGAAACGAAATGGCCGATTTGCAGGCATCTTTGAGGGGAGGATTGAGCATTTCGGTAATGACATGGTTGGCGGTAATGAACGTCCCTGTCTGATCGACCATAAAACCGGTTCCCAAGATTCTGAACCTTATCAGTTGCAAACCGGTGGAGGCATCGCGAACGAGGCAAACGACGGGAGTGACGGTCTTTTTTGCCAGCTCTATGGGGTTCGTCACACTCACAGATTGCGGAAAAGCTACGATGGGCGTCAGCAAGAACAAGACACCCACGGAACCATACCGAATAGTTTTCCGGAAAACGCATCTGCGGTTAACGACCTTGGAGATAAACGTCAATTTATCTGCCCATAGCTTAAGCATGGAGTTCGCCTCAGTTTCAAGAATGCGGTAGTGGAGACTATATAACACAGATGGCAAAACGGAAGAGTTCAAATTCGCCGGTTACCAGCTCACCCGATCCCCCAGTCACCCGATCGGAATCACCCGGTCAAGCGATCACCGAAACGCTGGACGGGAAGCCTAAGACCCCGCTGGAAGCACTTCGGAAGCTGCTGAAGGACTCCATCCCCGTTCTGGCCTACCAGGAGCGCTGGATCTTGGACGAGTCGCAATTAAAGGTGGCGGTTTGGAGCCGGCAGAGTGGCAAGAGTTTCGCCGCCGCGCTGCGCGCCACCCTCAAGTGCCTGAGCATGCACACGCAATACATCATTCTCTCCAAGGGTGAGCGCCAGTCGCGGCTGTTTATGGAAAAGGTTAAAGACTTCTGCGTGCTCCTTAAGAAGCTGAGGTACCTGCGGGAGTTCAGGGTGGCGGCGGAAACCGACGAGAAAATCATGGAAGTGTATTTCCCGCACAACCGTTCGCGCATTATCGGCCTGCCCGCCAATCCTGACACGGCGCGCGGTTACAGCGGCCACATCGTGCTCGATGAATTCGCCTTCCACGGCGACGCGCACAAAATCTACGCCGCCTGTTTCCCGATTATCACGCGGGGATATTCCATCGAAGTCATTTCTACGCCCAATGGGACGGCCGGAAAGTTTTATGAGATTGCCAAGGCGGCAGGGCTTGTCACTGGTCCTTCGTCCTTGGTCCCTGGTCCCTCGTCCCTGGACAATGGCGAGCGACAGGGGACAAAGGACAAAGGACAAGGGACAAGGGACGGTCTTTGGTCAGGGCACAAGGTTGACATCTACGACGCCGTCGCCGAGGGCCTGGAGACGGACATCGGCCTCCTCCGCTCGGGTTGCGACGACGAGGAGACTTGGCTCCAGGAATACTGCTGCCAGTTCCTCTCCGACGCGCAGAACTATATTCCCCTTGAGTTGATTTCCTCCTGCGTGCATGAGGAGGCCACCACGGAATTGCCGATTGACGATTGCCGATTGACGATTGCAAACCAACCTTCCGACCGGCAATCGGCATTCGCCAATCGAAAATCGGCAATCGAAAATCGGCAATTCTACTTGGGCGTCGACATCGGCCGCAAGCGCGACCTGACCATTGCCTGGCTGTTCGAAAAGGTGGGCGGGGTGCTGTGGTCACGCCTGCTGGTGACGCTGAAGGGCGTGTCGTTTGACGAGCAGGAGAAGGCGATCTGCGGGCTGATCGAAGGAGTCAACCGTCCGTTGTCCGTGGTCCGTGGTCCGTTGCAACTGACAACGGACAACGGACAACGGACAGCAGCAGTACGCCGCGTATGTATAGATCAAAGTGGATTGGGCATGATGCTGGCCGAGCACCTGGTGCAGAAATACGGGGCGATGGTCGAGCCCGTGCAATTCACCGCGGCGCTCAAGGAGCGCCTGGCGCCCATGGTGAAAAAGGCGTTCGAGGAGCGCACCGTGCGCATCCCCGACAATCGCGAGGTGCGCGCCGACATCAACTCCGTCAAGCGCTTCGTGACCCCGGCGGGCAACGTGCGCTTTGACGCCGAACATACCGACCGCGGCCACGCCGACCGCTTCTGGGCCCTGGCCATGGTCGTGAACGCCGCCAGCGAACCGGATGCGAGCTTTAGCGAGCATGCGTTCTTAACCGGCAGTCCGGTGATGGCAGGGTTGTTCGATGCAATTCTGTAATTGCCGATTGACGATTGCCGATTGTCGATTGAGAACCAATCGGCCCACCGTCAATCGAAAATCGGCAATGGCAAACGATGTAGCGCCGACCGGAACCTGTCCCGAGATCGTCGGGAGGTCGGCACTTTTTGCCGCAGTCTTGTAATCGGCTGATCGGGTGAAAGAGAAGGGGGAACAAGAAGATGAGCTGTCCACAATGTGGAGCCCGCACCGAAGTCAGGGAGACACGCGGCCCTTTTCGCGACCGCCGTTGCACGAACCCTGCCTGTGGTCTGGATTTTACGACTTGCGAGCAGCCTTTGGCGCGGCGCGAAGACACCCGCCGGTGCGCCCGCACGCGCGCCACTCATTCGGATAAGCACGGAGAGAGCCCACCACCAGATCATGAGATATCGGGTGGACAAACAGATCGGGAGATCCGGTGATCGGGTGATCGGGTGAACAAACGGATCGGGAGATCCGGTGATCGGGTGATCGGGTGGACAGACAGATCGGGAGATCCGGTGATCGGGTGATCGGGTGAACAAAAACCAGGATCAATGGATGATCAGATGATTAAAGCTCACAGTTCAGGAAACGGCCACCAAATTAAGCATTTAATCCGCGAAGGTAAATCGGTCTCCAAAATGCTCCAAGCGCAAATCGATACCGCGGTGGCGCTGGCGGATCGCGAAGTCGGGATACGGGACACGGGACACGGGACACGGGAACTGCTTTCAACCGGTCCCAACATTCCGATGCCCGGTGCTGCGCGCGGTGCGATAGATGCCCAGCCGTTCGTCCCGAGTCCCGTGTCCCGTGTCCCGAGTTCCGTAACGACGGGCGGCCTGCCGGTGGCTCCGGAGCGCGGGATTCCTCCCACCCCGCCTCCGGAGCCCATCTCCGTGGGGGCTTATACGGAACGCATCCGCCAGGGTTGGGTGCCGGTGATGGGCCTTCCGGGCACGCCCATCACCGCGGGGTTCATCCGCGACTTGGGCGAGTACAACCCCAAGCTCGAAGGCCTGAACGGCATTTGGACTTACCAGGAAATGCGGCGCGGCGACGGCCAGGTGGCGGGCACCCTGCGCGCTTGCAAGCTACCGATTCTTTCGGCGAAGTGGGAAATCGTGGCTGGGGATGTCCGTGGTCCGTTGTCCGTTGTCAGTGGGCCACGGACAACGGACAACGGACAACGGGCAAAAGAGGTCGCCCAATTCATCCGCGAGAATTTGTTCAACGGGCTCGAGTGGCAAGACTCGCGCGGCTCGTGGCACACGCAGGATTGGAAAGACGTGGTGCGCTGCGCGCTGCGCATGCAGGATTTTGGCGCGGCCTGCTACGAAGAAGTCATGGCCATTGACGGCGACCGCATCCGCGTGCGCCGCATGGCCGACCGCCAGGCGCTCACCTTTTATCGCTGGCACACCGATCCGCACGCCGTCGATCCTTCCCTTCCGCCCTTCATTTACGACGACGGCGAAACGCTCTATGCCCTGGAACAATGGGGGTACCGCTCCAATCGCTTCGAGTATGTGCTGCTGCCTACGGACAAGGCGTGCATCTTCACGCACGACCAGGAAGGCGCGAACTTTTGGGGCATTCCGCTGACGCGCGCCATGTACCCGCATTGGTTCGTCAAAAAGCATCTCGAGCGGATCGACGCCATGGCCTGCGAGCGCAACTCGCTGGGCGTGCCCATGATCATGCTGCCGCCCAATCCTTCCAAGCAGGACGTGCAGACCGCGCAGAAGTGGGTGACGCAGTTGGCCGCGCACGAAAAGACCGGCCTCTCGCTGCCCAACGGCGCGGAGTTCAAGCTGGTCGGAATCGAGGGACGCATCCGCGAAATCCTGCCCTCGATTCAGTACCACAAGCAGCAAATCGCCACCTCGTGCCTCGCCATGTTTATGGAGCTCGGCCAGACACAAAGCGGCTCGCGGGCGCTGGGCGAATCGCAAACGGATTTCTTTCTGCTGGCCACGCAGAATACCGCGGACTACATCGCGCACCAGATCCGCAACTCGACCATCCGGCGGCTGGTGCAGTGGAATTTCGGCCCCGACGCGCCGGTGCCGCACCTCGTGCCCGCCAACGTGCAGGCGCGCTCGATCGACACCATGGCCGCCATCATCAATCAGCTCGCGCAGGCGGGAGCATGGGTCTCCGACCGCGCGAGCGTGAATCGCGCGCGGAACGAGTTGGGATTTGAGGATTATGTGGACAAGGAAAGTATCGGGTCATCGGGCCATGAGGGGGTAGGTGGTAGGTCGTAGGTGGTAGGTGGGAAAGGCAGGGTTTTCCCCATATGCCATCTACCACCTACCACCTACCCGAAACCGGTGGCTCGATATTTTAGAAACGGAGAGTCTATGAGAACCCTACGCAATTCTTTGGTTGTTTCTTTGTTGATCGCGGTCGTGCTGGTGCTGGCGGCGACTTTCAGCTTCCGCCTGCCACAGGTGAGCGCGGACGCGTACAGTTCGCATCGCTTCCCGGCGTTCGGTTATATTTTGGATAATCCCATCCTGACGATTGCCGGAGCGACAACGACCACCAAGCCCACGTCCACCACGGGGGTGACCACCGCGCACGTCACCTGGGTCTTCGGCACGGTGTCGGGGACCTACTCGAGTTGCACGGTGCAGGCGAAAACCAGCTACGACGGCGTCAACTGGCTGAACCTGGGCAGCGCGGCATCCGTGACCGTGAGCACCAACGCCGTCAACGCCTGGGACATCTATCAGCAAGCCCCGGTGACCACCGGGGTCACCACGACGACCGTCAGTAACTCCGCGGCGGCAGGATTCGGCCAGTCGAGCGAGTACACCTTCGCCTGCTCCGCCTACGGAACCAGCGCGCCGGTGACGATCACGGCGATCTACAAGTGAGGATCAAGGATTAAGGATTTAGGATTTAGGCCTGAATCCTAAATCCTGAATCCTAAATCCTGAATTTCGAAAAGGAGCGAACAATGAAAAAAATCACGAGTGCGAAGTTGAATATGGCCTTTCTGCTACTTACTGCCTTCTGCCTGTTGCCTACTGTCCTTCTCGGCCAGGGCACGGCGGGGCCGGTGCTGGGCGGGACGAATTACAGCAACCTCTCGAGCGCGTTTTCCGACCCGAGCGTTTCCTGGGCGGCGACGGGCTTGACCTTGAACTACACCGCGGGATCGGTTTGGCAGAATGGCTCGGGGCAGGCGATCACCGCCAACACCCTGACGCTGGCCAGCAACGAAGGGACGTGCACGCAGGCGGGAATCCAAGCCGGATCGTGCAACATCGTCTATTGGAGCGGCGGCGCCGGCCTCGCCACCACTACCACCTACGCCACGGCGGCCGCGCCGGGGAATCGCATCCTCTATTACTGCACGAGCAATTCCAGCGGCAATATTACGGGATGCGCGCCCACGGAGCTCGACATCAACGGCTCGACTCCCACCACTTACTCCGATGCCGTGTTTTTCGTCCAGCCCTCCAACTGCTTTATGACGCCCACCACCACCGCGTTCACCACCGGCCCGGCACTGGTGCGCGTGGGGGCGAACCAGTTGGTCTATTCCGGCACCACCAACACCACCGCCGGAACCATTGCGCTTACCTGCGACATCACCTTCGGCGGGCGCAGTACTTCCGGCCTGGGCTTCCAGGTGACCGGCGTCAGCTTGTATTACGGCGTGCAGACCACGGCGCTCAGCTCGATTACCGCGGCAACCGTGGCTACGGTTAGCCTGCCGGCGGCGGGCGGGTCGGCGTCGGGATCGACGAATTCGGTGGGTGGGACCTATACCGTGACGCCCACCACACTCCAGACTGCCACCACCAGCAGCGGAAATTGCTACAACGAGCAGGTCGCCTTCGGAACACCGTTCACCTACACCAACAACTCCAAAGTGAGCTTCGACCAGGTGTTCACGACGGCAGGCTCGACCGCAACCACACTTCAGGTCTGCGGGCTGAAAGTCTATGGAAACTGGATTCAGTAAAGCAGTGGTTAGTGGTCAGTGGTTAGTGGTTAGCAAGGGCCCACGAACCACGAACTGCTTCCCGCTAGCCACTAACCACTAGCCACTAATGAGGTCCTGCTATGAAGAATGAGACTTTCAACTTCGTTTCCCAGCTCAGTGCCGTGCCCGCGGAGGGCTTGGCGCGCATTCCCATCCTGGTCACCGGCCGTTGGGTGAAAAGCGGGCGGGAAGTTTCTTTCACCCGCGACGAGCTGACCACAGCCGTCGAGAATTTTCAGAAACTCGCCAACCACGATTTGAACGTGGACTACGATCACGCGTGCGAGGATCTAGAACGCGCCGCCGGCGAACCCACCCCCAGCGCGGGGAGGATTGTGGCGCTGGATCAGCCGGAGGAATTTTTGAATGACGATGGCCGATCGCCGGAATTGCCGATTGACGATGGTCGATTGTCGATTGAAAGACAATCCTCCGGCCGGCAATCGGCAATCGACAATCGGCAATCGACAATCGGCAATCGCTACATCCTCTACGGCCGATATGAACCTACAGACCGCGCGCGCAAACTGATCAGGAACCGCGAATACCGCTACGTGTCGGCGGCCTTCGCGAAAGACTACCCCGACCGCAAGTCCGGCGAGTCCCAAGGCTTGACGCTCACCAGCGTGGCGCTGACCAATCAACCTTTTCTCGATGAACTTCCGGAAATTTGGCTGTCCGTAACGGATGGAAACTCGAAACTCGAAACTCGAAATTCGGGTCCGAGTTTCCAGTTTCCAGTTTCGAATTTCGAATCATCCCGCCTCTCGGCGGAACAAGGAGGAACAATGGCAAAACTGACTCTCAAGTGCTCCGCCGACGGCACGCACGAAGCCTGCGACGGGGACCGTAAAGTCGGTGAAATCGAAAACGACCACCTCTACGACTATGCTGCAAAGCATGTCGGCAAGGAGGGGGCTTGCGTGGCAGGCAACCTGAGCACGCGGGGCGCGGGCGTCCAATCCCTGAACGCGGATGCCGATGCGACGTTCGCCCGGGAAGTCGGCGCGGAAGGCCGGAGCAAAGAAGAAATTCGCGGTTTGGTCGCCCTGGCGCTCCATCCCCTCAAGGCCGAGGTCACCCTGCTGTCGGAAGCCATCGGTGCCGACGGCAAACTCGACAACCGCCGGCTGGATGCGCTGGACGATTCCGGCAAGATCAGCCGCTCCGCCTGGCGCCGCGCCAAGGACGCCGAACAGCGCGTGCAGAATGCCTTCCAGCGCGGCCAAATCACTCCCGCCATGATGGCCACGGGAGCGCCGCTCCGCCTGGCGCTTTCCGACGGCCCGGCCTTCAAAGCTCTCATTGAAGACCGGCCGCCCCTGGTCAAAACCAACTCCGTGGTCGGCATCGGCGGCTCGGGCTCGGAAACCGGCGAATCGCCCCGCCAGCTTTTCTCGCGTCTGGTGGAAGAGAAAAAACAGCAGCTCATGCAGACCGACGCGCGGCTGGGCGAACTCGAAGCGCATCGCAAGGCCGGCGCCCTGGTGGCGAAAGAAAATCCGGATCTGCTGAAGAACTATCGGGCCGATGCGAAATCGGCGTGAAGTGAAAAGGCTAACAGCTTACAGCTAACAGCCCACAGTAAACACAAGCTGTTGGCTGTCGGCTGTCAGCCAAACAAAAAGGAGGAACTATGCTCGGAAATCAAGGATTGACGGCCGCCAAGTTCGACACGAACATCCGCGCGCTGCGCGGCACCGTGATGAGCTTGCCGGTCAATAACCCCTCGACCGAATCGGATTTCTACGTCGGGCTGCCTTCCGGTTTCAACGTGGTGCCCACCGGAGTGCTGTCCCAGGACGTGGTGGAGCCGGGCTACCCGCTCACTTCGGAACTGTGGCTCGATCCCACCACCAACAATCCCATCAACGGCTCGACGCCGCCCGCGCCTTTCCTTTCGCAGGGCCGCGCCTGGGGCCTGATCATCAGCGCCGCCGAGGCGGAGGTGATCGCGGCGGACACGACCATCCAGGCGGAAGATGACGTGGTGATCGCGGACGCCTACGGCCGCGTCACTTCCATCCGCAACGTCACCACCGGCAACACCGCGTACGTGGTGGGCAAAGCCAAGTACCCACCCACGGCCGCGAACCAGAAGATTCGCATCCAGGTGAGTTTGCGGCAAACCAAGGTGTAAGTGCTGTCCGTGGTCCGTGGTCCGTTATCCTTTGTTCCGGCAACGGGCCGCTGGTCATGGAAGCTGTTTTCTCGCCCGGCGGCGAAACCGTCAGCTGACGGTCTACGCCGCTGCGCGAAGGTTCGTCATCCTGTTGTTCGTCCCGACAAGTCGGGACGAACAAAGGACCACGGACAAAGGACAAACCATGGAAGTATCTCTAGCCCATCTCGATCAATTTCTGACCAACTATTCCATCGTCTACCGCAACCTGGATTTCGTGGGAGGGCGGCTCTTCCCCGACTTTCCGGTTTCGAAGCAAAACGATCGCTACCCGATCTTCGGGTTCGAGCGCTTCAAGTTTTACAACACCGAGCGCGCGCCGGGGAGCGAAGCCAACGAAATGCCCGGCTGGCGCATGTCCAACGATGAGTACTACTGCGACGGCAAAGCGCAGAAGCAGCTCATCCCTGATGAACTGCGCGCCAAGTGGGATTTATCGACGGGCCCTGAAGTCTTCACCACGGAAACGCTCGCCGACATCATCGACAAGCAGCGGGAAATCCAGATCTTCAACCTGATCATGAACTCCACCTCGGTGCCCAGCAGCACGCTGGCGGGTACGGCCCAGTGGAGCGATTTCCAGAACTCCGATCCCGTGGCCGCCATCACCGCGCAGCGCTCCACCATCCTGTTGAGCGCCACCAAGGAGCCGAACACGCTCCTGGTGGGCTATCCGGTGTGGCTGCAACTCATCCAGCACCCCATCATCCTCGACCGTTTCAAGAACAACGCCCTGCCCCTCGGCTATCCCACGGATCAGCAGTTGGCCGGCCTCTTCAATGTTGACAACTTCATTGTTGCCAGATCTCTGTATGACACAAATCAACAGGGCATCGCGCACAACCTCAGCTACATCTGGGGCAAGAACGCCATCCTGGCGTACGTGCCGCCGGGGCAAGGCCAGTTGATGATTACCCCCGGCACCACTTTCCGCTGGCTCTACGGCGTGCCCCAGAACGGCGGCATGCTGGTGAAGCGCT
>Ga0326727_10006737_pt1 | contig 31139 bp, 25 predicted proteins | sample MB2enrmetagenome_FD_207643 | JGI IMG/M metagenome (GOLD analysis project Ga0326727, IMG submission 207643) | Lab enriched peat soil microbial communities from McLean, Ithaca, NY, United States - MB29MY | ecosystem: Environmental > Terrestrial > Soil > Wetlands > Peat | place: USA: New York... | reverse complement strand
GATGGTGAAGATGCGAGTCACCACACAGCCGTTGGTCGAGGTCGTGCTGCTCTGGGTGAGGCCGGCCGTGCCGCAGGGGCTGTTGGCGCTCAGGCCCGGGATGGTGGAGGGCACGCTGGCCGGGTTGCAGCCGTAATTGGTGCCGGCCGGGACGCCGCTGATGGCGGGCGGGGTGGAATTGACCGTCCAGGTATTGGTCACATAAGCGGTGGCCATGTTGCCGCAGTTATCCATCGCCACGATGGTGAAGATTTGTGTTACCTGGCAACCATTGGTCGTGGTCGAGCTGCTCTGGCTGAGGCCGGCCGTGCCGCAGGCGCTGCTGGCGCTCAAGCCAGGGATGGTGGAGGGCACGCTGGCCGGATTGCAGCCATAATTGGTGCCGGCCGGGACGCCGCTAAGGGTGGGCGGGGTGGAATTGACCGTCCAGGTATTGGTCACATAGGCGTAAGCCGTGTTGCCGCAGTTGTCGCTCGCAACTATGGTCACGATCTGGGTCACCAAACAACCGTTGGTCGTGGTCGAGCTGCTCTGGTTGACCATTGCGGTCCCGCACGGGCTGTTGGCGCCCAGCCCCTGAATCCGCCAGGAAATGCTGGCGGGGTTGCAGCCGTAATTGGTTCCAGCCGGCACGCCGGTGATCATCGGAGCCGTCGTATTCGCCGTCCACGTATTGGTCACGTAAGCCGTGGCCATATTGCCGCAATTGTCAGTCGCCACAATCGTGAAGATTTGCGTCGCCTGGCAGCCATTGGTCGCGATGACGCTGCTCTGCGTGATGGACGCCGTGCCGCACGAGTCGCTCGCGCTCAACCCGGCGATGCTCGACGGCACGCTGGCCGGGTTGCAACCGTAATTGGTGCCGGCCGGGACGCCGCTGATGACCGGCGGCGTCGAGTTGGCCGTCCAGGTGTAAGTGAGGCTGCTGTTGCTGGCGCTGTTGCCGTACGTGTCCGTGACAACGATCGTGAACGTCCGCGTCACCAAACAACCATTGGTGCTGTCGATGTACGTAATATTGGTGCTGGCGGCGCCGCAACTGACGGTGGCCGTCACATTGGTGGCGGCATCGGCTGCCGCGGGCAAACTGGCGGGATTGCAGCCCAAATAGCCGCCCGGCGTCACGGAGATCGTCGGGGCCAGGGTGTTGGCGTAACCAAAGTAAACATCAAAAACATTGTTCGGGTTCCCGCAAGGCACTATGGTGACGGATACCTCGCCGCTGCTGTTGCCGACCGGATACGTCTCCACATAGTTCGTCGGCAGCGTCACCTGCACGTAATAAACTCCGGCGGCCAGGTTGTTGAAAACAAAATTGCCGTTGGCATCGGTCGTAGTCGTGGCCAGCGTGTTGCTGGCGGCGCCAAGAAGCGTCACCGTGACGTTCGTCACGCCCGGATCACTGGCGGTGCTGCAATACAGCAAAACCGCCCCCGCCAAATTGGCGGTCCCGCCCGCGCAATTGGTGTTCGTGCTGCAGGAGACGCTGCCCATGCACGAGCTGCACACGCTGATCAGATTGGTGCTCGTCAAATCATAAACCCCGCAGTGGGCCGCATCCGGCACGACCTGGGCCGTGATGGTGGCATCGAAGTTCATTTGGGCCGGACAACTCACCATCCCCAGGCAAAGCTGGAAGTTCTGCGACGCTCCCGGCGCCAGGTTGAACGGGGAGGGCAGGCTGCAATTGAAATTGGTCAGCGCCGGAAGATTGATGGTGACGCCGCTCAGGCCGGAAAGGCCGGTGTTGGTGATGCCGATGCTGAGCGTGACGGTGTTGGATGCGGAATAATAGGTTGCGGAAGGCAAAATCACGACGCTGCCGTTGCCGTTGCTGTCCAGGTTCAGGGGCGAATAGAGCGACAAACCGCAAATGATCGACGCCGGATCGACCAGGGCGACCGCGCTGCTGGAAGCCGCCACTCCCTCTCCATTGGTCACCATCGAGCCGTCCAAATTGGTGATAATTGGACTGGCCAAAACCACGTCGCCAGACACCGTGACGGTGTTGGTGGAGTTGGTGGCAAAGGACATCGACACCACCGCCGTGGCGCCCGCTCCCGGCGGCAAAACCTGCGCTTCATTGGTGAAGAAATTGGTGCTCAACAGCCCCAGCAAATTGTCCGAAACGACCAGATTGGTCAGCGGAATCGTGCCGCAGTTGGTCAGGGAGATTTGATAACAGAATGCCGGCTGGTTAAATCCCGACCCTGAGCAAGACACGCCCGCGTAGCCGGCGGCCACATTGGTGAACCCGCTGCAATCGTTCGTAGGCTGGAGACAGGCCACCTGTTTGGTGACCGTGAGGCAAGGCACGCAAGGATAAGGCAGTTCCAGCATCGTCAACTGCACCGGGTTGTAATCGCCCCCGATCTCCGCCACAATGATGCCAATGACGTCGCCGCATTCCAGTTGCCAGGTCGGCGCGTTGCTGGCCGCCGTTGACAGCAAGGCATTCACCTCATTTGTGTCCACCGACGGGTAAGGCGGTTCCGCGGCATAGTCCTGCGGCGGACCTCCAATCAGCGTCCAAATGGCGAATTGAATATCGTAAAAGTAAGCGCCGTTCTTGTTGTTCAAAATGTAATTAATCTCATTCCACACTTGCGGAGAGATATAGACCGTCCCGGGATAGCCCAAACCTAGCGCATGCAGTTCCGCGTCCAAGTTAGTGTCGCAACTGGAGTACATCAATGTCGTGTAGTCCTCCGGCCCGAAATCGATGTCGTCGATGAAATCAAGACACCAGCCCAAGTAAGTCCCTGCGGGCACCTCGGCGTTGCCGACAGTGACTACATCGGTAAAATACGACGGGTTGTCTGCTGCCGTGTAGTCTCCCGTATCGGCCCATGGCGTCGTGATATTCACGTCGGCGGACCCTCCCCCGGGCGGAAACTGCACCCAGCAATTCTGCTGGCCGGCTGCGGACGGCTGCAAACCCAGGTAAGAACCCGCCATAAGAAGTGAAAACGCAAGAAATCTCCAGACATTCAGTTTTTTCATAACACTCAGTTTTTTCGTTTTTCCGGTCAAGCGCCACGATGACAAACCCGATGAGCCCAGGTTTTTCATCTTTACTTGTCGTTTTTATTCTGCCCGAAAAGGAACTGTGCCCCTGCATCCACGCCACAGCTCAAGCGCCCACATGCAAAACGACAACCATGTGGACACATCTGCATTGGTCTAGGCTGTCAGTACAAGGGGCATTATTGTCATCTGTCTCGCGATATGCAAGCATTATTTGCGTTTTTTTTCACTTTTTTTGCAGCCTGCAAGTGACCTCCAAATCAACCCTCCGTCCGCTCATTGGCCGGAACCAACGGCGGTGGACAGGCGCGACGGCCTTGAATCCTCCGTCATTTGGCTGGTTTTGCGAGACGCGCGCCGCAACGTATTGGCTGCGGGCATGTTAAAGAAGGCGGCGCAACTGCCGAAATCTCGCTAAAACCGGTTCGGTCGGCCCATAAAAATCCTGCTCAAAGGCCGGTCTTTGGCCTGGTTTTTGCTGTGCCCAATTTTCCGGCTTTTCCCGCGTGCCATTACTCCGCCTTGGGCTTGCCGCCCGGTCGTTTGAACCATTCTTCCAGTTCCTTGACGCGCCGGAGCAGTTCGGGCAGTTGGTGCAGGGCGATCAGTTGGCGCTTGGATTGGCGGTTGGGCTGGGCCGGGATGCCAAACCATTTCCCCGCCTCCGGAATATCGTGCATGACGCCGGACTTGGCCGCAACGATGGCTTGGTCGCCTATCTTCAGATGACCCGCTATCCCCACCTGCCCGGCCAGGGTCACGTAATTCCCGAGCTTGGTGCTGCCCGCAATGCCCACCTGCGCAATGAGCAGGCAATTCTCTCCTATCGTCACGTTGTGCGCTATCTGCACCAGGTTGTCGATCTTGGTCCCTTTCCCAATCACCGTCGGCCCCAGCGCGCCGCGGTCGATGGTGACATTGGCCCCGATTTCGACGTCATCCTGGATGATGACCTGGCCGACTTGCAGCACCTTGCGGTGAATTCCGCCGTCGAAAACATATCCGAAACCGTCCGACCCGATAATGGCCCCGGCATGAATCCGCACCCGTTGCCCGATTTGGGTCAGGTTATAGAGAACGACATTGGGGAAAAGCTGCGAGCCGCCGGCAATGGCGCAGCCGTTCCCGACGTGGTTCCCTCCGCGCAAAACCACTCCGGGGCCGATTTTGACCTGCTCGCCAATGACGCAATGCGGCCCGATATGGGCCGTGGGATCGATTTGCGCCGACGCCGCCACCACCGCCGTCGGGTGGATGCCCGCGGCAAACGTCTGCTCCGGAAAGAACAGCGGCAGCGCGCGGGCGGAGGCGATGCGCGCGTTGGCCACGCGGATGATGACCTTTTTGTCCGATTTGAACGGGCCGTCGATCAAGATGGCGGAAGCGGCGCTCTGTTCGGCCTTGTTGAAAAAAGTTTCGTTCTCCGCGAAGGCCAGGTCTCCCGCCTTCGCGGCCGTGGCCGGCGCAAACCCGGTCAGTGGCACGGACCCGTCTCCCTGGACTTGTCCGCCCAGTTCCTTGGCAATCTCAGCGGCGGTGAACATGATGTTTGTTGTGGACCGGCTTCAAGTCATGGTTGACATGAGCGTCGCGTGTCATTATAAGGGCCGGGCATTTAACAATTCAACTCCAAGTTCATTATCGAAGGTCGCTTTATTATGTCAAACAAACCTCTTAACGTGGGACTGGTCGGCGGCGGTCGCGGCGCCTTCATCGTCAACCCGCACCAAAAGGCCATCCATTTCGACGGCACCCGGCGGGTGGTCGCGGGCGCCCTGTTCCCCGATCCCAAAATTGCCCTGGAAGAAGCCGCCCACTGGCCTTATCCCATCCGCGGCTACCGCTCTTACGACGAGATGATCGCCGCCAACCGCACCCTGCCCGAAGATCAAAAGCTGGACTACATCCTCATCGTCACCCCCAACTTCGTCCATTTCGACCCCGCCATGAAGGCCATGAAGGCCGGCATCCCGGTCTTCTGCGAAAAACCCCTCTGCCTGAACCTCAAAGAGGCCGCCACCATGGTCAAGACCGCGCGGAAACTGGGCATTCCCTTCGGCGTGGCGCACACCTACATCGGCCATTGGACCAGCCGGCTGAGCCGTTACATCGTGCGCAGCGGCCTCCTGGGGGATGTGCGCTGGGTGGACAGCTATTACCTCCAAGGCTGGCTCGCCACCAAGCTCGAAGCCAGCGGCCAGCAACAGGCCGCCTGGCGCGTGGACCCCAAACGCGCCGGAGGCTCCGGCTGCGGCGGCGACATCGGCACCCACGCCCTGATGCAATTGCGCTACACCACCGGCCTGGACGTCTCAGCCGTCTCCGCGCACCTGGAAACCTACGTCGAAGGCCGCCAGTTGGACGACCATTTCACCATCTATTGCAAACTCAGCAACGGCGGCAAGGCCCTCGTGCGCGCCTCGCAGATTTGCATCGGGCATAAAAACGACCTCGGCATCGTCATCGCCGGCGCCAAGGGCACGCTGCGCTGGCGCCAGGAGGAACCGGAGGGCCTGACCGTCTGCATGGCCAACCAGCCCGACCGCACTTATTGGCGCGGCGCCGTCACACCCGGCGACGGCTTCCTGCCCAAGGACATGCCCGCCGATTTGATGGCCGAGCCAACCATCCCCTCCGGCCACCCGGAAGCCTTCCACGACGCCTTCGCCCGCCTCCACCGCTGTTTCGAGGCCGACGTGCGCCGCTGGCAGGCCGGTGGCAAGTTCATTGGCGACGGCAGCAAATACGCCAACATTGAGGACGGCTGGATGGGCATCGCCTTCATCGACACCTGCCTCAAGAGCAACGCCAAAAAAGGCGCCTGGACCGCCATGCCCAGGAAGATTTAGAGAAACCCCCAGGCAGAAGCGCTTTGTCGTGGTGGATTGCTCGATGCTCGAACAAGTCGTCCCGCGGCTGCTGCGCAAAAGCCTGAATGAAGAACTATGATTGACAAACCCGACAATGCCGTCGCCGCCAGGAGCGGCGCTCAACCCGCTTTGAAAGACGCATTCAGGAATGATTTCCACGTGGGGGTCGCCCTCAGTGTGGATCAGATCCTGGGCAAGGAACCGGCGGCCACCGCCTTGGTGACAAAACACTTCAACAGCATCACGCCTGAAAACATCATGAAGTGGGAGGAAATTCATCCGGAGCCGGACCGGTACAATTTTGAGCCGGCGGACCGTTACGTGGCTTTTGGCGAGAAACACAAAATGCGTGTCATCGGCCACACGCTGGTCTGGTTTCGTCAGACGCCGGACTGGGTCTACCAGGACGCGTCCGGCAAACCCCTGGGCCGCGAGGCGTTGCTGGAGCGCATGAAGGAGCACATCTTCACCGTCATGGGCCGCTACAAGGGCCGCATCCACGGCTGGGACGTGGTCAACGAAGCCGTCTTTGACGACGGCGGATTGAGAAAATGCCAATGGCTGGACATCATCGGCGAAGATTACGTGCTCAAAGCCTTCGAATATGCCCGCCAGGCCGATCCCAAAGCCCAACTCTATTACAACGAATACGATTACGAGAAGAAGCCGAAAGCCGGGGGCGTCATCCGCTTGATCCGCCATCTGCAATCACAGGGTATTCATGTGGACGGCGTCGGCATCCAGGGCCATTGGTTTGTGGAATATCCGCCAATCGGCGAAATCGAGGAATACGTTCTGGCGCTTTCCAAATTGCGCGTGAAGCTGATGATTACGGAACTGGACGTAGGGGTCCTGCCGTTTATGCCCGTGGACTCGGAGAAAGTGGACCTCGCCTCGTTCGATCCGGAGGCGCAGAAGAGGTTCAATCCCTACGTGAATGGCCTGCCGGATTCCGCCCAGAAAGAGTTGGCGAAGCGGTATGCCGGTTTGTTCGCGCTCTTCCGCAAACACCGGGACAAATTCAGCCGGGTCACGTTCTGGGGAGTGCATGACGGCCAATCCTGGCGCAACTACCTGCCCATCACCGGCCGGGCCGAATATCCAATGCTCTTCGACCGCCACTGCCGGCCCAAGCCGGCCCTTGATGCCGTCGTGAAAGTCGCACAGGGCGCTTGAACCTGAAGCGTGTTTGGCCGGCGCGATGTTTTCCGGTTCATCCCCCCAGATACGCCGCCCGGACCCGCGCGTTCTGCATCAGCGCCGCCGCCGTGTCGTGCAGGATGATCCGGCCCGTCTCCAGCACGTAGCCGCGGTGGGCAATCTCCAGCGCCAGGCGCGCGTTCTGCTCCACCAGCAGGATGGTCGTCCCCTGGCGGCGGTTGATCTCCACGATCTTCTCGAAAATCGTCTTTACAAGATTCGGCGCGATGCCCAGCGACGGCTCGTCCAGCATCAAAAACCGCGGCCGGCTCATCAGCGCCCGCCCGATGGCCAGCATCTGCTGTTCGCCCCCCGACAGCGTTCCCGCCACCTGCCGCTGCCGCTCCCCCAGCCGCGGAAACAGTCCCAGGACCAGCTCCCGCGCCTGTTGGATGAGTTCCTTGTTGCGCTGCAGGTAGGCCCCCATCTCCAGGTTCTCCGCCACCGTCAGGTTCGCAAAAATCATCCGCCCCTCCGGCACATGCGAAATCCCCGCCGCCACGATCTCATGGGGCGGACGATTGGCCAGTTCGCGTCCTTCATACAGAATCTCGCCCCGGACCCTGACCAGGCCCGAAATGGCGCGCAAGGTGGTGGTTTTGCCGGCGCCGTTGGCCCCGATCAGCGTGACGATCTCCCCTTGTTTGACCTCGAGCGAAATCCCCTGCAGCGCCGCAATGACGTCATAATGAACGCTCAGATTGTTGACCAGCAACATCAGCCGCCATCGTAAAGAAAACGCCGCCAATTGCCAGACCGTTTCCGCTTCTCAATGAAAAAGCCGCTGCCGTTTGACGGCAGCGGCTTGCAGGCTTTCCTAAAGTGATTACATGATCCGGCGGCGCAACGAGCCCAACGCTGCCGCTCCGAGGCCAATCAGCGCCAGCGTGGACGGCTCCGGAATTGACGAGGGCGCCAGCGTCAGCGCAAATGAACCATCGCGGGTCGCGCCGTTGAGGGCGCCCATGTTGCCGGAGGAGAACTGGTTCATGCGGTACATTTCACCCGGGCCTCCCAAGTTGCCGCGCGCCCACTGGGTCGCAGCACTCGTAGTCGGGTCGAGTTCGAACACATAGAGCTCATTTGGCTGGAACGTGATGTTTGCATCCGCGCCAGAAAAGGTCAATTCCACGACATTGGCCGCCCCGCTAGCGCCTGCGTTGTAGGTAAACGAATCGCCAGACTGCAACATATCGGTCAGGCTTCCGGGTGTGTAGGAAGCTGACGTCGATGGATATCCGGAAGCCGGATAAGCGCCCAGATTATACAATTCAACATCAAACGTGTTCACCTGCCCCGACAGGATCAATTGGACGGATGACAAAGATCCGGCCGCGGCCTGCGCGGAAGTCAAATCGAAGGATTGGGACAAGGCCCCGTGACCGCCGGCGCCCCCGGTGCTTCCAAAGTTGCCTTCAGCGACTGAGAACTGCGTTGTGGATGTGGCACCGGCAGCAACGAGATAGGTTGGCGATCCGAGAAATGAAGTTCCCAAACCGTCTTGTTCCGTGATCTGCGCCTGGACTGAAAGTCCCGCTAAAATAACAGCGGCTGCACCGATTACTTGTGGCGTGGTCAGTTTCATAGTGTTAGTGTTAGTTTTGTTGTGCCTTACTATGCTGATTTTGTGCTGATTTTGAATCGATTCTAATGATTTCATCTAATCTTTGCAAGCTTTTTTTAAGGAAATGCTCAATTTTTGTTTTTCGCTGCAAAGTGCTGTCAGTGAGGGAATTGCGATTGGCCGGTTTGGAGAAAACAGGGCGGCGGAACCTCCATGGAACCTTCAGCCGGCTTGCGGGGAATGCTTCTCCCGCAATCTCTTCTCCACGTCCTCCAGCGTTCCTTTGAAGGGGCCGGGCGTTTCCATCTTGATCGAAACCAGCGCCGCCGCGAACTTCAGGGACTCCCGCGCGTCGTGCTCCAATCGCCACGACAGGTAGGCGGCGAAAGTGGTGTCGCCCCGGCCGGTCCGGCCGGAGACGTTGCTGTTGGAGAATTTTTCGTAGTAGGTCACGCCTTTGACGCGCGCCAGGACGCCTTGCGAATGCGTGATGAGCGTTTCCGGGCAACCCCACGACTCCACCATGGTCGCGGCCTTTTCCAGGTCCTCCGTGCCGGTCAGGATGCGCGCTTCCACCACGTCCAGCTTGAGCTTGTCCATCATGGCGGCAATTTCCTTCTTGTTGGCCACGTCGCTGAATTCGATGTCATGGGTGACGGGCGTGACGTGCCGGACGAAATTCTGCATGTCGGCCGAAAGGCTGTAACCCCTGGCTTTGAGGCCTTCCATGAGCGGCATGTCAAACTCCGTGTCTGAAATCCCGGCCAGGTGAACGCAGGTGGAGCGCAGGGCCGGAACGTCCTTGATGGAAATGAGGCCGGCGGATTTGACCAGAGTCAGTTTGCGTTCATCGACGTTGGCGGATTCGTGCAAGACCCTGGAATAGGTCGTCACCTCGCTCGGAATAACGTAGGTGTCCACGCCAGCCTCCTGCATGGGGCGCAGGATGTCCTCATCTTTTTCGGCCATTTTGACGACGGCGGCGACCTGTTTGCCGATGCGGGCGGCCACCATGGCGCCGCAGAGGACGGCGCTGCCGGGGGCGATGTGCGGCTTCCCTCCGAAGGGAATGATCTCGTCATAGCACATGTGCCCTATAAAGGTGATGTCGTATTGCTTGGGCATAAATTTATTCGGCGGGTCCTTTCAGAAGGTCGGGGAAGAATTGGACAAGGTCCTTCGATTCAACGGATTTGGATTGGAGGGCTTTGACATGGTTGAGGACCAAATGGGTCCAGACGGCCCCGGGGCGCGGATAAGCGGCCACGATGTAATGAGGCCCCGGTTTGGATTCCCCCGCCTCCTTTTCCAATTCGGCCCGAAGGTTGTCCGGCGTCACCATGGAGTTCCCGTAATCGAACACGACCCGGTCCATGTGTTTGTACACCTCTTTGCTCTCCTTGACCAAGCCGTAGTAATCCAGCAATTGAGCCAGGACGTAATTGGAAGTCGTATAGACGTCCTTTCCCTGGTCCGATTCGACCGGCTGGCCGTTTTCCGTTTTGCACATGGCCCAGCCCATGTAAGAACGGTTGTTGCGGTAAATCGTCCTTAGAATCTGGCGGGCGCGCTCTTCCGGGATCGGCGGCTCTTCCCCGATGGAGGCCAGGTACCACAGGGCATCGAGCTGGTTGGTCCAAACGTCGGTGTTGCTGTGGCCCGTTTTTGGATCGTAACAGGTGACGTAATACTGGAGCTTCTGGCCTTTCTTGTTTTTGCCGTCGCGCCAGAGCTTTTCCAGGCTGTTCCAGCCCTTGTCAAACACCTGGCGAAGGCGGGCCTCGCCCGGTTTGTCCTGGAGCATTTGGGCCATCTTGATCATGGCCTGGCAGCCGCCGAGGAACTGCGTGGCGTCGTAGGCATCGGCGCCGAAGAGCGTCAGGTTGTCGAAAGTATTCTTGACCTCGTCGGGGTAACCCTCCGGCAGGCCGTCCCCGTCAAAATCCAGTTGCAGCAGCGACTCCAGGCCGAATTTGAGCGTGTCCCAGTTTTTCCCCAGGAAATCGAGGTCGCCGGTAAACTTCACGTTGCGCAAGACGCGCATGGCCAGCTTGGGGAAGAGGTCCACCCAGTAATTGTTGTTGTACCAGGCGTAATCGCTGACGTTGCGCAGGGGATGGCCCTTGGGCATGGCCCCCAAATCATGCGCCACGCTGCCCTTGGTCTTGAAGGCGTCGCGAATCTGCGTCATGGACACCCCTTCGTATTCCTCCGGATGTTCCTGGAAATGTTTGCGCGCTTCGACGAAGGAGGCGTGGTGATGGTACCAGCGGGGCGTCAGGTCTTCCGCTTGAATGGAATCGATGAATCCCTGGCACAGGTCCTTTTCCACCCGCGGGAAGAGCATCAACAGCACCATCGAATACCAGTCCACGTCGGACGGATCAATGTAGGCGTAGTCGAAACATTCCAGGAACCGGGCGCGCTCGCCCTGGTCGTCCTCGACCCAGACAATGGCGTTGGACAAGGGGAAATGAAGCTCATTGAGGATCAACCGCGTCAGGCGCAAGGCCCCGGCCTTGTCTGTTTTGTAGGAGGCGCTGGTGTAAATGGATTCGAAGATGCGCTTTTGAATGGCCACGGTGCGGTTCCACCACTGCGGATAATTTTCCAGGGCGGTCCGGGCCAGGTCCACGGCGCGGGATTGCTGGTCCTTGAAGTTCTTGACGTACTTGCGCTCGAACGTGGCGCCATCCATATAGACTTGCTGCGGAAAATCCAGCGCCACGGCAACGGCCGCCTTCCGCGTTTCGCCGGCCTGCAGCGTGAAGCTCAGGCTGAGGGCGGCGCCGTAATCGCTCCGCAAGACCGCGGGCCGCTTTTCGTAGAAACTGCCGTCGTCGTTGAGAAGCAAATCCTGCGCAAGCCGATTGAGGCAGAAGTAGGGCTGGGTGTCGATGGATACGCCGGGAGTTTCCGCCGCCGCCAGCGCCATCCGGTTCCGGCTCTCCGTGCTGCCCATGACGATGCCGCGAATGCCGCCCGACGCGAAGGCTTCGTGCGCCTGTCCGTGAACCGCGGCGGAGCAGATATAAACGCTGTCCTGGTCGGTGGGTTTAAGCTCCTTTTCCTGGAGATTGACCAGCGACGGCTTGGGGACGACGAGCGTGATGGCCTGGGGCTTGCTGGAGGCGTTTTCGACTTCGAATTCTTCAACCCCGATGGGCATGAGCGTTTGCTCGTTGCCGGCGAGGAGAGGGGAAATAAACCGCCGGATGATTTTGACCTTGCCCACTTTGAAGGCCATCTCCAGGGACGGGGTGGCGATGGTGAGGGCAACGTGTTTTTCCTCGATGGGCGGCGGATAATAGTTCTGGATGGCCGGGATGTCGTCGGGCAGCTCGGAGAGGCCGGGCTTGGCCTGCGTGAGCATGGTCAGTTTGTCTCCGATCCGCACGAAGGGGGCGGAGCCAAATTGAATCCCCTTTTGGTTCAGCAGGATAAGCCGGCCAGCGTCGTTGAGCCGGTTGTAGAGGCCGTAGGGCGAGATGCCGATGGAGCAGGTGGGCGCGCCTTGCAAGGCCACCGTCTGGGGGAACTGCAGGGTCTTGGACATGCCCTGAAAATGCACCGCCATTTTGTTGCGCTCGTAAATGGCGGCGATTTCAGGTCCGGTGATCGTGTAAATTTCCCGCGCGTCGAACGCGGCGGAACCCGGCTTTTGGCTTTTGCTCATTCTTTGCTTCACCGCGCCGAACGCCGCGGTGCTCCTCTCGCATTTTTTGCCCGCCCGGCAGGATGCCCCCTCACCGGGCGGGTGGAAGTTCATTCCACGCTAACACTTTCCACCGAAGGCAAAGGGTTTTTTCTTGCCCGGTTTCGCCGGCGCCTTGGGGGCCGCCGCGCTTTCCTGCTCCGGAAGCTTGTTTTCCGCGCTCAAATCAATCGGCATCTTCGTCGTCTTGCTGGCTTGGACGGTCCCGAACAATAGATCGGCGGCGGCGCGGATCGAATCCGGCGAGCCTGAGAAGTTGCAGACCACGGCATCGGCCCAGCGGGTCGTGCCTTTGAGGTACGGGAAATTGGTCACCACTACCACGGTGTGTCCGGCGTCTTTGAGCGCCTTGACCAGGTGGAGGTTGTTGCCCCTCTTCTCGATGCGGGCGTAATAGTTGGTCATGACCACCATCTCCGCCTGCTTGGCCAGCTCCAGCGCTTCCGCCACGTCCTCGTCGCTGGCGTGGAACCCGGTGTCGTCCAGGATTAGGTTGATCGAATGCTGCGTCATCTGTTCGCAGAACATGTGGGGATGGCTGTAAAGGTCCTTGCCCAGGAACGGATAGGGAATGAGCTGCTCGATGACCAGCATCTTCTTGTTCTTGTTCAGCGGCAGGAGCTTCTTGTCGTCGCGCACAACCAGCAGCGCCTTCCGGGCCACGTCCACCGAGTAATCGATGTTGGCCTTGCTTCTGACGATGGCGGCGGTCTGCGCCGGGTCCATTTTGCCCGCTTTCTCGAACAGGCCCTGGTCGTACTTCATGCAGAGCAGGCGCCGGACGGCGTCGTCCAGCCGCTCCTGGGAAAGCTCGCCGCGCTCGATGGCGCTCTTGATGCCGAAGAGGCACTGCGCGCGCGATTCATCGTCCGCCTTCAGCAGGATGGTGTCCACGCCGGCCTTGATGGCCATGGCGCAGGCCTGGGGCAGGGGCCATTTCTTGAGAATGGCCGCCATGCCGATGGCGTCCGACACCACAACGCCCTGGAACCCCATTTCCTTCCTCAGTAAGTCAACAAGAATCTTGGAGGAAAGCGTGGCGGGAAACTCCTTGTCGAAGGCCGGGTAAATGGTGTGCGCCGTCATCAGGGCCTTGGCCCCGGCGTCGATGCCCGCCTGGAAAGTGACCAGTTCCACCTCGCGCATGCGCTTGAGGTCGCCGCGGCAAACGTCCAGCACGTCGTGCGCATCCGTCGCCGAATCACCGCGCCCGGCGAAATGTTTGACCGTGGCCACAATGCCCGCGTCCTGGTAGCCCTTGACCGTGGCGGCGACGAACTTGGCGCAAATCTTGGGATCATCGCCGAAGGAGCGCACGCCGATTTCCGGGTTCAAGGGATTGATATTGACGTCGCAGACGGGGTGATAGAACTGCGTCACGCCGATGGCGGCCATCTCCCGGCCCAGCAGGTTGGCGACTTTGTAAGCCAGATCCAGATCGCCGATGGCCGTGATGCCCATGGGCGGCGGGAACTGCAGGACGTGGCCCGAGGTATAGTCGTTCTTGAAATCGCCTTCCATATCGATGGTGACGTGCAAGGGGATGCCGGCGGGCCGGTTCATGGCGATTTCCTGGAGCTTGTTCAGGGCGACGGTCAGTTCCTCCGGGGAAACGCTGACGCCGAAATTATGATCGTCGAACCAGGTATGGGCGATGTCGAAATAGTCCTTGGGTTTTTTGAAGTTGGGATCGACTTGCGAGCGGCCCCAGTAAAGGTTTTTACAGGTTTCAAGCGCGTAAGGCTCCAGGCAAAGGCCGCCGGCGTGGAGCTTGGTGATCTGTTCGATGCCCGACGGGGTTTGGATGGCTCCGCGCCAGGTGAAGGTGAGAACCTGGCCGCATTTTTCCAGCAGGCTCATTTTCGATAATTTGGCTGATACAAAATCGTCTCGTTGTGACATAAGGCGGGTGGTTCTAACAAAAGCCGGTGAGGAGTCAAGGCGGAAAATGCCTCCGCCGTTTTCCAGCCCGAATCCTGAGCGTTTTTTGCGGGGAGCGCGGCCGTCCCGGCCGCATCCGTCGGCGTCCCGCCGACGGAACGTCCTCCAAAATCAGCCCACCATTTTGGTGAAATCCCAACCATATGGCTAATGATTCAGATTTTCTTGGCGCCTCTCAATTTCCGGCCACAAACTGCAAGGCGATTTTTCGCCTCCCGGACTTGCCCAAATAGCCGGAGAGAGATTTCGCCTAAGATAATCTTCGGGCATTGAACCCCTGAACCTGGGCCATGCGCGTTCCATCTCCCTCTCCTCCACACACTTGTGGAGGAGAGGGCTGGGGAGAGGAGGCTGCTTTTTCGATGGTAGGTTCATAGGGAGGGGAAAATGATGAAAAGCGTATGTGCGTTTAGAACCCGCAACATCCGCTACATCGTTGGCGCTCAACCGGCCACTGGAGGAATGGGGCAAACTCTTGAGCGATGTGCCCACGGCTGGAGACATTCTCGGCCTGTTCCTGCACCACGCCCAGACCATTGCCATCACCGGCAGGAGTTACCGGCTCAAAGACCACGCCGCCATTGCTGGAAAAGAGGATAAAAACAAAAAGGCCAAATCAAAGCCCAACGAACCTTCGACCGCAGAACCGGCGAGCTGAAAGGCTCGCTTTCCGGTTCCGCTCGTTTTACTTTGCTGCTGGCAGATTATGGACAACGCTCGATAAAAGCTGAACCACTATGGCCATCCGACTGCGAAGATTAACAGAAAGGGAACACCGCCTCTGTGCTCCTTTCCTGGCCTTCGCCATAACTTTCATTTTTGCCGATAGGACATTACCACGCGGCGCTCAGTTGAACATGGCCGGTCACACAACGATCTCATTGCTCGAAATCGCGTTGCCCTTCGCCATTTTTGCTACCGCCTTGCTCTTTCTTTTACCACGGACCGGGAACGAATCGCGGGTTGCCTTTTTCCGATTCATCGGTAGGTTTCCACTGCTGATCCGGTATTTTGCCGTCGTTCTCCCGTTCTTCGGAATCCAGGCAGGCATTGAAAAGTTTTTTGGTTAGAAAATTGAAAAGCCCCTTGCCTGCATCAAGAAAACTGATATGAATTTAGCGCCTCAGAGTGGCTGGTTTTGATTCGACCCGGACTGGCTGGTTTTGAAGTGATCGGTGACATACTCGAATGGGTTTCTCATATTACGCAAGTTGCGTTACGCAAGTTGCGTAATACCACAAAGCCCGCGGTCGGGTAAAGCCCGATTCAGCCGAACTTGACCGCGCGGTCAAGCCGGCCAATTTAAGAGGAATATCGGCAGATGGAACGATTCATCTGCACGGTGGCGGACGGCCAGGCGGCGGACCAATTGTGGCGGGCCATCAAGGGCAAGGGCGCGTTCCGCTACTTCAAAGACACAGCCCATCGTTTGGACCTGCTGAAGCAGTGGTTTCAAAAGATTTTCTTCATATCAACGGGATTGAACCGATTGCCACCAATTGCAAGACAGATTTAAGGTTAATGGGGAATCAAACGGCTCAGTCTCGGCGAAGCGGAGACATAAAACGGACAAAGCTACGGTACGACTCCTTTGATGACCCCTTTATTTTCGGAATCTTTCCGTTCCAGCTCATTCAACCTTTTCTCGACTTTCCACAGAAACGCTGACAATCCACCGCACGCCACACCAAGCAGGGCGTATACAGCTTGCGCTCCTACGAATTGCCCCATCGCGACAAATATCGAAGCAAAGCAAAAGACACTAAATAATAAAACAAAGAGAAAGCTAATTTTCATATCACATACACATCTCATTTTATGCCAAACTAAATTTCACAATTGTAGCCTTATTAAGCATCACCACGGTATCGGCCCATAACAATACTTGCCCGGATTTGGGGGATCGGGGTAGGGCGGCGGAGGCGGATTGCAGTAGGCTTGCACTATGGGGGCTACGCAAGCGACTCCTAGTACTCTGCCCAGCCCAGGAGGTTGGACCGCAAATGCCGGAGCACAAGCCGCTGTAGCCGCAACCGTTATTAGCCGGGATTTCCCATTTGATTTAATGTTCATGACGCAAACGAACTGTTTTTCGCCGTTTCCGTGATTATCTTCCTCATGCCCGGATTTGCAAGCCTTTTTGCCCGGTTCGCGTCGGTTTTTCTGTGGCGTTGGGGGTGTTTCGTTGCCATTTTTGGCTCCAATGCCCTTTTTCTCCCGGATGTGAACACACCGCCTCCGTTGTTGTGATGTGTTTTTGACATATTCGGCCTTCATCCTGACGACGCGACTGCCAATCGCAGCCGCCCAATCCCTTCCAGAATGGCCCGGAACAACTCTCGCGGCACCGCCACTTCGGCCATCTGGAAGATTATCTGCCGGGAATGGCGCACCACCTTGGCACCGTGAAACTCCAGCTTCAAACGACTATCAAAACTCACCGGCAGAGCCTGCTTTTTGCATGCACCCAGTAGATTCTCCGCTTTTCGCGTGGTTGGCGTATTTCGCGGTCATCCTCAATCTTCCTAAACCCTTTCGCCTCAACCCCTTGGCCTTCCGCCGTGGACCTCGAAGATCTTTAAACAAATCCCTTGACGCCTGCATAGTGTAATTATAGACTTGAGAAGATGAATATATGGAATTGGACTTTGATTAGTGAAGAGCCCCGCCAAGTCGTGGGTTCTCCTTCGCCCGCCCGAACGCCGCGCTCCCACTCCGCAGTACAATATCGGAGAATTGCGCATTCCTGGCAGAATTTTCCGATCCGTCTTTCCGAATGACAAATAAGAAATTCTCGATGACCAATTTTCAATTCAGACGCAGCTCTTTGGTTGCGGCTTGCCGCGCTGTGCCCTCGGCGGTTCCGCGCGGGACTTCAGCCTCTGTGCTCTTTGTGTTCTTTGTGGTTAACTTCCACTCCCTCCGTCCAACCCGCGTCCAGCCATATCGCAGCCTGTCGCAGTCAGTCGAAGCCAGTAGCAGTGATTTCTTTTTTGGCCCGATGATCCGCCAAAATCCATGCAACGCGCTGACAATGAAAGACTTGCCAAAAAATGCTTTCCAAGAAGTGCCTTGACCGCAAAAGGTCGATTTTGCCAAACGAACCCAAATTCCTGCCTCGCGCTGGGCGGGAGCATTTTCCGCGGGCTTCCGTCAAATGCGGCATGAAAAGATACATTTGTCTTCTGCTGGCTGTCGCAACCCTGCCTGTCTTTGGCGATGGGATGATTATTGTCCACGGGCCGGTAAGCCCCCGCAACCCGGTTTTGTGGAACGGACCCGCCCGCGTCTATAACTTCGCTCCGTTGGAAGTGAGCTATCACCACGTCAAGGTGGCCGTTGACGGCCAATTGGCCACCACCTCGGTGGACCAGGAGTTTTACAATCCTAATTCGGAACGGCTGGAGGGCACTTACCTTTTCCCCGTGCCCAAAGGGGCGCAGATCGACAAGTTCACCATGGACATTGAGGGCAAGACTGTGGCGGCGGAATTGTTGTCCGCCGACAAGGCGCGCCAGATTTATGAGGACGTGGTGCGCCGCATGCGCGATCCGGCCTTGTTGGAATACGCCGGGCGCGACGTCTTTAAAGTGCGCGTCTATCCCATCGAACCGCACAGCCGCAAACATATCACCCTGGCCTATTCCGAGGTGCTCAAGGCCGACGCCGGGCTGGTCAGTTACCTCTATCCGCTGAACACGGAGAAGTTTTCGTCCGCGCCGGTCAAAACTGTCAGCCTGACGGTGGAACTGCGCAATCCGCGGGCGATCCAGACCATTTATTCCCCAACTCACGCGGTGGAGATCAAACGCCACGGGCCGAACAAGGCGACCATCGGCTTCGAGGCCAGGGACGTTCGTCCGGACACCGATTTCGCCCTCTATTTCGCCCCGGAAAAGGATGAGATCGGGGTCAATTTGCTGACCTCCAAGGGCGGCGACGGCGACGGTTATTTCCTGCTGCTGGAGTCGCCGGCCCTGGACATGCCAGGCCGCGTTCTGCCCAAGGATGTCGCCTTTGTGCTGGACACCTCCGGTTCGATGTCCGGGCCAAAGATCGAACAGGCCAAAAAGGCGTTGCGCTTCTGCGTGGATAATCTGAACGAAAACGACCGGTTCGAAATCATTCGCTTTTCGACGGAAGTGGAGCCTTTGTTTGACAAGCTGGTTCCCGCCAACTCGGCCAACCGCGAGCGGGCGGAGGCTTTCGTCAAGGGCCTTCAGGCCGGCGGCGCCACGGCGATTGACGACGCCTTGCGCAAGGCCCTCTCCCTGCGCGCCGGCGCGGCCGGCCGGCCTTACGTGGTGGTTTTTCTCACCGACGGCCAGCCCACCATCGGGGAAACCGGCGAGGACGAGATCGTGGCCCACGTCAAGCAATGGAACGAGGGGAAGACGCGCGTCTTTTGCTTCGGGCTTGGCCTGGATGTCAACACACATTTGCTGGACAAGATCGCCGAGGAAACGCGCGCCGCCAACCAATACGTCCTGCCGGAGGAGGACATCGAGCTGAAAGTGTCGGGCTTCTTCGCCAGGATCAAGGACCCGGTCCTGGCCAATCCGACCCTGGAAATCGCCGGCGGGGTCCGCGTTTCCAAGCTTTACCCTTCGCCGCTCCCGGATTTGTTCAGGGGCGACCAGTTGGTGGTGGCGGGGCGCTACTCCGGACATGGCAGCGCCCGGGTCACGATCGAAGGGGCGGTCGGCGGCGTGACCAGGAAGATCACGCAGGAAGTCGATTTCTCCCCGGACGCGCAAAATGAATTCATCCCGCGGCTGTGGGCGACGCGGCGCGTGGGGTATCTGCTGGACCAAATGCGGTTGCACGGCGAGAACCAGGAACTGCGCGAAGAAGTCACCGCCCTGGCGCGCCAATACGGGATTGTCACGCCCTACACGGCCTATTTGATTATTGACGACGAAGCCAAACGCGGGGTGCCGTTGGCCATGCAATCCTTGCCGGCCCTCAACCAGGACCGGGCGTTGCATACTGCCGCGGCCAATAACTGGAGCAGTTTCAATAAAGCCACCCTGGGCGCGGACGCGGTGGCCGCCGCGAACGCCGGCGCGGCCCTGCGCTTCGCCGTCCAGGCAGCGCCCATGAGCGCCTCTGTCGCCCCTCCAGCGGCTGCGTTTCCCGCAAATGCGCCCTCAGCCAGTGACGCCGCCGATGTCCGTCTGGCCCGCTATTCCCAGGAACGCCAGGGGCAATTTGTGGCTGGCCGGAATTTCTTCCAGAATAACAATCAATGGGTCGATACCGAGGCGCAGAAGCAGCCCAACGCCAACCGCCATCGCATTCAGTTCAATTCCGCGGAGTACTTCGCGCTGGCTGCGCGGCATCCGAACACCCAGCCCTGGCTGGCCTTGGGACAAAACGTGGTCTTCGTCCTGGACGGAACGGTTTATGAGATTTACGAATGAGGCCCTGCCCGGGCCGGCGCATCCGCTGTCAAGCAGATCAGGGCTGGCTGGAGGCCGCCTCCACTTCGATGGGCTTGGCGGACCCAATCCGCACCTGGCCGGTGACACGCCAGGCCGCGCCGGGCAGCGCGTTGTTTTGCGTGGCGGAAGCGGCCGGCGCCTGCGCCCGATTTGACCAGGCGGCAAACAGGGCCCTGTTCTGGGCGGGGCCGGCAGCGTTGCTGAGGTTGGCCGTCTGAAGCTGATTCTGGAAGCTCCGCTGCCAGTTCGGCGCCGAATTTTCCGTCCCTCCGCCCGAAACCGCCCCTGTAAAGACTATTTTCTGGGCAAGCATCCGGTTCAGGCCGCTGACTCGAAAAGCGAGTTGCGCAGGGGTGGAATTCGTCGTCACCTTGCCTCGGTACACGGAGCCGTCGTTGTCCAGGACAACAACTTTTTCCCCGGCGCGCTGAATCTGGAATTGATTGAGAACCAGAGACGACGGCGGCACGGAAGCGGCCGGGGACGCCTGACTGCTTCGGGGTATCAATGCCGCCCGGGTGCCGGCTGAGTCCTGCAACGTCACTGCCTTTGATGCAGCATGGGCTGAGGCGAACGAATCATTTCTGACGGCAACTTCGCCAGAGAGCGCGTTCGAGCGGGCTTGAGAAGCGTCGGTCGCCAGCATCGAATGACTTGGTATTGACTGCGACTCCACCCTTTCCGGCGGCGCCACGGTGGCGGCGAACGACGGCGCGTTAGTCTGAATGGCAAGCGCAGCCGTGGGAGCAGGCGGCGGCGCAATGGCGGCGACAGCAGGCTCCGCCGCGGCGACGGTCTCCGCCGGCGCGGCATTGCGGGACGGTACAGACTCGACCGTCGGCGGAGCAGTAATGGTGCGAGGAGGAGAATTGACCTCCCTTCTTACGGACTGCCGCGCCCTGTACATTCCCAGCGTCGTAACCGGCTCCAGCGGTCTCATCCGTGCCATGAGAATGACAACCGCGGCGGTCACTGTCGCTCCGCCCAGCGCCAGCTTCCACCACCATCCCGCGCGAAATTCCCATGCCCGGCGCGGCGGCGCGTCCGTGCCAAAAGTTCGCCTGACCTCGCCCTGCAGGTGCGCCCGCGCGCCCGGCGGCATTCCCGCGTCCGGCGGGGCGGATTCCCGCCGCTTCCTGGCGTAAGCCCGGAGCAGGTCGTCCATTTTCTGATTTGGATCTGGTGACGCCATACGTTGTTAGACGGAAACAGGCATGGAGTTCCCGCGCCAATCCGTTTCTGTCATGATCTTTTCCAACAGGTCCAGGCACTTGCTCAGGCGGGAACTGACCGTTTTTGGGTTTAACTTCAATGCGCTGGAGATTTCCTCGTAGCTCAAATCGGCAAAATACCGCAAATCAATGATCTCCCGGCACGGCGGTCCCAATCGCTCCAGGGCCAGCCCGATTTGGCCCGCCTTTTCCGCTTTGAGCAGCGCGGTGTCAGGCCCCGGCGCGGGGCTGGGCGGGTCCAACGGCAACCCGGTCACCGGATGGCCGGCATCGAGCGAGAGCGGGGCCGCGCCGCCGCCGCGTTTGGCCGCCAACTGCCGTTGCCGGTAATCGCGCGCCTTGTTCGCGGCGATGCGGAAAATCCACGTTTGCAGCCGGCTGCCGCCTTGGAATGTCTGAATGTTCCTGATGACCGCCAGGAACGTCTCCTGGTTGATTTCCTCCACGTCCTCCATGGAAAGGGCAGGGGACAATTGGAAAATGAAACGGCCGACCGCGGCGTAATGGAGATCGAAAAGCTGGTCCCACGCCTCTTCGTCGCCTCGACGGCAGCGGGTGACTAATTCCGCCTCGCTCTCCGGATTCATGGTCGCTCTTCCAATGAAAGATCGGCGCAATGGTAACGTCAACTCCGCCAATTGCCAGCCTGCTTTCACCATTTCAGAGCCAAACCACGGACCAAAACGCTCTTGCAACCCGGTCTCAAGTGACTTAACCTCGCGTCGTGAACGTATCAGAACGGCCCCAGGGCGAAGACGACGGACAGTGTCCGCAACCGTTCCTTTGCCCGTTGAGCCATGTCGGCACGGGTGTCGCCGTGCGCATCAAGCAGCTCGCCGGTTCCCCGGAAGTAACCCATCGCCTGCGCGAAATGGGCTTCTGCGAGGAGCAGAAGATCAAGCTCCTCAGCCGGCAAAGCAGTTTAATCTGCCAGGTGTGCAACGCCCGCCTGGGCATCAGCACCCGGCTGGCGGAGAAGATTTTGGTCGAACCGCTCTCCCGCAAGAAGGTCGCTTGATATGCCGTGTCAACCGCTGACTTCCCTGAAGCTCGGCGCGGAGGCCACCGTCAGCCAGATCAACCTCCGCCCCGACCAGCGCGGGCGCCTGCTGGAGATGGGCTTGCTGGTGGGCACGCCGGTGCAACTGGTGCGCTTTGCCCCGCTGGGCGACCCTGTGGAAATCAAGGTGCGCGGCTATCATTTGACTTTGCGGCGCCAGGAGGCCGAACAAATCCTGGTGCAGGCCGCCAATTAAGCCATGGAAACGCAACCGCCGCCCGCCCGCCGCGAAGGTTCGGTTGAGACTGTATCTCAATTTGACCGGCCCGCCGCCGGCCTGACCGGGTCGCGCCGCGCCCCGGCCTGCGTCGTTCTGACGGGCAATCCCAATTCCGGCAAAACGACCGTGTTCAACGCCCTGACCGGCTTGCGGGCGCGGGTGGGCAATTACGCGGGCGTGACCGTCGAGCGCAAGGAAGGCCGTTTCCAAGGCGGGCCGGGCGATCCGCCGTTGCGCGTCCTGGACCTGCCCGGCTCCTACAGCCTCAGTCCGCAATCGCTTGACGAGCAAATCGCGCGGGACGTTTTGTTTCATCGCCTGGCCGAAGTGCCGGCGCCCGCCGTCGTCGTGGTGGTGGTCGATGCGTCCAACCTGGAGCGCAACCTTTACTTTGCCACGCAGGTCATTGAGCTGGGTTACCCGACCCTCATCGCGCTGAACATGATGGACGTGGCGGAAAAAAACGGCCTTTTGATTGACGTCGGCAAACTGGCCGCGGCCCTGGGCGTGCCGGTCGCGCCGATCGTGGCCAGCGCCGGAAAGGGCATCAAGGATTTGCGGCGAAGAATTGTCGAGAGCGCGCGGGAAGGCCCGCGGCGCGCCCAACCGCCGTGCTTCTGCGAATTGCCCGCGCCGTTCAAGGCGGAGATCGAGACGCTGACCCGCTTGTTGCCGGGGCCTGCCGGGGAGCACGCCAAATCGACCCGGGCCGAGGCGCTGCTCATTTTGTGCGACGAAAAATTCCTGACGGGCAGCGACCGCCATTATGCGCCGGAGATCAGAGAGGCGGTGCTGGCCGGGCGGCAGCGGTTGGAAAGGGCAGGGGTGGACTGGCAGACGGCGGCCATTGAGTCCCGCTACACCTGCATCAACGCCATCCACCAAGCCGTCACCACGGAAGCCGCCGGGCAGCCGGAGCCGTTCAGCGACAAGCTCGACCGCATCGTGACGCACAAGGTTTGGGGGATGCTGATTTTCGTGGGCATCATGGCGTTGATGTTCTTCACCATCTTCAGCCTGGCCCAGGTGCCGATGGATTTGTTGCAGGGCCTGTTTCGCGTGGCGGGCGATTTCACCGGCCGCCTCATCCCCCCCGGCGATTTGCAGGGATTGATGGTCAAGGGCGTGGTGCAAGGCGTGGGTGCGGTGGTGGTTTTTCTGCCGCAAATCTGCCTGCTGTTTCTGTTCATTGGATTGCTCGAAGACACCGGTTACATGGCGCGGGCGGCGTTTTTGATGGACCGGCTGATGAGCAAGGTGGGTTTGCACGGGAAAAGTTTCATTCCCATGCTCAGCTCCTTTGCCTGCGCGATTCCCGGCATCATGGCCACGCGCACCATCGAGACGCCCAAAGACCGCCTGGTCACGATCCTGGTGGCGCCGTTGATGAGTTGCTCGGCCCGCTTGCCGGTTTATACGCTGCTCATCGCGGCCTGCATACCGGGCGGCCTGGCCATGAAGAGCCTGACCATGCTGTGCATGTATTTGCTGGGCATCGTGGTGGCGCTGGTCATGGCGTGGCTGTTCAAGAAGACGCTCCTGCGCGGCGACACGCCCATGCTGGTCATGGAATTGCCGCCTTACAAGCGGCCGCTGCTGAAAATAGTGTTGCGCCACATGTGGGACCGCTCGCGGCTTTTCCTGCGCCGGGCCGGGACGGTCATCCTGGGCATCAACATTCTGCTCTGGTTCATGGCCAGCTACCCGCGCCATGCCGCGACAGAGCAAGCTTTCGCCGCCCGGCGCGCCGCCTTGCAACAGAGTCTCGGCCAGTCCCGCGCCGAGCCGGCAGCGCAAAGCAAGGCGCTGGAACAGATCGACACGGCGCAGGCGGGGGAACGGTTGCGCGGCAGCTTTGCCGGCCAGGCCGGGCGCCTATTGGAACCGCTCATCGCGCCGCTGGGGTTCGATTGGAAGATTGGGATTGGGATTGTCTCTTCCTTTGCCGCCCGCGAAGTTTTTGTCAGCACCATGTCCATCGTCTATAACGTGGCGGAGGGAGCGGACGAAAACACGCACACCAAGGATTTGGCCCAGGTCCTGCGCCAGCAAAAACGCCCCAACGGCGCGCCGGTCTATACGGGGCTGACGGCTGTTACGTTAATGGTGTTTTACGTTCTGGCCATGCAATGCGTCAGCACTGTGGCGGTGGTGCGAAGGGAAACCAACTCCTGGAAATGGCCGGTGTTCCAGTGGGTTTACATGGGAGTGCTGGCGTGGGTTTTTGCGTTTGTAACCTGCCAGGGAGGACGATTATTTGGCTTTCACTGAACCGGTGCGCCCCGGCAAAAATGTCCTGAAGCGGGACAGATGCTGTCCTATTTGGACACATTGCGGACCGCTTCCATCATCAAGCCCAGCCGCCAGGGCTTAGCTTTTCAGATCGGGGGTGCCGAAATGGAAACCAGTCTCATCCTCATAACCTTCAGGCACTTGCGCTTTGACCGTGGCGCGGATTTTGGCCGCGATTGCCGCGATCACGAGCATGACCAAGGCGAAGAACGGGACTGATGCTTTATTCATCGTACTAACCATACCAATATCTCCAGCATCACGGATGCCAAAGTTTGAAATCAAAGGCTGAAGTTGACGCCGGTGGCGCGACAAACCCTGCCGACCACAACTGGAGTTTTTCGGGTTGTAAACCGTGGCACCGATGTAATATATTGTCAGAAAGGGATTTATGGAACGCCCAGTGGTTCATATTTTAGCATTTAGCGTTTAGCCTTCAGCATTTTCGACACATAGGTCCAAAAATCGGCAACAACCCGTCGCCACACCGTCACTTTGAAGGATGGGGCAGGGTTGACAGTCGAAATCGCCGCTGGCACAATAAGGTTCGTAGCACTGACGTTGGAATTGTCGGATTTGCGCAGCGCCAGTGAAAAAGCGCTGGCGCAGTTGAGTCGCGCCACCGAAGAAGAGTTCGATGCGGAATTGGTGGAGATCGAAAACTTTCTGCTGTCGATCTACCGATTTGCCGTCCTGGCTGTGCGCGGCAAAGAGGAAATCGAACGCGCGGCGGATGTTTGGCCCGAAACCCTCGAAGTGATAGATCGCGCGGCCCGGCAGGTTCAAGCGCCTTCCGCGCGGCATCCGGGCGGCCACCCTTCACTGGATCGCATCCTTGAAATTCGTCACGCGGCGTCCGACATGTTGGCTCTCTACGCATGACGCCGCTGCCAAGAGCATGACGCCGGCCTGCGCCGTACGTTGCGCTTCGAGACGGCCACATCTGGTTGCTGCACGCTCTGTTCCTTATTTTTGAAGGGATTTGAACGTTTCCGGCTATGATGGATCGATGGTATCGACTCGTTCGAAAAAATCGCAATCGTCGCCACTAACGGTTTTCTGAAACGTTCGATTTTGCCGGCGGCTTCCAATCTTTGTTCATGCCGTCAGCCGTAATCAAATGGCATCCTTGAATTTCTCTCAATCCCTGTTCCTCTGGAACAACTTTTGGCAAGATATGACCGACGAAAACACCCGGAAGCAACGAGAGCCGGACATACGCGACGCGGTTTTCAATTACGGTTAGTTGAGTTTTATCCGCCCACTCGGTGGCGCATTTGAGCTCGTATGTTCCAGGCGGTTTATCGGCATAGAAAAAACAACCGGGTTGAGCTTTGGCAACCGGGGCATCATTAATGTAAAGGTTCGGCTGAACGAGGCTGCCCATCATTTTGCTCGGACGATAAAACCAAACGCGCGACTCACCCTCCTTCGGAGGATTCAAAGTGCTGCTGTAGGTCTTAAAATCCGGGCCGCTGGCGCAGCCCGCCGCCAGGGCGACTACAGCTAGACAGGCAATGTAATTGGCGATTGTATTCGTTTTCATAGTTATTTAACTTGGCATTGTTATAGGTTGAAAACTGAGCCTTTTCATGGCTGTGAGACCGCACGATAGAATCGAGAACCATACTGGCTTGCGTTGGTGTCGGTGAAAATTACCTGCCCACTAAGCACGGGATTGGTGCTTAGGTTCACCCACGAATTCGATGACAGGTTCGTCGTTGTCTGAATGATCAGGCTCTGTGCGTTTCCGTCGGGAATGCTGAGTTGAAACGCCGCCATCGCCTTGTTGTTTGCGCCCATATATTTCGCCTGGAGTCGGGAAACGCGGATAAGGCCGTTTTCCTCGGCTTGGACTACACCATTTTGAGTTTGATGAGCACGACTTAAACAGAATTTGGTTTAAATAAGCAAGACAAAAACAACAAAAATTTATTGCCGCAAAACGTCATCAATGTCTTTAATCGGGCCCTTGTTTGTGTGATGCCGAGTAACGACCAATCTGCCGGTTCACCGAATCTTCTCCAGCTCGGCAATCAACGGCGGGAGGTCGTGGGTGATGACTTGCCAGAGGATGTCGAAGTCAACGTTGTCGTAGCCGTGAATCAGCCGGTTGCGCAGGCCGACAATCTGCGGCCACAGGATGCCGGGATACCTCACCCGCTCCGGCGCCGGCACGCGACTGGCCGCTTCGCCAACGACCTCGAGCAACCGGACGAGTGAGAGATTTAGCGGCCGGTCGGTATCCAAATCCGCGCGGGTTTTGCCCCGGGCCATCTGCGCGGCTTCGCGGGCGGCAGCGAGCATGTGGCGTAACCGGACGGGCGTGTCATGCTGCGACATATTGCACTTCAGCCTCTTGGATGACCCGCTCGCGAAAATACGGACTGAGGAATTGGGGCGTGTTCAAGTCCACTTTCCGCCCCAACAATTCGGAGAGTTCCTGCTCCATGGCAAAGAACGCCAGCCCCGGCACGTGGCCTGGCTCAAACTCCACGAGCACATCGAGATCGCTGTCGGGACGGGCGTCACCATGCAACGCCGAGCCAAACACGGCGAGTTTGCGGATATGATGCCGCCGGCAAAACTCCGTGACCTGCGCCGGCGGCAACTGGATGTGTGGCCTGTTGGTGCTCATGCCAACTGGAGTATCCCGCAAAGCGCCACCACTGGCAAGCCGATCGTTGCAAAATTGAAGCCGACATTTACGCTTGTTTCGCGGTTAAAAATTCTGATCGGCCAGCCGGACCGGTGCTGGTCGTCTCATTGGCCATGTCGTCAACCGGCGCCGCTGGCTCAACAAGGGCAGGATGAGAGGGTGAAACCTTTTGGGCGTGTTGCCCAAATCAATTTTGAGTCAAAAAAGGAGAAAATCGTTGGATTCCGTACCATCAAATCACCCTCCCGAACAATCAAAATGCGCCATAAGCCAAATATGGAATTCGGTTTTTGGAGCTGCCGGACGGGTGCGATTTGGGCAACACGCCCTTTTAAACGAACCCTTTTTCAGGGAGCAACGATCCGCTTTTGCAGTTCAACGTCCGCCATGCTTTGAAAGTGCGTGACGTTGAACGTGTAAACGCGCTCCACGCCGCTTTTGGCTGCCGCCGCCAGGAGCAGCGCATCGTATATTGTTCCGCCCTGAATGCCGTTTGCGGCTGCATCCTCAAGTGTCTTTGCATATTCCTTTGCGGAGAGCGCGATCAGGGAAAAATTTTTGACGATGTTTTCGGAGATGATCTGCCAGGCAAGGCCCGGGGCCACCTGGCTTGCCCCGGGCAGGCGCGTCAGGACAGCGTAGCTTTCCGCAAGGCTGTGGGTCGCAGCCCAACCCTCGTCTGTGCGGGCTTTGATTCGCTCCAAAACGGGCCGGGCCGCATTGTGTTGAGGATGATTGGTCAGAAACGCCGCCACGAGAACGTTCGTGTCGCAAAGGACCTTCATCGCCGTTCTTTCCCGTCGCGCATGAGGTCGTCAATGCGCTCGTCGCGGGATTGAGCGACAAGGTCCTCTCCGCTCCCAAGCGGGCCATGTCCGGTGAAAACCAGCACTCCGTTGACCCTCTTTAGCTGTCCAGTTGCCTGGGTCGGACGCAATTCGATTGCGTCGCCTCGCACTTCAATTGCGAGCCTGTCTCCGCCCCTCAGCCGAAAGCGGTCACGCAGTGGTTTCGGAAGAACCACACGCCCGGCCTGGTCAATTTGAACTGTTGCTTCTTTCATGGGATTAAGAATACCATACTCCATTGGGAAATGCCAGTTAAAATGTCAAAATGGGATGAGGGATTCCGTCGGCGGGACGCCGACGGATGCGACCGGGACGGCCGCGCTCCCGCTGAAGTCGCTAATGATTGAGGCTGGTAAAAATGCCCTGTAAAAAAAGCCCTGTAAAAAAAGTTGACATCAAATCCATTGTGCCATATTTTGGCTCCCGTAATGAATAATTTGAACCTTGGACTGTTGCTGAACGCGCTGCTCCTGCGCCGCGCGGCGGTTGAGGTTTAATTATTCGTTTACAGGAATTTTCAAACCCCATCGCCGGGAACCGGCGGTGGGGTTTTTGATTTTTATAAAGGAAAAATTATGAAAGACGAACAGATCATTATATTCGACACCACGTTGCGCGACGGCGAGCAATGCCCGGGCGCGTCCATGAACTTGCGCGAAAAGCTCGAAATCGCCCGGCAACTGGCCCGCCTGAACGTTGATGTGATCGAGGCCGGCTTCCCCGTCATCAGCGATGGCGATTTTGCCGCCGTCCAGGCCATCGCGCGCGAGATCAAAGGGCCGGTCATTTGCGGGCTGGCGCGCTGCGTGCCGCGCGACATTGACGCCGCCGGCCGAGCCATCAAGCCCGCCGGCAGGCGCGGCCGCATCCACGTCTTTCTGGCCACGTCGAAAATCCATCGCGAATTCAAATTGAACAAGGCGCGGGCGGAAATCCTCCGGCTGGCGGTGGAGGGTGTGAAACGGGCCAGGCGCCTTGCCCGCGACGTGGAGTTTTCGCCGGAGGACGCCTCGCGCACCGAGCCGGAATTTTTGGTGCAGGTGTGCCGGGCGGTGGTGGCGGCGGGCGCGACCACGGTGAACATTCCCGACACCGTCGGTTGGGCCGTGCCGGGGCAGTTCGGCGCGCTGATTCAAGAGCTTTACGATGCGGTGCCAGAGTTCCAATCCGGGCGGGCGGTCCTCAGCGTCCATTGCCACAACGACCTGGGTTTGGCCGTGGCCAACTCCCTCGCCGCCGTCGGGCACGGGGCCCGGCAGGTGGAATGCACCGTCAACGGCATCGGCGAGCGCGCCGGCAACGCCGCCATGGAGGAAATCGTCATGGCGCTCAAGACGCGCGCGGACTTTTTCGGGCGGTTCGGGTGCCGGTTGAACACGCGGGAAATTGTCCGGACTTCGCGCCTGGTCGCCCGCATGAGCGGCCTGGCCGTGCAGCGCAGCAAGGCCATCGTGGGTGAAAACGCCTTCGCCCATTCCAGCGGCATTCACCAGGACGGCATTTTGAAGAAACGCGAGACCTACGAGATCATGGACCCGCAGTCCGTCGGCTGGGGCGGCACCGAATTGCCGCTGACCAAGCACAGCGGGCGCGCGGCGGTCGCCTCCCGCTTGAAGCATCTCGGCTTCAAAATGACGGCCAACGACGTGGAGGCCATCTTCGCCCGCTTCAAGGAGATTGGGGACAAGAAGAAATTCGTTTATGACGACGATTTGGCCGCGCTGGTCGAGGGGCAGATCAGCGACATCCGGGAAACGTGGTCGCTCGACTATTTGAGCGTGACCAGCGGCAGCGGCGCCGTGCCCACGGCCACCGTGCGCCTGCGCCAGCTCGCCGGCAGGAAAGGCCGTCCCGTCTGCGCGCAGGACGCCGGCATTGGCGACGGGCCGGTCGATGCGGCGTTGAAGGCCATCGACCGCCTGACGGCCACGCACGGCAAATTGCTCGATTACTCGTTGCGCGCCGTATCCCAAGGCAAGGACGCCTTGGGTGAGGTGACGGTGAAGGTTGATTTTGGCCAAGGCAAGGTGGTGGTGGGCAAAGGCGCGAGCACGGACGTGATCGAGGCCAGCGCCCGGGCCTATCTGAATGCGGTCAACCGCTTTTTATGGCAAGGCACGGAGAAATCGGCCCCGCTCACGTCGCCATAATTGGCCTGTCTTGATTTGGTTTGGGGGGCGGTTGTACAAAATTACGGGGGCCGGCCGTTGAGCTCGGCCAGCCCCCGCCCAAACCGCACAAGCGGGTTGGTGAGACACGCATTTGCGAAAAGTGCAGGAACCGTGCCGCAGTCAAATTCGACAAATTTTGCGATGCAACGTCTTCGAGGCATCCTTCAAATATTGATATAAGATGCTTGATATTAGATATTTGCAACGCCTCATCAGAGGCTCGTCCGGCTCCAACCTCGGTTATTAAATTCGCAAAACCGCCGCCTTCACGTGCCTCGCTGGCGAACATTCCGGCGCAGGTTTATCGTCTGGCGCAGCCTGGGTTACCCCTTCCCAACCTGGGGTCGCCGGAGCCCGGAAATCAGCCTCGACCGGCTAACCTTATTTGTTCCTTCCGGCGGCCCCCAGCGGGCGGTCGAGGCGCCTGGCAAAGGCGCGCGGTTTTTCGCGATAGACCAACCGGCCCAGTTTGAAGGCCCGCTTGTGCAGCTTGGCGCGCCGGGCGGCAATGCGCCGGGCCAGCCCGGCGTAACCCCGGTCCGGCCGCGACTGGTGTTCCCGTTCCAGGGCCTGCCAGACGAGGAAGAGATCGTGATCGTCCCCCAGCGTGTCTCCTAATGCTTGACAAAACCGCATCGTCCGGGAAATCTTTTTCGGCGCCAGGCGTTCAATCAATTCAAAGCCGTAACCCAGCGCCTTGGCCCTCTTGCGCCATTCATGCAGGTTTTCCGGGGAAGGGTTCTTGGCGGCGGTCTTGAAGGCGGACCGACCCTGCTTGTAAATGCGCTTGAGCCCCGCCGCCAGGGTCCGCGGCGTGGTTTTGTCCAGGGGCCAGGACCGGATGGTGCCGCGGGAATCCTCCAGCATCCGGCGCACGGCCCTGCGCAAGGCGGGAA
>Ga0326727_10006736_pt1 | contig 31151 bp, 31 predicted proteins | sample MB2enrmetagenome_FD_207643 | JGI IMG/M metagenome (GOLD analysis project Ga0326727, IMG submission 207643) | Lab enriched peat soil microbial communities from McLean, Ithaca, NY, United States - MB29MY | ecosystem: Environmental > Terrestrial > Soil > Wetlands > Peat | place: USA: New York... | reverse complement strand
GATCGCGCGCCTGTCCTACGACTTCCGCACCCTGGGGCTCGGCTACGCCAACATCGGCGGCCTGCTGATGAGCTGCGGCATTCCTTACGACAGCGACGAAGCCCGCGCGATCTGCGGCGCGCTGAGCGCGATCATGACCGGCCGCGCCTACGCCACCTCGGCCGAGATCGCCGCCAAGCTCGGCGCCTTCGCCGGCCACCGCGCGAACGCGAGCGCGATGCTGCGCGTCATGCGCAACCACAAGCGCGCCGCCGACGGCGAGGTCGAGGGCTACGAGGCGCTGTCGGTCGCGCCGACCCCGCTCGACCACGCGTCTGTGGCGAAAGCCGGCGCCGCGTGGGCCGGCCTCTCGGCGGCGGCGCGCGCCGCCTGGCGCGACGCGCTGGCGCTCGGCGAGAGGCACGGCTACCGCAACGCGCAGGTCTCGGTGATCGCGCCGACCGGCACCATCGGCCTGGTGATGGACTGCGACACCACGGGCATCGAGCCCGACTTCGCCCTGGTCAAGTTCAAGAAGCTCGCCGGCGGCGGCTATTTCAAGATCATCAACCGCGCCGTGCCCGAAGCCTTGCGCGCGCTCGGCTACAGCGAGGCGCAGATCGGCGACATCGTCGCCTACGCGGTCGGCCGCGCTTCGCTCGCCCACGCGCCGGCGATCAACCCGGCGAGCCTGCGCGCCAAGGGCTTCACCGAGGCCGCGCTCGCCAAGGCCGAAGCCGCGCTCGCCGGCGCCTTCGACATCCGCTTCGTCTTCAACAAGTGGACGCTCGGCGCCGACTTCATCACGGCGGCGCTGAAGGTCCCGGCCGAGGCGCTGGAGGCGCCGGGCTTCGACCTGCTCGCCCATCTCGGCTTCACCAGGAGCGAGATCGAGGCCGCCAACGTCCACATCTGCGGCGCGATGACGCTCGAAGGCGCGCCGCGCCTGAAGCCCGAGCACCTCGCGGTGTTCGACTGCGCCAACCCCTGCGGGCGCACGGGCAAGCGCTATCTCTCGGTCGACAGCCACATCCGCATGATGGCGGCGGCGCAGCCGTTCATCTCCGGGGCGATCTCGAAAACCATCAACATGCCCAACGACGCCGCCGTCGAGGACTGCAAGGACGCCTACATGCTGTCCTGGCGGCTGGGACTGAAGGCCAACGCGCTCTACCGCGACGGCTCGAAGCTGTCGCAGCCGTTGAGCGCGCAACTGATCGAGAACGACGACGAGGACGACGAGGCGGTCGAGGCGCTGCTGGCGCAGAGCGCGCCGGCGCGCGCCGCCGCGGTGGCGGAGAAGATCGTCGAGCGGGTGGTCGAGCGGGTCGAGCGCATGCGCGAGCGCGAGAAGCTGCCCGACCGGCGCAAGGGCTACATCCAGAAGGCCACCGTCGGCGGCCATAAGGTCTACCTGCACACCGGCGAGTACGAGGACGGGCGCATCGGCGAGATCTTCATCGACATGCACAAGGAGGGCGCCGCCTTCCGCTCGCTGATGAACAACTTCGCCATCGCCATCTCGCTCGGGCTGCAATACGGCGTGCCGCTGGAGGAGTACGTCGACGCCTTCACCTTCACCCGCTTCGAGCCGGCCGGGCTGGTGCAGGGCAACGACGCGATCAAGAACGCCACCTCGATCCTCGACTACGTGTTCCGCGAGCTGGCGATCTCCTACCTCGGCCGCACCGACCTCGCCCATGTCGCGCCCGAGGACATCGGCCACACCGTGCTCGGCGGCGGCGTCGCCCAGGGCAAGCTGCCGCCCGGCGGCGGCCAGACGGCGACTTCGGTGGTCTCCAAGGGCCTGGTGCGCTCGAAGACCGACAAGCTGATGCTGGTGCGCGGCGGAACCGGGGGCGAAGCGCCGGCGGTGTTCGCCTTCGGCGGCGCGGGGCCGCGCGGCGCGGTCGCGCAGGGCGCGACGGCGCTGAAGGGCGACCCCGCCGCTTATCCGGAGACGTCGCTCGAGATCGGCAAGGCGGGCGAGCTCGAAGCGCGCCTGGAGTTCTCCGCCCCGGCCGCGAGCTCCGCGAACAAGCGCGCCGAAGCGCGCATCAAAGGCTACGTCGGCGAAGCCTGCCCCGAATGCGGCAACTTCACCATGGTTCGGAACGGGACGTGCCTGAAGTGCGAGACCTGCGGGGGGACGACGGGGTGCAGTTGAGGGGAGGAGGGGCTGAGGCACAGAACCGAAAAGTGAGGCTCTCGTGATTAGCGAAGAAGCCACATCGAAAGCTGCTTTACCGAATCTCAACTGGGAGGTGCCCGCCGGTCCTGGCGGAGGTAGGTCAGGAATGGCGATAGAAATTGCGCTGGCGATTGAACAAGAGGCCAGCGTGGCACTTCGGCATGTGCTGCCGGACCTAGCTGATATAACCGCCATCGGTGCCAGAATTCGATGCAATGCGCATTTCGACGATGCCGGCTGGTTTGCTATTCGTGTGGTCTTCGATCGCCGCCAAGCGATTAGTTCCGGTCCGACGATGGAAGCCTCGGACGTGGAGTTCGTCAAGCAGAAGATAGGTGGCGTATTACCGAATAACCTGGACCAGGTTAGCCTTCTTCTCGGTTGCGATTGGGTTGCGCCTGACCGGTTTACATATGTAGGTCCGTTTGAGGATCGTCGGGTTTCCTGGCCTCACTTGGCTGGTTTCCTAGTTTCGTGGCTGACAGCACATGTCGTGCCCAATGCCCTTGAAATCAATCGCCAGCGCGTTCTGCGAGCCGTGCCGTCGCCACCAGCTTATAACCTTGCAGCAATCTACGAAGCCATATGGGTCCTCGAATGCGAAAGCAACTCGAGTCAAGGGTCTGCTTTCTTTCTCGAAGGTGTAGGACTAGTAACATGTGATCACTGCTTGGGGCCGGAGACAATGGCGTTCCGTTTTGACGATCCTGGAAGGAAGTTCGCGATAAAGGTTATGAAGAGACACGCAATCATAGACTTAGCCGTCCTTGGTATTGAGACGACTTCAGGCCGCCTTGCCAAAGGAAATCCCTCTTCAATGAACGCCATGGACCATCTGCTGGTCGTAGGTCATCCGAATTATCGGATCGGCGACTCTCCGATGAGTGTTCCTGGCCTCATTGTGGGATTTCGGACGAAGTCTGGAATTCGTCGCATCATAACTAACGCGCCGATTGTGGCCGGCGCTAGCGGAGGTCCGGTCCTAAACGCTTTCGGTGATGTAATTGGCATTGCAGTAACTGGTTCGGACAAGTTCGCGACATCCGCAGAGACGGAAGACCAGTCTATCATTCCAAGTGACGCTATAGACTTGCTCTAACCGCTAAATTAACTCATCAGTCAGCGACGAGAAACTAGGTTTCGGATTACGGTGCCGCGCGCTTAATTGCGCGATTATCACCGTCGGCCCTATCGCGCCGTCGCTGTCAAGCGCCTTCGGCGCTCCTCCGCTGCGCTCCGGCCCTCCGGGTGACCGCGCCGACGCGAGAGGGCGTTTCGCCGCCATGGCTTCGACGCCCGAAACCGGCCGCGCGCGGCCGGTTTGCGGCGTCGAAGCCATGGAAACCAAACGCCCGAGCCGCGCTTGAGCGGTCAAGCCTCGCCGAAGGCGACGCGCGGAACGCGCGCTCGGGCTTGACGGCGAGCACGGCTCGGGCATGGCGGCCGCGCCATCGCCCCAATTCGGCGCGCCGCCGTGGGGACGCGCAAGTTCGTGCGCTTGATCGACGCGGCGAGAGACGCGAATGAGAAAACCCGACTACGCGGCGCCGATCGAGCCGCTGCCGGAAGAAGAGGGCGGCGGGTTCCTGGCGACCGTCCCCGACCTTCCTGGGCGCATGTCCGACGGCGAGACCCGTGAGGAAGCGGCGAGAAATATCGAGGACGCCATCGCCTGTTGGATCGAAGAGGCGCGCGCGATCGGACGCGCGGTTCCCGTTCCTCGGGGCGGGTTGCGGGTTGCAGGATGACGACAGCCGTTTGGCGGCTCAAAGACTGAGCGGGGATAATGGCGTCAGCCTACGAAATCCCCAACTTCTGGGCTGGGCGCGAGCGGCGGTAGGGGACAGCGGCAGCAGTCGACAGGCGCGGTCATCGACCGCGCCTACAGGGCGGCGCCGCGCCGCCGAGCCCCCGCGCGCGCCAGCGCCGAGCCTGAGCAGGTCGCGCGGGTCGGCGCTGGCTCGGCGGCGCGTCAAATTCGGCATTGCCAATCCAATTGGGCTGCGCGACGATGCACTTACGGCGGCGCCGGCGACGCTCGCCTTCCGCCCGCGCCCTCGCGTCCGCCGGCGTCGCGTTCATCGCCGGAAACGAGGGCGGCCCGGGCGTAAGGTTTCGGAAGGCGCGGCTTGCGCCGGACACGGTCGCGGTCGAGCGAGCGGCGCCGACCATTTCGCGCCCGGGGTCGCGGAAACCGGATAGCAGTGGGAGAATGCAATGGCCAAAAGTCAACTCAGGGGCAACAAGGAGGCCAAGAAGCCCAAGGCCGACAAGCCCAAGACGGGCGGCTCCGCGTATAAGCTTTCGCAGAGCAAGACAGGCCAGCCGATAAGCACGTCGGTCAAGAAGACGTAATTGACCGCCAAGCCGGTCGAATTGACGACGTCGCCGGCGCTTGCGCTTGGCGTCATGGGCGCCGTGGATATTACTTTGATGGTGCGTAAAATACGCGGTTCGGCCCGCCGCGCGCGTAAGCGCTTGCGGCCGCTTCGGCCGGGCGGGAGGTTTCCATCGCGGGGGCTTGGCGACGCCGGCCGCCGGCGGGACAGAAGAGCGCGCTTAAGCCATTGAAGCCGCTTCGCCGCGGACCGGAACGGCCGCTCGCGCTCGGCGCCGTCAAGCCCGCGTCGCCGCGCCCCGGCGCACGGGGCCGCCGCGGCTCACTCAGGCGTGCAGACGTCGGCGGACATGCCGAGAAACGAGCTCGGCCGGCACATCAGTCCTTTTCGGCGGTCGTAGTAGCCGGGCTCGGTCTTCACGTAGCGCCAGCCGCGCGCAAGCATGCAGCGCTTGAAAGCCGGCGGCGTCGGCTGGCCGTTTCGCGTCCTGCCGACTTTCACCCAGCAGTCGAAGGTGTCGGCTTGGAGGTCCGCGTCGCCGCGCGAGCGTCCGGTGACGTCGTGGAAGGTGTCGACGTCGGCGCGCGCCGGGCCGGCCGCCGCCAGGACGGCGAGCAGCGCGGCGAGCGCGCAAAGCCGCGCTTGGGCCGACCATGGCGGAAGCAAAGGCGCGGGTTTCGGCAGCGCCATGGCGCGTCTCCTCATTCTCCCTTCGGCGGACGGCTTCCCGCCGCTCGCCTCTTTTCCTTCTTTACGGTCCGCCGCGTCATTATGCGATCCGCCACGCCGCCGCAGCGGCGCTCGGCGGCCGCGTCCGCGTCGCGACATTGGCCCGGCGCGCGTTTCGGGCTCGCCGTTACTCGCCGATGATCTTGACCAGCGCGCGCTTGCGGCGGCGGCCGTCAAACTCGCCGTAGAAGATCTGCTCCCACGGGCCGAAATCGAGCTTGCCGGCGGTGACGGCGACCACCACCTCGCGCCCCATCACCTGGCGCTTCATGTGGGCGTCGGCGTTGTCCTCGCCGGCGCCGTTGTGGCGGTAGGCGGAGACCGGCTCGTGCGGCGCGAGCCGCTCCAGCCAGGCGTCGTAGTCGGCGTGCAGGCCGCTCTCGTCGTCGTTGATGAACACGGAGGCGGTGATGTGCATGGCGTTGACCAGCGCCAGGCCCTCGCTGACGCCGCTCTCCTTCAGCGCGGCCTCGACCTCAGGCGTGATGTTGAGGAATGCGCGCCGCGTCGGCGTCTCGAACCACAGCTCCTTGCGATAGGATTTCATCGGCCTTCCTCTGAAGCGCTCGGCGTGAACCTCCGGCGCGGCGGGAGCATAGCGGTTGGCGGCGGCGCTGACAGCGCGCCGACGCGGCGTTCCGCGAAGCGTGACGCGAGCCTCGGGTCGCCGAGCGCGCGCTGCGGCGAACGGTCGCGCGGGCGGCGTTCGGCGAGACGACCGGAAAAAGCGCAAAAAGGCGCCGCAAAGTCGCGCTATGGCGTTGGACAGCGATTGCGCGTAATTGGCAATTCCCGAAGGGAAACATCGAGGAGAGACCCATGAAATCCGTCGCTCGCAACGCCGCCGCGGCTCTAGCGGCCGGCGTGCTCGTCGTCTTGCTGGCGGCGAGCGCCGAGGCGCAGTCGCGGCGCGCCTATTGCGACCAGGAGGCGCGCGAATACGCCGACCAGGCCACCGCGGGCAACACGGTGGGAGGGGCGGCGGTCGGCGCGTTGCTCGGCGCGGGCGTCGGCGCCTTGGTCGGCGGTCATAACTCGGTCGGGACGGGCGCGGCGGTCGGCGCCGGCGTCGGCGCGGTCGGCGGCGCCGCCAACGGTTCGTCGCTGTGGCGGCAGAACTACTGGGCGCGCTACAACGACTGCATCCACGGCTACTGAGCGCGCGCGGCGCGGCGTCATCCGGCGAGAACGTCGGCGAGCCGCCGGCGCGGGCTCGCCGGCGCGGCGCGTGTCGGCAGGCCGGCGCGGAAGGCGAAGGTCGCCTGCCAGCCGGAGCCGGCGAGCGCTTCGATCCGCCGCGCCCAGGCGTCGCCGCGGTCGAGAAAGCGCTCGCGGTCGATCATCTCGATCGGCTGATTGATGGGCTGCAGCGCGACGCCGAACCCGGTCGCCGCGAGATGCAGCCGCTGCCAGAGGCGGCCGGCGGCGATCGCGCCGCGTCGGTCGTAGCGGTCGCGGACTGCGATCAGGCCGACCAGCGGCGCGCTGGCGAGCTGGACGCGGCGAGTCTGGTCGATCCAGGCGCGATGGCTTGTCTCGGCCGACACCGGAAACAGCTTGGCGTAGGCGAGCGCGAGGAACGACAGGCCCGCCGTATCGAGCGTCGGCCCGTCGCGATGGGCCTCGATTTCGCGCGCCGAGCTGCGCAGCCAGCGGTCGCTTTCGCCGATCATCGGCGCGTCGGCCACGAACGCCTGCGTCGCTTCGACCACCGCGGCGTCGAAGGCGCGCCGCGCTTCGCCTTCGGCGAACAGCAAGACGCGGACGCCGTCGTCCGGCGCGCCGGCGCGCGCGAGCGCGAGCCAGTCGGCGGGCAGGCTCGCGTCGCGCCGGTAGGCGTAGCGGTTGGTGCGGCGAAGCGGGATCGCATCGTAGAGCGGGTCGGGCGCGCCGAGCGGGCGGCGCGTCAGCTCGATCCGCGCGGCGAGCGCCGGCGCGCTCGACTCGGCCGGGGCGGCCAGCGCGCCGCTGGCGACGTCGATCGCGACATCGAAGCCGTTGGGGCCGGCGGCCGAATTCATATTCTCGATCGCGCAGCCCAGCCCGAAATGCAGCTCGCGCGCATAAGGGTCCATCGCCGCGAGGCGGCGGGAAAAATTGGCGCAGACCTCGATCGCGTCGTCGCCGGGGCGGCGGAAAAGCCAAGGCTGCGCGTTGTGCGGGTTGGCGGCGAGGATCGCGGCGGCGACGAGCGCCGTCGGCGTTCCCGCGAGCGCCGGGTCGCGCCACAGCGTCCACGGCGCGAAGGCGTCGCCGCCCGGAAGGGGGCGCCCGAGCGCGTCGACGAATCGCAGCGCGCCGCCAGCGAGGACGAGCGCCGCCGCGCCGGCGAGGGCGAGCGCGGCGCGTCGGCTCAGGGGGCGTAAGGTCATGGTCGTCTCCACAGTGGCGTCACCTCATGGTGACAAGCAGCCAAAAAGAGGCGGTCACCGCGGGCGCAGCGCGGCGTCGATCAGCGAATCGACGGCGGCGAACAGGCGCTCCCAGTCGGCGTCGGAGGCGATCGGGACGCCGCCCATGACGCGAATCCTACGCGCGCGCACGGTGAGGTAGTTGAGGGCGACGCCGATGAGGGTCGTGATCGCCGCCAAGTCGAGCGCGGGGGGCGGCGCCCAGTTCCGCGCGACCCAGGCGTTGAGCTCGAGCGCGCGCTTTTCGCGCGTTTCCTCGAGGGCGACGATCAGTGGCGTGCGCTCGGCGAGCTCGGCGGCGAGCACCGCGAGGGTGATCGGCCGGGCGCGCAGCGCCCGGGCGTGGCGGCGCAGGATGATCTTCAGCGCCTCGGCGAGGCTGGTCCGCGCCGGGTCGACGCCGTCGGTCAGCTCCTCGACGCTCCACCAGAAGTCGCAGCGCTCGGCGAACGCCGCATAGACGCCGCCAAGATCGCCGAAATAGCGGTACACAAGCACCTTGTCGCAGCCCGCTTCGCGCGCCAGCGCGTTGACGCCGACTGCGGCGAGCCCGTCACGCAGGATGAGGCGGCCGACCGCGTCGAGGATGCGCCGGCGCATCGCGGCGGAGTCGCGGCTGGGGGCTGGGGCTTGTGTCACCATATGGTGACAATAGGGAGAGCGAGGTCGCGCGTCAAGCGGCGCCGTGCGCGCCCTTGACCGGCGCGGCGCGGCGCGCTGTGGTCGGCGCGGTCGTTCCGGCGCGCGCCGCCGGCGCCGACGACGGGAAAGGGCCCTCATGTCGATTTCGTCGCTGCTGCTGTTCGTGGCGGTCTATTTCGCCGCGGTGGCGACGCCGGGGCCGGGGGTGGCGGCGCTGATCACGCGCGTCCTCGCTCACGGCCTCGTCGGCGTCGCGCCGTTCATCGCCGGCTACGTCGTCGGCGACTTCATCTGGCTCGCCATCGCGGCGACCGGGGCGGCCGTGCTCGCCCACGAATTCGCGGCCGTGTTCGTGGCGCTGAAGTTCGCCGGCGCCGCCTATCTGCTCCATCTCGCCTGGGGCATGGCGCGCTCCGCCCGCGCGCATGAGACGCAGGCGCCGCCGCGCGCCGCGCGCGGCTGGCGGGCGTTCTGGGGCTCGCTGTCGCTGACGCTCGGCAACCCCAAGGTGATCGTGTTCTTCCTGTCGATCATGCCGCTGGTGGTCGACCTCGAGACGATGACGCCGGCGAGCTTCCTCGTCCTCGGCGCGACAATGGCGACGGTGCTGGCCGCGACGCTCGCCGGCTATGCGCTGCTCGCTAACCGCGCCCGCGCGGCGCTGAAGGCGACGCGGGCGGCCCGGCTGGCGCGCCGCGCCGCCGCCGGCGTGATGGCGGGCGTCGCCGTCGTCATCGCCACGCGCTAGCGACGAGGCGGGTCGACGCGCTTCCTTGACGACGCGACGGAGCGGCGCCTAGAAACCCCGCGCCGGCGCCGGGACCGGCGCGCCACTCAACGCCGGCCTTGTCCGGGGCCCGTTCCAACGACGGAAAGAGAGTCTTGACCGCCCGACCCGATCGCCAGGGCGTCGCCGCGCCGCGCGGCGCCTCCGCCGCGCCGGCGGCGTGGCTCGTCCTCCTCGTTCCCGCCACGCTCGTGGCGTTGCAGCTTGTCGTCTGGCTCGCGCTGGCGACGCGGTTCGAAGGCTCGATCGACAACGACGTCGCCGAGGGCGTGGTCGACGGCCCGGCTTGGCGGCTCTCCTATCTGCGCCATCCGCCGCTGTCGTCGTGGCTGAGCGGCCTCGCCGCCAACGCCGGCGACTGGCGCTATGTCGCGCTGTTCGGCGTTGCGCTCGCGTTCGCCTGCGGCGCCTTCGTCATCGCCGCCGGCTTCGTCGCCCGCGTCGATCGCCGCGGCGGAGCGCTGGTGACGCTGCTCGCCGGCCTCGCCTCGCCCTACGCGACCTACTGGCCGCTGAAGTTCAACCACAACATCGGCGTCATGCCGTTCTGGGCGATCGTGCTGTGGACGGCGTGGAGCGCCTTCGAAGGCGGCTCGCTCGTCGAATGGGCCGCCTTCGGCGCCGCGGTCGGCTTCGGCCTATGGGCGAAATACGCCATCCTCCACCTGACGCTGCCGTTGGCGGCGGCCTGCCTGGTCGTCCCGGAATGGCGCAAGCGCTTGGCGACGCCGGGGCCGTGGGTCGCTGTGGCGATCGCTGTCGCGATCATCGCTCCGCAGGCGGTCGACGTCGCCAGCCACGGCGCGACGCCGCTGAAATGGGCGGTCCACCAGACCCGCGCCAACGCGCTCCAGCGCGTCGGCTGGATCGTCATGTTCGTCTTCGACTGCGCGCTCGCCAATCTGTCGATGGCCTCGCTCGCCTGGGCGGCGTGCGGGCGCGCGCGGCTGGTCGCGGCGTTGCGCGCCGCCTTCGCGCGGGAGACGCGCACGCGCCTCGACCTCTTCCTCCATGTCGCGATCTTCGGCCCGATCGTGGTGATCGTCCTGTTCGCGCCGTTTGGCGTGCGGCTCTTCTATCATTGGCTGACGCCGCTGACGGTCGGCTTCGCGGCGTGGTGGGGCCATTTGGCGGCGCGCGCCGGCTTTTCCGCGCCGCGGCGGCTGTGGCTCGTCTTCGCCCTGTGGGCGGCGGCTCTTGCCGGGGGTTACGTCGGGGTTCGCGAGGTCTGGCGGCTGCAAACGCCGCTTTCCAACGGCGCCTACCCGGAGATGGACGGGCCCGGCCTCGCGCGCCTCGCCGAGGACTATTGGGCGGCTCATGCGGCCGGCCCGATCCCCTACATCGTCAGCTTGGATGGCAAGGTGAGCTTCCAGGCGGCGGGCTCGATCGCCTTCGACCTGCCTTACCGCGCGCTGGTGCTGAAAGACGGCGAATCCCTCAACGCGCCCTGGCTCGACGTCGCCGACCTGCGGCGGCGCGGCGCGCTGGTGGTTTGCGACACGCCGACGCCCGATGAAAAGATCGACGGCGCTTCCACGGCGGTGCGCGATCTGACCGGGTTCACCCGTCCGACGCTCAGCGGCGTGCGCGCGCCGCCGAAGATCTATTTCGGCGTCATCGATCCGGGGTCGTGAGCGCGGGCGGTTCGCTCAGCCCTTCGCCGGCGTATTGAACGCCGCGGCGAGTTTTTCGATTCGCTGGCACAGCTCGCCCAGCGCCTGCGCGGCGGCGACAGTCTGGATCTCGGCGTCGCGGCGCGTCGCGCGTTCGCGCTCGGCGGCGCGCTCCACGTCCGCTTCGAGTTCGGCGATGCGCTCGCGCGCTTCGGCGAACTCGTCGGCGAGAGTGAGCGCGGTCATGACGATCAGCCTTTGGTCGCCGATTTCGCCGAACGCCTTGTGCATCGCCTCGAATTTGGCGTGGACTTCGTTCGCGAGCGCCTCGAGGTGCGGCTCTTCGCCCTCGTTGCAGGCGAGGCGGTAGGAACGTCCCCCGATCGTCACCGTCACCTGCGCCATGGTCGCCCGCCTCGTTCCCGCCGGCCCGCCTCGTGCGCGGCGGCGGGATTCAATCGGCGCCGAACTCGCCCGCCTCGGCGATGAGCCGATCGAGCGCCGTGTTAGCCTGGGCGAGCAGCTTCGCCGCCTCGGCGTTGGCCGCATCGAGCGCGCGGTTGCGGTCGAGGGCGCCGTCGAGCTCCACCGCCAGCCGGGCGCGGTCGTCCTGCATCAGCGCCAGCTCTTCGTCGGCGTCGCCGCGTCGGGCGTCGAGGCGCGCGCGTCGCTCGACCGCGGCCTCGAGCAGGTCGATCGCCGCGCGCATGCGTCGCAGGGAGGGCTCGAACGGGCCGACGGCCATTGCGCTCCTTCCTTTATGACGCATTGTTTACGCGATGCTTGAAGGGGCCGTCAACGCGCCGAGGGGCGCGATTGACAGAAGATTGCCCGCACGCCTATCAACGGCGCGACTTAAAGTTCAGCCGCTCGAGCGGCGCGCCGCGAAGGAAATCAACATGTCGGCCTCAGTCTCCCACAATGCGATGGCGAACGCGATTCGCTTCCTCTCGATGGACGCGGTCGAGAAGGCCAAGAGCGGTCACCCCGGCCTGCCGATGGGCGCCGCCGACATCGCCACCACGCTGTATCGCGACGTGCTGAAATTCGACGCCGCCGATCCCCATTGGCCCGACCGGGACCGCTTCGTGCTGTCCGGCGGACACGGCTCGATGTTGCTCTATTCGTTGCTCTATTTGACCGGTACGGGTGGCGCTCAGGGCCTGACGATCGACGATATCAAGGCGTTCCGTCAGCTCGGTTCGAAGACGCCCGGCCATCCCGAATACGGCCACACGGTCGGCGTCGAGACCACCACCGGGCCGCTCGGGCAAGGCCTCGCCACCGCCGTCGGCATGGCGATCGCCGAGCGCATGCTCGCCGCCCAGTTCGGCGACGTGGTCGACCACCACACCTACGTGCTGTGCGGCGACGGCGACCTGATGGAGGGCGTGAGCCACGAGGCGATCGCCATCGCCGGCCATCTCAAGCTCGCCAAGCTGATCGTGCTTTACGACGACAACGGCATATCGATCGACGGCAAGACCTCGATCGCCGACTCGATGGACACGCCGGCGCGCTTCCGCGCCGCCGGCTGGCGGACCGAGAGCGTCGACGGACACGATCCGGTCGCCATCCTCAGCGCGCTACGCGCCGCCAAGCAGGCCGACCAGCCGACGCTGATCGCTTGCAAGACGATCATCGGCTTCGGCGCGCCGACCCGAGCCGGCACCGCCAAGGCCCACGGCGAGGCGCTGGGGGCGGCCGAGATCGCCGGCGCGCGCAAGGCGCTCGACTGGCCGTACGAGCCGTTCGTCGTCCCCGACGAAATCCTCGCGGCGTGGCGCGCCGTCGGCGCGCGCGGCCGCGCCGAACGCGAGAAATGGGAGCGCGCGCTCGCCGCGCTCGCCCCCGACAAGCGCGCCGAGTTCGAGCGCCGCATCCGCGGCGACCTGCCCAAGAACCTCGACGCGGCGGTCGACGCTTACAAGAAGGAGCTCGCCGCCGCGGCGCCGGAAATCGCCACCCGCAAGGCGGGCGAGGCGGCGCTGAAGAAGATCGCGCCGGTCGTCCCCGAGCTCGTCACCGGCTCGGCCGACCTCACCGGCTCCAACAACACCAAGGTCGAGGCGACGCGCGAGATCACTCCGACCGACATGAGCGGACGTTACGTCCACTGGGGCGTGCGCGAGCACGGCATGGCGGCGGCGTGCAACGGCCTGTCGCTGCACGGCGGCTTTATCGCGTCGGGCGCGACCTTCCTGGTGTTCAGCGATTACGCCCGCCCGTCTCTGCGGCTGGCGGCGCTGATGGGCGCGCATGTCGTCCACGTCTTCACCCACGATTCGATCGGCCTCGGCGAGGACGGGCCGACCCACCAGCCGGTCGAGCATCTGGCGGCGCTGCGGGCGATCCCCAACCTGCTGCTGTTCCGCCCCGCCGACTCGGTCGAGACGGTCGAGTGCTGGCAGGCGGCGCTGAAGGCGCGCCAGTCGCCGTCGATCCTGGCGCTGACGCGGCAGAACTTGCCGGCGCTGCGTCGGACCCATGTCATAGAGAACCTGTGCGCGCTCGGCGCCTATGAGATCTCGCCGGCGCCGGCGAAGGCGGAAGTGTCGATCTTCGCCTCCGGCTCGGAGGTGTCGATCGCCGTCGCCGCGCAGGCGCTGCTGGCGACGAAATCCGTCCCGGCGCGAGTCGTCTCGGTCCCCTGCATGGAGCTGTTCGCTCAGCAGAGCGACGGCTACCGTAAGCAGGTGCTCGGCGAAGCGCGGGTGCGCGTTGGCGTCGAGGCGGCGATCCGGCAGGGCTGGGACGCGCTGATCGGCGACGGGCCGTTCGTCGGCATGACCGGATTCGGCGCCAGCGGTCCGTACAAAGAGCTCTATCGCCATTTCGGCGTCACCGCCGAGAGGGTCGCCGAGGCGGCGCTCGCGCGTTTGGGCCGCTGAGACGGATTGCGGCAAAAAGCCGCGATTTTGGGCTTAGATCAAATTCCGACGGTCGAGACTCTGCTAGGCGGATGTCTAGGCCGCTCCTCGAGGAGCGGCGAGGGCGAACGAAGCGCGACGTCCTGAAGGCGTCGCGCGCCCGGGCAGACTGCTGATCAAATGAACGAGAGTTTCGTTAAGACTCTGGCGCCTTTTCGGACGGTATGTGACGCGTCCTGCGTAAAGCGTCCAGTTCGGCGGCCTGCTGGACTTTAGAATAGGGATCGAGCAAAAAGCGCGCGGTCCGCGGCCCCCCGGGATACGGGACGAAGGCCCTCAATTCACTTGGAGGTAATGACGATGGCGGTAAAAGTTGCGATCAATGGGTTCGGGCGCATCGGGCGGCTGGTTTTGCGCGCCATCGCCGAATCTGGCCGCAAGGACATTGACGTTGTGGCGATCAACGATCTCGGGCCGGTCGAGACCAACGCGCACCTGCTGCGCTTCGACAGCGTGCACGGCCGCTTCCCGCTGGAAGTCGGCGTCGACGGCGACTCGCTCGTGGTCGCGGGCAAGAAGATCAAGGTGACGGCGATCAAGGAGCCGACCGAGCTGCCCTACAAGGCGCTCGGCGTCGACATCGCCATGGAGTGCACCGGCCGGTTCACCGCGCGCGACAAGGCGGCGGCGCTGCTCACCGCCGGCGCGAAGCGCGTGATCGTCTCCGCCCCGTCGGACGGCGCCGACCTCACGGTCGTCTTCGGCGTCAACCACCAGAAGCTGACCAAGGAGCACCTCGTCATCTCCAACGCCTCGTGCACCACCAACTGCCTGGCGCCGGTGGTGAAGGTGCTCAACGACGCCATCGGCGTCGATCACGGCTTCATGACCACGATTCACTCCTACACCGGCGACCAGCCGACGCTCGACACGCTGCACAAGGACCTCTATCGCTCCCGCGCCGCGGCGCTGTCGATGATCCCGACCACCACCGGCGCCGCGAAGGCGGTCGGCTTGGTGCTGCCCGAGCTCAAGGGCAAGCTCGACGGCTCGGCGATCCGCGTGCCGACCCCGAACGTCTCGGTGGTCGACTTCAAGTTCGTCGCCAAGCGCGCCACCAGCAAGGAAGAGATCACCGCGGCGATCAAGGCGGCGGCCGACAGCGGCCCGCTCAAGGGCATCCTCGGCTACACCGAGAGGCCGAACGTCTCGATCGACTTCAACCATGACAGCCGCTCGTCGGTGTTCCACATCGACCAGACCAGGGTGCTCGAGGGCACGTTCGTGCGCGTCCTCTCCTGGTACGACAACGAGTGGGGCTTCTCGAACCGCATGGGCGACACCGCCGTCGCGCTCGCCAAGCTGATCTGACGCCTCCAACCGGGGCGGGCGCGCAACGCCCGCCCCGAATCTTTTGACTCTCGATTTCCCATTGCGCCGCCCGGCGCGAGGAGCCTTGGCTATGAGCTCGTTCCGCACACTCGATTCCGCCGATGTGAAGGGCAAGCGCGTGCTGCTGCGCGTCGACCTCAACGTTCCCATCGAAAACGGCCAAGTCACCGACACCACGCGCATCGAGCGCGTCGCGCCGACGATCCTCGAACTCGCCGACAAGGGCGGCAAGGTCATCCTGATGGCCCATTTGGGCCGCCCGAAGGGCAAGCCGGACCCGGCCTTCACCCTCAAGCCGGTCGCCGAGGCGGTCGCCAAAGTGGTGAAGCGGCCGGTCGCGTTCGCCCCCGACTGCATCGGCGAGGCCGCCGCCAAGGCGGTCGCGGCGCTGAAGAACGGCGACATTCTTTGTCTTGAGAACACCCGCTACTACAAGGCCGAGGAGAAGAACGAGCCCGAGTTCGTCGCCCAGCTCGCCAAGCTCGGCGACATCTACGTCAACGACGCTTTCTCCGCCGCCCACCGCGCCCACGCCTCCACCGAGGGGCTCGCCCACCATATGCCTGCCTACGCCGGCCGCGCGATGCAGAAGGAGCTCGACGCGTTGACCCTGGCGCTGAGCGCGCCGGTTCGGCCGCTGGCGGCGATCGTCGGCGGCGCGAAGGTGTCGGGCAAGCTCGAGCTGCTCGCCAACCTGATCAAGAAAGTCAACGTGCTGATCATCGGCGGCGGCATGGCCAACACCTTCCTGTTCGCGCAGGGCAAGGCGATCGGCAAGTCGCTGTGCGAGAAGGATCTCGCCGACACCGCGCGCGGCATTCTCGCCGACGCGACGAAGACCGGGTGCAAGATCGTGCTGCCGGTCGACGCGGTGGTGGCCAAGGAGTTCAAGGCCCACACGCCGTCGCGGACCGTCGACGTCGACCACGTCGGTGAGGACGACATGATCCTCGACATCGGGCCGAAGTCGATCGCCGCGGTCGAAGCGGCGCTGGGCGGCGTCAAGACGCTGGTGTGGAACGGCCCGTTCGGCGCCTTCGAGACGCCGCCGTTCGACGTCGCGACGATCGCGATCGCCAAGAAGGTCGCGTCGTTTGCCGTCGACGGCAAGCTGAAGGCGGTGGCGGGCGGCGGCGACACGGTGTCGGCGCTCAACGTCGCGGGCGTCGGCGACAAGCTGACCTACGTCTCGACCGCGGGCGGCGCCTTCCTCGAATGGATGGAAGGCAAGGCGCTGCCGGGCGTGGAAGCGTTGCGCGCTTGATCGCGCGGACGCCGATGACCAAGAGCGGCGCGATCGTCGGCGGCGGAGCCGTGGCTATGACGGCCGCGCCTGGCTGCCCAGCGGACGCGCCGCGTTATTTTTCAAGCTCGATCCGCCGCCGCCCGGCGTTGCGCGCCGCGGCGGCGAAGCTTTTTCGCAGTCTGGGGACGCGCCGCCGCGCACGAAAGCGACGACCGAAAAGGCGACAACGCGGTGAACCAGGTCGCCCAGCTGCGGCAAAACCATTGACGGCGAGGCGCGGGCGCGAGGGCGCCCGGGCGCGACGTCGGAACCAGAACGGCAACGGAACAAACCACAGGAAGGAAAAGCAATGGCCCGCATAACTCTTCGCCAATTGCTCGATCACGCCGCCGAATTCGGCTACGGCGTGCCGGCGTTCAACATCAACAACATGGAACAGGCGCTGGCGATCGGCGAGGCGGCGAGCGCGCTCGAGGCGCCGGTGATCATCCAGGCCTCGCGCGGCGCGCGCTCCTACGCCAACGACATCATGCTGCGCCACATGATGGACGCGCTCACCGAGATGTATCCGCAGATTCCGATCTGCGTGCACCTCGACCACGGCAACGGCCCGGCGACCTGCGTCACCGCGATCCAGGCCAACTTCACCTCGGTGATGATGGACGGCTCGCTGAAGAGCGACGGCAAGACCCCGGCCGACTGGGCCTACAACGTCGGCGTCACCAAGACCGTCGCCGACATCTCCCATCTTGGCGGCGTGTCGGTCGAAGGCGAGCTCGGCGTGCTTGGCTCGCTCGAGACGGGCAAGGGCGAGAAAGAGGACGGCCACGGCGCCGAGGGCAAGCTTAGCCACGACCAGCTGCTCACCAACCCGGACGAGGCGGTGAAATTCGTGCGCGAGACCAAGGTCGACGCTCTCGCAGTGGCCATGGGCACCTCGCACGGCGCCTACAAGTTCTCGCGCAAGCCGACCGGCGACATCCTCGCCATGCGCGTGATCGAGGACATCAACAAGAAGCTGCCGAACACCCACCTGGTCATGCACGGCTCCTCGTCGGTGCCGCAGGACCTGCAGGACATCATCAACAAGTTCGGCGGCAAGATGCCCCAGACCTACGGCGTGCCGATCGAGGAGATCCAGCGCGGCATCAAGCACGGCGTGCGCAAGATCAATATCGACACCGACAACCGCATGGCGATCACCGGCCAGATCCGCCGCGTGTTCCAGGAGAGCCCGGCCGAATTCGACCCGCGCAAGTACCTGAAGCCCGCCAAGGACGCGATGATCAAGATCTGCAAGCTGCGCTTCGAGCAGTTCGGCACCGCCGGGCAGGCTCCGAAGATCAAGCGCGTGCTGTCGCTCGCCGAAATGGCGAAGCGCTACGCCAGCGGCGAGCTCGATCCGAAGTTCGGTTGAGGGCAGGCGCGGCCTCTCTTCAGCAAGCGCGGAGGAGAGGCCGCGACGTTTCGGTTCACTCGCCGGCCGGGGCGCCGCGTCGCGGCGCTCGGCCGGCGTAGACGATCAGGCTGGCGCCGATGAGGGCGCCGAATACGCCGATGGCGATCGCATCGAGCGCGCCGAACAGCGCGTCGGCGTCCGCGCCGACAGGGAGGCGCGCGTAGGCGAGGCAGCCCACGATCAGGATGACGACGCCGGCGAGCGACGCCAGCGCGCCGAAAACATTCAACGCCAGTTTCACGACGATTGCGCTCCCCCGGCCGATGGCCGCGGCCGCCACCATAGGCCGCGGCGGCGCGGGCGGCGTGCGGCCCGATGTCGCGCGCGAGCGGGGCTTTCCGCAGGCTCATGCGCCGGCGCGGCCGAGAGCGCCGCTCAGGGCGCCGGGATGAATTCGCCTCGATCGTCGGGCGGCAGGTCAAACAGGCCTTTGCCCCATTCCGCTTTGCGCCATTCCTCCTTGGCCGCGTCGATCCGCTCGCGGCTCGAGGCGACGAAGTTCCACCAGATGTAGCGCGGGCCGCCAAGCGTCGCGCCGCCGAGCAGCAGGAGGCGCGCGCCGGCTTCGCCCGCGCCGATCGAGATCGGGTCGCCAGGGCGGAACACCAGCATGCGGCCCGCCTCGAAGGTCTGGCCGGCGACCGTAACCGCGCCTTCGACGACGTAGAGCCCGCGGTCCTCTTGATCGTCCGGCAACGGCAGGCGCGCGCCCGCCTCGAGCGCGGCGTCGACGTAGAAGGTCTCCGAGAATACGCTGGCGGGCGCGCGCTGACCGTAAGCGGCGCCGAGGATCAACCTCAGCCGCGCGCCATCGGCTTCGATCGTCGGCAGCGCATCCTTGGCGTGGTGCTCGAAACTCGGCGCGGCGTCCTCCTGAGCCTCGGGCAGGGGGCGACCCAGGTCTGGATGCCGAACAGGCTGTGTGACCCACGGCGCGTCGCGGCGCTGGTGCGCTCGGAATGGGTGACGCCGCGCCCGGCGACCATCCAGTTCAGCGCGCCGGGATGGATGATCTGATTCGAGCCGAGGCTGTCGCGGTGCTGGAACTCGCCGCGATAGAGGTAGGTCACGGTTGCGAGGCCGATATGGGGATGCGACCGCACGTCGACGCCTTGCCCAGTCAAGAATTCCGCCGGGCCCGCCTGGTCGAAGAAGATGAACGGACCGACCATCTGACGCTTCGGCGCCGGCAGGGCGCGCCGCACTTCGAAGTCGCCGAGATCACGCGCGCGCGGCACGATCAGGGTTTCGATCGCGTCGGCGCCGACCGCGTCCGGGCAGCCGGGTTCGAGCGAAGGGTTCCAGCTCATACGCGCCTCCAGCCCGCGAAGCGGCCTATATGGGCGCGTCAGGTCCGCCCGCAATGCCGACGCCGCGCTCGCCGCGCGGACTCAGCGTCGCTCGGCGAGCAACGCGGCGGCGATCGCAGCCCATTCTTCGGCGAGCGACGCTGAGCTCGTCGGCTTGCCGGCGCGGCGGCGCCAATATCCTGCGTTGCCGGCGTCGCCCTCCTTGCGGTGGAGGTAGGCGTGGACCCAGTCGCCGGCGCCGCCCTCGTCGACCTGGGCGAGCGCGTGCGCTTTGTCCCAGTCGCCCTCGGCGTCCCACCATAACGCCTGCAACGCGGGGTTAAGGCCTTCGGGCGGCGCGGCGACCGCGAGCGAAACGCGGAAAGCCGCCAGATCGATGACTGGCTCCCGGCAAAGCGCCGACCGTGGTCGCGCGCGAGACGCGCCAGCCTTCCCCACCCGGGTGCGATTGTCTAGGCGCCGCGAGCGGATGGCGTCCGCGCGGCGCCGAGGGGCGAGGGGCGAGGGGTTTGGGGAGGCCGTCAACCGCCGCAGACGCGCACTTGTGTTTCTCAGTATGCCTGGGCAGTTGGCCGGAAGAGGATTTCGTTGATGTCGACGTCCTCCGGCTGGCTCATCGCGAAGGCGACCGCGCGGGCGAACGAGTCGGCGGGGATCGCGTCTTCGTAAGTCTTTTGCATCCGCTCGGCGACCACCGGATCGGTGACGGTGTGGGTCAGCTCGGTGGCGACCGCGCCCGGCGAGATGATGGTGGTGCGGATGTTGTAGGGCTTGACCTCCTGGCGCAGTCCTTCCGAAAGCGCGCGGACGGCGTGTTTGGTCGCGGCGTAAACAGCCCCGCCGGGGCCGACCTTGTGGCCGGCGACCGAGGACACGTTGATGATGTGGCCGCTCTTCTGAGCGATCATGTAGGGCAGGGCGGCGGCGATGCCGTAGAGCACGCCCTTGATGTTGACGTCGATCATGCGATCCCACTCGTCGACCTGCAGGCGTTCGAGACGGGAGCTCGGCATGAGCCCGGCGTTGTTGATGATCACATCGATGCGGCCGTGCAACTGCGCTGCGCGGTCGACAAGACGCTTCACCTGATCGCGCTCAGTCACGTCGGTCTGTACGACAGCTTCTCCGCCGAGCGAAAGCGCCTTGGCCAGCGTCTGCAGCCGGTCGATGCGGCGCGCGCCCAGCACGAGCTTGGCGCCGTCCTTGGCGAGCTGTCGGGCGGCGGCCTCGCCGAGCCCGCTGCTCGCGCCGGTGATGACGACGACTTTGTCACTGATGCCCTGTGTCATTGCATTTCCCTTCGGAAAATTGCGCGCCCGGCGCGCATTGCTGGGCGGCGACTAGCTCCTCCCCCAGGGGCCGCGTTCAGCGACCGGCGAGGCCGATGGTCGAGACTTCGGGACCGTGCGGTCCCAGTTTCCGCTTCTGCATTTCGTCCTCCGGACCGGGCTCTAAACCGATGGCGCGCCGCGTTCGGCCGCGTACTGCGCGTCGGCGACGTGCTCCATCCAGTCGACGACCTTGCCGTCGAGGGCCTCCTGGACGGCGATGTGGGTCATGGCGGTCGTCGGGGCGGCCCCGTGCCAGTGCTTCTCGCCGGGCGCGAACCAGACGACGTCGCCAGGGCGGATTTCTTCGATCGGGCCGCCCTCTCGTTGAGCCAGTCCAAGGCCAGCCGTGACGATCAAAGTCTGGCCGAGCGGATGGGTGTGCCACGCTGTCCGGGCGCCGGGCTCAAAGGTGACGGTCGCGCCAGCGACGCGGGCGGGGGCGGGGGCGCTGAACAGGGGATCGATTCGGACTGTTCCGGTGAACCAGTCCGAAGGCCCCTTGCCGGACGGCCGCGAGCCGCTTCGCATGATGTCCATGGTCGAACTCCTTTTCAGGCTGAACGCCCGCGCAATGTATTCCAACCGGATCAGACTTCAGCTAGCCGGCGGCGCCCTTGACCGTACCAGACATAGGCGAGAAGCATTGCCGCGATTAGACGCTATATCGAGATAGCGGTCATATTGGAGATTCATAAATGCGGCGCGAAGAGCTGGGCGACCTGACGGCGTTCCTCACCGTCGCCGAGGAGCGAAGCTTCACCCGCGCGGCGGCCAGGCTCGGGACCTCGCAGTCCGCCTTGAGCTACACGGTCCGACGGCTGGAGGCGAGGCTCGGCATGCGTTTGTTGACCCGCACCACTCGCAGCGTGGCGCCGACACAGGCGGGCGAGCGCCTGCTTGGCGCGCTCGGGCCGGCGATCGGCGACATCGAGGCTGTGGTCGCCGCATTGAGCGAGTTTCGCGACAAGCCGGCCGGAAGCTTCCGGATCACGGCGGGCCAGCACGCGATCGACACCGTCCTCTGGCCGGTCCTGTCGAGGCTCCTCAAGGACTACCCCGACATCAAGGTCGAACTGAACGCCGAATCCGCTCTGACCGACATCGTCACGGAGCGTTTTGACGCCGGCGTGCGCCTCGGCGAGCAGGTGGAGAAGGATATGATCGCCGTCCGCATCGCCCCCGATGCGCACATGATTGTCGTCGCCGCGCCGTCTTGCTTCGAGACTCGCGCTCGGCCTGCGACGCCGCGGGATCTCACTCACTACCGTTGCATCAATCTCCGCCTGCCGACCTATGGCGGCTTCTACGCTTGGGAGTTCGCGAAAGACGGTGAGGAGTTCAGGGTTCGCGTCGACGGACAACTTGCCTTCAATGGCGTTCCGCAAATCCTGGCGGCGGCGCTGGACGGCTACGGCCTGGCTTTCGTGCCGGAGGATGTCTGCACGAAGCCGATCGCCGAGGGACGGCTCGTCCAACTGCTTGCGGATTGGTGCCCACGGTTTCCCGGCTATCATCTCTATTATCCGAGCCGTCGTCAGCCCACCCCGGCTTTCACTTTGATACTGGACGCGCTTCGCTACCGGTCGTAGAGCGCCGCCGGTCGAATTGGGACAAAGCGATGGACGAGCAAAACGCGCTAGTGTTGTTCTCGGGCGGCCAGGATTCGACCACCTGTCTCGCCTGGGCGCTCGCTCGCTTCGACCGCGTCGAGACGATTGGCTTCGACTATCGCCAGCGCAACCGCGTCGAGCTCGACCAGCGGCCGCGCGTCGTCGCGGCGCTCAGGCGCGCGTTTCCGCAATGGGCGGCGAAGCTCGGCGACGACCATCGCCTCGACCTCGCCGCGCTCGCCGAGGTCTCCGACAGCGCGATGACGCGCGACGTCGCCATCGCCGCGGCCGGCGACGGCCTGCCCAACACTTTTGTTCCGGGGCGCAACTTGCTGTTCCTCACCTTCGCCGCCGCGGTCGCCTACCGTCGCGGCCTCGGGCGGCTGGTCGCCGGCGTGTGCGAGACCGACTATTCCGGCTATCCCGACTGCCGCGACGACTCGGTGAAGGCGCTGCAGGTGGCGCTGAACCTCGGCATGGCGACGCGGCTCGCCATCGAGACGCCGCTGATGTGGATCGACAAGGCGGCGACCTGGCGGCTCGCGCGCGATCTCGGCGGCGAGGCGCTGATCGACATCGTCCGCGAGGACACCCACACTTGCTACGAGGGCGACCGCGCCCATCGCCACGACTGGGGCTACGGCTGTGGCCATTGCCCCGCCTGCGCGTTGCGCGCCGCCGGCTATGCGAAATTCGTCGCCAAGGAGAGCGGGGCTGAGCGCTGCTAAGGTCCGGTCAGCGCGTAGGTGACGGTCACGCTCTCGCTGAGCGTGATCAGCCCCGGCTCGACCGGCGCCGCGGCGCCGGAGCCGACCAGCGCGCGCGCCGCGACGTCGAAGGTTGGGCGCGGGCGCTCGGCTTGGGGGACGATCGACGCCACGCCGCCGAGTTTCACCCCGGCGCCCTCGGCGTAGAGCGCCGCGCGCCGCGCCGCCGCTTGCGTCGCCTTGACCCTGAGCGCGTCCTCGCGCGCCTCGCGGTCGGAGAGGTCGAAGTCGAGGCCCTGGTAGTCGGTCGCGCCTCCCTTCACGACGGCGGCGACGATCGCGCCAAGCTTGTCGATCGCGCGCACGCGCGCTCGGACGGATTCGTAGGCGCGATATCCGGTGATCGCCGTCTTCAGCACGGCGCCGGTCTTGGGGTCGCGCGTCGCCGTCGTGACCGGCGCCAGGCTCAGCGCGGCGGTCTTGAGGTCCTTGTCGTCGATCCCTTGCGCCTTCAGCGCGGCGATGACGGCGGCGGCGGCGTTGGCGTCCTCCGCCGCAGCCTCGTCGGGCGTCGGCCGCTCGACGGCGACGCCGAAGCCGATGAAGGCGACGTCGGGCTTGACCTCCTCGGTCGCCTCGCCGACGGCGACGACGGTGGGGGCCAAGGAACGCGGCGCGCCATCGTCGGCGAAAGCAGTGGCGCAAAGCGCGCAAAGCGCCAGCGGCGCCAGCGCCGCGAACTTGGGCGGCTTCCTCATGGTCAGGCTCCTTTCGGCGGGGGCCGGCGGCGCAAGCCTAACACCGCCGCCGAGCGCCTGCCGAGGGGGCGACCCTTCGCCGCGGCGGCGACGAATTTCCTCGTCCTAACCTGGCCTTAACCTTAACGGGCCCTAATAAGCGAAGCGGCTGCGCGTGGTTCGAGTTTCGTTGACGCCCATACATGCCCATGCTATCCCAAGTCATCCCGCATAGAGGCCGATCGGCCGATCGGTCCGCGGCGCACGCGAGGTCGCCGGCGGCGCGTCGTCCGGCGCGGGTCGGCGGGGCAGGGCTGAGCCGTGGACCGCTTCCTATCCCATTTCACCAATCGTTTCGACGCCAAAGGTCGCGTCTCGGTGCCGGCGTCGTTCCGCGCGGTGCTGGCGAAGGACGGCTTCGACGGCGTCTTCGTCCACCCCTGCCTCGACGCGCCGGCGCTCGATTGCGGCGGCAACCTGCTGCTCGGCGAGATCAACGCGCTCTTGGAGTCGATGCCGCCCTATTCGCGCGAGCGCGAGGACCTGGCGACGGCGCTATTCGGCACCAGCGAGGTGCTGCATCCCGATTCCGAAGGCCGCATTCTGCTCAGCGAACGCATGCGCGCCTTGCTCGGTCTGCGCGACGAAGCGGCGTTCGTCGGCCACGGCCACAAGTTTCAGATCTGGGAGCCGGCCCGTTTCGCCGCCCACCTCGAGGAGGCCACCTTGCGGGTGCGGCGCCTGCGGGCCGAGCTCACGGAACGGGCGGCGCGCGCCGCCCCGTCGGGAGCGCGGGAATGATGGCGGGTCGCGGCGCGGAAACCGTCGCCGCCGGCGGACCGGCCCGTCACGTTCCCGTGCTGCTCGCCGAAGCGCTCGGCGCGCTGGCGGTTCGCCCCAGCGGCGTCTATCTCGACGGCACTTTCGGCGCCGGGGGCTATTCGCGGGCGCTGATCGAGCGCGGCGCGCGGGTGATCGCCGTCGACCGCGATCCCGACGCGATCGCCGCGGGGGCCGAGCTGGTCGCCGCGTCCGGCGGGCGGCTGACGCTCATCGAAGGCCGCTTCGGCGACCTCGACGCGATCGCCGAGCGGCTCGGCCTGGCGCCGCTCGACGGCGTCGTCCTCGACGTCGGCGTGTCTTCGACCCAGCTCGACGAAGCCGAGCGCGGCTTCTCGCTGCGCCGCGATGCGCCGCTCGACATGCGCATGGAGAAGAAGGGCCGCAGCGCCGCCGATATCCTGCGCGAGGAGGACGAAGACGCGATCGCCGACATCCTCTACCGCTTTGGCGAGGAGCGCGCGTCGCGACGCATCGCCCGCGCCATCGTCGCCGACCGAGAGCGCGCGCCTTACGTTTCGACATTGCAGCTCGCCGAGATGGTCGCGCGCGTCGCTCGGGCGCGGCCGGGCGAGGCGACCCATCCCGCCACCCGGGTCTTCCAGGCGCTGCGCATCGCCGTCAATGACGAACTCGGGCAGTTGCTCGCCGGCATCGAGGCGGCGGAGCGCGCGCTCAAGCCGGGCGGCCGGCTCGCCGTCGTGACCTTTCATTCGCTCGAGGACCGCATCGTCAAGCAGTTCCTCGCCCGCCGCTCCGGCCGCGGGCAGGCGGCGTCGCGGCCGTTGCCGGGCGAGCCGCCGCGTCCCGCGCCGACTTTCGTCGTTCCCGCGGGTCAGCCGATCGCGCCCGGCGAAGCCGAGCGCGCCGCCAACCCGCGCGCGCATTCGGCCAAGCTGCGCTTCGCCGAGCGCCTCGCCGCGCCGCCGCTTCCGCGCGACCCCGAGCTCGCGGCGCTCATCGGCCCGCCGCCCGAGCGGCCGAGGAGGGGATGATGTGGCGGATTCTCCACGTTTGCGCCATCGTCGCGCTGATCGCCTCGGCGGCCTACGTCTACAGCGTCAAGTACCAGACGATCTACGCCGACGAGCAGCTGGTCAAAACGCGCCACCAGATTGACAAGGAGCGCGACGCCGTCAACCTGCTGCGCGCCGAATACGCCCATCTCGTCCGTCCCGACCGGCTGCAGGAGCTCGCCGACAAGCAGTTGGACATGCAGCCGCTGGCGCTCGCCCAGATCGTCAAGGCCGACGACCTGCCCGACCGTCAGCCGAAGGTCGACTCGATCGGTCGGAAGCTCGAATCGCTCGGGCTGATCGCCGAGTCGGCGTCGCCGAGCGCCGGCGTCGTCGGCGGCACGCCACCGGTGAGGTAGGCCATGGCGGCGCCCTCGCTCGAAGCCGCAGAGGTCGGCCCCGCCAAGCGACGCTGGGCGCGAGCGCGCGCGGCGCTCGGCGCGCTGTTCTCCTCCCGGTTGGACAAGAGCGGCGGCCGTATCCGCCTTATCGCCTTCGTCATGTTCGCGGCCTACGCGGCGGTCGCCGGCAAGCTCGTCGACCTCGGCTTGGCCCACGATCCGCCGCAGATGCTGAAGCTCGACGCCGACCAGGCCGTCTCCGGCGCGCGCCCCGACCTGCTCGACCGCAACGGCGCCATCCTCGCCACCGACGTCAAGACGATGTCGGTGTTCGCCGAGCCGCGGCGCATCATCGACAAGGACGAGGCGGTGGAGCTGATCACCGCGGTGCTGCCCGACGTCGACGCCAAGGAGCTGCGCGAGCGTCTCGGCTCGAAGAAGGGCTTCGTCTGGGTCAAGCGCCAGGTGACGCCGAAGGAGCAGCAGGAGATCTTCCACCTCGGCCTGCCGGGCGTCGGCTTCCTGCCTGAGAACAAGCGCGTCTATCCCAACGGGCCGCTCGCCGCGCATGTCATCGGCTTCGTCGACAAGGACAACGTCGGCATCGCCGGGATGGAGAAGTACCTCGACCAGCAGAGCCTCACCGACCCGCATGTGGCGGGCTTCGTCGTCGATCCGGCGGCGCTGAAGCCGGTCAGGCTGTCGCTCGACCTCGATGCGACCCACGCCTTGCGCGACGAGCTTGTCGCCGGCATGGCGCGCTTCAAGGCCAAGGCTGCCGCCGGCGCGATCCTCGAGGTGAACACCGGCGAGGTCATCGCTTTGGAATCGCTGCCCGATTTCGATCCCAACGACCCCGCTGACTTCAACAAGGATCCGACCCGGATCAACCGCATGAACGTCGGCGTCTACGAGATGGGCTCGACCTTCAAGGCGCTGTCGATCGCCATGGCGCTCGACGCGGGCAAGGTCACGCTCAATTCGCGCATCGACGCCCGCGAGAGCTTGCGCTACGGACACTTCACCATCCACGACTTTCACGCCACCCATCGCGTTCTCACCGTGCCGGAAGTGTTCACCCATTCCTCCAACATCGGCACGGCGCGGATGGCGCTGATGGTCGGCGTCGAGGCTCACCAGGCGTTCCTGAAGAAGATGGGCGAACTCGACCGCATGCGCACCGAGCTGCCGGAGAGCGCCGAGCCGCTGGTCCCCAAGCGCTGGGGCGAGCTCAACACCATGACCATCGCTTTTGGCCAGGGCCTCAACGTCGCGCCGCTGCAGGCGATGATGGCGGTCGCGGCGCTGGTCAACGGCGGCGAGCTGATGACGCCGACCTTCCTGCCGCGCGACGAGGCCGCGGCGCTCGCCGTCAGCCATCGCGTCGTCAGCGCCCAGACGTCGGAATCGATGCGCTATCTCATGCGCTCCAACGCCACCCACGGCTCGGCTGGCCTCGCCAACGTTCCCGGCTATTACGTCGGCGGCAAGACCGGCACGGCGGACAAGATCGTCAACGGCCATTATTCGCAGGACAAGGTGCTCACCACTTTCATGGCCATCGCGCCGGCCGACAAGCCGAAGTATCTTTACATGGCGATGTACGACGAGCCGCAGGGCCTGCCGGAGGACGGCGGCTACCATACCGCCGCCTGGAACGCCGGCCGCACCGTCGGCAGGTTGATCGAGCGCGTCGAGCCGCTGGAAGGCGCGCCGCCGGCCGACCATTTCCCCGACCAGCCGTTCCCCTTGCTCGCGCGCCTTGGGCTGGGCGGCGACGCCGACCGGATGGGCAAAGAATGAAGCGGCTCGGCGACATTCTCGACCTCGCCGGCGCGGACGCCGCGCTCGCTGAACGCGAGATCGGCGGCCTCTCCGCCGACAGCCGCAAGGTCGCGCCGGGCGACGCGTTCTTCGCCGTTTCCGGAACCAAGGCCGACGGCCTCGCCTACGCCGCCGAGGCGGCGGCGAAGGGCGCGGCCGTCATCGTCGCCGAGCGCGCCCCGGATTTCGCCGCTCCGGCGTTCGTTCGCGTCGCCGACGCGCGCGCCGCGCTGGCCGCCGCCGCGGCGCGTTTCTATCCGCGCCAGCCCGAGATCGTCGTCGCCGTCACCGGCACCAGCGGCAAGACCTCGATCGCCGCCTTCGTTCGCCAGATCTGGGCGGCGAGCGGCCGCGAGGCCGCCTCACTCGGCACGCTTGGCGTCGTCTCGCGGCCGATCAACCGCTACGGCTCGATGACCACGCCTGACCCGATCGCGCTGCGCCAGACGCTCGACGCGCTGGCCGAAGCCGGCGTGACCCATGCGGCGATCGAAGCTTCCTCGCACGGCCTCGACCAGAAGCGTCTCGACGGCGTCCGCTTCGCCGCCGGCGCCTTCACCAACCTGTCGCGCGACCACCTCGACTATCACGCGACGATGGAGGCCTATCTCGCCGCCAAGCTGAGGCTGTTTCGCGAGCTGTTGCCGGTCGGCGCGCCGGCGGTGTTCGACGCCGACAGCGAGGTCGCCCCCCGCGTCGCCGAGGCGGCGGCCGCGCGCGGCCTCCAGCCGATTTCGGTCGGCGCGCGCGGCGAGGCCATTCGGCTGATCTCGACCGAGCGCGACGGCTTCGCCACCCGCATCGCTTTCGCCTACGCCGGGCGGGAGCGCCGTGTGCGGCTGCCGTTGCCGGGCGATTTCCAGGTCTCCAACGCGTTGGTCTCCGCCGCCCTCTGCCTCGCCACGGGAAGCGCGCCAGACGCGGTCTTCGCCGCGCTGGGAAGGCTCGAAGGCGCGCCGGGGCGGCTCGAACGCCTCGGCGACAAGCGCGGCGCGCCGGTGGTGGTCGACTACGCGCACAAGCCCGACGCGCTGGAGAAGGCGCTCGCCGCGCTGCGCCCGTTCGTGCGCGGCCGCTTGATCGTGGTGTTCGGTTGCGGCGGCGACCGCGACTCCGGCAAGCGGCCGATGATGGGCGCGATCGCCGCGCGGCTCGCCGACGTGGTCATCGTCACTGACGACAATCCGCGCTCGGAAGACCCGGCGACCATCCGCGCTGCGATCCTCGCCGCGGCGCCGCGCGCGCGAGAGATCGGCGACCGCGGCGAAGCGATCCGCGCGGCGATCGCCATGCTCAGCGCCGACGACGCGCTGCTGATCGCCGGCAAGGGCCACGAGACCGGCCAGATCCTCGCCGACCGGACGCTGCCGTTCTCCGACGCCGAGGCGGCGCGGGCGGCGCTCGAGGAGGGGGCATGACGGACGCGCTGTGGAGCGAAGCCGAGCTCGCCGCGGCGCTCGGCCAGCCGAGCGCGCCGCTGGCGCAAGCCGTGAACGGCGTGTCGATCGATACGCGCACGCTTCGGCCCGGCGATTTGTTCGTCGCGCTCAAGGGCGACAACCGCGACGGCCGGGAATTCGTCGGCCGCGCCTTCGCGGCGGGCGCCGCGGCGGCGATCGTCGCCGGGCCGGTCGAGCCCGCGCTCGCCGCGCTGGGGCCGATCTTCGCCGTCGACGACGCGCTGGGCGCGTTGGAGCGGCTCGCCAGCGCGGCGCGAGCGCGCGCGGAAGCGCGCGTCGTCGCCGTCACCGGCTCGGTCGGCAAGACCAGCGCCAAGGAGATGCTGCGCGTCGCGCTCGGCGAGGCGGGGCCGACCCACGCTTCGGCCGCCTCCTACAACAACCATTGGGGCGTCCCGCTGACGCTCGCGCGCCTGCCCAGCAGCGCCGCTTTCGCCGTAGTCGAGATCGGCATGAACCATTCCGGCGAGATCGCGCCGCTGGTCGCGTTGGCGCGGCCCGAGGTCGCGCTGGTGACGACCATCGCGCCCGTGCACATCGAATATCTCGGCTCTCTGGAGGCGATCGCCGACGCCAAGGCCGAGATTTTTTCGGCCTTCGCGCCGGGCGCGACCGCGGTCCTCAATCGCGACGCGCCGCAGTTCGACCGTCTCGCGCGCGCCGCGCGGGCGCAAGGCGCGCGCATTCATTCGTTCGGCGCCGACGATTCCTGCGACGCGCGGCTGGTCGCGGTCGCCGCGGAGGGCGAGGGATCGCGCGTCGAGGCGCGCGTGTTCGGCCGCGCGGTCGACTTTCGCCTCGGAGCGCCCGGCCGCCACATGGCCGAGAACGCGATCGGCGCGCTCGCGGTCGCGGCGGCGCTCGGCCTCGACGTCGCCGCCGCGGCGGCGGCGCTCTCGGCGTTCGCGCCGCAGCAAGGGCGGGGCGAACGCTTCGCCCTGCAAAGCCGAACCGGCCCTTTCACCGTCATCGACGAGAGCTACAACGCCAACCCGGCCTCGATGCGCGCGGCGCTGACGCTGCTCGGCGCGGCGGCGCCGAGCGCCGGCGGGCGGCGGATCGCGGCGATCGGCGACATGCTGGAGCTCGGCGCCGAAGGCGCGGCGATGCACGCCGCGCTCGCCGACGCGCTCGCTGAAGCCCGCGTCGACCTCCTGTTCGCCGCCGGGCCGCTGTCGCGCGCGCTGTTCGACGCCGCGCCGGCCTCCGCGCGCGCCGCTTGGGGCGAGCGCGCGGAGGAGATCGTCGCGCCGCTCGCCGCGGCGCTGCGCGGCGGCGACGTGCTGATGGTCAAGGGTTCGAACGGCAGCCGCATGGGTCCGCTGGTGGCGGCGCTGCGCGAGCGTTTCTCATCCGCCCCGACGCGGCGATAGGAAGTTTCGATGCTGACTTGGCTGGCTGATCTTTCGCATGTCGCGGGCGTCTTCAATCTGTTCCGCTACCTCACCTTCCGCACGCTCGGCGCGGCGACGACCGGGCTTCTGTTGGTGTTCTTCTTCGGCCCGATGATCATCTCGACGCTGCGCCTCAAGCAGGGCAAAGGACAGCCGATCCGCGCCGACGGGCCGGCCTCCCACCTGGTCACCAAGAAGGGCACGCCGACCATGGGCGGCCTGATGATCCTGTTCGGCATGTTCGCCTCGGCGCTGTTGTGGGCGAACCTCGGCAGCCCCTACGTATGGATCGTGATGTTCGTCACCGCCGGCTTCGCCGCGATCGGCTTCTACGACGACTACCTCAAGGTGACGAAACAGTCGGCCCGCGGGTTCTCCGGCAAGGCGCGGCTCGGCGGCGAGTTTCTCATCGCCTTCGTCGCCTGCGCCGCGATGATGCGCGTCGGCGCGGTCGGCGCGACCGCGCTGGCGCTGCCGTTCTTCAACGGCTACGTCGTCGATCTCGGCTGGGCCTATCTGCTGTTTGGCCCGTTCGTCATCGTCGCATTCGGCAATGCGGTCAACCTCACCGACGGGCTCGACGGGCTGGCGATCGTGCCGGTGATGGTGGCGGCGGCGACGCTCGGGCTGATCGCCTACTTCGCCGGCAACTTCCTCTACTCGCGCTACCTCTTGATCAATCACGTGCCTTATGCAGGCGACCTGATGGTGGTGTGCGGCGCGCTGATCGGCGCCGGCGTCGGCTTCCTGTGGTTCAACGCGCCGCCAGCGCAGATCTTCATGGGCGACACCGGCTCGCTGGCGCTCGGCGGCCTGCTCGGCGCGACCGCGGTGGCGATCAAGCACGAGATCGTGCTGGCGATCGTCGGCGGGCTGTTCGTCGTCGAGGCGCTGTCGGTGGTGGTGCAAGTCGCCTCGTT
>Ga0326727_10006735_pt1 | contig 31155 bp, 29 predicted proteins | sample MB2enrmetagenome_FD_207643 | JGI IMG/M metagenome (GOLD analysis project Ga0326727, IMG submission 207643) | Lab enriched peat soil microbial communities from McLean, Ithaca, NY, United States - MB29MY | ecosystem: Environmental > Terrestrial > Soil > Wetlands > Peat | place: USA: New York... | reverse complement strand
GATCGAGGACCATATCTGCGATGGCGATCTGATTCTGCTGGAGCGGATCCAGGAAGCGCGCGACGGCGACATCGTAGTGGCGCTGGTGGGCGGAAATGAAACCACGCTGAAGCGGTTCTATCGCGAGCCAAGCGGCATTATCCGCCTGCAGCCGGCGAACTCGACGCTGAAACCGATCCTGGTGCCGGCGCGGGATGTGCAAATTCAAGGCCGCCTGCTGGCGGTGTTGCGAAAGTATAAGTAACCGCGGAGTAACAAAGCACCCGCGCGAAATTTCGCAAGGATTCTCGAATTTGTGGCAGCACGTGCCGGTCTCGCCGTAATCCGGCGCTTAGAGTGCTGGCGTTAGGCCAAGGCTTTGGCGCGCAGTTCCTGCTCGGCGCGCAACCAATCTTCTTCGGGCGAACCACCCTGGTAGCCACGTTCAGCCCAGTAAGTGTAAGCCAGAGCCGCAATTTCGCTCTCGGCCGGCGCGTGGGTTACTTCCGCGGCGACCAATTCCATGGTGGTTTCGGTTTCCGGCGCGGCAGCGGACCTCTTCAGGCCATGTTTGGCGTGAGGTGAGGCGGCGGATTTGCGGCGCATAGGCGCGGACGCAGCGGGGATAGCGATCTCGTTCTCTTTGGTGCGCTTTGTAGGCATTTTGTTCTTTCCAGAAGTTAATACGACTAATTCCTATTCTACCTGACCCAGCAGGCGACTGGTATCAGAAGTTTCTATTATTTCGATCACCGCAGTGTACTAACACACGCGCGGAGCCGTAAGTCGTTGATTCACTGTCGGACGGACGTGTGCCCGCGCAACCAAGGGGCGCAGGAGGTATAGTGATAAAAGATTGCGCGCAGGCCTCATTCTCGCGGTTTCAGCCGGATTCGCCGTACAGGCGTGGGCAGCGGCGCCGAAGGTTGTGATCGCGGATGTGGATGGCGTGGTGCATCCCATTACTGCGGAAATCATAGCCGGCGCCATTGCGCAAGCGCGACAGGAAAACGCCGCGCTGCTGATCGTCCGTCTAAACACGCCAGGCGGATTGATGGATGCCATGCGCGAGACCATCCAGGAGATCGTCTCTTCGCCGGTTCCAGTGGTGACCTTTGTGGCGCCCAGCGGCGGCCGGGCGGCTTCGGCGGGTTTTTTCATTCTCGAATCGGGCGACGTGGCCGCCATGGCGCCGGGCACCAACACCGGCGCGGCGCATCCCGTGCTGATGACCGGCGAAATGGATGCGTTGATGAAGGAGAAAGTGGAGAACGATGCGGCCGCGGAGATGCGCAGCATCTGCAACAAGCGCGGGCGCAATAGCGCGCTGGCGGAAACCGCGGTGCGTGAGAGCAAGTCGTTCACCGAGAAAGAGGCGCTCGACAATCGGTTGATCGATCTCGTCGCCGCGGATACACCGGCCCTGCTGGCGGCGCTCGAGGGCCGCACTGTGACGCGGTTCGATGGACACACGCAGACGCTCGAACTGCGGGGCGCCATCGTCGAGCGATACCAGAAGACCTGGCGGCAGCGCATCGTCTCCGCCATCGCCGATCCCAACATCGCCCTGGTGCTGCTGGTGATCGGAGCGCTGGCGATTTACATTGAGTTCTCCTCGCCAGGGCTGATCGCGCCCGGCGTGGTCGGGGCCATTCTGGTGCTGCTCGGGCTTTCGGCGATTTCGGTGCTGCCCATCAACTGGCTGGGCGCGGCGCTGCTGCTGGTATCGTTCACCCTGTTTGCGCTCGAAGCCAAGTTCGCGGCGCATGGCGTGCTGGCGGTGGGCGGCACGGTTTCCATGGTGCTGGGCGCGGTAATGTTGATTGACAGCCCGCTGCCGGAACTGCGCATCCACTTGAGCACCGCCATCGGCTTGGCGCTCCCGTTTGCCGTGATTACGGCCACGCTGGTGTGGTTCGTCGTGCGCGCGCGCCGCAACAAGGTGGTGACCGGAGAGCAGGGAATGATTGGCGAAACCGGCTCGGCCGTGACCGAGCTGGCGCCGTCCGGCAAAGTATTCGTCCATGGAGAATATTGGAACGCGGTGGCGCTCCAAAACGTGCCCGCGGGCGCGCAGGTGCGTGTGACCGCGATCCGGCAACTGACGCTTAGCGTAGAGCCGGTGGCGGATGAGAGTGGAGGCTGAACATGTTCGATGTGTCGACGATTGCGATTATCGTGATTGTGCTGTACTTGCTGAGCTCCATCAAAATTCTGCGCGAGTACGAGCGCGGCGTAATTTTCCGCCTGGGGCGCCTGCTCCCGCAGCCCAAAGGCCCCGGCATCATTTTCGTGTTTGCGCCGGTTGACCGCATCGTTCGCGTTTCCTTGCGCATTGACACGCTGGAAGTGCCCGCGCAGGACGTGGTCACGCGCGACAACGTCACCGTGAAGGTGAACGCGGTGGTGTATTTTCGCGTGATCGAACCGCGCCTCGCCGTGGTGGAAGTTTCCAATTTCCTGTACGCCACTTCGCAACTGGCTCAAACCACGCTGCGCAGCGTGCTGGGTGAAGTGGAACTGGACGAACTGCTGAGCCAGCGGGAGAAACTGAACGTGCGGCTGCAATCCATCCTGGATCAGCACACCTCCACCTGGGGCGTGAAGGTGACCATGGTGGAAGTCAAGCAGGTGGACCTGGCCGAGCAGATGATTCGCGCCATTGCGCGGCAGGCCGAGGCCGAGCGCGAGCGGCGCGCCAAAGTGATCCACGCGGAAGGCGAGTATACGGCGTCCACCAAGCTGGCCATGGCGGCGGAAGTGATTCAGAAGCAGCCGGCGGCGATCACGTTGCGCTACCTGCAAACGCTGGTGGAAATCGGCACGGAGAAGAATACGACTATCGTGTTCCCCCTGCCGGTGGATATACTTGCATCTTTGGGGCGCGCGCTGGACCGGGCGGGCACGCCGCCAGAGGCCCAAGCGGGCGGTTCCAAAGCGGAGTAGCGGCTTCGGTGGATGTGAAGCAAGCTGGCGCGCGCAGCGCCGGTCGGTTTGATATCGAGCGCGGCAAAACAGGTGCGGGACAAATGAGGCGAGATAGCGAGACGGGCGAGTTCGAGCTGGTGCTGGGCAACGGGCAGCTTTTGAGCGGCCTGTTTATAGTGGTTCTGCTGTTCGCGGTGTTTTTTGCCCTCGGGTATGTGGTGGGCCAGAATTCCCCGCGTTCGGCCAAGTTGTCCGACGCCACGCAGTCGACCGACCGGCCGCAGCCGGTGACAACGCCGCCGTCGACGCCGCCCGGGGCCGCCGGGGTGGAAACGCCGCCGGTGCAGCCGGCGCCCGATGCCAATGCCGCCGGTCAGGAGGCGCCGAACGCTCCGGCAGCGGCGGCTCCCGAAGGCGGCGCCGCGGCCCCAGCCGCTGAATCCGAGGGTCTTGCCCCAGGCTCTTATTGGCAGGTGATGGCGCTCAAAGAGGTGGATGCCGAAGTGGTGGTTCGCAGCCTCAAGGATAAAGGGTTTCCAGCGCTGATGGCGCCCGGGCGCAACAGCCTGACGCGCGTGCTGGTGGGCCCGTATGACGACATGACGGCGATGAGCAAGGCCAAGACCGAACTGGAGAACGCCGGATTTCATCCCATCAAGAAGTAGCGCCGCGCCGCCGCCCCTAAAGGATTCATTGCAAGCCACGGATGAACACAGATGAACACAGATAAGACTCCTGTTTTCGATCCGCGTTCCTCTGTGTCCATCGAACGGAGCCGCGACCGTGAGGGAGCGGTCGAAGACCGTCACGTCGAGCCGCGCATCGAGACGCCTTTCGAAGCCGCAGCCGATCTGGTGCGGATTGGCGCTCCCTGGCCGCGGCTGCCGGACTGGGCGCGCAAGCCGCGCACGCATCACGAATCGCTGCACCGGCTCAAGAGCGGGCTGCGGCAGCGGAACCTGCACACCGTGTGCGAATCGGCGCGCTGCCCCAATATCCACGAGTGCTTCCACCGTTCGGCCGCCACTTTCATGATTCTGGGCAGCCGCTGCACGCGCGGCTGCGGCTTCTGCTCGGTCCCCAAGCTCAATCCGCGCCTGCATGATACGGACCTCGACCCGGCCGAGCCCGCCAACGTGGCGCGCGTGGCCGCCGAAATGGGCCTCCGCTATGTGGTCGTCACCAGCGTAAATCGCGACGACCTGGACGACGGTGGCTCCCGTCATTTCGCCGAGACCGTGCGCGAGGTGCGGCACGCGCTGCCGGAAGCGCGAGTGGAAGTCCTGACGCCCGATTTCCGCGGCGACCTGGACGCCGTCGCATGCGTCCTCAATGCCGGCCCGCATGTTTTCAATCACAATATGGAGACGGTGGCGCGGCTGTACCGGCGAGTGCGGCCGCAGGCCGACTACAGGCAATCGCTCGGCGTGCTGCGCTTCGCGCGGAATTATGCGCCCCCCGGCGCGCTGACCAAGTCCGGTTTCATGGTGGGCCTCGGCGAGACCGCCGACGAAGTCCACGCGCTGCTCGCCGACTTGCGGCAGGCGGGCGCCGACGTGGCCACCATCGGACAATACTTGCAGCCCACGCGGCGCAATCTGCCGGTGGTGGAATACGTCGCGCTCGAACAATTTGAAAGCTACCGCGCCTGCGGCATGGCGCTCGGATTCAAGATGGTGTTCAGCGGCCCGCTGGTGCGCAGTTCCTACATGGCGGACAAAGTAAGCGAACAGGCGCGCCGCGGCCCGTGCTGAACTGGCTGCTGGCGCTGGCTGCGGCCGGCCTCCTAGTGCTGGCCTTCCCCGGCTTCGATTTCGCCTGGCTGGCGGCGATTGCGCTGGCCCCGCTGCTGGTCGCGGTGGCGCGCGAACCCAGGCCGTGGCGGCGCTTCCTGCTCGGCTGGGCTTGCGGCATCGTCTACTGGTTCGGCGTTTGCCACTGGATTCAGTTCACGCTTTCCGTTCACGGCGGGATGGGCGACGCCGTGGGTTGGGCCGTGTTCACGTTGTTCGCCCTGGCCAAGGGGCTGCACATGGCGGCGTTCGCGCTGCTGGCCGGATTCCTGATCCGCCGCTGGTGGGCTACGCCGGCAATCGCAGCTCTGTGGGTCGCGGTGGAATCGACGCATGGTTTTTTCGGCTTCGCCTGGCTGGCGCTGGGCAACGCCGGCGTCGATATGAGCCTGCCCATGCGCCTGGCTCCATTCACGGGCGTGTACGGCGTTTCCTTCGTGTTCGCGATGATGTCTGCGGCGCTGGCGCTGCGCGTATGCGGACGGCCGCGGCTGGAGCTGGCGTGGATCGCGGCGCTCCTCTTCCTGCCCCTTTTTCCACCGCTACCCGACGCGCAGCATGGACGCGAAAGCGCTCTACTCGAGCAGCCCAACCTCTCGGAGACCGAAGAGTGGACCGCCGAGCCGGTGGATCGAGCCGCACGCGCCATGGCCGATGACTCCGCGCGCGCCGCGGCCATCGACAGCGCTCATCCGCCCTCCATCGTGGTCTGGCCGGAAGTGCCGGCGCCGTTCTTTTACGATGAAGACCCAAGCTTCCGCGCCGTGGCGGCCGGCCTTGCGCGTTCCACCCACGCTGCCCTGCTGATGGGGACGGTGGCGCGCACGCCCGCCGGCGCGCCGCTGAATTCGGCCACGCTGGTATCGCCCGAGGGGTTTCAGGTCAGCCGTTACGACAAGGTGAACCTGGTGCCGTTCGGCGAGTACGTGCCTTGGCCATTCGGCGCGTTGACGGAGAAGATTTCGAAGGAAGCGGGCGATTTTGCCGCCGGACGCGGTATTGTGATCTCGCCCGTAGGCGACCACAAAATCGGCACGTTCATATGCTACGAATCGGTGTTCCCCAACTTCGTGCGCCGCTTCGCGGCCGGCGGGGCGGAAGCCCTGTTCACCATCTCCAACGACGGCTGGTTCGGCAAGACCGCTGCACGGCGGCAGCACCTGGAAATCGTGCGCATGCGCGCCGCCGAAAACCGCCGCTGGATTCTGCGCGCCGCCAACGACGGCATCACCGCTTCCATCGACCCCGCCGGCCGCGTGCGTTCCACGCTGCCGCTGTTTGTCGAGGCGACGTCCAGTGTCCGTTTCAATTACGAAACCGCCCAGACCTTCTACACCCGCTACGGCGACTGGTTTCCGGTCCTCTGCGCATTGCTAGCGGCCGCGTGCCTGGCCGCCGGGAGGTTCGCGCGCGGCTGAGCGGCGCTTGGTCGGGCGTGCTCTAGCTAGCGTAGTGTCCACGAAACAACTGGACAACTCATTCCCTCGGTTTCCTCGCGGCGCTCCGCTTGCGAGGCAGGGTGCAGCCCGGCTGGATCTGTTCCAGCGTTTGCCGGCAGCGCGAGAGCTTTCCAGGATCGACTCGACCGTGGCCGTCCAGACGAAGGGTTTCGGGTTTTCGTTCCAGGCCAGCAGGAACTCTTCTATCGCTTGCTGCAACTCGGCCACGCTTCCGAACGAGCCGCGCCGGATTCTTTTCGAGTGAGTTCGCCGAACCACGGCTCCGCCAGATTCAACCAACTGGAACTGGTCGGCACAAAGTGGGGAACAAAGCGTGGGTGCCGTTTTAGCCAAGTCTGGACGCGGGATGTTTATGGGTGCCGTAATTGTCCATCGCCAAGTGCAGCCGGGTTTCCCCGGGAAACCGCTGATCGATGGCGTGGATCCTATCCGGGCCATAGGTCGCCTTCCGGCCCGCCGTCTACCCGCCGTCTAATGGAACTCGTGAGAGCGACCTCGGCGTGACGTTGCTGACGAACTGGAACCAACCAGGCGATTACGATCTCATCGAGCAAACACTGCGGCAGCCGATGAAGTCCACAGCACGGTCTCATAAGCCGGGCCGAGACGGAGCGTTACCGTCGCCCGCTACCACAGGGATGCGAGTTCAACGGGAGGACCGATGGCCTGCAACCATCAAATAAGAGTTCGATTCTCTCCATCTCCACCAGGTTCGCCGGAATAGCTGAGACGGTGTAGCGGCTGGTTGAAGCCCAGCAGACGCGGATTCGAGCGCCGCTTCTCAGGCGTCAGCCCGCAGCGATGTCAGCGGATCGGACTTACGGATCGCGTTAGGTTGAACCATCAATTACACTTCGAAAATCAATGCTTCGGCGCTGTGTTGACGTCGCGGCACCGCCCCGTCTTTGTGGGGAGTTGGAAGGAAGGTAGAGTGAGGCGCAAGACGCCTGAAATCAGCGCAGTGCGAGCAGTTTGGCAGTAAGCTCCGTTTTGGTCTTTTTTGCTTTCCCTGAAAATATTGATTGGGAAGGAGTTCTGGTTGCGGGGGAAGGATTTGAACCTTCGACCTTTGGGTTATGAGCCCAACGAGCTACCAGACTGCTCCACCCCGCACTCCCATCCTAACGTACGGCTGGGCTCCCGGTCAACGTGCGGCACCCTATGTCCGCGTGCTGCGCCATCGGGCGCGAATGCGGTGGGCGGAAACCGGAAGCAAGCCAAGCTGGAGGCTGGGTTGCGTCAGTTGGAGGCTTTCGCTTTCGGTTTAAACTCAGTGATCTGGAACGACTGGCGGACGATCTCGCGAGCCTCGTCGATCCCGCTCACTTCGCCCGAGCCGATGGCCTGCACCAGCAGGTTGCCGGCGGCGGTGGCTTCGATCGGGCCGGCTACCACCTTGCGGCCGGTCACGTCCGCCACGAGTTGGTTGAGCAGCGAGTTGCGCGAGCCCCCGCCCACGATGTGGATGGTGTGAATAGGGCCCTTCGTGAGGCCTTCCAGCCCTTCGAGCACCTCGCGGTAGCGGTGCGCCAGGCTTTCCAGAATGGTCCGGCAGAATTCACCCTTGGTTCTGGGTGCTTCGAGCGAGCGCTCTCGACACCAGGCTGCGATGCGCGCTGGCATGTCGCCCGGCTGCAGGAAATCGTCGGGATCGACGACGGTCCGCGCCGGGCCGGCCGCCTCGGCCATCTGCATGAGTTCGTCGTAGCCGAAGCGTTCGCCCTCCGCAGCCCAGGTGCGCCGGCATTCCTGCAACAGCCACAGGCCCGCGATGTTCTTAAGCAGCCGCGTGCGCCCGGCCACGCCAGCTTCGTTGGTGAAGTTCAATTGGTACGACTGCTCGTCGATCACTGGCGCGGCGGATTCAACCCCCATCAACGACCATGTGCCCGAGCTGATATAGCACCAGCCATCGCCGCGCGCGGGAACCGCCGCCACCGCCGACGCTGTGTCGTGCGAGCCCACAGCGTGCACTGGCACGGCGCCCAGGCCGGTCGATTCAGCCAGGCGCGGCAGCAGCGGCCCCAACGTGCATCCGGGTTCGATCAGCTCCGCCAGGATGCGGCTCGGAATGCCCAGCCGGCGCAGCATGTCGGTGGCGAAGCAGCGCGCTTTAGGATCGTAGAACTGCGAGGTGCTCGAGATCGTTATTTCATTGCGCTCGACGCCGGTCAGCCAGTAATTGAGCAGGTCCGGCATGAACAGCAGCCGCCGGGCATTGTCGAGCGCCGCCGGGTTCGCCAGCCGCGTCGAGTACAACTGGTACAACGAGTTGATCGACATGATCTGGATGCCGGTGCGCGCGAAGACCTCCGCGCGCGGCACCTTCTCGAACAGCCGGTCCGGGACGCCATTGGTACGCGGATCGCGGTAGTGGCGCGGGCAATCGATCAGCCCGCCGTCGGCGCCCAGCAGTCCGAAATCGACGCCCCAGGTATCCACGCCGATCCCGGCCGCCTTCACGTGGCGCTCGCGCCCGGCAATGATGAGACCCTCGACGATTTCGTGGAACAGGCGGAAGGCGTCCCAATAGAGGCCGGACGGCAACTCCACCGGCTGGTTAGGGAAGCGGCGGGTTTCTTCGATTTCCAATCGCCCGCCCGCCAGGCTGCCCAACATCACCCGCCCGGTTTCGGCGCCCAAATCTGCCGCAAGATAGCTCGACATACTGCGCGCCATTGTAATTCTCCGCACTGGTGGATTCAAATCTCACTAGGGGTCAATTTGGGTTGCCAGACGCGGTGGCGGCCGTCCACCAGGGCTCTTATTGCGGGGCGCCTGGCCGCTGCGGCGACAGCCGCTTCGTAAGTGTGATGGCGCAACAAATTCAGGTCGGGTTATGCCTGCGGCTTGGCTGCAGTCCTGTCGAAGAAGCTTGTCACCGCATTGACTACCGAGTGTATGCCATCCGCTCCACCCGCCAGGAGCGCAGCCGAAAGTGCGACATCGACGCAAAGAAAAAACAGGTACTGCGGGCTTTGCGAGAACACTGGGTCCTTGAGTTTGTTCGCGTCGACAAAGTTCCCGAGCGCTCGCACACCCGCCATGCTCACAAGGACAGACAACGTGAGCGAAACAGCAAACGCATAGCGCTGGGTGTCCCCTCGGTATTCGTCGATTGCGTCCGAGGCGGCCTTCAGATCCGCGGCATTTTGTGCATTCGCAGCAGTGTCAGCGGGTCTGGCCCTGATGGTCGCCACAACTCTTTCAAGCTTACTGGCCTCCGCGTCGCGCCAGGGGCTCACCAGAATCTCGACTGCCCGTTCGATGACGGCTGCGGCGAAGGCAAGAGGCGCCAACAAGCCGCTCAGATCCTGCAGTCTAACTGTCAGACCAAGCGTACCCCAGTTCAACCGAGCGCGAAAGACGATTACGCCCACGAGCGCGGCCGCACCTGAGACAAATAGCGGCCAGTTCTTTCTGATGATGGACGTCAAGGGCATAGTCGCCAAATCCTCCCGACGGTCTCCCATGTTCCCGCCATGCTTCTCAAGGCCACGCGGCGGGACCGGCAATATTCAAATGACAAACCCGGGCGGCCCGAGGTTTGTCCGAATATTATGGGGCCGCCATGCGGCGCATGTCAATCAAATAGGGGTCCCGATCAGGCAAATGAAGCCACCGTGCCGGCCGCTCGTGCGCCGCGCCAGGCACCTCGCGCGTGGTCCGTATTCTGCCTGCGATAGAGGCGCCGGACTTCGATGCGGCTTGCCGGCCCCGAACCTGCGGTTTTCAGGATCGTCCTGGACTGGACGACTGTTCCTCGGGAGTGCGCGAGGCGGCGCGGTATCATGAAGAATCACCATGACGGCTCCCAGCCTTGCCGAAGCCGACGAAGCCACACTGGTCGCGCAATCGCGCGAAGGGGACGGGCGTGCGTTTGGCGAGCTCGTGCGCCGTTATGAGAGCAAAATCTTCCGCCTGGCCCAGCATGTCACGCAAAACCGCGAGGACGCAGAAGACGTGCTGCAGGAGACGTTTCTCAAGGCGTACGAACACCTCGACCAATTCCAGGGCGCCGCGAAGTTCTACACGTGGATCGTACGAATTGCGGTGAACCAGGCGCTGATGAAGCTCCGGCGGCGGCGAACCGACAGATCGGTCTCGCTCGATGAGGCGATTGACACGGGAGAGGACACGATTGTCCGCGAGGTTGCCGCATGGGACGAGAATCCAGAGCAGAGATTCTCACGGGCGCAGTTCGGCCAGATTCTGGATGAGGCCATCCAAGGGTTGGAGCCTCCGTACCGCTCGGTCTTCGTGCTGCGGGACATCGACGAGCTTTCGACGGAGGAAACCGCGGATGCGCTGGGCCTGTCCATTCCCGCGGTGAAGAGCAGATTGCTGCGGGCCCGTCTGCAATTGCGCGAGAAACTCACGCGCCACTTCAAACGCAAGGGGGACGACGCGTTTGCTTACCTGTAAAGACTTCCTGCATGAGTTGAGCGACTACCTGGACCAGAGTTTGGACGTGGACATCAGGGCCAAACTGGAGAGTCACATTTCCGAGTGCCCTAATTGCTGGGTAATTGCGGATACCACGCGCAAGACGATCCAGATCTACAAAGGCATGGATCCATACCCGGTTCCGGCCGATGTGCAGTCGCGGCTGATGCAGGCCTTGGAACGGAAGATCGCGGCCAAGCAGAAGGAGTAACGCTGCCGATGCAGGCCGGTCCGGCAAGCGGAAGCGACGCCAACTCTTCGAGCTATTGCACGGCTACAGTGACATTCGCCTGACTGCGCCGCGCGGTGGCGGCCGTTCCGCCGGAAACGGTTAGCGACACTGCCGCACCGGTGGAGATGGTGGGCGGCACGATCGTATTGATCTGGATCAGTCCAGCCACCGATCCGCCGGCGGCGCCGGCGTAGCTCACTACGGCAGGCTGTCCTCCGATAGTGACCTGAACGGGATCGTTGACGACGTCACTTGCGTTGGCGATCATTCCATCGACCAGCGGCGACGACAGAGTGCCCATTCCAGTGACGTAGATCACAATGGTGGATCCCCGCGACGCCGCATTTTTGGCGGAGTTGATGGTGTAGCTCCCAGAGTTGGCGTTGTAGTTCAAGATGGCGCCTTGTCCGGTGCCCAGACCTCCCAAGGTAAAAATTCCGGGATCTTCGCCCACTGCAATGACCGGGTAGGTGTTGGTGAATGCCTCGCCGTCCCAGACTATGACCGAAACACTCGAGAATTGGGTGCCCACCACGGCGGACAGCTCAAAGGGGACGACGGCGTTGATCTGGTTGTTGGAGAGCATGATAATGGGCGCCAGAACACTGTGATTGGCGGGCGGAAACAGCGTCACGTCCCAGAAAGTGAAAACGACCTCGAAACTGTTGGTGGGGTTGGCGGGATCGGGCACGCTGACGGGGAAGGACTGGACACCGACGACGGTGGTGAGTGGCACAGTGTCGGCCACCATCGGCCCCAGGTTCTGACCAAAGATGGATATGATCTCTCCCGGCGAGACTGCTGTCTGGCCATTCGCAACCGGATCGGGGTCGGTCCCGACCTGGGTCGAGCGCAGTAAGTAGCTGGCGGCATTGGTCACTGCGGTGATCGCCATCGCCGTGCTGGAAAGCACCGTAAATGTGGCCGGACCTCCCGGAACCTGTGCCGGGTTATTGGGCGGAGCCGGATTGGTCACAAACAGGCACAAGGTTCCGGGATTCTGCAATAGGGGGGAATTGTATGGAATGGTGGCTTCCAGCACTTGCTGGCTCAACAGCGCTACGGTCAACTGGGTGGGCGTACCGACGGGCGTGCCCCCGAGTTCACAAGCTCCCCCGGCCTGCTCTTCGATGGTCACCACTGAAGTCGCGAAGAAATTCTGCCCGTTGATGGTGATCAAAGGACTGACCGCCGGATCTTGCACGATGACCACCGGATAAATGGAGGTCAGCGCGGGCGGCCCGGCCGAAACCACCAGGTTCACCGACACAATGAACGACGCGCTGCCGGAGGTAGTTGGAGCGATGGTAATCGTGCCGCCGTAGCTGCCCGGCAGCAAGGCCTGCACGGTGGTCTCGTCCAGCATCACCGTGATCGGCACGTAGGAACCCGAAAGCGCCACGCCGCTAGTGGTAAGCCCCGAAGGCGTCGAGCCTAGCGGCCCTACGCGAACCCATGCAGGAGAGCTGCCCGTTCCTGTACCGGTTGCGGCAACGGCGGTAGCCGTAAACGGTATCGTCCCCCCGTTTGATGCCACGTCAATTTCGGACGACGTCGTCGGGTCCATTGCGGGATAAGCGGGCCAGGCGGCGCCGGTGGTGTACGAAAATGTAAGAGTGCCGTTGGTCGAAGACGTGGCTGCGGTGTAGTTCGCGGACGGGGAGATTACTACCAGCGAGGAGGGGGGATTGGACACCATCAAGCTCACCGGAATAGTGAGGCTCATGGTTGCCGGCACGGTCGAAATCGCAATCGAGCCGGGATAGGTTCCGGGCGGCAGGCCGGTTGGATTAGCAGTCAACGTCAGCGCCAAAGGCGAATATCCGGATGCCGGCGTAACGACCAGCCAAGCGGGCGCCGAGGAATCCTGCGCCACCACCACCGTCGAACTCGCCGTGCCAGTTGGCAGCGTCACTGTCACCTTGCTCGACGCCGGCAGCGTGGCACTGCCGACCTGATAGGAAAAAGTCACCGAAGCGGGCGAGACGGTAATGCCGGTCGAACTCGCGGCCCAAGCCCCGCCGGCAACGAGCGCTGCCAGCGCCCAGCCGAGAATGCGCACCATTTTCATGCTGGGTATATCGGCGCAAATGCGGCAGATCTTTACAGCCGGCTGAAAACGCCGCCGGGAACCGACGCGGCCCAACCGCTTTTCAAGACCGGCAAGAGCATGCTTTAGCTTGCCCGGCGTTTTGCTATACTGCCTCGCAGCATGGCCAAGATAACCTCCATCTACAGCGTGCATCCTAGCGTTGCGTTTGTAACGAACTGGCGGGAGAGCCTCAAGGAGAAGACCGGGCGCTCGCTCGGCGCATGGCTGACGCTGCTGAAAACATCCGGACCGCAGAGCGAGAAGGAGCGCATCGCCTGGCTCAAGCAGGAGCACCGGCTGGGCACCAATTCGGCGGTCTGGATCGCGCAGCGCGCTTCCGGCAAGGATGCGGACATGGACAGTCCCGAAGCCTATCTAAAGGCCGCGGAAAAATATGTGAACTCCATGTTTCGCGGGCCGGACTCGCCGTTGCGTCCCTTGTATGACGAGCTGCTGCGGCTGGGATTGAGCCTGGGTGAAGACGTGAAGGCGTGTCCCTGCAAGACCATGGTGCCGCTGTACCGCAACCACGTTTTCGCGCAGATCAAGCCCGCCACTCGCACCCGCGTCGATTTCGGCTTCGCGCTGGGTGCGCGCAAACACGAGGGCAGGCTGTTCGAAACCGGCGGCTATGAGAAGAAAGACCGTATTACGCACCGCATCGGCATCGAGTCGTTCGACCAGATCGACGACGAGGTCAAGCGATGGCTGAAAGTAGCCTACGACGAGGACGCGGACTGAGCGGGGACGCGGGTGTGGTTTTCGCCTTGGGCGTTAATTGGCGACATGAGGCGCTTGTTCGGCTGGTAGAAAGGGGTCTGCTGTCGCGGGATCGAACCCGTCTTCCCGTAAATCGAGGACGAGAGTATATGGACTATCGGATGCGAACTCCTCCCGGATTTGGACAGACGAACCGGGACTCACTGTGGCGAGCTTGGCTTCGATGAGTTTCGCTAGCCGCACCAAGTCTCTGAGGGGACCGCGAATTGCGTGGTCATCGAATCCGGCTTCTGGCCAGGTCATAATTTCAAGATACATGTATGGGCCGTAGTGCTCATGTTCGCCCCTTGGTGTGTTGCGGCGGTCGGCAGCATATTCCAGAAGCGCGTCTCGAAAACGCAATAGGCCGGCCCGACAGCCCGTCATCTTCCAGACTCTGGCCCGGTCGTCACGGTCGTAAAAGAAGCCGAGTTCGTGCCATTGCTGCCTCGTTGCTCTATTAGTAACGTCGCTCGGCATCGCTATATCTCAAGACGACATTATCACCCATTCTCGCGGCGGCCTGACTACAACATTATTGCAGCATCCCCGCCGTTTGCTGTATTCTCTGATTAGGCGGTGGAGTTCGCTTAACCGTCGCTCCCCAAGCGGCCAATGACTCCTGCAGCGAAATTCGCTGTTGGGGCTTCCAGGCCGAACCCCTGTACAGCAGAAACGGAACATCGGATATAGGCATGCAACAGGTCTGGTTTCAAGCGGCGCTGTGGCTGATTCTTGCGTTGATCGCCACGCTGCTTTCGATTTGGTTCAGGATCTCGACGGCGCTTTCCGAGATCGTCGTTGGCACGGTGGCGCAGCTTGTCATCGGCGCCCTGATCGGCACCGAAGTGCTGGGAGTGAAGTCCGCGTGGGTCGGTTTTCTGGCTGGAACGGGAGCCATCGTACTCACGTTTCTCGCGGGGGCCGAACTGGATCCCGGGATATTCCGCACGAAGTGGAAGGAGGCGACCGTCGTCGGACTGGTCGGCTTCTTTTCGCCATTTCTGGGAGCCGCAGCCGTGGCGCGCTTCGTGTTGGGGTGGTCCGTTCCGTCAAGCTGGCTGGCCGGAGTGGCTCTGTCCACTACTTCCGTTGCCGTCGTGTACGCCGTCATGCTCGAACTTGGGCTTAACCGGACCGACTTCGGCAAGGGCATTCTCGCGGCTTGTTTCGTGAACGACCTCGGAACCGTCATCGCGCTGGGCCTGATTTTTTCCCCGTTCACGGCGCGGACGCTGATCTTCGTCGTTGCGAGTGTGGTTGTATTCGCGGTGCTGCCGTTTGTCACTCCGTGGTTCTTCCAGAAATACGGGGGCCGCGTTTCGGAGCTCGAAGCAAAATACATTCTGTTTCTGCTGTTCGGAATGGGCGGCCTGGCGGCTTGGGCCGGCAGCGAGGCCGTGCTGCCGGCGTACATTATCGGGATGGTGCTGGCCGGAACCGTCGGAAAGGATCACGTTCTCATTAGGCGTCTGCGAACGTTGACGTTCGGGTTGCTCACACCGTTCTATTTCATTCGCGCCGGCTCGCTGGTATCGGTGCCGGCGCTGGTCGCGACACCACTCGCTTTTCTGGCGCTGTTCGCGGCCAAGATGGTGAGCAAGATGGCTCCGCTGGTGCCAACCGTGAGAGCGTTCAACCACGAAGGGCACCAGGGGCTGTACTACTCTCTGATGATGTCCACGGGGCTGACGTTTGGCACCATCTCCTCCCTGTTCGGTCTCAATCACAACATCATCACCGGTGCGCAGTATTCGTATCTGGTCGCGACCGTGATCGCGAGCGCCGTAATACCGACGGCGATTGCCAACGCCTGGTTCATGCCCAAGCACCTGCTGCCGAAATCGGAGAGGGCCGTTCGGCCGGTGGCTACGATGGTTGAAGACACCGGCGCGGGAGATTAGAGATGATCGAGCAAATCCTGATTGCACACGACGGCTCCGATAGCGCGCGCAAGGCATTCGATTTCGCCGTCGAACTCACGGCGCGCCTCGGCGCGCGCCTTCGCATGATTTGCGTGGAAGAGGAGGTCCCGCGCCATGCCGAGGTGATCGACGAGTTTCGCGAGGAGAAAGATCGCGCGGATAGTTACTTCGCGCAGCTTGCCGAGCGTTGCCGCACGCGCGCCGCAATGCACTCGGTGGACCTCGAGACCATCATCGTGCCCGGACATGCCGTCGAGGTGATTGGCGATTTCGTGCGGGAGAATGGTATCGACCTGCTGGTAATCGGCTTCACGGGTCACTCCCGGATCTACGACCACATTTGGGGAGGCACGGCCCACAACCTGACCAGCACTGTACGCTCGAACGTGCTCGTCGTGAAGTAGGAAAGCCAGGTAGCGAAGAATCCTGGATGTGCTTGCGTGCGGCGCGCTCATCGAGGCCCCAGCGGCAGCTTCCAACAGCGGCACCAGAAGACGCTATAATCTGTTTTCACCCTTTGGCGATGGAGCCCGCCACCAACCGTCTCGAGTCCGGCTCGGGAACGATGGCTCCTACCCGTGAAGGGCTATGATTCCGCCAGACATTCATCCAGACGTAAATGGCGCGGCCCGCACTCCCGGATTCCAGCGAGCGAAAGAAACACATGCCTGACAACTCATCGTTACAGGAGATCGTGGATCTGGCGGAGGAGGTGGCGGCGCGTTACGACATTTCCGCGCTTTCCGGCCTTCTCACCAGCGCCCGCGCATTGGCGGGAGGGGAGGAGATCAGCGTTGCCGTGCTAGGGCGATTCAAAGCCGGCAAGAGCAGCTTCCTGAACCATTTTCTGGGACGTAGTTTCCTGCCTGTCGGTGTCGTGCCGGTTACCGCCGCGGTCACGGTAATCCGTTACGGCGATCGCGAAGAGGCGCGCGTGCATCACCGGGATGGCCGCGATCACGAGATTCCGCTCGAGCGGATCGGCAGCTACATTTCCGAGAAAGAAAACCCGGAAAACGCCAAGGAAGTCGGCTTGATCACCGTCGAACTGCCGGAATTGCGGCGATTTCGCGGGTTGCAGTTCGTCGATACACCGGGTCTCGATAGCGCCCTTTCTCACAACACGCAAGCCTCGCTGGCGTGGCTACCGCACGTGGGACTCGCGTTAGTGGCGGTCAGCGTCGATCCGCCTCTTTCGCAGCGCGATATAGACCTGCTCAAGAGCCTTTACCAATACACGCCGAAGGTCGCCGTACTGCTCACCAAAGCCGACCTCCTCAGCGGACCAGAGCTCGAGGAAGTCACCGCGTATGTGCGCGCACAGCTTTCCAGGAACTTTCCCGGAACGCCCCAGGTCTTCCGTTATTCGACGAAGCCCGGCTTTGAGCATTTCCGTGAGGCGCTCGAAGCCGAGCTTGCCGGCGGAACATTGGAGCGCTTCGCCGAAGAGCGCGAGTCTATCCTGACGCGGAAGATGGACACACTCTTGCGCGAATTGAGCGATTACCTGGCGCTGAGTCTCAAGTCGGCTGAAATGGTTCAGTCGGAGCGGCAGGCGCTCAATCAGCAAATGCTCGGCGAAAAGGAAGCTCTCGTCGATGTGAAGTCGGTGATCCGGCTGCTCGTCGAAAATGCCTCGGCTGGAGCGCGGGAAAATGTCAGCCGGCGGCTCGAGACGCACCAAGCCGATCTGGAGCGCACGCTGCTGGCGGCCTTCGAAAGCGAATTTCCGAAGTGGACCAAGAGCCTTGCCGCGATGCTCCGCTCGTTCGAGGAGTGGCTGGAGGGCGCCTTGCGCGACGAGCTTGCGGCGCTCTCCGTCCGCCATCGCGATTCGTTCCTGGAGCCCTGGCACACAGTCCGGAAACAGACATTTCGTGCGCTGCAACAATTCCGCGATCGCCTGTCGGATAGCGCCATGCGGGGGTTCGGCGTGCCGCTGCGTACGACGGAAACCGAAATCGGCGTCGTCGAGCCCAGGACTCCCGATATCCGAATCGGACGAGTTTTCGACAGAAACTGGGAACTGCTGTCGCCCATTCTGCCGGTGTTTGCGATTAAGGCCGCGGTTCGCCGCCATTTCGCGCGTACCGTCCCCTATCTGATTGAGCAGAATCTCAGCCGGCTCGCCACGCAGTGGGAGGAGAGCGTCAACGGGGCGTTAAAGGATATGGAGAAGGAAGCCCGGCGGCGCCTGGATGAACTGATGGCTACGGTTGAACGGCTGGTGGGAAGCGGCAGCAAGAAACGGACGCCGCAACTCCGCGTGGATCTGGAGCGCATCGAGGCGGCGCGGAAATCGCTGGTTGCCGAGACCGTGAGCTGATGTTGGCCCGGCGGGTAACGGGTGTGAGGAGTCGGAATGCTGCAGAAGGGCAACGCCAAGAAGGTCACCATCTTCGTCAATGAGGACACCCAGCACCACTTCGGTTCCTTGTGCGATTCCATTCTGACGTTCCTGCTGCACAAGGGAGTGTCCGGCGCCACTGCCACGCGCGCGATAGCCGGATTCGGCGCCCGCCAGGTGATGCACACGACGAAAATCGAGGTGCTCACCGAACACCTGCCGATCCGCATCGAGTTCATCGAGACCGCCGCGAAAGTCGATGAGCTCATGCCGACCCTCTACGACATGGTGATCGACGGCGTGATTGAAGTCCAGGATACGCAGGTTGTCAAAGTCGCCAGCAAGGAGCGCCCATCGCCGCCCAAGGGGCCGCATACCGAGATGAGAGGCACCGCGAGGTTGATGCGGATCTACATGGGCGAGTCTGATAAGTGGCAGGGCGAACCGCTTTATGAAGCGATCGTCAAGCGTTTGCGCCTGATGGAAATTGCGGGCGCCACCGTGTACCGCGGCATCCTCGGTTACGGAATCAAGGGTCACACCCACAAGAGCGGGCGGCTGGGGTTCTCGCACGATCTGCCGGTGATGATTTCGATTGTGGACACGGAAGAGAAGCTGGCCACGGCCGTGAACGAGATCGAGTCGATGATCGAGGACGGCATCATCGTTCTTTCCGACGTGGATGTGATTCGCCTGGTTCACAGCCGCCCGTCGGCGGAGTCTTCTCATGCGAACGGTTAAGAAAGCCAAGCTCCTTCGTCTCCATTTCGGCGAGGGCGACCGGTATAATGGGAAGCCCTTGTACGAAGCGATCGTGAATCGCTGCCTGGAATTGAAGATCGCCGGCGCCACCGTGTTTCGCGGCTTGGAGGGGTTCGGCGAGACGGCGGAAATCCACCGCCATCACCTGGTCCGGAAAGATCAGCCGATCGTCGTCACGATTGTGGATACGGAGGAGAACCTGGCGCGGCTGATTCCCGAGGTCGAGGAGATGATGGACACTGGCATGATCGCTACTTCAGACGTCGAGTACATGCGCATTGAAAAACCGCCGAGGACCGGCAGTTAAATCGGATCGGCATCCCAGATCACGCACGAGTCACTGATAATAAGAATATGCCCAATCCATTGAACAAATACAGCGCTCGCATCACGCAGCCGAGATCGCAGGGCGCCTCCCAGGCAATGCTTTATGCCACCGGTCTTCGCGAAGAAGACATGAGTAAGCCGCAGGTCGGCATCTCGAGCGTCTGGTACGAAGGCAACCCATGCAACATGCACCTTCTCCAATTGGCCGAAAAGGTCAAGGAGGGTCTCACCGCCGTTGGCCTGGTGGGAATGCGGTTTAACACGATCGGCGTCAGCGACGGCATCGCGATGGGCACGGACGGCATGAGTTACTCCCTGCAATCCCGCGACCTGATTGCGGACTCCATCGAAACCGTGATGGCCGCCCAGTGGTACGACGCGAATATCTCGATTCCGGGCTGCGACAAGAACATGCCGGGCTGCATCATGGCGATGGCCCGGCTCAACCGCCCGTCGCTGATGATCTATGGCGGGACCATTCGGGCGGGCTGCCGCAATGGAGACAAGCTTGATGTCATCTCGGCATTTCAGAGTTATGGAGAGTACTTGGCCGGTAACATCGACGATGCCGAGCGGCAGGCGATTGTGCGTAACTCCTGTCCCGGCGCCGGCGCGTGCGGAGGCATGTACACGGCCAATACCATGGCCTCAGCTATCGAGGCGCTCGGCATGTCACTCCCATACAGTTCCTCCACGCCCGCCGAGGACCCGTTGAAACTGGCCGAGTGTTTCGCCGCCGGAGCCGCTATCAAGAACCTGCTGGAATTGGATCTCAAGCCGCGCGACATCATGACCCGCGGTGCCTTCGAAAACGCTATGGTGCTGGTCTCCGCGCTGGGTGGATCCACCAACGCGGTGCTGCACCTGCTTGCCATGGCGCGGGCGGTGAACGTGCCGCTGTCGATCGATGACTTCCAAAAAGTAAGTGACCGCGTGCCTCTGTTATCCGACTTCAAGCCGAGCGGTAAGTATGTCATGGAGGATCTGCATGGCGTTGGCGGACTGCCTGCGGTGATGAAGATGCTCCTAGCCGGGGGAGCTTTGCGCGGAGATTGTCTGACCGTGACAGGTAAGACGGTAGCGGAAAACTTGAAGGATCTGCCAGAGCTCGCCGCAGGGCAGGAAATCGTGCACCCGCTCTCGAAGCCGATCAAGCCGGTCGGCCACATTCAGATTCTGCGGGGCAATCTTGCGCCGGAAGGTGCGGTGGCCAAAATAACGGGCAAGGAGGGCCTTCAGTTCTCAGGTCCGGCGCGGGTTTACGATTCCGAGGAACTGATGCTGGCCGCCCTGGAGCGAAAGGAGATTCAGAAGGGCGACGTGATCGTGATTCGCTACGAAGGGCCTAAAGGCGGCCCGGGCATGCCTGAGATGCTTACGCCGACTTCGGCAATCATGGGCGCGGGATTGGGCAAAGATGTTGCTTTGATCACCGATGGACGGTTCTCGGGAGGATCGCATGGATTTATCGTCGGCCATGTCACACCCGAGGCCCAGGAGGGCGGCCCGATCGCGCTGCTCAGGAGTAATGACCGCATCACGATTGACGCAGCGAAGAATACGCTCGACGTCGATCTCCCGGACCAGGAGTTATCGGCCAGGCGTAAGAACTGGTCCATGCCGCCTTATAAGGCGGATCGCGGCACGCTGGCGAAGTACATCCGCTTGGTGAAGAGTGCGTCGCTCGGATGTGTCACGGACGAGTAGCGCTTCCGGCTAGCAAGAACTCGTTCCGTAGGAATCGTACCAACCGCTCCCTAACGGTCGCGGCTCCGATGCGCGTTCAGAGCCGCGACCGTTAGGGAGCGGTTGCCAGCGGTCTGGCTGGTATTTCGTGATGATCTCAGCCGCCGATGGCGTACATGGGGCGCGGCGGAGGAATGAATCGCGTATTGTTGATTTCATGGCCCGCCCACTTGCGCGCCACGTTCTGGCGGATGAGGACCGCGATCTCCCGATCGTCCGCGCCGGACCGCATCAGCGTCTTGACGTCGTCTTCTTCGAGCGCAAACAGGCAATAGCGCAGCTTGCCATCGGCGGTGAGCCGCAGCCGGTTGCAGTTGCCGCAGAACGGACGGCTAACGGAAGCGATAAAACCCACCCTGCCGATGCCATCGGCAAAGGCGTACTCGGTAGCGGGCGCGCGCGGGTCGGGATCGGGCACCGGTTGGAGCGGCGCGATTTCGCGCGAAAGCATGGCGATGATTTCATCCGCGAGCAGCACCTTGCCGCGGTCCCACAAATTCTGCGCGTCGAGCGGCATGAACTCGATGTAGCGCACCTCGAAGCCGCGCTCGCGCCCGAAGCGCGCCAGCGGCACGATGTCGGGCTCAATCAGGTTCTTGATCGCGACCACGTTCAACTTAATGGCGGTGAAGCCCAGCCGGCGAGCAGCCTCCAAGCCGGCCAGCACCTTGCCGAGATCGTCGCACCGCGCGATCTCGCGGAAACGGTCACGGTCGAGCGTGTCCAGGTGCACGTTCAACCGCCGCAGGCCGGCATCGTAGAGCGGCCGGGCGAGCGCCTCCAGCAGAACGCCGTTGGTGGTGAGCGCCAGGTCGCGCACGCCCGGAATAGCGGCCAGGCGCCGGATCAGCAACGGCAGGTCGCGCCGCACCAGCGGTTCGCCGCCGGTGACGCGGAGCTTGGTAATGCCCAGCCCCACCGCGATGCGCGCGAAGCGCTCGATCTCTTCGAAACCGAGAATCTCGCGCCGCTCGACATACGCGACGCCGGCCTCCGGCATGCAATAGAAGCAGCGGACGTTGCAGCGGTCCGTAACGCTGAGGCGCAGATTGTCGTGAACGCGGCCGAAGCCGTCGACCAGCGGTGCGGCTTGCATGACCATGGAGGCCCAGAAGGTATCTTGATTCTACCAAAGCCTCGGCACAGGTACTTAGCCGCGGCGTTACCATGATTATTTCGGCGGAGAAACTGAGCTGATGAGGATCGCCAAGGACGTCACGGAGTTGATTGGCCACACACCGCTGGTGCGTATCCGGCGCCTCGCGGCGGGCGCCGCGGGCGGCCTGGTTGCCAAGCTGGAATTCTATAACCCGGCGCACAGTGTGAAGGACCGCATCGGTCTGTCGATGATCGAGGCCGCCGAGCAGGCCGGCCTGATCCATGCGGACACGATCCTGGTCGAGCCGACCAGCGGCAACACCGGAATCGCGCTGGCCATGGTGTGCGCCGCGCGCGGCTACAAGTGCGTGCTGACCATGCCGGAAACCATGAGCAAGGAGCGCCGCCAGTTGCTGCGGGCGTACGGTGCGGAGTTGATCCTGACGCCCGGCCCGGAGGGCATGGCCGGCGCTATCCGCAAGGCCGAAGAACTGGCCGCGACCGACCCTCGCTACCTGATGCCGCAGCAGTTCAGGAATCCGGCCAACCCCGCCATCCACCGCCGCACCACGGCCGAGGAGATATGGAACGATACGGATGGAAAAGCGGATATCCTGATTGCGGGCGTTGGGACCGGCGGCACGATAACGGGGGTGGGCGAGGCGATCAAGGCGCGCAAGCCGGGCTTCCGCTGCGTGGCCGTCGAGCCGGACGCATCGCCCGTTCTGTCGGGAGGCGCAAAAGGTCCACACCCGATTCAGGGCATCGGCGCGGGGTTTGTTCCGGATGTGCTCAATCGCGAAATCTGCGATGAAATCATCCGGGTGAAGAACGAGGACGCCATCGAAACCGCGCGGCGCGCCGCGCGCGAGGAAGGGCTGCTGGTGGGGATCTCCTCCGGCGCCGCGTTGTGGGCGGGGGTGCAGGTGGCGCGCCGGCCGGAAAACGCGGGCAAGCTGATTATCGCCATTATTCCGTCGTTCGGTGAGCGTTACCTCAGCACTTTGCTTTTCGCGGACCTGGCAATCTAGAGCGGTGCGGCATGCAGAACAACAGTTGGCAGGCGGAATCGCCTCCCCCACGCCAGTGGCTCCACTTTGCGCTCCTCTTCGCCGCGCTGGCGCTGTTCTTCGCCTGGTACGAAGTCATCGAGTTCCCGCGCTATCCGATCGGATTGCTGCCGGCTGTCGCCATTTACACCTGTCTATTGCTGTTGCTGATTCTCTGTTTGGCGCCGGGTTTCGCGGTGTCGCGCCAGTGGTTGTCGCGGCACGTTCGCGGCCCTCTTGGCGCATTCGGCGGCGTAGCGGTCTTCTTGCTTCCGTATCTTATTTACGCAGCTGGCACGGGGGATTTTCGCTGGTGGGCCTGCGCCCGGGTGTTCGCGTTCGTGGCAATCCCTTTCGGATTGTTTGCCGCGGCTCCGGTTCGCCACGCGGAGCGAATGAACTGGCAGGATGCGGCGACTCTGCTCTGGATCTTGACGCCGGTTCTGCTCGGCAAGATCGGTGGAATCTGGAACGTCCCGGTGAATCTGGATTTCATGTCCCGGTTATTCCTGACTGCCGTTGGATCCTGGTCGTTCGTCATCATTCGCGGTCTTGGTGACTCGGGGTATAACTTCCAGTTTTCGCGAGTTACTTTGCGCGATGCCCTGATCTCCCTGGCCGGTTTCACGGTAATCGCTATTCCTCTCGGCTTCGCGCTTCACTTTATTACATGGAATTCGCACTGGCGGGGCGCGCGAGCGTTCGCGTTCGACTACTTGACCATTTTTCTTTTCATCGCCATGGCCGAGGAGCTGTTTTTTCGTGGCCTGTTGCAGAATCTGCTGGAAGGCTCGTTCCGGTCCCGCGAATTGGCCCAAGCCTGCGCTTCGCTTCTTTTCGGACTCTCGCACATTCGTCATGCGCCGGCTCCGAACTGGCGTTATGTGATTCTGGCGACGGTGGCGGGTTGGTTTTATGGCTGGGCGTATCGGAAGCATCGAAGCCTGATGGCTTCCGCCACTACTCACGCCCTGGTCGATACGATCTGGCGAACGTGGCTCACGCTGCACTAGCGGCTTGGCTTGCAGGCCCGCGGATGGACGCACTACGATACACACGCGCCCATTGGTGGGCCCCTAGCTATAGCTAGCGGACTCGGCTGGTCACGTCGGCGGGCCGGCCGCGGTCGGCAAAGTACTCTTCGAGCGCCTTCGCCACGGGCGGCATGGGCTGCAAGCCAAGCCGCTCCATTTTGGCGTTGGAAAGCGCCGAATACTGCGGCCGCCGGGCCGCCGTGCGATACTCGCGATGGTTGGTGGCCAGCACCAACGGGTCCATGCCCGCCGCCTGGAAGATCAAGCGCGCGAATTGGAACCAACTGATGGGCGCTCCGCCACCGATGTGGAAGACCCCGGTCTGGCCGCGCTCCACCAGATCGACGGCGCGTGCCGCTAGCAGCGGCGCGAAAGTCGGCGATGCGACGTGGTCCTGCACCACGCGGATAGGCTGCCGCGAGCAAGCCAGACGCATCATCGTTTCCACGAAATTGCCGCGCGCCGTATTGCGCGCGCCGGGCCCGTAGACACCTGAGGTGCGGACGATCAGCGCCTTATCCAAATAAGCCCGGGCGTACAACTCTCCGGCGAGCTTCGAAACCGCGTAAGCGCTCAACGGGTGCGGATGGTCGTCCTCGGCATAAGGAAAGTGCGCGAATCCGTCAAAAACGTAGTCGGTCGAAAACTGCACGAGGCGCGCGTCCGCCTGGCGGCACGCCAGCGCCATGTGCCGCACGGCCAGCGCGTTGACCTGAAATGCCGCCTCCGGCTCGCGTTCCGCCACGTCGACCTGGTTGTAAGCGGCGCAGTTGAACACGACGTCGGCCTCATGCCCTGCCACCGCGCTTTCCACCGCCGCCCCATCGGTGATGTCTAGGTCTCCCCGGTCAAAGCCAATCGTCGCGCAGCAGCGCGAGTGCAGCTCGCGCATCAGTTCGACTCCCAATTGGCCGGCCGCGCCAAATACAACCGCTCGTCGAGTCACAAGAGAATCTCCGAATCCCATGACGATATTGGCGGACTTGCCCCCTTACCTCCAGCGGTACGCGTACACCATCGCCAGCGTGGCCAGAACCATGAGCACTACCAACCCCAGGATGATGCGTTTGCGCGCGGGCGTCAGCCAGGAAACTGCCGGGGCCTCCCGGCCGAGCACCGAATCGAGCAGCCGCTGCCGCGACGGACCCGGCAGGGCGCGCATGGCCTTGCTGATTTCGCGCCGCCCACGCTGGTCGGCGATCAGGATGGTTCCGGAATTGCATCCGTTGGTAGACTCGATCAGCCTGGTCCGCAAGGAGGCGGGAACTTCTTCCACAGACCGGTACACCAGGTCCGCGCCGCCCGCCGAAATCAGCACCGTGGAACTCTGATACATGCCCTTGGCGGCCGGATTGGGCGTCCCGCAATGCGGGCACGCCGCATCCTCTTCGGCCAGGGCCTTGCGGCATTGCCTGCACTTCATCACGCCACCACCTTCGGCGCCCGCGCTTTGGCCGGCACTCCGCCCACTTTCTCCATGACAACCTGAATAAATCCCAATGCCGCTTTCGAGAGCGCCTTGTCCCGCCGGTAGATCAAGCCCAGCCTCCGCACCATCGGCTCGGGAGCCAGACTGATGGCGGACAGTTTGCCGGCCGCCACTTCTTCCCGGCAGTTGGAAGCCACCAGAAAGCTCACGCCCAGCCCAGCGATCACGAAGCGCTTCATCATCTCCGTTGAATCCAGCTCCATCGAAATGCGGATCCGCTCTTCCACAGGTTCCAGCCACTGGTTGAGCCGCGTGCGGGTTTTTCCCTGCTTGGGAAGCAGCAGGTAAAACTCCGCAACGTCCTGCGCCTCGACCGTCTTCCTGCCCGCCAGCGGATGCCCGGCGGGGACGATGGCGCAGATCTCGTCCTTGTGAATATCCACCACCTGCAGTCTCTTCTCATCGACCGGAAGTTGCGTTAGCCCGAAATCGGCCGAATTCTCCGCCACCGCTTCCACCACGCGCGACGCGTAAGAACGGTCCACCTGCAATTGGACGGCGGGGAACAACTCCCGGTAAACCGAAAAGACGGCGGGCAGAATGTAGATGCAGGTGGCCTCATTGGCCGCGATCACAAGTTCGCCGCGAGGGTTGGTCTCCAGCTCCGCGATGGTATCCTGCGCGCGGCGCCGCAGTTCCAGCATCTGTTCGGCGTACCCCGCGAAGATGCGGCCCGCCGTGGTGAGTGAAATGCGGCTGCCGAAGCGCTCGAACAGGTCCGCCCGCAGTTCCTGCTCCAGTTGCCGCACCTGTGCGCTGATGGCAGGCTGCGTGCGGTAACACGTCTGCGCCGCCTTGGAGAAACTCTTCAGCCTGACAATCTCCAGGAAAGTATGGAGCTGATCGAAATCCATAGGCGTCCGCTCCGCGGCCGGCAGGGCGTCCCAGTACAACGCGGCACACCGCTTTTCACTCAAATCCTGGATGGGCGGGATAGAAATTATCAATTTCCTCCGCTCACCAGGGTTTGGTATGTATTGTACCAAAGGGTCTCGGGAAGGTGCGGCCGTAGTCGTAGGAATCGTGACTTCGCAGCCGCGCCACAAGCCCCAAATGCCCCCGCCACGAACTTGTTACGCAATTTGACACTCGTCCGAGTGGGATGATAAGTGTTGAATCTTCATAGGAGATCCAATGGCTGACGAGCAGAAGCCTGGGGGCTCGGAAGCGCCTTCTCCGCCCGCTGGAGAAGGCGCAAAACCGCCGGCCAAACCAGCCGCCGACGCCGCCAAGCCGGCGCCTCCGAAACCCGCCGCGCCGCCCAAGCCGCCCGCCACCATGGCCGCCACCCTCTGGGACAGCGACTTGGCCCGCGAGGTGAAGGCGCGGTTCGGCGATGGCATCCTGGCGACCTCGACCTACCTTGGGCAGGATTTCGTGGTCACCAAGCCGGAACCCGCCGTGCCGTTGCTCGAATACCTGAAGCTGGAAGCCGACTTCGATTACCTGGTGGACATCACGGCGGTGGATTGGCCCAAACGCGCCGAACGCTTCGACCTGGTCTACATCGTCTACAGTTTTCCGCACAACCAGCGCATCCGCATCAAGACCCAAATCGCGGATGGGTTCGAGCCACGCACCGCGACCGGCGTGCACCTGACAGCCAATTGGCTGGAGCGGGAAGTGTTCGACATGTTCGGCATCCGCTTCGCCGGCCACCCGGACCTGCGGCGCATTCTGATGCCGGAAGACTGGCAGGGTTACCCGCTGCGCAAGGACTACGGCATCCTGCAGCAGGACGTACGCTGGGTACAGGAGAATCTGGGAATCGAAAGCGGCCAGTAAGAACATGCCGGACACCTTCCTGGATTCGACCGAATTAGTCCTCAACATGGGGCCGCAGCACCCATCCACGCACGGCGTGCTGCGCGTGATTCTCAAGCTCGATGGCGAGAAGATTCTCGGCACGGATTGCGTGATTGGCTACCTGCACCGCGGGGTGGAGAAGATCGCCGAAAATCGCACCTACGCACAGTTCAACCCGTACGTTGACCGCATGGATTACGTGGCATCGGTTTCCAACGGCCTGGGCTATTGCCTGGCGGTGGAGAAGCTGCTGAATGTGGAAGCGCCGCCGCGCGCGCAGGCGGTGCGCGTGATTCTCACCGAACTGAACCGGATAGCGAGCCATCTGCTGTGGCTGGGCACCCACGCGCTCGATATCGGCGCCATCACGCCGGTGTTTTACTGCTTCCGCGAGCGGGAAGAAGCGCTGAAGATTTTCGAGCAGTATTGCGGCGCGCGGCTCACCACGCACGCCTTCCGCATCGGCGGCCTGCAATACGAGACCTACGACGGCTTCGAGCGGGACGTGAAGGAATTCTGTAAGATGTTCCCGCCGAAGGTGGACGAGTACGAAGAACTGCTCACCAACAACCGCATCTGGGAGGGACGGCTCAAGGGCGTCGGCATCCTCAACGGAGACGACTGTAAGGAATATGGCGTCACCGGGCCGGTGCTGCGCGCGGCCGGCGTGAGATGGGATTTGCGCAAGGCGCAGCCGTATTCGGGCTACCAGCAATACGATTTCGAGATTCCCACGCGGGAGAACGGCGACACCTACGACCGGTACATCGTGCGCATGCAGGAAATGCGGCAATCGGTGCGCATCATGGAGCAGGCGGTGGAAGCGATCCCGGCAGGGCCGATCCTGGGGAAAGTGGGCAAAGTGATCAAGCCGCCGGTGGGCGAGGCGTATGTGTCGATCGAAGCGCCCAAGGGAGAGCTGGGATATTACGTGGTGAGCGACGGCTCGACGCAGCCCTACCGGGTGCGCGTGCGGCCGCCCTCGTACGTCAACCTGCAGGCGCTGGACAAGATGGTGCGCGGCGCGCTGATTGCGGACATCGTAGCCGTGATCGGCACGCTCGATATAGTGTTGGGCGAGGTGGACAGGTGAGTTCAGAGGTAGGACAGACGATCGGTTTTTGTCGTCTGTCGGGGTGTTGTGCATTGACGAAGAATGACAGACCACAAAAGGCGATGGTCTGTCCTACTGGGTGTTGTTTATGATCGGGCTTTTGAAGAAGATCTTCTTGGTGGACCTGTTTCAGGGACTGTGGGTCACGTTCCGGAATCAGAATCCAAAATACATTTACACCGAACAATACCCGGCCGAGCGGCCCAAAGTGGCCGAGCGGTATCGCGGCGCGCCGCGTCTGAATAACAACCCGGAGAATGGCGAAACACTGTGCATTTCCTGCAACCTTTGCGCGCTGGCATGCCCGGAGAACCTGATCGTGGTGACCAGCGAGCGCAATGAACAGACCAAGCGCAAGGACCTGACCGATTTCACCTATGACCTTTCGCGCTGCATGTTCTGCGGCCTGTGCGAAGACGCCTGCCCGGTGGACGCCCTCGAGCTGACGCAGGATTTCGAGCTGGCCAGCTATACGCGCGACGGCATGATCTGGGACCGCAAGATGCTCGAGGAAGGGCCGCAGCCGACGCAATACAAATGTTAGATACGGTTCTGTTTTACAGTTTCGCGGTGCTGGTGCTGGGAGGCGGCATCCTCACCATTACCCGGCGCAATGCCGTGCACAGCGCCATTTCGCTGATTGTTTCGCTGCTGGGCGTGGCTGGGCTGTACCTGCTGCAACAGGCGGAGTTCCTGTTCGCGGTGCAGATCGTGCTTTACGTCGGCGGCATCATGGTGCTGTTCCTGTTCGTCATCATGCTGGTGAATTTGGATGACGCGGCGCGCGTCCGCGAGTTCAACGGGCAATGGCTGGTGGCGTTGGTCGCGGTAGGCGCGGTGGGCGCGGAGCTCGGCTACTTTTTCCATCGCGGCGCGGCGTCGTTCCACATCGCGGAAACGGCCGCCGCGGCGCCGGCGGCCGTCGGCAACACTGAGGCGCTGGCGGATTCGCTGTTCTCCGAATACCTGCTGCCGTTCGAGATCGCGTCGCTGGTGCTGCTGGTAGCGGTGGTGGGTTCGGTGATCATGGCGAAGAGGAGGATCTGAAGATGCATCCGGTGACCACGGTTCATTACCTGGCGTTGAGCGCGGCCCTGCTGCTCATCGGGACCATCGGCGTGCTCACGCGCCGCAACATCGTCGTGATCCTGATGTCCATCGAGCTGATCCTCAACGCGGTGAACATCAACCTGATCGCGTTTTCGCATGCCTGGCACAACGTGGGCGGCCAGGTTTTCGCCATTTTCGTCATCACCGATGCGGTCGCCGAAGCGGCCGTCGGGCTGGGCATCCTGATCGCGTTGTTCCGCAACAAGGAAACCGTGCAGGCCGACGAAATCGATTTGTTGAAGTGGTAGGAGAGTAAGTGAATTTTCTCGACCTCATCTGGCTGATTCCGCTGTTCCCGCTGGCCGGCGCGGTGCTGATGCTGCTGACGGGCAAGTTGCTCGATCCGCAGCCGCCCTCCGACGTGGCGGTGGCTCCGGGCGTGGAGCAAGGCGGGGCAGGCGATTCGCCTGCCAGCTCCCATGCCCATTATCATCCCGGCCCGTTGCAAAATCTCATCCGCTTCATCTGCCCCGGCATGGTGCTGGTCTCCTTCATTTTTTCCGCCGGCGCGGTCTGGCAGCTTGCCCATCTTCCCAACCGGCTGCACCAGGTGATTCAGTTCACCTGGATCGCCGCCATGCCGTTCCACATGGCCAACGGCCACCTCGCCACCTTCCAGGTGGATTGGGGATTTTTGCTCGACCCGCTGAGCTCGGTGATGATCCTGGTGGTGACCGGCGTCGGCTTCCTGATCCACGTCTACGCCACCGGCTACATGGCGCACGACAACGGGTTTTATCGCTTTTTCGGATATTTCAACCTGTTCATCTTTTTCATGCTGATGCTGGTGCTGGCCAACAACTACACGCTGCTGTTCGTCGGTTGGGAGGGTGTGGGGTTGTGCAGCTACCTGCTGATCGGCTTTTACTTCCACAAGAAATCGGCGTGCGACGCGGGCAAGAAAGCGTTCATCGTCAACCGGGTTGGCGACGCCGGTTTCGTGCTCGGCATGCTGCTGATGCTTTCCGTGCTGGGCACCGTGCGGTTCACCGACGTCAGCGCGGCGTTGCGCAGCGGGCAATTCCCTGTGGAAGCCGGCTACGGCGTGCTGACCGCGATGGCGCTGCTGATGTTCTTCGGCGCCACCGGCAAATCGGCGCAGGTTCCGTTGTACGTCTGGCTGCCGGACGCGATGGAAGGCCCCACACCGGTTTCGGCTTTGATCCACGCGGCCACCATGGTGACGGCGGGCGTATACATGGTGGCGCGGTCTTCGGCGCTGTTCGAGTTGGCGCCCGTGGCGTGCGCGTGGGTTGCCGGGATCGGAGCTTTCACGGCGATTTTTGCCGCCACCATCGCGCTGGTGCAGAACGATATCAAGCGCGTGCTGGCGTACTCGACCGTCAGCCAGCTCGGCTACATGTTCCTCGCGCTTGGCGTGGGCGCGTATTGGGTGGCCATTTTCCACCTGTTCACGCACGCGTTCTTCAAGGCCCTGCTTTTCCTCGGTTCCGGCTCGGTGATTCACGCCATGAGCGGCGAGCAGGACATGCGCTACATGGGCGCTCTGAAGAAGAAGATTCCGGTGACGCACGCGACCATGTGGGTGGGGTCGGTGGCGATCGCCGGCATTCCTGGCTTCGCTGGGTTCTTTTCGAAGGACGAAATTCTGTGGCAAGCCTTCAGCTCGCCCAAAGGTTCCACGGTGCTGTGGCTGGT
>Ga0326727_10006734_pt1 | contig 31157 bp, 32 predicted proteins | sample MB2enrmetagenome_FD_207643 | JGI IMG/M metagenome (GOLD analysis project Ga0326727, IMG submission 207643) | Lab enriched peat soil microbial communities from McLean, Ithaca, NY, United States - MB29MY | ecosystem: Environmental > Terrestrial > Soil > Wetlands > Peat | place: USA: New York... | reverse complement strand
GACCGACGAATCTCCTCTTGCAGGGCAGGAATTGCCATGACCGCATCGGGAATGGTCAGCGCTTTCATGCATAGATTATATGATCTCCCGATAAATATGTCCAATTATTAATGACGCTGCGTATAGTAATTAAAATGTTTTCAAATAACCCAATACCCCCCATCATCGGTGGGACCGAACCGCCAACACCTCTCTGCCGTTGCCATAGTTCATGCTGTGCCAACCCACCAGGCCGCTGTAAAAGGCGAAGCCCCAGGCCGACCAGGAGTTGTTTAACTCCCCGGACCAGGCCCAGACTCCGGGAGTTTGAAATACCGGGTCCATATTGTTGGGGGCGGCATCTTTTTGATATAGGGCTTTCAATTCTGGAACAGTGGGCAGGCGCCAGCCACCCCCGGCCACGGTGAGATTCTCGGCCCATTCCTTGGCCTGGTGCCAGGTATTGTTTGGATTGGGGCCGATATACCAATCAAGGCCAGTGACGCGGTCGGTGATAACCCCGTTATCGGCTTTGGTAAATCTGGGTTGCTTCTTGCCCTCCGCCACCTGGCCCTCCAGGGAACTGCTCCTGGCGCAACCCCAAATCATCAATAAAATCAAAGCTATTGTGCTCAAACGATGCCATCGGGCCATGCTTGCCTCCGGTTGCCTCCCTATAACGGAAAATAGAAAACGGAAAACAGAAAACCTTCCTTTACCCGCCAACCACCATCACTTTGGTGCCGACGCAGCTCACCATGAAGTTATCGGGAAAGGCGACGGCCAGTTTGGTCAGCGCCCTAAAGCCGGTGCAGTGGCCAGCCATGATGAGCTCCGGGTTGATCTCTTTTAATCCCCGGATGGTGGCCTGGATCTGGTCCTCGCCGTGGGCGGTGAGGTGGAAGCCGCCCAGGATGAGGGCCACCTGGTCCACGCCCGTGAGTTTCTGGGCGTATTTCACCATATTGACGATGCCCGGATGGCTGCAGCCGCCCAGGACCACCAGCCCCCGGCCTTCGACCTGGGCCACCAGGGCCTGCTCGTCGGTGAATGGGTCTTGTTCCTCTTTATCCTTGAGCTTACGTTTAAAAACCGGCAAAGACTTCTCGTAGCCGGTGCTGAGCTCCACCGTGCCGGTGAGCAGAACCTGGTCCAAAATCACCAGGGGGCCGCGGTTTTCCTTGAGTTGTCCGCCGGCTTCGGCCAGTTTCGCTGCGGATAACTCCCAGGGACCCAGGCGCCCCCGGGGTGTCATGAACAGCTTGGGGAAAAAGATGTCCTGATGCAGGTAAATGGGCATGGGTCCCAGACGCTTGGCCAGGAACCCCAGCAAGCCGCCATAATGGTCCGGGTGCCCGTGGCTCACCACCACCGCGTCGATCTCCTCGGGTTTATGGCCCAGGGCCTCAAGGTTATTGAACAAGGGGTAGGGATCGTTGGCGGCGTCCATCAGAAGGCGGGTAAGGCGGCCCTGGTGATTCAGGGTGATGAGATAAGCCAGGCCATGAGCCGCCACCAGGGGCTTGGGCAGGCGGCCGGGAGTCACCCGTTCCACGATGCCGGGGCGTGAGGGTTCGAAGACGTCAAAGAAGTTGTCCACCAGGATCTCTATGGTAACGGCTTGCAGGGCGGGTATCTGCATGGTGGCCTCCCTTGAAGTAGGGGCGAATCTCGTATTCGCCTCTAGGGGCAAATCTGGTATTCGCAGCAGTTTTCGTAGGGGCGAACCTCAGGTTCGCCCGAAACTGCTTTTAAAAAGATTTGCCTAAAATTAGCGCCCCGCCGTACACCTGTCAAGCAATTTAGGCGAGACCCGGAGGAGGGCCTGATGCCGACCCCTGCGAATAGGAAAATATTGCGAAAGTAGCTTTAAGGCGGCCTATGGCCCCCTTAATTTCGGCGGGCCCGGCCCGCCCTGGATAATTATAGGGAATGCTAAAAGCTCTTTCCGTTATGAGGCCTGCTCCAAGAATCAAAATTCCCCCTGCCCCCCTGTTCTAAAGCGGGGAACTTACTGAAATTCCTTTAAAAATCCCCCTTTGAAAAAGGGTGATTTAGGGGGATTTGAAGTTTTAATGGTAAGCCTGCGGCTACCTTTTTAAGGTCCAGGCGAGACGCCGGTGCCACCAAAGCAAGGGCGACCCGGCGGGTCGCCCCTACTGCTCTCTGCTTACTGCTCGCTCCTCTCATCTGCTCCAATAAACCCGCACGAACTTGTTGCCGTTGGACCAGCGGAACCCCAGATCGCCCTTGTAGGCCTTGTAGATCGCCCGGCCCAGGTGCTGGGCCAGCTTCTCCGTGGTGGTCTCCACCACCAGTTTATTCCCCTCCGGGGTTATCCGGATAATCCGGTCGTCGAAGCTGCGCTTAGCCACCTGGGCTGCCTCTTTCTCCAGGAGAGTAATGATTTCCTCCTTGTGCTCCCCCAGAAAATCGCCGCTCAGGGTGAGATAGCCCTCCACATAATGGTCCTTGATCTTGCGGCAGGCGGGGCATACCACCTGCCGCACCTTACCGGTGGCCGCCAGTTTGCCGTAAAGTTTTTCATCAAAAAACCAGCGTTTGCTCTGGTAGAGGGCGTGGCATTCCTGGCAGAGCGCCGCCTCCTGGCCTTCCTCCAGAGCGTAGGGGTCGTTGACCCGGCCGGCGTGCCCGAATTTTTTCCCTCTCTCGCCGCTCCACTTCCTCTCCTTGTATTTTTCCATAAGCTTCGCCTCTCTTTGGGATAGCTTTTGTCACATGGCAGGAATGGAATTTTAATAATCACCATTCTTATCGGTTTATAAGTCTTTTATCTTCTTTATTCGTTCTCAAGCGGGAGCTTGGGAACACAAAGGAGGCTATCTCCTGAAATAATCTACGATCGCCTCAACCAGGGTGGGAATCGTGTAGTCTTTGGGTTCAATCTGCGCGCTGGTCCCATATTCCTTCAGGGTAGCCGACGTAATAGGCCCGATGGCGGCTACCACCACTCCGGCGGCCAGGGTCTGGAAGCGTTCTTTCCCCAGGAGCTGGACGAAATTGTGCACCGTGGCGGAGCTGGTGAAGGTGAGGATATCCACCCGGCCTTCCTTCAGGGCCGCTTCGGCCTCCGGGGGAATCTCCCGGGCGGGCCGTGACTGGTAAACCGGCGCCACGGTTACTTCCGCGCCCAGCTTCACCAGGCCCTCCGGCAGCACCTCCCGGGCGACCTGGGCCCGGGCCAGAAGCACCTTACTGCCGGGAGTGACCTGGGGGGACAGGGCCTCCAACAGCACCTCAGCCTGGAAGGCGGCCGGCACCACATCAGCCTTGAGGCCGTGGGCCTGGAGGGACTCCGCCGTGGCCGGGCCGATGGCGGCGATTTTCAGATTCCCCAAGGCCCGGACGTCCCGGCCCTGGGCAAACAGGCGCGCCATAAACGCCGCCACCCCGTTGGCGCTGGTGAAGACCACCCACTGGTATTGGGCCAGATCTTTCAGGGCCTGATCCAGGGGGCCAAAGTCATCCGGCGGGCCGATTTCCAGGGTGGGCACCTCCAGGCAGCGGGCCCCGGCCGCAGCCAGGAGCTCCACCAGCCGGCTCGCCTGCGGCCGGGAGCGGGTCACCACCACGGTCTTGCCCCACAGGGGCCTGGTTTCCCACCACTTCAACCGGTCCCGCAATTCCACCACGCCGCCCACCACCAGGATGGCCGGCGGTTTGATCCTGGCGTCCCGGGCCAAATGGGCGATGTCCGTCAGGGTGCCGGTGACCGTGCGCTGCCACAGGCTGGTTCCCCGTTCGATCACCGCTGCCGGAGTTTGGGGATCGCGGCCCTTCTCCACCAGTTGCCCGCAAATATCCGCCAGGTTTTTCACACCCATGAGAAAAATCAGGGTGCCGGGATTATTACCCAGGGCCTCCCAGGGAATGGTGCTGACCTCTTTGGTGGGGTCTTCGTGGCCGGTGACCAGGGTCACCAGGGTGGTATAGCGCCGGTGGGTCACGGGAATGCCAGCATAGGCCGGCACCGCCACCGCCGAAGTCACGCCGGGCACCACCTCAAAGGGGAGGCCCGCCTGGGCCAGGACCTCGGCCTCTTCGCCCCCCCGGCCAAAGACAAAGGGGTCGCCGCCTTTGAGGCGCACCACCGTCAGGCCGGCTTTGGCCCGGGCCACCAGCAGGTCGTTGATTTCCTCCTGGGGCAGGGCGTGGACCCCGGCCTTCTTGCCCACGTAGATAATTTCCGCCTCCGCCGGGGCCTCCTGGAGAAGCTCGGCACTGGCCAACTGGTCGTAAACCACCACCTGGGCCCGGCGCAACACCGCCAGTCCCTTGGCGGTAATCAATCCCGGGTCCCCGGGTCCCGCTCCGACCAAGTAAATCATTAAATCATCATATCATAATTAATGGACCGGGACTAAGGACCCGGTTAAGGTAAATTGTTGGGGGGGAGGAGCAGGGATTTCATCCCTGCCTTCCCCCGAGCCCCCCTCCCAACCTGGATGAGCAAGGGCGCCCCGGCCGGGTCGCCCCTTTACTTTTCCGACCGGCAAGACTTGCTCTGCTCCATGGCTTCCACGATGGCGCGATATTTTTCGTGGATCATCTTGCGGTCGAACTCCGCCATCTGCTCCAACATTCGCGCCCTTTCCCCCTCGCTGAAATATGCCATGCAGGGAATAAAAAAATGTTTGTCTTCTTTCTCGATGTGCCGGGGATAAAAGGTCACCATCTCTTCCAGGTGCAGAAGGACATCGTCCAGGGCCCCGGCCCTGTCCAGCAGGAAATCATTCTTGGCCTCGAATAGGGAGGCGGTGGTTTTTCGGCCCCAGACATGGTCCTCGATGAGTTCCGCCATGAGCTGCCGGTGCTCCGGGGCCAGGTCTTTTTTGGCCAACTCGGCAAACAGAATTTCCTCCTCTTTGCCGTGATGGGTGCGGTCGGCATAGGTCTTTATGAAATCCACCGCGGTATCGATGAAGACGGGGTCCATAAAGGCGAACTCCCAGTCCACCAAAATATTGTCCTTGACGCGGCTCAACTCCCGCCGCATCAGGGCGATGAGGCGCTCGATGAGGCGGTGTTCGATCATCAGGGGGCCGATGGGTTGCATTTAATGCCTCTCCTTTTTCGAAGATTATTGACTAACTCAGGGTTTAGGGGTAATTAAGGTTCACTTAATATGTAATGACCAAGATTTGAGCTGACAATAATCAAACCGAGATCAGATTATACCGGACATTTTGGACTAAAACTTTAAATTTCGCCAGGGACTTAGATACAGCTATGATATCCATATCAAAGCACTTTGACGGATTTTATAAGGGGTGATAGATAGCGAAGCTGTCGAAAAAGCCCCGATACAACGTTTTGTCTTTTTTATACGTATTAAAATCAAATAGTTATAAGTCGTAATAGGGCAATAGATCGGGACTTTTAATGTTTTTCGACAGTCACAGCAGTTATTGACACTCTTCCCCAAGCCTTACCATTCATCCAGGGCCCGCCACCCGAAGCTTTCAAGATAGGCTTGGAGCTTTTCCAGCTTTACCCGGCATGTTTCTTCCCAGAGGGATGGGCAATCATTGAGGCTGATCTCACCTTCCCGGAGGGCAGCAGCATAGGCCATGCAAGTGGGATACCCGCAGGTCTTGCAATTGGTCATGGGCAGCAGCTTCAAAATCTCCATGATCTTGAGGCCGGCCTGGCTCATATAGCGAGGGGTGATGGTTTCCCGTCGCTCATAGATATCGTTGATCTGCCCTTTGATCCACTCCAGGAGGGCGTGGCATTCCTCTATGTCCCTGGACCCGCGCATGGCGATTTTTTGGGGGTGCAGGGTGATCCACTTGCCGTCCGACAACTTAAGCAGGAGCACCTGGTTGGTTTGATCATAGTCCCAGCCGCCCAATTCGGCATTCACATAGGGAAAGGACGGGGAGATGTCCGCCTCGAACGTGGCGATGGCGTGCAGGACTTCTTTAGAGGAGTCCATCTTAGGACGGAAGATTTCAAAGTTTTCAATCCGGTCCAGTAACATGTTACACCTTGTGGCCGCCAGGTAAGTTTCTCCTGTAAAAGATAGATCAACCGCTCCCTCAGACCTCCCGCAACAAGTGGACTGAACAACGTGAGAATTTCCGCTTCAGTACCCAGGGTTGATCTAGTTCCCGGAATCATAGCGGAAAGCATTTATGGTTTATTGCTCCATGATAGCCTTCAAATCCTCGCCAGAAGCCACCAGAGCACTGCTCGCCAGAGAGTCGAAATCTCCAATGTTAACTAAATGATTTAGCGCCTCTTTGATGCCCCGGATGGCGGCCATCAGAGGAAGGAGGGGTAGGCTTATGCGGGCGATATCAAGCTGCCTCAATTCTTTCAGGCTTAAGGATTCCAGGTTGTAGGGCAAGCCCGCGGCGATGCTGATGGAACGTCCCACTTCTGCCCGGAGTCGACGGGCTTCTGCCGGTGTCTTGACGCCGGTAGGGAAAGCCAGATCGGCACCGGCTTCCAGGTAAGTCCGGCCCCTCCTGCACGCTTCGGCCAAGGCGGCATTCCGGTCAGACGTGACATTGAGGGCGTCCGTGCGGGCAATGATAACCAGATCCGGATTACCCTCGGATTCGGCCGCAGCACGGGCCATCCTTATCTTCTCCACCATCTCTTCTGCCGGAACCAGGCCCTTGACCCCATCCCAGCGTCCCAGCACCTGATCCTCCAGGTTGATACCGGCTACGCCGATGCGGATGAACTCCCTGATAGTCTGGCGAAGTTTGGTCTTGTCTCCAAACCCGTCCTCACCGTCAGCCATCACCGGCACCCGAACCGCGTTGACGATCTTGCGGGTCAGTTCCAGATTCTCAGAGTAAGAGAGATTTGTCTCCCGGGGATAGCCTGAGGCGCAGGCCATACTGAAACCGGAGCACTGGACGGCCTCGAAGCCGGCCGCCTCTATCAACTTGGCCGACAACGCATCGAAGGCGTCGGGCATGACCAGAGTGGGACCCGTGGATAACTGGTTTTTCAAAATCGCACCCGAGCTTACCATAACACCCTCCCTCTATTCGGTCACCCTTGGCCGGATAGCCTTTTCAGCTTTTCCCGCAGAAGATGCCCCAGACGCTCCCGCAAGTCGTCCCGCACCTGGCGGAAAGCCGCCATGATCTCCTCTTCGGTGCCGGCGGCCCGGGCCGGATCCGGGAAGCCGACGTGCATGATCTCGGTTTCCCCGGGGAAGAAGGGGCATTGCCCCTGGGTCTGATCGCAGAGCGTGATCACCAGATCGAACCGTTCCTCGGCCAACTCATCCACCGATTTGGACCGATGGTGGCGGATATCGATGCCCAGCTCGGCCATGACCTTAATGGCCTGGGGATTGACCCGGCTGGGCCGCACCCCGGCGGAAAAGGCCTGCACCTGGCCGGCCAGATCATGATTCACCAGGCCTTCAGCCATCTGGCTGCGGCAGGCGTTCTCGCTGCAGAGAAACAAGACTTTCAGCATTAATGAGCCCCTCCTATCCCCGTTCGCCGATAATTATAAAATCGAGTAACTCTCCAGACCGTCATTAACCCTTACGGCCGCGCACCTTCAAGCTGATGATCTTCCCGGAAAAACGCTCATAAATCCCCCGACCCTCATAGGGGGACTCGGAAACTACGGCCACCTCCACAAAGCCGGCTCGGCGGATGGTTTCCAGATAAGCCTCTTTTTCCATGGCCCCGGCCAGACAGTCGGCCCAGGCCGCGGCGCTGGCCCGCACTTGCGGCGGCAGGTCGCCGACGGTCACCAGGTCGGCGACCAGGAAGCGCCCACCTGGCATCAAGACCCGATGAACCTCTTTGAAGCTCGCCAGTTTATCCGAGGTCAGGTTGATCACACAATTACTGAGGACGACGTCCACACTTGCCGAATCCACCGGGAGATGCTCGATATCGCCCAGGCGGAACTCCACGTTACCGAAGCCGTGCTCCAGGGCCAGTCGCCGCCCGCGGGCCACCATATCCTCGGTCAGGTCCACGCCGATGACCCGGCCATGCTCCCCGACCTTTTTGGCCGCCAGAAAGACGTCGATGCCGGCGCCGGAGCCCAGGTCCAGGACGGTCTCACCGGCTCCGAGGTCCGCCAGCGCCGTGGGGTTGCCGCAGCCCACTCCAAAAACGGCCAATTCGGGAACCAGGCGCAGGTCCTCGGCGCTATAGCCCATGGCCAGGCAATGTTCGGTGGCCGTGGGCCCGCAGTTGGGGCAACAGAACTTAACTTCCCCCCGGGCGATCTTGCCGTAGCGATCCTTGATGGCATCCTTCAATTCCTGGTTGCTCATGTTCTTGCTCCTCTTGAGGGTTAATTAGCCCGAGGGTGCGTATCGGCAGGGCCGCAGTTGGGGCTACCGGACGATGCTTGATCGCCGCCCCTCCCCTGCAAAGGTGTGGCGCGGCTGGCCTCTACGCCGCAGCCCGCGCACACTAGGGGCGTGAAATATTTTTGTCTGAACCGCAGGGCGACGTTTACCAGGCCGATGAGCACCGGGACCTCCACCAAGGGGCCGATGACCGCGGCGAAGGCCGCCCCCGACCGGAGGCCGAAAACCGCCACCGCCACCGCGATGGCCAGCTCGAAGTTATTGCTGGCCGCGGTAAAGGACAGGGTGGCGGAAATGCGGTAACCCGCCCCCACCTTGGCCGACATGTAGAAAGTGATAAAGAACATCAGCAGAAAATAGATCACCAGTGGGATGGCGATGCGCGCCACATCCAGGGGGAGTTGCACAATATACTCGCCCTTGAGGGAGAACATCACCACAATGGTGAACAGCAGGGCGATAAGGGTAATGGGGCTGATTTTGGGGAGGAATTTTTCTTCATACCACTTAAGCCCTTGACGCTTGACCAGGAAGAAGCGGGTGAACATGCCGCCGAAGAAGGGGAGGCCCAGGTAGATCATCACACTTTCCGCTACCTGGAGGATGGTGACCTTGACTTCCAGGCCCGAGGCGATCCCCAGCCAAGCGGGCAGCACCGTGACAAAAATAAAGGCGTACACCGAGAAGAACAGCATCTGGAAGATGGAGTTGAAGGCCACCAGCCCGGCGCAGTATTCCGTATCGCCTTGGGCCAGGTCGTTCCAGACGATCACCATGGCGATGCAGCGGGCCAGGCCGATGATGATCAGCCCCACCATGTACTCCGGGTAACCCCGAAGAAAAGCGATGGCCAGCAAGAACATGAGAATGGGGCCGATCACCCAGTTCTGGATTAAGGATAGGGTCAAGACCTTGATGTTCTTGAAGACCTGGGGCAGTTCCTCGTAGCGCACCTTGGCCAGGGGCGGATACATCATCAGGATGAGGCCGATGGCGATGGGGATATTGGTGGTGCCCAACTGGAAGTAGGTCAATGCCTTGGTAAAACTGGGGATCAGATAGCCCAGGGCGACCCGGTGGCCATGCTCAAGAAAATCCACAGGGTCAGGAACCGCTCCACAAACCCCAGGCGCTTGGCAACGGTGGCAGCCATGTTTACACTCCGATTGGGTCAGGAATTTATATATCTGTAACCGTTTAAACGATTAACATCTATTAAAAAAAAATTCTTAGCCCTCGACCAAGATTAAGAGCACGCGCAGGCAGCCTCACAACTCAGTGTGGCCTTATTCTTCAGCCATTGGTTGAGCCGCTCCCGTAATGCCTTCGCCTCGGGCAGAGGTTCCAAAATTTCATCCAGCACCTTGAGCAGTTTATCGCCATGGGTGCCAGGAGCGACGCAGAGGCTGTAATACATCCAGAGGCCCTCGCGGCGGTCGCTGACCAACCCCAGGTGGTAGAGATAGCGCAAGTGGCGGGAGGCCTTGGAGTGGGTGATGCCCAGGACCCGCATGACGTCGCAGACGCAAAGTTCCTCTTGGCCCTTCAGAAGCCAGAGGATTTTCAGACGGGTCTCGTCGGCCAGGGATTTAAAAAGTCGTGCTTCAGCTTTCATAATTATTATATAACCGTATATCCGCATATTGTCAATTAGGCTATTATGCTTTCTCCAAATCTGGGGTTAAAACCATTGCTCAGGGCAGGCAGCATCACCTATTATGCAGGTCCCTCAACGCCTCCTTGGAGAGTTACTACCTTGCCACTAGAAAAACTTCTTAAGAATTTCAAATGGTTGTGGATATGATCTGAATAGCGAAATTGACCTTTTGTGGGGGGGTCGAGAATCCTTTTCTGTCCGCTGATATTATGACTTTATGGAGATGTTGTCAGGTCAAGTCCTGACCATCACACCTAATATTATCCATATGGGACATTAATTTCTGCGCCATCGTGCTTTTCCCCAAATTTGTCGTTCTGAGGCGCCGCCGCCGCCCTAAAAACCTGCCCAAAATCAACCTCCAAATGTATCGGGACTTTTTCAACCGTCGCCCAAGTGCTCCTTTCTCCCCCGAAATCTTGCGGTTTTGCTCAGAGAGGCAATAACTTGTTTTCATAAAATTTCAAAACTTGAGGCGCGGTGGGGCGGTCCGGGAGCTGCCCCTGCCTCTCACTTTCTCAGCCCGAACCGCCCTTTTCTAAAATTTTACAAACTGCGCCGCCCGCTTTTCCCGGGCGCACTTGGGGCACAGGCGGCGTAAGACCATCTTACCCATCATCGAATCGCTGCGCCGGGTAACGTAATTCAGATAGCGGGGCGGCACAAACAGCCCGCCGCACTCTTGACACTTCAGGGTGCGCAGTTGGTTCAGAATTGTGCCACAGAGCCTCACCTCGCGCCGGTCCGGGGCCTCGAGGTAATCAATGGCGTTGGTGGGGCAGGCCAGGGCGCAGGCGCCGCAGGTGATGCAGCGCTCCTGGGGGCGCTGGTAATCTTGAAGGATACGCTCCGTCTCACTGATGTCGGTGAAGTGCAGGGCATCCACCCCCATCTTATCCCGGCACACCATGGCACAGGTGCCGCAGCGGATGCAGACGTCGCACCGCAGGCAGCGGCCGGCTTCCCGCATGGCCTGGGCCTCGGTGTAGCCCAACTCCACCTGGGCAAAATCCATGACCCGTTCATGGGGGTCCAAGGCGGGCATAGGGACCCGGCGGGTAGAGATTTTATCGGTGGCCAGAATCTCTAGAAAGGGCACCCGGGAACGTTTGCACGGTGCGGTGGTGGGCACTGGCCCAGTTTCCCCAGATAAAAAGTGTTGAATACTCAGAGCCGCTTGCTTGCCTGCAGCCACGCCCTTGACCACGGTGGCCGGGCCGGTGGCCGCATCCCCGCCGGCAAAGACCCCAGGCCGGCTGGTGGCCAGGGTCTGGGGATCGACCTGAATGAAGCCCCAGGGGGTGCGGGTAATGCCATCGGTTTCAGTAAGAAAGTTCAGGTTGGCTTTCTGGCCGATGGCGAAGATCACTGCGTCGGCTTCGTGGACGATGGTGTGTTCCTCAAAATAAGTGGGGGCGAAGCGGCCCCGCTCGTCAAAGACCCGCTCCACTTTTTTTAGCTCAATGCCGGTGACCTTCCCGCTTTGGGTGAGGACCCGTTTGACCCCCCAGCGGTGCAGAATCTCTATGCCCTCTTCGGCGGCCTCGTCCACCTCCCACTGGGAAGCGGGCATCTCCTCGGGAGCCTCCAGACAGAACATGGTCACCTTCGTGGCCCCCCGCTCCAAAGACACCCGGGCCACCCGCAAGGACACCCGGGCCACGTCGATGGCCACGTTGCCCCCGCCGATAACGATAACCCGCTCGTTCTTGATGGGGGGGGCCTTGCCGTTTAAGGAGACTTCCCTCAGATACTCCACGCCCCAAAAGACGCCCTCGGCGTCGGTGCCGGGCAAGGGCAGTCGCAGCGAGTCCTGCGCCCCCACGGCTATGAAGACGGCCTCGAAGCCATCTCGGGTCAGGAGATCGTTGATGGACCGATCCTTGCCGATGGGGGAGTTGAGCCTGATCTCCACCCCCATCTGCCTTATGTTGTCTATCTCCTTTTTAAGAATCTCCCGGGGGAGGCGATAGGACGGGATGCCCCACCTAGGAGTGCCGCCCGCCACTGCCAACGCTTCGAAGATGGTTACTGCATACCCTTTGCGAGCGAGGAAATGGGCCGCGGAAAGACCGGCCGGGCCTGAACCCACGATGGCCACCCGGCGGCCGTTGGAGGGGGAGGGGCTAAGGGGAAGGTACTCCCCATGGTTGCTGGCAAATTCCGCGGCAAAGGCCTTCAAATCCCGGATATTAAGGGGGTTATCCAGGTTGGCCCGGACGCAGTAAGATTCGCAGGGACGGGGACAAACCAGGCCGCACATCCAGGGGAAGGGGTTGTCCTGCCGGATAACCTCCAGGGCTTCCTGGTGACGACCATGGGCGATGAGGGACAGGAAGCTAGGGATGTCGATGTTGGTGGGGCAGGCCTGGTGGCAGGGCGCGGGCAAAAGCTTAGGGCAGACTCGGGCCGGACAGAACTTGTTTTCCGCGTGCAGCCGGAACTCTATAGGGAAATGCGCCAGGGCGGAGAGGATAAGAGTGGCGGCCTCCTGGAGCGCAGGGCAGTGACTCTTGTATTTAAAGGGCTCAGAGCGGTTCCCCAACTGCTCCAGGGTGGCGGCATCGGCATTCCCAGCCACCAGGTCCGCCAATAGACTTTCTAGTGCCTCCAAAACGCTGCGGCATGAATGGCAAAGCTCTTTGGAATGCTCCATCAGGGAAGCCAAACAGCTCCCGACAAAGGCGACGAGGCAGTCTTGCTGGTGGAGCGTCTGGACGGCCCCCTTGATGGCGGCACCCCCCATCTTGCCCAGAAATTCAGGGTCAAGGGTCTGTTTGCCCAGTTCCACCGGGTAAATACCCCCTTGGGAGCCCGCCACATAAATAGCCTTGGGATCAGCCTTTGGTGAGGTTTGCTCCGGCATGAGCAGGTCCTTTAGTCTAATCGCGGAGGAGCTCGATCGGGCAATGTTATTCGGGCCTCACAGGTTCTCCACTTCAAGGGCCGCGGCCTTAGCAAAACGTTCCCGCCGGGTGAGTTCCGGTTTGTCGGCTTTGCCGAAAGACAGGCAGTGGGTTACGCATTTGCTGACGCAGGCAGGCTCTAAGCCCTGGTCTACCCGGTCCATGCAGTAATCGCACTTTACCGTCTTACCCGTTTCGGGGTTCCACTGGGGAGCGCCCCACGGACAGGCGGAGATGCAGGCCTTGCAGCCCACGCAAAGGGAGGGCTCTACAAAGACGATGCCGTCCTGGGGGCGCTTGTGCATGGCGCCGGTGGGACACACTGCCACGCACCAGGGCTCCTCGCAATGAAAACAGGGCATAAAGACAAAGGCCTGCTTTGGCAGGTCGGCCACCATCTTGGGCCCCACCCTGATGATTTGGCCCAGGCGGGGTCCGAGAGGCAGGCCCTTGTTGCTCTTGCAGTGCACCTCGCAGCTCAAACATCCGATACACCGCTTCTGGTCTTGGATCAAGTAGTATTGGCTCATCGCAGTTCTCCAGGGGTTACTTCAAGGGCTTTACCTGGACCAGGGTTTCATCGTAGGCCGGACTACCGCCCACTTTGTCGGAGAGGTTCTCCTGCAGCAGGGCGTCGCTAGCCCCCTTGAGATAACAGCGGCTCTGGGCCGGAACGGTTTTCCCGAAGCCGTGCAGCATGAAGACCATCTCGGGGTGAATAAAATCCGTCACCTTGGCTCTTATTTTCGAGGTGCCCACCGGCGAGGTGATTTCCACGGGGTCACCGTCCTTGATTCCCTGGCGTTCAGCTGCTTGTGGGTGAATCCACAGTTCGTTTTCCGGCACCAATTCGTTAAGGTATAAGTTGTTCTGGGTTGAGACGTGGGTGTGCACTGCGCAGCGGCCCACACTCAGCCTAAAATGCCCCTCGGGGGGTGCCGGCACGGGTTCATAGCGCGGAAACGACGGAAACCCGGCCTTTTCCAGGAGAGGACTCACCAGCTCAATCTTGCCGGAACCCGTCTTGAATTTTAAACCGTTCTCCCGGTTCCAGAGGATCGGTTTGTCGGACAAAGCTACGAAGCCCTTGCCGTAGAAGTCCTGGATGGTCACTCCCAGATCTTTTAGTTGCAGGTTCCAAATGTCCTCGATGGTTTCAAAGGGCAAATACTGGCCCACGCCCAGGCGGCGGCCCAATTCCTTGATAATCCACCAGCCCGGTTTGGTGTCGTAGCGGGGGGGTACCGCCTGGCGGCGCATAAACAGCTGAGGCTTGAGCCCCGATACCACCATGAGGGAGTCCGAGCGTTCCAGGTAGATGGACTCGGACAGGATAACGTCGGCATACCAGGCGATCTCGCTGTAATTGACGTCAATATCAACGATCAAGTCCAGTTTGTGCAGGGCCCGCCGCACCTGGCCGCTGTCGGCGATGGACTGCAAAGGCTCGAAGCGGTTGAAAAGCGCAGCCCTGATGGGATAAGGGTCCTGGTTGAGGATGGCCTGGGCCAGCATCTGGGCGTTCCCGTGGGAACTGTCCGTGATGGGGAAGGCCTCCCGGCCCGAGCCGTCAAAGCGGGGGAAGTCGATCTTGGGGAACTCCTGGTCGGTGTATTTGCCCACATCGCCTAAGCCCACGGCCTTAGGGCCTTTCTTGAAGAACAGGCCACCCTTGGCTTCGATGCTGCCCATGAGGGCGTTCAAGATGACCAGGGAACGGCGCAGGTAGATTTCGTTGACGTGGAGAGAACCCCGGTAGCCGTAGTGGAAGACCACGGCGGGTTTAACTGCCGCGGCCTCCCGGGCCAGGGCCTTGATCTCTGAGGCGGGGATGCCGGTCTCAGTCTCTGCCCATGCGGGAGTGTAAGGCTCCACAAAGGCCTGCAGTTCGGCCAGACCTTCCACCCAGCAGTTAACATATTCCTTGTCGTAAAGCTTTTCCTTGAGGATGGTGTGGATCAGGGCATAGTTCAGGGCCAGATCGGTGCCCGGCCGGATCTGCCAGTAGCGTTGGGCCTTACTGGCGGTCACCGTCACCCGGGGATCGATGTAAGTGAGTTTGGCCCCTTTATCCATAGCGTCTAGAAGGTTATTGATGGCCTTGATCTCCAGGGACTCAAAGATGTTGCGGCCATACATGATAATGTGGCGGGTGTTGGCGTAGTCGATGCCCACTTCGGCGTCGCTGTAACCGGTGAGACTTCGAAAGGCAGTGTTCACCGAGCCTTTGCACAGGGCGTCATGGGTGAAGTGGTTGGGGGAGCCCAGAGCCTTCATGAAGGTCTTGCTGATGTGGGTGTTCAGGTTGGTGCGTTCGCCGAAAACGAAGCTCTGAGGGCCGTGTTCCTGGATTACAGACTTGAGCTTGTCGGCCACGTAGTCCAGGGCCTCCTCCCAACTGGCCCGGCGCCACTGGCCGGCGCCCCGGGGGCCGGTGCGGATCATGGGATGCTGGGGCCTCTCGGTGTCGTTCAAGAGGGCCAGTCCAGCCGAACCCTTGGCGCAGAGCGCGCCCTCAATGCCCGGGACGTGGGGATTGCCCTCGATCCAGGTTACTTCGTCATTTTCCACCTCCACCCGGATCGGGCAACGGACGGTGCACATGAAACAGAGGCTGTAAATTTCTTTGGCCATATATTAGACCTTTTTCTAAAGGGTCGAATTGCAAAATCTTGATTAATATTTATTATATATGATTATTGTATAAGATTTAATGTATAGAAGCATTACCTTTCAGGAGCTCTTTGGTCCCCCGATAGCGGCGCCATCCATATTTCACCCTCTTGAAAAGGAAATAAGCCGCCAGGTATAGCAGGATGAAGACTCCGAGGTAGCTCAGAGAGAAGTCCACCAAGGGGAGTTTGAAGTCCACCTCGGCAAACCGGCACTGCATCCAGGCGAGAACGAGAAAGGTTGGCCAGAGAAAGGCCCCCGACATGCCGATCTGCATGAAAAAGGACCGGGAGAAGGCTTCGTTGGCCAGCTTATTGGCTGCCGTGTAAGCTTGCCGGTCGCCGGTCTTCAGGGCCTCCAGCGAGAGGTTCTGGTACTTCCTGGCCTCATCTGCTCCCCGGTCTGCCTGCTGCCTGACGGCCCGAGAGGCCAGGGAGGCACTGGCTTCCCCGATGATTAAGGCCAGGAAGGCGAGAACCAGCGTGCCCAGGAAAAAGTCAAGATAGGCATACCCGGTGAGCCGGTAGAGCCGGATCAGGTAAGGGTCCAACCAAAGGAAAAGCGAAGGCATCTCCATCGCCCTCACGCTCGTCCGGGACGGAAGACCGGCGCCCGGGCGACCATCATAAGTTTCCTTACATCCCCGGGAAGATGGATTTTCCCAGGAAGCCCTTCGTAAGATAGCCGAGACCAACATACACGGCCAAGACCACGAAAAGCCGCTTCAGCCAGATCTCGGGGATTTTTTTGGAGGTAACCGGGCCCAGGATGGAGCCGATGGTGATGCCCACCAGCTCAGTGGCGATCACCAGGAAGTCCACCGGCACCTTCTGCACCACCATGTAGTTAAAGATATTGGTGATCATGCCCACCAGGACCGCCAGGGCCGAAGTGCCGGCCACGATAAACATGGGCAGCCCCGCGGCGGAGGTGAGAAAGGGCACATAAAGGAAGCCGCCGCCCACCCCGATGAAAGCCGAGATGGCATTGATCAGAAATCCCCCCAGGATGGGCCAGATAGGGTTGAAGGAAAACTCCACCCCGTAAAAGGTGAAGGAGATTTTGCTCAACCCCCAGTGGGTGACATGGACCCCTTTGGCATATTCGGCGGAAACCGCGACGGTCTTTTTGATATGGGCGTCTTCAAAGGCCTTGGCCGCGGCTCGGGCCGCCTGCCGTTTTTCTATTCCCCAGGGGGTGGTCTCATAGAAGAGCACAAAAGCTACCGCGAAAACGATGATCCCGAAAAAGCCCACATACATGCTGACATCTATCTTGCCGGTGCTAAGCAGGGGTACGAGGTAACCGGCGAGGATGCCGCCGCCGGCCAGGCATAAGCCCAGGGGCAGCACCAGCCGCCCCATGCGGTAGTAAGTAATGGAGGAAATCAGGGCCGAGAGTCCCACCAGGTACTGGTTGGAAGTACGAATGGAGTCGGTGAGCAGTTTGTTCAAGGTGGGACTGGTCTTTTTAAAGCTGCCGGCGTAATCCGCCAAGCCGAAAACCGTTATATGTCCTACCCCGGCCATGATCCCGCCAAAGGCGCCCACGGAGGAAAAGATCCAACCCACCCAGATGCCCCACAAAATGTACCAGAACCAGAAATGGCTAGGGGCGCCGGGAATCCCCATGAAGCCTGGCGGCGCCCCGGGGGGGAGCATTCCCGGCCCGGCTCCCTGCGGGGTATGGGCAATGGCCTGCTGCAGCTTGCTGCCCACCTCCTGGGACGAGAACGCCACGGAACTTAAGGCGCCCATGATGGCCAGAAAACTGATAATTAGCAAAATCCCTCGAGAAAATCCCTTGATGTCCAAGAGGGGATTCCACCGTCGGGCCGGTTGTTTAGCCAAATCTCGGGCCTCCTTTCCTTGTCATCCTAAGCCGGTAGAGGCTTTGATTATGTCGTTGAATTAATTAATAAATTTTCGTGATTATCCCATCATTTCCACCGAATTTCAGCCGCTTATCTGGCCGGTTCTTTTTCATGGATCAGGGTACTCGGGGAAATTGCGAGGTTTTAGTGAGCGAGCGCCGGGAAGGCCAGGAGGGACCGTCATTTCTCCGGCCCAGGAAATCGGACTGCTTCTCCCGGTTTGGGAGGCGGAGCCAAACGCACCACGGAAAACCCCGCCCAAACCGGGAGCAAAACTCGATGACCCTTCTGTTCCTCGGGATTGGCGTAAACGATTACCAGGTCTCCAGGAGAAACCTGGATTGCGGCCGGACCCATTTGGGGAAATTTCCCTTCTTCCAGGCGGAAGAGCACTTCTACCCGATCCCCTACCTGAGCCCCGGTCTTGCTCTTAACCACATGAGCAATCCCCAGGGTAAAGACGCGCCAGTTAGTTTGGTCCGGCTGCGAATGAACGATGTCAGCGGGTGCGGCAGTGATCCCCTCCACCTGGCCGATGAGGATTTCGGCGGCGGCCAGATTGTCTGCCTGGACCCGCGCCAGAGGCGGCATACCCATAACCGGCCCAACCAGCAGCACCCCGATAATCGCCAGCGCCAACCAGAAGGGCAATAGCCCCTCCATTAAAGTAAACAAGGTGGTTCCTCCAAGTGCCTTTGCAAGATTTTGAAAAATTCGAGGGCGGCGGGAATTTTTTCTGGTCAATTCCCCCGCCCTCATGCCAACAACCTTATTTAAGTTAGCCAGCCTCTGGCTCAAGCAGCCAGGAGGACCCCCAGATAGAAGGAGACCCGCCTCAGCCGGCTTTCATTCTCCGCCAGGCCCAAAATCCCGCCAACCCGGGACCGAAGAGCCAAAGCGACCCAGGGAGCGGAATTGGGAGTGGGATCCCGGATAAAATGTTACTGTTACTCCTTATCTGCAAACTCGACGCGGTCCCGGCAGGTTGGTAGAAGTCACCGTCCTCCACCTCCCAATCCCATTGATTTGTGTAAAAATACCCGTTAGTGAGAGTCATGTCTAAGAAAGGCCACCAATCCACGCCATTGATCAATTGGGCATAGACGGTTTGCCCGTTCCAGCCCACCCAACTGGCCTGCTTCCCGGGACCGACTCCGATATTCCAGGTATCCATCACCGCAAAGCCGGGCACCGTGACATCAACATATTGCCGGCCGTTGTAAATTCTCAGGTTAAACATGTTGGCTTGATAACCGTAGGCCATAACGGTGTGTCCGACCCAGCCTTCGCCGGGGGCATAGGTCATCAGGTTAAGCAGCATCGGGTCCCCGGCATTGATTTGGCCTACAAAATTGCTGTAGGTGAAAGAGCCGCCAAAATATGCCACCTCGGCATCGTAACAGGTCTTGACCCCCACTCCACAGTAATTGCTCCAGGCCGCCAGCCCCGGAGCAATGTTATTGAGATAGGTGCCGCCATCGACGGTCTTCATAAAATCGGCGATGCTGTTGGCAGTATGACCGACGTAGGTGTCGTGTACGTTGTGCTGCGGGCTGGAGATGTCATTGTCAACTGCGGCGCTTTGCACCATGGGATTGGTGACGCCCGGCAGAAGTTTGGGGTAGCCATGTTCCGCCCAGTATCCCATGAGCATCCCGCCGGAGGTGGGGGAGCAACCGTGATACCAGGTGTAACTGGGTACTCCGGTGAGAGGGTTGAGGCCGAAAGACATGCTGGCCAGGTCCCCGGTGAATTGGATTTCATCAGCGCTAACCAGGACCGGCAAGAACCCCAAAACCACGACCAGCATTGAAAGAAGTACCACTTTCTTAAGTCTGCTCCCCTTCATGTCCTTTCCTCCGTTATCCCAGGCGCAGGGAAAAAACTCCTCACCCCACTTCTATCTGTCCCTGCTTTCCGGATACTGGTCTTCAACTGCGAAAATATATTAAGCACCATTTAGGAAAATGTCAATTCAAATGATGCCCGGGGAATGGTGGGCGGTGCCCATCTTACCTTACAGAGAATATCTCTCCTCTAAATCCATGTTCAAAAAGCATTCTTGATTATTTCCACCTGAGGCCCATCTTCCCCAATGATAATGGCGACCACGTCAAACCTCATCGCCACTTCCCCCAGGCGTTTCTGTTTCAGGTAATAATCGGCCAGGCGCCGCAATTTCTGCTGTTTGGCCGGGTGCACCGCCTCCTGGGGGGCGCCGAACCGTTCGCCCCGGCGGGTCTTGACTTCGATGAAGACATAAGTTTTCCCCTGCCGGGCGATGAGGTCGATCTCCCCCAGGGGCGTGACGCAATTCCGCGCCAAAATCTTGTAGCCCTGCTTTTTCAGGGCCGCGGCCGCCAGATCTTCCCCGGCGTCGCCCAGTTGGCGTCTCGGGTCTTTCATGCTTTGGATTTCAAACGGTTTTAGCCTCGATGTCAAGCGAATAGATAATTTCCGGGAAAGCCTTGGGCATTCAGGGGCCTGTCCCGCGCCGGCTAAGGCCTGCGGCTCCCAAAATATTTTTCCCCGGCTCCCCGGCGCCGCTTGGGAACCAGAACCCATTTATGGGGTTGGGGGAGGGGGTTTGGGGGAGGGGACCAGGGGCCGAGGGCCCCTGCCCCCCTCCCCCAAAAAACTAGTTCTTCCCCTCCACCCACTCCTTCACGCCCCGGAAGGTGCGCCGGTGAAGCTCGCAGGGTCCCCAGCAGCGCAGGGCCTCCAGGTGCTCGGGGGTGGCGTAGCCCTTGTGGCGGGCGAAATTGTATTGGGGATAGCGCCGGTGCAGGCGCTCCATCAGGCGGTCGCGGTGGACCTTGGCCACGATGGAGGCCGCGGCGATGGAGGGGCAGCAAACATCGCCCTTGATCACCGGCTGTTGGGGAAAGGCCAGGGGCAGCGGCTGGTGGCCGTCCACCAGGACCATCTGCGGGGTGGGGCTGAGGGCCTGCACCGCCTGGGCCATAGCCCGAAGGGCGGCCTTGAGGATTCCAAGGGCCTCGATCTGGCGGGCCCCCAGCTCTCGCACCGCCAGAGCCAGGGCCACGGTCCGGATCTCCCGATCCAGATCGGCCCGGACCCCCGGGGTAAGACTTTTGGAATCGGCCAGCCCCGGAATCTGGACTTTTTCAGGCAGGATCACCGCGGCAGCCACCACCGGCCCGGCCAACGGGCCCCGGCCGGCTTCGTCCACCCCGGCAATGAGGCTGAGGCCCTGCAGACGCCAAAAAACTTCCGGGTCAGCCAGGACATCACCGCCGCCCGGAAGCCGGCTCATGAGGTGGGGGTCCGCTTTTCCTTGATGCGGGCGGCTTTACCCACCCGATCGCGCAGGTAATAGAGGCGGCTGCGGCTGACGTCGCCGCGGTTCAGCACCACCACCTTGTCGATATTGGGGGAATGCAGGGGGAAGATGCGCTCCACGCCGACCCCGTACGAAACCTTCCGCACCGTAAAGGTGGCCCCGGTCAGGGCGCCCCGTTTCCGGATGACCACCCCTTTAAAGACCTGAATCCGCTCCTTGTCGCCTTCGACAATGCGAACGTGTACTTCTACGGTATCCCCGGGGCGGAAGGCAGGCAAATCCGCCCGCATCTGCTCCCGGGCCAATTGATCTACGCGTTCCATTCTCCTCACCTATCTTCGTCCGGCCTCTCGGCCAGAGATTCGATAAACTTTAGCTCCTCCCGGGACAATTTTGCCTTGGCCAGCAAGTCCGGTCGGTGTTTCCAGGTGCGGCGCAGGGCTTCCCGCCGCCGCCAGGCCAAAATCACCTGATGGTTGCCTTCCAGCAGCACCTGGGGCACCGCGTGGCCCTCAAATTCCCGGGGCCTGGTGTAATGCGGATACTCCAGCAACCCGGTCTGGAAAGATTCCTCCTCCGCCGCGCCTTCGCCCCCCAGGACCCCGGGAAGCAACCGGATCACCGCGTCCATCACGGCCAGGGCCGGAATCTCCCCCCCGGTCAGTATATAATCGCCGATGGAGAGCATTCCGTCAATATAGTATTTGATGCGGTCATCCACGCCTTCATAGTGACCGCAAATTAACATAAAATGCTTCAGCCCCGCCAGTTCACCCGCCTCGTCCTGGGAAAAGACCGGGCCCTGGGGACTCATCAAAAAAATTTTGATTCCCGGATCTTCGTGGCGGGCGGTCCTGATGGCCGCCACCAACGGCTCAATCTTCATCACCATGCCCGGGCCGCCACCGAAGGGGCGGTCATCCGCCACCTGGTGGCGGTCCGGCGTGAAGTCCCGCAGATTGATGACCCGGAACTCCACGGCGCCCAAGGCCTGGGCCCGCTGCAACATGCTTTCCGACAGCGGCGACCTGAAAAACTCCGGAAAAAGCGTCAGCAGGTCAATCCGCATAAGCTTCCAACAATCCCGGGGGAGGCGCCACCTTCAGAAACCCCCCCTCCAGGTTGACTTCTAAGATGACTTCCGACACCGCCGGCAGCATGAACTCGCGGCCATTCTCCTCCACCACGTAAACATCATGGCCGGGGGTGGGCAGGATTTGCCGCAAATGGCCCAACCGGTGACCGTCCGCCGCATCATAGACGGGCAGGCCCAGGAGCTGGAACCAGTAATATTCCCCGGACGGCAACGGCGGAAAGCGGCGGCGGTCCCCCAGGACCTCCTGCCCCACCAGCTCCTCCGCCCGGTTGCGGCGGTCAACGCCGGCCAGCTGCAGCAATACCTGATTTTTCCGGCGGTCTGCCTGGCGGATCGCATATTGCCGCCCGCCGATTACCACTTCGCCCAGGGCGAGAAAAACCTCGGGGTCAGTGGTGGCGGTCGCGGCGTCGGGGCGAACCTTGACGGCCCCGCGGATGCCATGGGCTCCGGAAATCCGTCCCAGGCCGATAAGGGGGGACGGGGAGCCCTGTCTTTTACTACTCAATGATCTCCAATACCGCCCGCTTGCGAATTTTGGTAGACGCAGCGTTGAGAATGGTGCGCATGGCCCGGGCGGTCCGCCCCTGCTTGCCGATCACCTTCCCCAGATCGTCTTTGGCCACCTTGAGTTCGATTACCGAGGTCTGCTCCCCTTCAATTTCCTTAACCTGAACCGCGTCAGGATTATCCACCAGAGACTGTGCGATGAACTTGACCAGCTCTTTCATAGTAGCCACCTCTGTCAAGGGATAGGGTAATCAACCTCCCTGGGGTCCTGGAGTGGCGCTCAGGCCTCCGGCGTGGCCAAAGCAACGGGCCGCTTCTTCAGCAGGCTGGCCACGGTGTCGGTGGGAGTGGCGCCCTTGCTCACCCATCGGGCGAGCAGATCTTCCTGCACCGTCAGCGCCGCCGGCTCCTGGCGCGGATCGTATGTGCCGAGAATTTCCAGGAATTTGCCATCCCGGGGAGACTCGCTGTTGGTCACCACGATGCGGTAGTAGGGGCGCTTTTTAGCGCCGAACCGGGCCAAACGGATACGTAATGCCATTATTGCTGCTTTATCCTCCTCGACTTTGATTTAACTTATTAAATGATTCTTAAATGTGGCATTGTTTCTTCTCGGCCCCACTCTCCCCAGCCCTCTCCCCCCGCCGGGGGGGAGAGGGAGATTGCCCGGGTTCCTTCTTTATCCCCTCTCCCCCAATGGGGGAGATGGTTAGGGTGAGGGGGAACAAAATTATCCCTCCCTAAATCTTATTCATTCGAAAATCTCATCTGCCGTTAAAAATATCCTAATCCTAAAAAAACTGGGGCAAACGCATTTTACCTTTCTTGCCGCCCTGGGCCACCTGCCTGATCATCTTCTGGGTCAGGGCGAAATTCTTCAGCAGGCGGTTGACATCCTGCACCGAAGTGCCGCTCCCCAGGGCGATGCGCCGCCGCCGCGAGCCGTTGATGATGGTATAGTCAGCCCGCTCTCCCGGGGTCATGGAACTGATGATGGCCTCCACCTTTTTGAGCTCCCCGTCGTCGGGCTTGAGGTCCTTCATGGCCTTCATCTTGCTGCCCAGGCCGGGAATCATGCCGAGAAGCTGCTCCATGGAACCCATCTTCTTGAGCTGGCGCAACTGCTGGCGAAAATCGTCCAGGGTGAAGGCCTCACGCCTGAGCTTCTGCTCCAGGGCCTTGACTTCCTCGGAATCGAAAGCCTCCTGGGCCTTTTCGATGAGGCTCAGGACGTCGCCCATTCCCAGGATGCGGGAGGCCAGGCGGTCGGGGTGAAAGGCCTCCAGGGCGTCGAGCTTTTCCCCCACCCCCAGGAACTTGATGGGCTTGCCCACCACTTCCCGCATGGACAGCGCCGCCCCACCCCGGGCGTCGCCCTCCACCTTGGTGAGGATCACCCCGGTGAGTTTTAACAGATCATGGAACCGCTGCCCCACCTGGACCGCGTCCTGGCCGGTCATGGCGTCCGCCACCAGCAAAATTTCTCTGGGCGCCACCTTCTCCTTGATGGCCTTGAGCTCCTCCATCAAGGGGGCGTCGATGTGCAGCCGGCCCGCGGTGTCCAGGATCACCGTGTCATAGCCCGCGGCGTAGGCCGCCTCCATGGCCGCGGCGCTGATGGCCACCGGATTCTGGCCCGCCTCGGTGGGATGCACCGCCACCCCAATTTCTTCCGCCAGGCGCTGGAGTTGCTCGATGGCGGCGGGCCGTTGTACGTCCGCCGGCACCAGGTAAACCTGACGGCCCTGGCTCTTGAGGCGCCGGGCCAGCTTGGCGGCGGTGGTGGTCTTGCCGCAGCCCTGGAGGCCCACCAGCATCAGGGCCAGAGGCGGCCGGCCGCTCAGGTCCAGCCGGGGGGATTCGCCCCCCAAAAGAGCGGTGAGTTCCTCGTGGACGATCTTTACCACCTGCTGGGCCGGGGTCAGCGAGCGCAGCACCTCCTCCCCCACGGCCCGGACCTTCACCCGCTCGATGAAGGCCTTGGTGACCTTATAGTTGACGTCGGCCTCCAGCAGCGCCAGGCGCACCTCCCGCAGCCCCTCCCCTACCTGGTCCTCGGTGAGCTTGCCATGGCCTTTGAGCTTCTTAAATGCGGCGGCCAATTTGTCGGTCAATCGATCAAACATCTCTGTGCTGTTTTTCGTTTTTCGTTTGTGGTTCGTGGGTTTCGATTTGGGTAAGCTACCAAGATAATTATAACCCAGGAATAGTGAAGAACCTGATTCTATCTCTTTTAACCAATAACGAAAAACCAAAAACCAAAAACAATCTTTTAATCTATCCCTTAATCACCCCCAACGGCTTCAGTTTCGCCACCTTTTTGGCGATGCCGGCGCCATGGCAGACGTCCACCACCGCCTGCACGTCCTTATAAGCCTCGGAAAGCTCTTCATCTATCGTGGCCCGGCCGGCGCCCCGCACCACGATGCCCTTCTGGGCCAGTTCCTGCACGATCGACCGCCCTTTCGCCGCCTTCAACGCCTGGTGCCGGCTCATCTCCCGCCCCGCCCCGTGGCAGGTGCTGCCGAAGGTCTCGGTCAGGGCCGGCTCGGTCCCTACCAGGACGAAGGAATAACGCCCCATATCGCCGGGAATCAGCACCGGCTGGCCCGTCTTCTGATAGGCCGCCGGAGTCTCCGGGTGGCCCGGCGGAAAGGCCCGGGTGGCGCCCTTGCGATGGAGGCAAACCTTCATCTTCTTGCCCGCCACCACATGGGTCTCCATCTTGGCGATGTTGTGGGCCACGTCATAGACCAGTTCCAGCCCTAAATCGCGCGGCCCCAGCTTAAAGACCTCCTCGAAAGACTCCCGCACCCAGTGGGTGATCATCTGCCGGTTGGCAAAGGCGAAATTGGCCGCCGCCGCCATGGCCCCCAAATACTGCTGGCCCTCCGGCGCAGTGATGGGGGCGCAGCACAACTGCCGGTCCACCAGCTCGATGCCATACTTGGCCGCGGCCTTGAGCATCACTTTAATATAATCATCGCAAACCTGATGCCCCAGCCCCCGGGAACCGGTGTGGACGATGGCCGTCACCTGGTCCTTAAAGAGTCCCAGGGCAGCGGCCAGCTTCTCGTCAAAAATCTCCAGAACATAGCCCACTTCCACGAAGTGGTTGCCCGAGCCGAGGGTCCCCAACTGGTCGCGACCACGGTCCAGGGCAAACTGGCTGACCCGCTCCGGCTCGGCCCCGTCAATCTTGCCGGACGCCTCGATGTGCTCCAGGTCCGCCCGGCTGCCGTAACCGTTTTTTACCGCCCAGCCGGCCCCCTGGCGCAGCACCTCGAATAAAGTGGCGTCGCGCAGCTTCAAATCCTTGCGCCGGGAGCCCACCCCGGAAGGAATGTTACGAAACAGGAGGTTGACCAGATCCTCGATGTAGCGCTCCACCTCGGGGCGCTTCATGTTGGTGCGCAAGAGGCGCACCCCGCAGTTGATGTCGTAGCCCACCCCACCGGGGGAAACCACCCCTCCTTCCAGGTCAAAGGCCGCCACCCCGCCGATGGGGAAGCCGTAGCCCCAATGGATGTCCGGCATGGCCAGGGAAGGCCCCACAATTCCCGGCAGGGTGGCGACATTGGCCACCTGCTCCAGGCTCCGGTCCTCCATGATCTTGGGGATCATGGCCTTGGAGGCAAAAATCAGCCCCCGGGTGCGCATCTTCCCCTCTTGGGGAATCTCCCAACGGTATTCGTCGATTTGCCGCAGTTTGACCGGGTTTGCCATTATGCGTCGGGGCGAATCTGCTGTTCGCCCTATTTCCTTGTATTCCCCCTCTTCGCAGGGCGAACCTAAAGTTCGCCCCTACAGGTCCAAGATTACCGTGGCCTGCCAGCCCTCGCCCTGGGGAACGATCTCCAGGTGATGGTAGGTGGCGGCCTTGACCGCGGTCTTTCCCGGGTGGCGTTCCGGGTCGAACCGCTCCCCCCAGGCCGTGGCCTGAAGATGTTGGTCCGTCAAGGAGGAGACCTGAAACTCCCGCCCCCAAAAGCCATCCACCTCAAAAAGATAAACCAGGCGGTTGAGCCAGTCAACCAGCAGGGCTTCCCGGTCAGACGCCACCACCTCGATTTCCCGCTTTTCCCGGCGTCTGAGATAGCGCCTATCGGTCATGGTGGCCATCAAGGCCCCGGCGGCATTTTCAAAGAGCTCCGGCAGGCTCTCACCCCGGATGCGCCAGGCCATATCCGCGGTATGGGGCACCTGCCGGTACTTGACCGGCCGGCGGCGAGCGGAACTCTGCGGTTTCATCTCCTTAACTTAATAATTTCCTAAGGAGTTTCAAGCCCGGTAGTAAACTTATCTCAAGCTTAATTAAAGCCAAAATCTCCATTCTGGGCATTGGAGGGGCGGCGAGGGCGCCGCCCCTCCATGTTCCAGTTAATTCATCCCCCTGGAGAAGAATTGGAATGTTTAATTCAGCGGCGCCGCCAATTCTCGCCCTCCCGGGCCGCGGCCGCCCCCAGCTCAAAGGCCCTCAGGTTAGACTCCAGGAATTTGGGGTGGGTGCGGGAGCGGATCACTTCCACCACCTCCGCCGCCGAAACCGGCAGGCGCTCGGTAGCCAGCAGCGCCCCCAGGAGCACCATGTTCACCGCCAGGGCGCTGCCCGCCTGCCGGGCGCAGGCCCCGGCGTCGAAGGCCAGCAGGCTCCCTACCTGGGACGCCATGAGCTTAAACATCTGGTCCACCGCCGGGTAATGCGCCTGGCCGATGGCCACCGGGTAGGGCACGATGGCGGCGCGATTGGCGATTACCAGGGTTGCCGGGTGGCAGCGGTCCAGGGCCCTAAAAGTCTCCAGGGCCTCGAAGCCCAGGACAATGTCCGCTTCCCCCGGAGAGATGAGGGGGCTTTTCAGATTCCCCAGGACCACGGTGGAGACCACGATGCCGCCCCGCTGCGCCATGCCGTGGGTTTCGCTCACCAGGGGATTGAGGCCGGCGGCCAGGGCCGCTTCCCCCAGGATCCGGCTGGCCAGCAAGGTCCCCTGCCCGCCCACGCCGGTGAGGAAGATGCGCAGGTTCGTTTTGGGTTTTTCATTTCGGGTTTTTCGTTTTTTGGTAGCGCTCATGGCTTACCTGGTCAATTTTCCCGGCACAGACGAGACGCCTGTGCCACCATTCTTACTGGCAGGGGATGGGAGGGGGGTGTGGGGGGGGGGGCCGGGGTGAATAACCTGCCCTCCCCCCACATTTCTATTCTCCCTCACCCCTTCTTCACCGGCTTGATGCCTTCGCACCACTGGACGCAGAAGGCGCAGCCGGTGCAGAGGTCTGGGTCGATGAGCATCTGGGTCCCTTCGGCTTCTACTTTCAGGTACATGGCCGGGCAGCCGAAGTAATCCAGGCAATCCCGGCACTCGCCGCACTCGCCGGTGACCTGAAAGCGGGCCAGCCGTTTTTTCCCGGTAATCCGAGACTCGTAAAGAAAACAAGGCGCCTGGGAGATGAGCACCCGCACCCCGGAGGCGGTCAGGGCCTCTTTGCTGGCCGCCAGGGTTTCTTTGTAATGAAACGGATTGACTATCCACAGGTTTTCCACCCCAAGGCCTCGCACCACCCCGGCGATATCGATGGGTTTGCCCGGGTAGCCCGGAGGCGTCAGGGTCACCCCGGGGTGCGGCTGGGAGCCAGTCATGGCGGTAGTGCCGTTGTCCAGGATGACCAGCAGGAAGTCGTGGCGGTTATGCACGGCATTGGCCAGGCCCGGCAGGCCGGCATGAAAAAAGGTGGAGTCGCCGATAAAGGCCACCACCTTTTGGCCAGTGGCTATGGAGATGCCCGCGGCGGTATTGATGCTGGAGCCCATGCAGATGAGGAAATCGGCGATAGACAGCGGCGGCAAGAGTCCCAGGGTGTAGCAGCCGATGTCGGTGGGAAAGACGCCTTCCAGTCCTAAATCCCGCAGGGCGATCTTCACCGCGTAATACATGGCCCGATGCGGGCAGCCGGGACAGAGATTAGGGGGTCGGTCCGGCAGGGCCTGGCCAAGCACCTGCTCCGGCACCATCAGGGCCGCGGCCGGATAATTCTCGCCGAAATAGCGGGCGATCGTCTCCCGCACCAGACCCGGATGGTATTCGTAAAGCCGGGAGAAAAGCCCCGGCTCTTTGCCCCGGATAGGAACTGCGAGGCCTCGCTCCTGGGCAATGGCCCGGATGGCCTCTTGCAGGTACGGCTCCAATTCCTCTACCACCAGAACCTTTTCCAGACCCGCTAAAAAGTCGGCGATGAGGTCTTCGGGAAGCGGGTGGGTGAAGCCCAATTCCAAAAATTTGATTTTCCCAGAAAGGCCCAATTCCTGGAGCGCATCAGTCACATAGGCCCGGCTCACCCCGCTGGCGATGATGCCCCATTGTCCCTGGCCGCTGACCCGGTTAAAAGGGCCGGCTTCCGCCAGACTCCGAGCCCGGGATAAGCTCTCCAGGAGCCGGGCGTGGGCCAGGCGCGCCACCGCCGGCACCATCACCTTGTGGAAGGGGTTCTTCTCGAAGTGGCCCAAACCTGGCCGGGAGGCAAGTTCACCCAGGGTAACCGCTCCCCGGGTATGGTTCAGACGGGTGGTGGTGCGCAGCAATACCGGCAGGCCCAGTTCTTCCGACAAGGGAAAGGCGGCCTTGATCATCTCTTTGGCCTCCCGAGGGCTGTCCGGTTCCAGCATGGGGAGACCCGCCATTTTGGCGTAATAGCGGTTATCCTGCTCGTTCTGGCTGGAGAAGAGCGACGGGTCATCGGCGCTGACTATGACCATGCCGCCCTGGACCCCGACGTAGGCCAGGGTCATGAGGGCATCGGCAGCCACGTTTAGGCCCACGTGCTTCATGGCGGTGAGCACTCGCCAGCCGCTGGCGGCGGCGCCGGCCGCCACCTCCATGGCCACCTTTTCGTTGACCGAGTATTCGAAGGCCAGGGCCGTCTGCCGAGAGACCTCATAGCACCGGTCACCGATTTCCGAGGCCGGGGTGCCGGGATAAGTGGTGACCAGGGCCACCCCGGCCTCCAGGGCACCCCGGACGATGGCCTCATTTCCCAGAAACAGACGCCGTTCTCCCGATTTTCCCTGCAATAGTTCTGACATGGCATGATCGCAAGGCGGATTTATATAAAAAAAAATTATAACAAATTAACAATCATTTTGACCATTAAAAAAGCGACCCGGGCTGGCCCTTTTCCCCAAGCCAGCTTACTTATGGTGCGGTAATCCGGATTTTCCGCAGCCCCGAAAACCTTGCGTCTGCTCGGCTAAAACTTCGTCTAGTAGAATCGCGAGAACGACTTTTTGCCACCCTATTCCGTCAAAAACCGCGAAAAACAGGGCTGGTCTTGGCGGATCGACTGGATGGCATTGGTTAGGGCTGTATCGCCATATCCCTTGAGGGCCTTCCAGGTCCTCGGATGATGAATCTGGGTGAGGTCCAGAGGCGGAATTCCCCTGCTGAAGCCCTTTGGAGGAATTTTCCTATAATAAAGAGAGACCATTTCCGATTTCTTGAAAATATTTTTCCGGTTTTTGGCTGCTTGAATCGAGAGAATGCCCTGATATTGCCGGGGGCGCGTCGCCCCGGCAGCTGTGTTAGTTGGTTTTGGGCAGCAAGCACCTGACCGCAAATCCCCAATCGAAAAGTAAAAAAATAATAGGAACCAAATAAAATGCTTGACAAGATAAGGAGGATTCTAATATTTAATAAAAAAATACCATCTCAAATAAAAAGTGAGGATACCATGGCCAGTGAAGTATTAAGATTAACGTCGCAAATTGTCATTTCTCACGCCTCAATGACTGAACTAACACCTCAAGAGTTAGTGGAGGAAATTAAAGAGGTGTACAATGTCCTGGCCGCCATGGAAAGCGGCGCGGCACTTCCGGAGGCCGAAGTCCCGGAAAAGGCCGAAGCACCCGCGGTGGTGAAAAAACCGCGGGTGCCTCTAAAGGATATTGTTAAAGAGAAACACGTCGTCTGCCTGGAATGCGGCAAAAAGATGCGCACCTTAAAGGCGCACATCCGGAAAGCTCACAACTTGCTGCCCAAAGAATACTTCAAGAGATTCGCCCTGGACCCAAAGAAATATCCTTTGGTATGCAAGGAATATTCCGAGCAGCGCAGCAAGATGGCTAGGGCAAGGGGGTTCGGAGCCCGCGGCTCCCATCATAAGGCCGCCAAGTAATTTTCCTGGATCGCGGGGCGCAACCGGAAGTGCGCCCCCGACCGGGACTGGATAACCTCTCGCCTCACGCCGGGACTAAATAATCCCAACCGTAACCGCACCACGCCGTTCTTCCAGAGGGCCCGTTCGCGGACCTATCCGGTATGCCGGCGTTCCTCGTTCCTAACTGATAGGTGAGGACCGGACCCGGTTCGGTCGCAGACGCAGGGCTTGTCTTAGGGCGTCCAGGGCTTCCTGAGGGCGATTAAGCAGAATTTAGCTGGCTCCCAAGCAAAGGTTTGCTTCCGGGTAATCCGGCTGGAACAAGATGGCCTGGCGGCAGGCCTTCGCCGCCTCCGGGCCGCGGCCCAGTTTGATATAGTCCAGGGCCAGATGGTGTTGAGCCACGGCATCCTCGGGTTTCAGGAAGGCAGTTAGCAGTAAGCAGCCAATTTTAGGCGGCCACCGGCCGCCCTATATCTGGGTTTGCCGTTTTCCCGACAAACCCACCAAAATCATCATCTTTTCCTGGCCTCTAATCCCTAATCCCTAACTTTTAACCACTGTTACGAAAAGTTACTTAGGCGGCCTCGAGGGTCACCCGGAATCCTAAGTCTTTAAAACGCCTTACCAGGTACGACACCAGGCGGTTTTTGTTGAGCTTGTCGAAGTAGTCGTCCCCAAGTTC
>Ga0326727_10006733_pt1 | contig 31159 bp, 26 predicted proteins | sample MB2enrmetagenome_FD_207643 | JGI IMG/M metagenome (GOLD analysis project Ga0326727, IMG submission 207643) | Lab enriched peat soil microbial communities from McLean, Ithaca, NY, United States - MB29MY | ecosystem: Environmental > Terrestrial > Soil > Wetlands > Peat | place: USA: New York... | reverse complement strand
TAGTTCACCTTCACGCCCGGTCCCGCTGCCTCGCGGATTCCCTGCAGCGGCGTCACCGCATACGGAGGCGTTCCGCCGTACCAATCCCAGTGAACCGAGTCAGCCAGCGGTCCGATGACGGCGATGGACTTGAGGCCCTCCTTTTTGAGCGGCAGCAAGCCGTCCTGATTCTTCAACAGCACCACCGATTCCAGGGCCATCTGCCGGGAGACGGCGCGATCCCGCTCCGTGTTCCAGGGCTCGGGCGCGTCCTTAATCTTCGCGTAAGGAACCATCTCCGGCGGGTCCAGCAGCCCCAGACGAATCGCGATCCGGAACTTGGGCCTGAGCAGCGTGTCAATCTCCGCCTCGGTAATCTCACCATCCTTCAACGCAGCCTTGGTTTCGTCCTCGTACTTATCTAAAAATTGGTTGATGCCGGCCTTCAGACACGCCACCACCGCGGCCTTCTGATCCGCAAACAAATGGCGCGGATCGACCAGCAGATGCACCGCTCCGCCGTCGCTGGAAATCACCTCCACGCCCCACTGCTCGCGGACAATGCTCTTCAAAATCGGGTTCACGGCCATCGTGGTTCCGTTCCACGCGTTGTAAGAAGCCATCACCGCCTTTGCGCCGCCCTCCTCGAAGCCCATGCGGAAGGGCACGGAATAGTACTCCCAGAAAAGCCGCTGGTCAAAGTCCGAAGACGAACTCTCGCGGTGATCCTCGTTGCTGTTGGCCAGAAAATGCTTGAGTAGTGCGCCCGCCTGCCAGTACTTCGGATCGTCGCCCTGCAGGCCCTTGATGAACGCTACAGCCATGGTGCCGTTGAAGAACGGATCTTCTCCGTAGACCTCTTCGCTGCGTCCCCAGCGCGGATCGCGCGCCAAATCGGACTGCGGTCCCCACAGCATCAGAATCTGGCGGTCGTACTTCGTGGTCTGGGTGATAAAGCGCGCCTCGTAGCCCTCCACGCCCGCCGCCTGGCGAACCAGTTCCGGATCCCACGACTCTCCCATGCCCGGAGGCTGCGGAAATTGCGTGGTCGTAACCGGCAGCCGTTTCTCCCGTGCTTCGCGCTGCACCACTCCATGGATGCCCTCGGAGCTGCCTATGTTGGCTACGCCCAGCCGGGGCACGCTGGTTCTGGTGCCCAGGCAGGCAACCTTCTCCTCAGAAGTCATCAGGGAGAGCAGGTTGTCGATCCGCTTCTCCATAGGCAGCGCCGGATCGTTGAACGGATAACGGGCTTGCTGGGCAAGCGCGGGCATCATCGTCAGTGCAAACGCTGAAACCAGTACGCATAAAACAAGTTTCCTATTGATCATGGCGGTTACCGCACAGCTTTCTCAATGAAGCGCCCCGCGCGGCAGCAGCTCGCGGCGCAATTGTGGTTTGCTAACGCAAGAAGGTTATCATATCAAGTCAAGCTCAGGACAGTATCTGGAGTGCTGGGCAGCATGTTTTTCCAGGAACACTTTCCGGAGGGTTACAATCCTTACGGAGGCCATGTAGATGAAATTTCCGATTGCACTCCGCGCAATACCGATTCTGCTTCTGCCTCTGACATCGGCCGGCATGGCGCAGCACTACGAAGATAACGCCACCGGCCAGATTCAAAATGTGCTGGACAATAGCACTAACCGCATATTGCTCGGGGATGTGATCGGTAACTATGGCGAAGAGGGGAAGCGCATTTTAGTTCAGATCGCCGGCGATAGTGCACAGCCCCCAGGTCGTCGAGGCCAAGCCATTCAAATGCTCGGCGAGTATCGCTCTCCGGCTGGAGAAGAACTCCTGAAGCAGATGTTGGACGACTCGAAAACAATCTGTGGAGCAATCCCCTGGCTAGGATACTATAGGAGCCCGGAACTCGTTCCGAGATTCATTGATTTGCTGGATGATCATCGCAGTTGTGGGAACTTGGTTCAGACTATTATTACTATTGGTGTAAGTTACCAGGAAAAGAAGACCGAAGTCTACGTTTCCGATGAGGCAGTCGGTGCGCTGGAAAGAATCACGGGCAATCATTTTGAGAAGGAATCGGATCTCTTCGTTATTGGCCATCGCTCTACCGAGGTATGGAAAAAATGGTGGAGCGAAAATCGGACCGCGTTCATGGCCAATCCATCTCAATTCCTGACCTCAGAATCAGCGGTGAGACCGGACGATAGTCACTATCCGTGTTCGGTTGCAACGATCGCTGTTAGTCCGGATGGAAAGTTGGCATTCTCAGCGGGCATGAGCTACGACCCGTGGGTTCGGGCGTGGAATATTGAAAGCCGTCAACAGCTCTGGGCAACTCCGAATATAAGAGATGACGATGCGCAAAGTTCTGCGTTTAGCCCGGATGGCCGGATCATCGCGATGAGCACTTCACACGGAGCGGTCAAGGTATTCGATGCAATCACAGGGCATCGTATTCGGATGCTTATATCCTCGAGAGAAGTCGAGGCAGTTGTGTTCAATCACAGTGGAACGATGCTAGCCTTCGCACAAGATGATGGGGTCATTCGTTTGTTTGATACCAGCAACTGGCGTGAAATCAAACAACTGGACAATGCAGACATGACCGAAGGAATTGCCTTTAGTCCGGATGACGCCATGATGGCGGCGGCTACCTTCGAGCAAGTCCGTCTATGGGATATATCATCGGGAATCGCAGTTAGAACCTTCAAAGTTCGCCCGGCTGTATCTCCGAGTTTATTTATCGATGAGAGTGAGTACCGCGCACAGCTTTGGCGTATGGCATGGCGAGTCGCGTTTAGCCCGGACGGAAAAACTCTGGCAACTGGAAGCAGTGCTTCTATTCAATTGTGGAACCCTGCCACGGGGCAGGAAATATCCAATACTCCAAGCAATGGCCAGGTCGGCAGCCTTCACTTTTCTCCTGATGGGCACTGGGTGGTCTGGGGAAACGACCAAGATAAAATCTTCATGTGGAACCCAAACACAAGGAAGCGCCAGCGAATCAAGAATGAGCCCAGCTTAGGGGATACTGCGATGACCCCGGATGGGAAGTTGATTTTGTCGCCCGGAGTAGGCCAGGAGATCGGGATATATGACCTTGCGGCACGGCGTAAAGTGGGCGTCTTGCAGTGCAAGAAGCAGAACTAGACAGTGAGCATCGTCACCGGAGCGAGGCCACGATCCACCAGAACTGCAAACCCTTACGCCGCTTCTACGGATCTTACACTGCCGGTTCATCGGCAGGTGCGGTGTTGGCGCCGATGGTCGCCGCCCCTCTCACTCTTCACTATTTATGGACAGTTGCAACTCCTTCAACCCGGTCGATTGAGGTCGGTGAACCTTGCCATCACTTGCGTTGGCCTGTGCCTGCTTGCCGGCCGTCGCGACAGCGAATCGCCTTCAATTGCAAACATCGAAACGAGGTTGCAGCCGCAATCAATCACAATGCGGCGCGCTGGGCGCTCGCCAGTGCGCGAATAAACTCCGGCGTGGAGCCGCAGCAACTGCCCAGAAACGCGGCGCCCGCATCCCGCAGGGCCGCGTAGTGCGATGCGAAGAACTCCGCCGACGTGCTGTAGTGAATCGCTGTCCCCTCCATCGTGGGCAGACCCGCGTTCGGCTTGATCCAGATGGGCAGATCGCAGGCCGCGCGCAACCGCCGGCAGATGGGCACAACCTGCGCTACGCCAACGCCGCAGTTTGCGCCCACCGCGTCCGCGCCCGCCTCTACCATCGCCTCGGCCACGGCCTCCGGCGTAGCGCCCATCATGGTGCGGTCCTTGTTCTTGCCAGAGTCGAACGCGAATGAAACAATGACCGGCAGCCCCGTGCGCCGGGCCGCTTCCACTGCCAGGCGCGCCTCTTCGATGTCGCTCATCGTCTCCACCAGCAGCGCGTTCGCGCCCGCTGCCGCCAGTGATCGAGCTTGCGCGTCAAAGGCAGCGGTAACCTGTTCGCTGCCGATCTCGCCCGACAGCAGCATCTTGCCCGTGGGACCGATGGAGGCAAAGACCAGACCCTCGCCCGCCGCCTGGCGTGAGAGTGTGACACCGGCGCGATTGATTGCGTCCAGATCGTCCTCAGGCCAGCCCTGCATGGCAATAGCGTTGGCGCGAAAGGTATTGGTGAGGATGACCTGGCTGCCTGCTTCCACATAGGCGCGCGCCACTGCTTCCACGCGTTCGGGATAGGTCAGGTTCCAGGTGTCCGGCATCGTGCCGGGAGGCAGGCCGCGAGCCTGTAACTCCGTTCCCCAGGCGCCATCGGTAATCAGCAGGCCGTTCGCCAGCCACTCATGCATGCGGCTCATTCCATCCCCCTTTTGCGCGCCGTCGTCCGCGCGGCATTCCAGTTACAACGGATCATGGTATCACTCGGCATATTCAGATTGAACATACGCAACTTCATTGAGTCAGTATTTGGAACCCAGCATACCATAGTTCTCTCGCGCCTGATTTTTCCAGCTCTATGTGTGTATTCCCCTAACTATACAACGGACTATACTGTCTTGATGACAAAGGAGAGGAGATGGGCGCTCTTCTAGAAAAGACGGCCAGACGCGAGCGGCTTGCCACCACACTAAGTCACAAAGAACCGGACCGCATCCCAATCGACTTTGGCGGAAGTCCGGTTACCGGTATTCATGTTAGTTGCGTGGCGGCCTTGCGAGAACATTACGGGCTGGAGAAGCGCCCCGTGCGCATTCACGAGCCTTTTCAGATGCTGGGACTGATCGAGGAGGACCTGCAGGATGCCATGGGGATTGATGTGACCGGTGTCTTCGCGCGAAATACCATGTTCGGTTTTCCGGCGGAGGAATGGAAGTCCTGGCGTCTGAATGGACTGGAAGTGCTTGTTGCCAAGGATTTCAACACCTCGATCGATGCCAATGGCGATACTTTGATCTACCCCGAGGGCGACACGACGGTCCCGCCCAGCGGAAGGATGCCGCGTGGAGGCTATTTCTTCGATAGCATTATCCGCCAGGAGCCGCTCGACGAAGAGAAGCTGAATCCCGAAGATAACATGGAGGAGTTCGTCCCTATTACTCAAGACAATCTCGACCACCTGGCGCGCTCGGCCAATAAGGCATGGGCGACGGGCCGCGGCGTGATCGCCAACTTTGGCGGAAGCGCATTCGGCGATATCGCGCTGGTTCCAGCGCCATTCCTCAAGCATCCCAAGGGAATTCGCGACGTTACGGAATGGTACGTATCCACCAGCAGCCGTCAGGATTACATTCATAAAGTCTTTGCGCGTCAGTGTGATGTTGCCATCAAGAATCTGGAGTGCATCCACGCCGTGGTCGGCGACAGGATTCATGCGGTGTACGTCTGCGGCACGGATTTCGGCACGCAGACCTCCTCCTTCTGTTCAGTGAAGACCTTCCGCGATTTGTACTTCCCTTACTACAAACAAGTCAATGACTGGATTCATGCCCACACGTCATGGAAATCCTTCAAGCATTCCTGCGGCTCAGTCTTCAAGTTTCTTCCCTCATTTATCGAAGCTGGATTCGACATACTCAATCCGGTGCAGTGCTCCGCTGCCGGAATGGAGCCGGAGAAGTTGAAAGCTAACTTCGGCGATCAACTCGTTTTTTGGGGCGGAGGTGTGGACACGCAGAGGGTTCTGCCCTTCGGCACGGCGGCTGAAGTCCGGGAGCAGGTTCTGCGCAGGTGCGAGATCTTCGCTACGGGCGGTGGATTCGTCTTTACCACCATTCACAATGTTCAGGCGGCAACGCCGGTCGAAAATATCGTCGCCATGATCGACGCGGTGCATGAATTTAACGGAGTGAGATAGATAGCTATTGGGTTGCTCCGAAACGAACGTAGTTAGTTTGAACGATGAAGACTCATGCCGGAAAGGCAATGCAGTTGGCGAACTCATCCTGAAAGCCTGGGTCGGCGGCAAGACTCACATGCTCGATCTTGGGCAGGGCAGGCTCGCCGTCAGATAGGAGCAGAATCTTGGCTCCGCGCAACGCCGTGTTGCCGCTGGCGTGGATGCATTCGATGGGCGCCTCGATCAGACCGATGCCGATGGCGCTTTCGGCCTGTACATAGTTGCCGAAGGCGCCGGCAAGATAGATGCTCTTCAGGCTGACGGCGCTCGCGCCCACTCGCTTCAGCAACAGCCTGAATCCCGAGGCGATGGCGGCCTTCGCCAGTTGTAATTCACGAATATCGGCTTGGTAAAGTACGACCGGAGCCTTTACCGGAAACAGCTTTGTGCCATTGGCGATGCGCCCGGACGGCAGAATTGACCCGGCTTTCAAGCCCGCGGCCACTGCATCCACGAGTCCGCTGCCGCAGATGCCCCGGGCCTCCACGTCTCCAATCACGGTGGCGCGCATATCGGCCTGATCGAGCCAGACGCGCGAGATCGCGCCCGTTGCCGCTCGCATTCCCATGCGGATGGAGCCGGCTTCAAAAGCTGGTCCCGCCGCCGTGGAGGCGCAGACAACGCCGTCGCGGTTTCCGATGGCAATCTCGCCGTTGGTGCCCAGATCCACCAACGCTTGCAGATCCTCGCCGCGCGCGATGCCGGCGGCAAGAATTCCGGCAAGAATGTCCGATCCCACAAAGCCGCCCAGGCAACGCTCAAAGCGAATGTTACAGGCCGTTGGCAGCGGCCAGCCCAGTTCGCGCGGCCGGAAAAACTGTGCGCCCAAATAGGGGGAATAAAACGGCGCGCGCGAAAGCGGCTCAACATCGAGCGCGCAAAGCAGGTGATGCATCACCGTGTTGCCGACCAGGACTACCTCGCTAATCTCCTCATCGCGGCCGCCGGCCAGCTTGGCGATCATCTGCCGCAGAGTTAGTCGCGCGACCGTGGTCAGATCGGCCCCCTGCAAAGCTGCGTGTATCCTGCTCATCACATCCGACCCGAACGATGCTTGGGGATTGAGCGCGGTCTCGACGCCGAGAACGCTGCCCGTTGCCAAATCGATCATCTGCGCGGCGATGGTGGTGGTGCCCAGATCGACAGCAATTCCCAGGCCGGACTTGCCCGCGCCGGAGAAGCTGGCGTTATCCGTAAGAATATCCATGCGCCATTGGCCGCATTCAAGAACCAACGGCGTCTCCGCATGTGCCTGGCAGGCGAGACGCCATCCATCTGCGAGTTCGTCCGCGGAAAAGACTGTACGGTCGGGTTCTGTAATCGGGAGCGATCCTTCAAGTACGCGGATGCGGCAAGCGCCGCAGAGGCCTGTTCCTCCGCATGGAAACTCAACGCCCAGCTCCGGCAACACCGATGCGAGCGCTGCGCCGTGCGGCACCTCCGCCACTGCCGACAATGGCTCCAGTCGAACCCGTACCTTATCGCCGCTCATATCGCTTCCACGATGGATTCACCCAGCGAGCCTTGCACCGACTCGCCGGGTGGCACAACCAGAAACTCCGCCGCATCCCACTCTCCGTTGACAAGGCGCTCAAATAGCGTGAGTGAACCCTGAACCTCTTCAAATCTCCACCCTTCTTTCTCTGCTTCGGCGCGAGCTTGTACGCGGAACGCATCCTCGGATTCAACCCCGGTGGAGATATAGGTCAGCCCGGAGTAGTTGCGGCGAAACGCCCGGAATTGTTCGAATAGATAGTTTCCGTTCTCCTCTCCATATTGGGCGATCAGTTCCTCCCGGCTGCGCCGCTCGCCGATCGTGTTCTTTGCCGATGCATTGGCCGGTTGGAGAGTCTGCTCCGGCGTGGAAAACTCAACCCAGCCAGGAGAACGGAAATAGACGCCGGGATGGGCGTCGAAATATGCCTGATAACGATGGCGGCCGCCCATCAACAGGCCAATGCAGTCGTGCGCGCGCGGCAGAACCAGCCGCGTCTTTCCCGCGCGCAGCCCTTCTGTCCCCCTGCCGCAAAGCGCATATCCCAAAAGGATGGCGTCAAACCCCTCCCCGTCTGCCGCATCGATCCGTTCCTGCAAGTGCGGGCGCATCGACGCGCCCAGATCGTGCAGGCCCATCGGTAGCGTCTCCAACTCGATCGAATGCGGAGACCGGGAGATCGCGCTGTTCATCTCTCGCGTTAGAACCTGACAACAGATCGCTTTCAAGCGCATGGCTCACCCTGGGGAAATCTCCCCTGCCGCATACGGCTCATCAGCGCAAATCAACTAGCTGGCTAATCCCATACAACAACTGATCCTGGCTGGGAATCGCATGTGTGGAATTCTTCCGGACTGTCTGCTCGATCTTCACCGTTACGCTGCTTGAAGAAGGTTTCTCACCAGGCCCACGGCGCCGCTGGCGTTTTCGCTGTAGCCATCCGCGCCGATCTCTTTGGCATACTGCATGGTAACGGGTGCGCCGCCAATGAGCACCTTCACCTTCGTGCGCAGCCCCGCGCGCTGCAATGCGTCGATGGTGGTCTTCATGGCCGGCATGGTCACCGTCAGCAACGCCGACATGCAGACAATCTGTGGCTGCCGTTCCTCCACCGCGGCCACAAACTTCTCCGGCGAAACATCGGTGCCCAGATCGATCACCTCGAATCCGCTGCCTTCCAGCATGGATCCCACAATGTTCTTGCCGATGTCGTGCAGGTCGCCCTTGACCGTCCCGATCACCACCCGCGTGGACAGCTTTTCGCCGGAGGATGCCATCAGCGGACGAAGCAGTTCCAGAGCGCTCCTCATGGCGCGGCCCGCCAGCAGAAGCTCGGGGACGAAGTATTCTTCAGTTTCAAACAGCCGGCCGACTTCATCCATGGCCGGCACCATGGACTCGGAGATCAGTTGCAACGGCGCGGCGCCCGCCGCCAGCGCGGCTTGCGTGGCGGCATGCGCCTTCTTTGCATCCCCAATGAGAATTGCATCGTAGAGGTCATTCGACTGCGCCATGTTCTTTACCTCAAACGGTAAGTCTCTCAATAATAACTAAGGATACATCAATTTCAGCAGGCATCAACCGGCGATGTGAGCTCTACGGGGAGTTGAGGGTCGAGGGTTCAAATCCCTCTGCCCCGGCCATCATAATACTTTGCTAATGAAACGGGAGTTCCCTAGTAAGCAAACCAACGACATTGTCGAAGGTAACGTCACAACCGCGGGCGAGTACGTCAATCTATGGCAGGCCGCGTTCCACGGCGGAGAATTGGAAGTGAAGTATTACCTGCGCAAGGATTTCTTCCTCACCGCCGCCGGCTCTTATCAGGGCAATCATGATGGGAGCGGCAACAAGAACATCACTCCGGTTCCAAACCTGGCCGCCAAGGCGGGCATAAGCTATCAATCATCGGCGAATGGAATCACATTCAGCCTCTTCGATGTCCATCAAGGGCACTTATCCGGCTACTCCCAAGCCGTCAATCCCAAGCCCACTGCGTACGACCTTATGAATTCTCACTTCCGTTACGATCTATCCAGGTATTTGCATAACAAGTCCGCCGGCATTGCTTTAACGGCACAGGGAAACGACCTCCTCAACAAGGCAGTTTGGCTCCCCGATTGGAAAGACGTCCCGGGAGACTCCATCTTTTTCATTCGTGGGCGTACAGTCCTTGCCGGTCTTGTCGTGACGTTTTAATACTCGAGTGTCTTTCATAAACCCGTTTTATATCAAGGCGCGACTTTACCGGGTCCCCCATCGACTCGAGGTCCCCGGCGACTCGTGGTACCCAACAAATGATTGTTGCTCGTTCACTGAGGGTCGCGATCTTTGTTCGCTGCTGTGGCTATTCACGAATCCCTAACCACTGCCCCCTGTCTTTCCTTCTCCTTTTTGCCCACCGCCAGGTCAACCATCCGCCCATCAGAGAATCGCCCTTTTCGTTGACCTGCGCGTCTACCAAATCGGGACATCTGGTATGTTTGCTTCACTTTTTCCGCGGAGAAAGTCGATAGAATAGAGGTTCGATCTGGGATTGTGACCATGCGGCTGTTCTTCAGGACAATTTCGCTGCTTCTGGCTCCGGCACTGCTCTTTGTAGCCGGTTGCGGGAGCAACTTGGTCACGGCAACTCCTGCGAATTCAGCCATTTCCGTCACTCCACGCATGGGTTCCATCGATACCAACTGCACCGGCTGCAATGCTGCCAGCGCGGGCGGTGGCCCGGTATTCCAGTTCATGGCCACGCTGCCTGGCGCACCTCAGACGAATGGGAGCCCGGCGGAAGTCGTCTGGTCCGTCTCCGGCGGAGACGCGGTATCTGGTCCGGGAAGCATCAACCAGAGCGGCCAGTACTCGCCGCCCGCTTACCTCACCGCCGACCACGCCGAGGTGGTGGTGACCGCGACTCTGGCCGCAAGCCCTAGCCTCCGGGCCAGCTCGGTGCTGACCGTAACGCCCGGATTCCTGCAGCCGCTGACGCCGGAGAACGCGGCGCTGGGCGCCGATGGCACGGTCACCGTCACCGGCATTCTGGCCGAGGCGGGCGGCTCCGCCGGCATCCACTTCGAGCTGGCTGGCTCGGCCAATGGTCAATCTGGCGGACAGGGCTCGCTGGGCGCAGTCAGTTGCCAGCGCGACAGCCAGACCTTCACCTCCTGCGCGGTCACCTATTCTGCGCCATCGTCGGTGCAATCCACCGGCGCAACCTATGTGGTAGCCACGGTGAGTGGGGCTTCGCCGGGGCCGGGATCCAGAACCTCGGCCGTGGTGCTGGTAAACTCAGCCGGAGTGACCAGCAACCCCGCCACGCATCAAGCCCAGTCGCCGGCATCAGTCCTGCTGGGCACTTCGGGCGGCAACAACACCGACTACGACACCCGCGGCAGCCAGATTGTGGACTGCTGCAGCGGCACGCTGGGCGCGCTTATCGAGGACGCCGGCAAGCGTTCGTACATCTTGAGCAACAACCACGTGCTGGCCAAGAGCGATCACGCCGCCGTGGGCGATGCCATCATCCAGCCGGGGCTGATCGACAACAACTGCACACCGCTGGGTGAGGGTTCGGGAGTTCAGCCAGTGGCTTCTCTCACCGGCTGGCTGCCTCTCAGTTCAAAGCAGACCAACGCCGACGCGGCCATTGCGCAAGTGACCTCGCGCGCCGTGGACCCTAGCGGCAGCATTCTGGAGCTGGGCAGCCGTCAGCCTGACGGTACGTTAGCCGCCGCCCCTCCCGGCATCAGTTCGTCCGGCGGGCGAGGCGAGCCCGCGACTCTCGATCTGCAGGTAGCCAAGAGCGGGCGTACGACAGGGCTAACCTGCGGCGGCATATCGGCCATCGATCTCGATGTGACGGTCGATTATTACCTGGACTGCGCGGAGACCCGTCCCTATCTGACCAAATCTTTTACGCATCAACTGGGCCTGAGTGGCAATCAGTTCAGCGATGCGGGCGACTCCGGCGCGCTGGTGGTGGATGCCGCGAACGCTGAGCCGGTCGGCCTTTACTTTGCCGGCGGAACAGACATTTTGGGAGTCAGCCAGGGCGTGGCCAGCCCGGCAACCGGCGTTCTGAACGAGCTAAATGAGCAGATGGGCGGGAGTTATACCTTCGTGGGCGCAGCCGACCATGCGGTCAGTTGCCTGAGCTACGGCGACAACACCATCCCCTCTGCGCAGGGCCGAGTGCTCAGCGATGCGGAGACGGCGCGCGCCCAGCAGGCCCTCGGGCAGGCTCGGATGCTGGTAAACTCGGCGGCTGGAGTCTTGGGTGTGTCTACCGGCAAGAGCAGCGACCACCCCGGCGAGGCCGCGGTCATTCTCTACACCGACGAGAGCAGAACGGTAATCGCGCCTTCCACGGTGGACGGCGTGCGCACCGTCGTGATTCCCACCACAGCCCACGCGGTTGCTTACGGCTCCGCTCCTCAGACTCCTTTCGAGTCCAACCTTCCATCGCTTAGCGCCGCAGCGCTAGCGCAAGCCGTGACCGTCAAAAACCAAGTGGCCGCCAACCTGATACGGCAGAATCCGGCATTCTTCGGAGTAGGCGTAGGCCAGAGTCTGGACAACCCGCGCGAGGCGGCTCTGGTCATCTATGTGGACCGCAATCGCCTTCCCGCCCAATTGCCCGCAACCGTGGACGGCCTGCGCGTTCGCTATGTCGTCATGGACCGCCTGCACGTCACCCGCTCCTATGAGGATGCGGCGCCTTCGAGGCAGCATTGCAGTGCCCACACACGGGTCGGCCAGCCGGCGCTCTTCGATCCGCTTGACGGCGTCAGGCCGCTGAGTTTGCCGTTGAACTGACCCTCCTCCAACACAGCAATCCGTCACGGTCCGCGCTATCGTGGCGTATGTGTGTGAACATCTGGAAATGGGGCTCCGGCATTCCTTCAGTGCTTTAGTCCAACCACGAGCACGTTACAAGGAAATCCTTGCTGATCTTTAGTATCAACGCTCGACCACGCTGGGTCATTACTTTGGATTACACTACTGTCCGGCTTAATCAATGAACCCCACGTCCGTGCGTGTACTTGTATCTCGGAAATATCCAGGAGCAACGCAACTTCGAGATGGAAGTGTTCTCCTGGGCTCCATTTCTGAACCGCAAATTCGACCATCAGATGCTTCGCGGGGATTTCGGCCCATTTACCATCATTCCCAAAACCCCAGATAAGATCGCCCGGAAAGCGCATAAAGTGGTTTGCGGATCCCCATGCGCGGATATCTTGAGCGGCAAATCGATCTTTGTCGGATAGAGTTGGAAAATGGAGTGTGAGTCCGCACCAGCCGTTCGCCTCGGCTGTGCCTTCGTTGGCTGCTTCGAGCCGGACTCGAAAACGTGTTCGCTTCCCTTCGTGCAGTGCGGCTGTGCTTATGGCGGTTAACACCGGCATAAAAGCCGCGTCAACTCGCGATTCATCTTGTGCCGCGAATTTGCTCAGCGCGTGGCCAACCACGGCCGCGTCTGGGAACCTAGCGGCTGGATCCTTCTCGAGCAGTCGCATTATGATAGCTTCCAGGTCTGGCGGAATGGTGGGAAGGAATCGGCTCGGCGGGACAGGACTCCCATGCACGATGAATTCGTCGACCTCAAACCGGCTCATTTTCGAGTAATCGAAATAGTGCCGTCCCGTAAGCATCTTATACAGTACAGCACCCACCGCATAAAGGTCGGATCGTCCATCGAGAGCCAACCCCTTGACCTGCTCAGGAGACCTGTACTCAGGTGTGCCTGGATGCCCGGACTCATAAACAGTTCCTCCACCGCCCAAATCGCGAGGTAGGTGGGCAATCCCAAAATCGCAAACTTTAATCGCGCCAGTGAAGGAAATGAGGAGATTCGCTGGTTTTATATCCCTATGAATGATGCCATGGGCGTGCGCCAGTTCCAGCGCGGAACAGATATCAGCCGCGAATCGCGTTGATCGCTGCACCGAAAGACGGCCCTCTCTTATCATCAGTTCGTCCAAGGATTCGGCGAGTCGCTCGAGGATGATGAATCGGGGCTCGTCCTCCGGTTCGACGTTGATGATCGTCACTATGTTGGGATGTTGCAATCGAGCAGCGGCGCGGGCATCGTTCAGAAATCGTTTCATGATCTCTGGTTCCTGGACCCAATGAGATTTGAGTTCCTTGATGGCCACGGAACGTGGCAGCACTTTATCCCGCGCGAAATAGACTCGGCCGAAATAACCCTCGCCCGCCATTTTTTCGATGACGTAGCGCCCAAACAGTGTGTCGCCGATGGCTATATTTGGCATGGTAGTTAATCTCGTTGAATCTTCGTAAGAATTTCATCAACGCGTAGCAGCATATTTGCGGCCACGGCCTGTGAAATGTTCACCCGGGATTCTCTCATACCCGATGGCAAAGTTACAACAGCCGGATGTCAATTTGGCGGGCGTACGTAGCTCTTGTCTGTGATAATGAGTTGGAAAACGGCCCCTGAGATCTTTCTCTAGGCAACCACACCATGTGCTGCCATCCGGCTATGCATATGCACAAGCCCTCTGTGCTTGACGTGATTACATGGCTCACTCGAGAGCTGAGGCCGAGCGCCGTCACTTCCTTGGTTGTGAAGAATGCCTCGAAGGTGTACTCCAACACGTGCGGCTCCCTGGAATCAACACGCCTCAGCGGTGCAGATTCTCCGCACTTCCGGCGCCACACTTCACATGCCCGCCAGCGCTGCGGCAATCTGCTGGCCGTGGAAGCGGCCGTTCTCGATAAAAATTTCGTTGGTGCGGGAGCCGGCTACGATGACCCCGGCCATATAGATTCCGGGGACGTTGCTTTCCAGGGTCTCCGGGTTGCACACCGGGCGGCGTTCATTTCCTTGAAAGATGATGCCCATGGACTCCAGGAGCTGGAAGTCGGGATGGTAGCCGGTCATGGCGAAGACGAAGTCGTTTTTGAGGGTTTTCCGGCCCTGGGGCGTCTCGATGACAACGGTATCCGGTGTGATTTCGACTAGCTGCGAGCGGAAGTAGGCATCAATCTGCGCATCTGCGATGCGTTTTTCGATGTCCGGCTTGATCCAGTACTTCACATTGGGGTGTATCTCGGCGTCGCGATGGACCAGGGTGACCCGCGCGCCGCCGCGCCACAACTCGAGCGCTGCAATAGCCGCCGAATTCTTGCCGCCGACAACCAGTACATCCATCCCGAAGAAGGGATGGGGATCGAAGTAGTAATGGTGGACCTTGCTCAGGCTCTCGCCGGGAATGTGGAGATAGTTGGGCAGGTCGTAGTAGCCGGTGGCAATGGCCAGCTTACGGGCGTGCAGTGCGCCGGAGCGGCCAAAGCGGTCTACCGTGTGCACCGTGAAGGCGCCGTCCTGGCCCCCAACCCGCTCCACGCGATGGTACTGGCGGATGTCCAGTTTATAAAGGGCCGCCACGCGCCGGTAATACTGGAGCGCCTCGTTGCGATTGGGCTTGGCGTGGGGGCTGGGAAACGGGATGCCGCCAATCTCCAGCAGTTCGGGGGTGGTGAAGAAGGTCATGTGCGCGGGGTAGTGAAAGAGCGAGTTGCAGACGCAGCCCTTGTCTACCATCACGGCGCGCAGGCCGGCCTTCTGCGCCTCAATGGCGCAGGCCAGGCCAGTGGGTCCGGCGCCCACCACCAGGAGATCAAAAACTTCGTCCTGCGTTGCCGGCGTTTCCAGCGGCGTTTCCAGATTGGAGTCGTTCATGGCTCTAGATTAGGGCATCCGGGACGGTTTTGGGCAGGGTCAGCCAATCCTTTCCGGTTCGGCAAGGCTTCTATGGTAGAATAGTGGAAAGATATGGTGGAAAGGTGGAATTCGATGGCAATCAACATCAAAAACCTTGAGGTTGAGACGCATATTCGTGAACTCGCGACGCTGCGGGGGGTGAGCCTTGTGACTGCGGTGACCGAAGCTGTGGAGCGTGAGATCGAGAGAGAAAAGCAAAGCCAGCGCAGAAAGAAGCTCTCCGCGGATTGGCTCATGGAAATCAGCCGGGAGACTGGGCCGAGGATGAATGACGGCAAGACTTCCAAGGAACTGATGGATGAGCTGTACGACCCGGAAACGGGGCTGCCGGTATGATCGTTGACACCTCAGCCCTGATCGCAATACTCAAGAATGAACCTGAGGCGCAAGCCTTCTCCGAGGCGATTGAGGCTGCAAAAGTTGTACGCATCTCCGCCGCATCATATCTTGAATCGAGGATCGTTGTGGGCCGGTACAAGGATCCGATTCTCATGGCCCGGTTGGAAGAAATCCTCGAAAACCCCGGACTCCAGATCGAACCGGTAACCGCATCACAGGCAAAGATTGCGTGGGAGGCCTATCGCGACTTCGGTCGAGGCAGCGGACATCCGGCGAACCTCAATTTTGGCGACTGCTTCCCCTACGCCCTGGCGCGGGAGAAGCGCGAGCCGGTGCTGTGGAAGGGCGATGATTTTGGGCATACGGATTTGCGGCCGGCGGTTGTTGTGTAGTAGGCCGTTGTTCCTTCTCGGAGCCGGTAGGGTGCAAATTGTCGGCTTTACAGGTACTGATCAGGCCGTTTCACGGAAAAGCTGCATATTGAGTAGATAATCGACGATTGGCGATTTATATTACTGATTCTAAATAGGATATATGCTAGATTTACCTGATTGAGAATTCCCCTTTACGGAAGAAATTTACAAAATCTTCGACCATCCGCAAAAAATATTTGCTATCAATACATATAATTTGATACTACATACGGTATCATCCATACAGATGGATGATGCTCGACTGAAGCAACGGGTACTGGAGATCGCCGACAGCATTAAGAACGTTCGGTTTGAGGAACTCTGTACCTTGCTTGATAACCACATCAAGCCGTTCTGCGAGGCGAGAGGACTGAGATATGACCATCGACATTCTCGCGGCAGCCACCACGCATTCACTGTGGGATCGAGGACCATTATTCTTGTGAAACCGCATGGCCAAGGATCATCGCTATTACGGAAAAGGTACGTGGAACGCTTCCTTGAAGCGATGGAGGAGATCAGTCTCTATGAATAGGGGTCACGCTAATGAAAAAAGCTGAGAATTCCATGAACAAGAATTACCGTGTTGCGCTGCAATACGATCCTGATGGCTATTGGATTGCGGAACATCCTGAACTGCCTGGCTGCATAGCAGATGGGGAAACCGCGCAAGAAGCCTTGTCTTCTCTGGATATTTCCAGGGAGTTGTGGATTGAAAGCCGGCAGGTCACCGGCCTTGAAGTTCCCGAACCGCAAGAGGCGCCTCAATACAGCGGCAGGTTTGTGCTTCGCATTCCCAAAAGCTTGCATCGCGATTTGGCCAATGAGGCGGAGACGGAAGGAGTCAGCCTTAATAGCTTTGTCAGCAATGTTTTGGCTGGTAGGCATACTCGGAAGGAGCAATCCGCATCCTTCCTGCCGCAGCCTACGTATCAGTAGCAGGGCTTGTTGGCTTGCGAAAAAGCCATCAACTCCTCGTCCGATAAGAGTACAGGGCACCTGCCGTTTGTCGAGTTGTATCCTGAGACAGATAGAGGAGCTTCCCCATGACCATCATCCGCCAAGAAGATTTCATCGCCAGCGTTGCCGCCGCGTTGCAGTACATCAGCTACTACCACCCGGTGGATTACATCACCAGCCTGGCCAAGGCCTATGAGCGGGAGGAGTCGCCGGCGGCGCGGGATGCGATTGCACAGATTCTCGTCAACAGCCGCATGTGCGCCGAGGGGCACAGGCCCATCTGCCAGGACACGGGGATTGTGACCGCGTTCCTCAAAGTCGGAATGGACGTGAACTTCGAGCGTCCCGCGGACGGCAGCCCTTTACTCGATCTCCAGGAGATGGTCAACGAGGGCGTGCGGCTGGCTTATCTGGACCCGGAGAACAAGCTGCGGGCCTCGATTTTGGCCGATCCGGCGGGCAAGCGGACCAACACCAAAGACAATACGCCTGCATGCGTGACGGTAGAGCTGGTGAAGGGCGCGACGGTTGATGTGACGGTGGCGGCCAAGGGCGGTGGCTCGGAGGCCAAGGCCAAGTTCATCATGCTGGACCCCGGCGATTCCATTGTCGATTGGGTGCTGAAGACGGTGCCAACGATGGGAGCGGGATGGTGTCCGCCGGGGATGCTGGGGATTGGGATTGGCGGCACGGCGGAAAAAGCCATGCTGTTGGCCAAGCAATCTCTCATGGACCCCATCAACATTCAAGAGTTGAAGGCGCGCGGGGCGGCGAGCCGCGCCGAGGAGCTAAGGCTGGAGCTTTATGACAAGGTGAACCGGCTGGGGATTGGCGCGCAGGGGCTTGGGGGCCTCACGACGGTGTTGGACGTGAAGGTGCTGGATTATCCGACGCATGCGGCCAACCTGCCGGTGGCGATGATTCCCAACTGCGCGGCGACGCGGCATGCGCACTTTGTGCTGGACGGCAGAGGGCCGGTGTTTCTGGACCCGCCGAGTCTGGACAACTGGCCGAAACTGAGTTATGACGTGACATCTGCACGGCGTGTGAACCTGGACACGGTAACGCGGGAAGAGGCTGCTACATGGAAGCCAGGCGAGGTGCTGTTGCTGACCGGCAAGCTGCTCACCGGGCGCGACGCGGCGCATGCAAGACTTACCGCCATGTTGGACCGGGGCGAGAAGTTGCCGGTGGATTTCCGCGGGCGGTTTATCTACTACGTGGGGCCGGTGGACCCGGTGCGCGACGAGGTGGTGGGACCGGCGGGGCCGACGACGGCGACGCGGATGGACAAGTACACGCGGCAGATGCTCAAGGAGACGGGCTTGCTGGGGATGGTGGGCAAGAGCGAGCGCGGACTGGCGGCGATTGAGGCGATCAAGGAGTTTGGCGCGGTCTACCTGATGGCGGTGGGCGGCGCGGCTTACCTGGTCTCGAAGGCCATTCACGGGGCGCGGGTTCTGGCCTTCGCCGACCTGGGGATGGAAGCAATCTACGAGTTCGACGTGCGCGATATGCCGGTGACGGTGGCGGTGGACTCTCAAGGCACGAGCGTGCATCAGACCGGCCCCGCGGAGTGGCAGCGGCGCATCGCGGGAATTCCGATACTACAGTGAAGAAGTGAACGAGTGAAAAAGTGAACAAATGAACGAGTGAATCTGTGATCAGCGGCTGGCGAAGCTGCGTTCTTCGGGGGCTGAGGCGTAACGCTCTCGGCCGGATGCGCGGCTTGCATTGAATTCTTCCCGCATCGGGGCGAAGGGCTTCCGCGTGTCGTGCTCGTGCACGACGTGAGAGTTGCCGGCAGCGCGGAAACGCTCGGCAGCGCGACGAAGAGCGGCGTTCTGCTGGGAGTTGCTTGTGTCGGGGAACATCATGGCGGCCGGCCTCCTGATACTCGATGGTCAATCCATGAGTCACCGTGCGCAAGATTACGAAGGTTCAAGTTTTCCACAGTCCGGGCAGGCCGCGGAGAGAATTTGTTCCACGGCCTGTTCTGGAACTAGTGCATCGACAGGAATCGAGACGTGGGCCATGCGGTAAAGCGGCAGGCGTCGCTGGTAGCGGGCGGCGAGGTTGGCCTGATCGGCGAGGATGGGACGGACTGACTCAGTTCCCGCGCAGCGCTTGAGCGTTGTGGCCAGCTCCACTTCGAGATGGACCAGCAGAGTGCCTGGAGCGGTGAGCAGCAGCGCGCGCGTGGCTTCGTGCTCGATGGCGCCTCCGCCGAGGGCCAGCACCAGAGAGTCGCCTGCGGCAAGGCGGGCGATGGTGGCGCGCTCGCACTCGCGGAAGGCTGCCTCGCCGTGGTGCGCAAAGATCTCGGCGATGGTCGTGCCGGCCTCGGCCTCGATCACGTCGTCCACATCGATGAAGCTCCAGCCCAGGCGCGCGGCAACGAGCGGGCCGACGGTCGTCTTGCCCGAGCCCATGAAGCCGGTGAGAACGATGCGGCGCGGCGCGGTTTGCGGCGCAAGGGATTGAGCAGAGGCTTCCATAGCCTTAGTTTAACGGATAGCCGATGCATGGGTAATATAGTAGAAGATGCCGTCTGAGATAAGGTTTACTTGAACCGCAATTCTGCACCAGGATGGGACCAATGCTACAGCTCTCGCAATCTATTCGACTCTCGATTTTCTGTCTGTTCTTTGCAGCCGTCGTGGCCGCGGCGCAAAGCGGTGCGCAAATGCCCGCGCGGGAAATATCAGCCGATCTCTCCCGTGTTGCCGGGCCGCATAGCCGTGTTCCGCTGATGGTTGTCGGCGCCGGTCGCGCCAATGAAGGACTGCGCGCCGATTGGCAGCAGCAACTGGCCGAGGTGCAGAAGGATATCGGCTTCCGCTACATCCGCATGCACGGATTGCTGCACGATGATATGGGCGTCTACAGCGAAGATGCGGCCGGGCATCCGCTTTACAACTTCCAGTACATCGATGCGCTCTACGACGCGCTGCTCGAGATGAAGATTCGCCCCTTTGTGGAGCTGAGCTTTATGCCGGCCAAGCTGGCCAGCGGCAACAAAACCGTCTTCTGGTGGAAGGGCAACATCACCCCGCCCAATGACCCGGCAAAGTGGAGCGGGCTGATCCGCGCGCTCATCGCCCACTGGCGAGAGCGGTACGGCGAGGAAGAAATCAATTCCTGGTACTACGAGGTCTGGAATGAACCCGACATCTCGCCCTTCTTTACCGGCACTCTGGAGGATTATCTCAGCCTGTACAAGACCACCGCTGAGGCCATCAAGGCCGAGTGCCCCAAGTGCCGGGTGGGTGGCCCCGCGTCCGCCATTCCTTATAAGTATGAAGAGGCATTCGTGAAGTACTGCGCGGCAAACCATCTGCCGGTCGATTTCGTCTCCACTCATTCTTACGGGGTAACGGAGGGATTCCTGGATCAAGAGGGGAACGCGGGAACCATCCTTGATCCCTCGCCGGATGCTGTGAGCGGGCGCATGCGGCACTCGCGGGAGCTGCTGCGGCAGTCGGCCTTGCCCAACCTGGAACTGCATTTCACCGAGTGGAGTTCGGCGTATACACCAACGGATTACATGCACGACCAGTACCACCAGGCCAGTTTCATTCTCGACAAGATCAAGCGCGCTGCTCCGTACGTCGATTCGCTTTCCTACTGGACCTTCACCGATATCTTCGAGGAGAATGGACCCCGCTTCACTCCCTTTCACGGCGGATTTGGGCTGATCAACTATCAGGGCATCCGCAAGCCGTCTTTCTATGCCTTTGAATACCTGAGCCGGCTGGGAACCGAGGACGTGATCGACTCCGATGCGCAGTCGTGGATCACCAAGAGCGGGGATGGCCAGGTTCAGGTTCTTCTCTGGGACTACTCGCCACAGGTGCCTCCGCAGGGCCAGAACGACCAGACCTATTACAAGCAGGATTTGCCGCCGCAAGACAAGGGGCCGGTGCGTCTGGCTTTGACCCATGCGTCCAACGGCAGGTACACACTGCAGGTGTACCGCATCGGATATAAGGTCAACGACGCATACTCTGACTATCTGGCAATAGGCGCTCCATCCCAGCTCACGCCCCAGCAGGTTCGTTTCCTGAAAGAAAAGAACAGCGGCGCGGCGATCTCAGTAAGTCTCGTCAGAGTGACCGACGGCAGGTTCGAAACCACACTGCCGTTCATGACGAACGATGTGTATCTGCTGCTTCTGACCAAGATCGCGGAGTAGAACATTCCATAGTCAGCCGCGGAATCTACTTGCGAAAGAGCAGAGGCGCCAATGCCAGCAGGTTGTCACGCCAAACAGGAAAGGTATGGCCGCCGGGAGTTTCGATGGGCACGGGCGACAGGCCTTTCTGCCTGGCCCATGCCACCAGCGCGCGATTGGGCGTGATGAGGCTGTCGTCCGTGCCGCAAGCGATCCAAAGCAGGCTGAAATGGGTTTGGCTGGCGTTGACTCCCGGAAACAGAGCATCGAAATCGGCACTCCGCGGCAAGCCTGCGCTCATGGCGCCGACCCAGGCGAAGAGTTCGGGATGCGTTAGCCCCAGGGTCAAACTTTCCTGCCCTCCCATGGACAGACCGGCGACGGCGCGGTTGTCGCGGCCTTTGGCTACGTTGTAATCGCGTTCCACCGTGGGGATGATCTCCTCAGTCAGGGTGCGGACAAAGAGCTGGATGTTGCGCCGGCTGATGGATGGATCGTTGAATGCGTTGTGACCGTGGCTGACGATGTCGAAGTCGCCGTAGCCGCGCGGCATCACCACGATCATGGGGACAATTTTGCCCTCGGCCATCATGCGGTCGAGCATCAAGTCCGCCTTGCCGGCGCGCGTCCAACCCTCCTCCGTATCCGTGAAGCCGTGCATCAGATAGAGAACAGGATAACCGCCCTTCAGTTTCGGGTCGTAGCCGGGCGGCGTGTAGACGACATAGGCCGTCTGGTTGCCGGGATAGTGCAGCGCGATTTTGGTGGTGAAGATGTGGCGCGTGACATATCCGTGCGGAATGTCGGTGAGTTCCCATGGAGCGGGCGGGTCGGCAGGCACGAGAATGTCGCTGTAGAGGTCGAGAAAGTTAGGATGCACGTCGCGGTTGAGCGGATCGAGCATGCGAAGACCGTCCACAACAAAGGTGTAGCCGTAGCGCTCAGGTTTGAGTGGCGGCGTGGTGGCGGTCCACAGTCCGCCAGCTTGCTGCGTCATCTGCAGCGGCTGGGGAAGCGCGTCGGTGGCGACGGAGACCTGTTTGGCTCCGGGAAATTGAAGGCTGAAGGTAATCGAACGATCCGCATTGACGACGGCTCCCAGAGGCGCGGGCGGCGCAGGCGTCTGGGCTAAGACAACGGTCAGCGACGATGAGGCGGCTAAGAGCAGAAGGCATTTCATGATGTCCTCACTATAACAATGGCGTCGCAGGGAGGGCTAACCGCCGAAGAAGGTGTGATTGTTGGGGGAATTGCCACGGAAGGAGGCAGTGGTTTCAACCCCCGCATAATGTCAACAGAATCGACGCGAGATTTATCCCTGGAGAAATCGCCTGGCGCTCCAGATCCCGTTGTTAGCGCCTGGGAAGCCACACATCCTGAGGTCCGAAGGGCGTCTGCCACCGCAGGTGATGCAGAAAATAACCCTCGATGAATCCAACCGCCTCCATTGCGGTTTACGCGTAAAAAGGCCCGCGTCCTGAGCGGATGCGGGCCTTCTTGTAGAGTTCTGCTTGTTCTTGGCTTACATGGCCGGAGCCGCTTCGCCCTTTGCTCTGGGCATGCGGATACGGTTGTGCTTCTTGTAGTCGTCCATGATGGTGCTCAGGAAGACGTTGAAGGCCTCTCCGCGGCGCTGGTCGAGAATCTGATCCCTGGTATTGTCGAAGTTCTTGGCAATCTCATCGGGGGTGGGCTCCTGCTTGTCCACCAGTTTGGCCACCACGCCGGTTCTCCCCGCGCTGATGGGCCCGCTCAGTTCGCCGGGCTTCATGTCGAAGAGCTGCGGGGCCACCTGGCCCACCTGGCCGAAGTCGGGCACCTGGCCAGTTAGACCCACCAGGTCGCTGGTCTTGAACGCCGCGCCCATCTCCTTGGCAGCCTTGGCCAGATCGTTCAGGCTCTTGGCCTTCCCAGCCAGTTCCTGGGTCTTCTGGCTGAGCAGGACGGGGAGTTGCTCGCTGCGGTAGTCGTCGGCAACGTGGCTCTTCCAGTCGGCAAAGTTGGGTGCGTGGGCCGGGGCGATGCCGGTGACCTGGAAGATGGCGTAGCCCTCGCCGGTGGGCGCGGACTGCGGCGGGTCGCCCTGTTTGGAACCGAAGGCCTTACCGAGAATCTCGGAAGAGTTGGGCAGTGTGGAGATCACGCCCCGCGCTCCGAGTAGCGGCGTGGTAACCACTTCCAGATGATGAGCAGCGGCGGTCTTCTCCAGGCCGCTCTTGATGGCCTCCGAGGTCAGCGTCCGCGCGTAGTTCTCTTCGGCCGCTGCGGCCTTCTGGTTAGCCAGCGTGATCTTGATGGTGGGCTGGACTTCAGCCAGCGACTGAGAATGCGCCGTCTGCCGCTCCTCCACCTGCAGGATGTGATAGCCAAACTGGCTCTTCACGATCTCTGTATCGCCGATCTGCTGGCTGAAAAGAGCCTTTTCGAACTCCGGCACTGTGGCGCCCCGCCGGAAGAAGCCCAGTTCGCCGCCCGCATCCTTGCTGGAGTCCTCGGAGTTCTTTTTGGCCAGCTCGGCAAAGTTCGCGCCGTTCTTGATCTGCTTGAGCAGCCCTTCAGCCTTGGCTTTGGCCGCGGCGTCGGTCTTGGCGTCGGCGCCCGGTGCCACCTTGATGAGAATGTGGCGCGAACGGGCCTGCTCCGGAACCGAGTACTCGGATTGGTGGGCATTGAAGTACTGCTGTATCTCCTGCTGAGTGGGCTGTGGCACGCCGCCCGGCAGCTCATTGGAAGTAAAGGCAAAGTAGGTAATCTTGCGCTGCTCCGGCACGGCCGTGGCATAGCGTGCGGCGTTCTTCTTGAAGAAGGCCTCCAGGTCGCCGTCCGACGGGTTGATGTTCTTGCGCAGGTCGTCGGCGGAGATCACCGCGTAGTCGAACTTGATCTTGATGTTCTGCCGGAGATAGGCCTCGCGGACATCCGCATCGCCCACCGTGACTCCGGCGGTAATCAGCGCCTGCAGCCGGCGAAGGATGATTTCCTGCTGGATCTCCTGCTCAAACTCCGCGACCGACATATTGAACTGACCGGTGATGAAGGCGGTGTAGCGGTCGGTGCCGATGAACTCGCCTTTGGGAAAGATATACTCGCCAAACTGCCCCTGGTGCAGGAACTGGGCCACATCGTCGTCACTGGCGGTGACGCCCAGCTTGTCGGCCTCGGCCAGCAGAATCTGCCGCTGCACCAGTTGCTGGCCGACCTGCTGCTCGAAGATGCGCATGATCATTGGGTTGTCGGCGTATTGCGGGTTGCGCTGCTGCACCTGCCGGTGGGCCTCCATGCTGACCCGCTGCTGGCTCACCGTCATGCCCGAGGAGAAGAAGCGGCTGTACCAGTGGGGGTAGATGATGGCGTAGGTGTCGACGGTGGAGGCTCCCATGCCGGTCAGGCCGGGAATCAGGTAGACCACCATGCCCACTGAAGCGGCGGCGATGACGACGATAAAGAATGCCTTGGTAAAGCGATTGTCTCTCTGCAGGAAACGGATCATGGTGGACTCTGGACCTTCTACTCTCTACGCGCAGACATGCTGAAACCCTGGGCCAGCACGAGAAGCGGCGGGCGGGCATCGGCCTGAATGCGCAATTGTCGCTTGACGCGATTCATTGTCATTATAGACGGGCGAGGGGCCACAGAGCAGGCTACGGGAATGGCGATACCCACCTCAAGGGGCCTGAGGGGCGGGTCAGACGCCTTTCAAATCCGGATTGGACGTCTGTTAAATCCGAATTGGACGAGGTGTAAATCCGAATTGGACGAACTGCACGGCCCAAAATACAGCGGGCATCCCGGCTTCCGGGATGCCCGCATTCATACCGTTGGAGGTTAAGGCGCGGAAGCGCGTTCGCCCCAGCGCAGGTGGTTACCGCCAGTAGTAGTAACCGCCCACTATAGGGTAGTACGGGTGATAGTAGACCGGCGGATAGCCGTATGCATAGGGATACGGCTGGCCATAGGGGCCGCGCCGGTAAAGTGCCGGGCCGCCGGAGAAAAGCCCCTGCGCCAGTCGGGCTGCCTCTTTGGCGCTCACCGGGTTGACCGTCAGCGGGGTATTCAGGTGGAATTCCACCAGCGCCTCGGAGGGAATCCAGACGTGTGGACCGGGAGTAGCCGCTGAAGCCGCCGTGCCCGCGGCTAATCCTGCCCCTGCGCCAACCCCGCAACCCAAGGGGCCTCTCACAGCACAGCCGATAATCGTGCCCATCACGGTGCCGCCCACCATATTGTTGGCCGACCGCTCACCCTTCCCCGGTCCCTTCACCTTGAACTGGCCGGTGTCCAGCGAGTAACTCTGGCCGCCCAGGTCGAGCGAGGTGAGTTTGAGCGCCAGTACGGGGCTTCCTGTCAACTCGCCTGACTGCTTGACCTCGGAAACAACTCCGTGAACAGTGGCGCCGCGGGGAATCGCCAGCACGCCGCCGACGGCCACGTCCTGAATCACCATAAATTGAACCGGCGTACCGGCCTTGGCATGCTTGCTGCCAACCGGCTCACTGGTGCGCAACTTCAACAGGGTTCCCTGGGGGATGGTCACCGGGCCCTTGGGTGCTTCATAGACTGGCCGCGGAGGCGGCATGGACGAAGTGGAGTCCTGCCCCCGAGCCTGTCTTTGGGCCTGAATCTGCGACTGTACCTCGGCGCGAATCGCAGCACGGACCTGGTCATCGGCATCGGAGGGAGCCGCGGGCTGGGAGGCTCCGGCATCGCCCGGCTGGCTCTCCGCCATGTCCTGCGCGGCCGGGGGATTTTGCGGATTGCCGACCTTGAGGTTATTGTGCACCTTGGTCACGCCCGGCACATGGCTGGCAATCGACTCCGCCAGTTCACGGGAGGAGGCGGCGGAAACCGTTCCGGAGAGCGTGACCTCGCCCTGTATGGTGGCCTCGGTGATCATGTCGTTCTTCAGCACCGGGGAGGCGTCGATGGCGTGCACCACGTCCATCTCGATCTGGCTGTCGGTGCGGACAGCGCTCTCCGGAGACGGGGCTGCGTCCTGGGCCAGAACAAACGCGCCGCAAAGGGCCACCACCCCGGCCCACGCCAGAGCCTTGGGGAAAACTCTTTTGAACATTGGCTGTTTCATGGTTATATTTCTCCTGCGCTTGAAATCTTGCTCCTCGTTTAGCTTGGTTCACCTTGATTAGACGAGAATCCACGGGAGCCGTCATCGGATTGAACCCCGCCGCCGGAAAAAAGTTCCGCGGGCAAGCGGCAGGATCTGAAGAAAGAGCGAATGTTAACCCGGCAAAGGATAAACCCTTCACCACAAACAGGCTCTCCAATCCGGCCTGTTCCCTGTTCTCTGTTTTCTGTTCCCTGCTCCCTGTTTTTACTCGAGCGCCGCATCCACAGCCGCGGCCAGCGCCTTCAATCCCGCGGCCACATCGGCTCCCAAGTGAACCCGCACGGCCCGGCGCCCGCGCGACTCCAGCACCGCCAGATCCCCTGCCGCCTGGGCGTCGATCACCACGCCAAAGCTCAGCTTCTGCCCCGGAATCGCCACCTCCACGGCGTGCTCCGCGGTGATCTGCAAAAAGACGCCCGTGTTGGGGCCGCCCTTGTAATCCTGCCCCGTGGAGTGCAGGAAGCGCGGGCCGAAGCCCAGGCAGGTGGCCACCCGTTTGATGTCGCGCACCTTGTGCCGGATGCCCTGAATTGCCGCCTCGTGTTCGGGGAACATGGGCAGGTAAGCCAGCGCGGCAAAGTAGTCGCCGGGGTGAATCTGGTTGAAATGCGCGCGCAGCAGCCCGGCCAGCGTCTCGCTCTTCGCGGCGGCTTTGAGCGTGGCCGCGTAGGCCGCGGTCGCGTAGAGCTCAAAGCGATTGCCTTGATCGTCCTTGCCCGCCAGCACCGGCGTGCGCTCGGGCAGCTTGCCTGTCTGCTCGTAGGCCGCGGTCAGCGCGCGGGTCTCGATCTTGGCCGACTCCACATCCGGCTGGTTGAAGGGGTTGATGCTCATCACCGAGCCGGCCACGCTGGTCGCCACCTCCCAGGCAAAGAACTGCCCGAAGATCTCATAGAGATCCGCGATCTCGATATAGACCACAGGATGGCCGGCCGCTGCAATCGCCGCAACTTTGGCGGCGAGGCTCGCGTCGGCGCTCTTGTCGGCCGTTGCCGCGTAGCGGATGTAGGCGAAGATGCGGTCGGAGCCGTAAAACTCCGGCGCTGCGATTCGCTCGCGGTCCACCGGCGTAATGCCCTTGCCCAGCTTGCCGGTGGATTCGGCCACCAACTGCTCCATCCATGCGCCCAGGTCGTAGATCTCCGGCGAGGTGAAGATGGTGAGCTTGTCGCGTCCGGCGTTGGCTGCCGTGCCCAGCAGCAGTCCCAGTTGAACCGCTGGATTCTCCGCCGGAGCCAGCTTGGCCTCGGCCTCCGCCTTGGCCGCCTCGGCCAGCAGCTTCTCCGTATCCAGGCCGGCCAGCGTAGCCGCCACCACGCCAAAGGGCGAGAGCGCCGAGAAGCGTCCGCCAATCGTCGGATCGCCATAGAAGATGTACCGGAAGCCGTCCTCCTTGGCCACCTGCTCCATCTTGGAGCCGGGATCGGTAATGGCCATAAAATGGCTGCCCGCCTCCTCCGCGCCCACCGCTTCCTTCATCTCATTGAAAAAATACTGCTTAAGGACATTCGGCTCCAGCGTCGAGCCGGATTTGCTGGCCACCACCACCAGCGTATTGGCCAGGTTGACCTCGCTGCGGGCGGCGAACACCTGCTCCGGATCGGTGGAATCCACGATGCGCAGTTCAGGAAATCCGGGCCGCTGGCCAAAGGTGACGCTGAGCACCTCCGGGCAGAGGCTGGAGCCGCCCATCCCCAGCAACAGAACCGTCTGGAAATCGGCCGCTTCCACCTCTCCGCCCAGCGCCGCATAGGTGGCCAGTTCCTGCTGCTGGCGCTCCACGATGTCCATCCAGCCCAGCCACTTCTCCTCGCCGTCATTCGTCCAAAGAGTGGGGTCTTTCTGCCAGAAGCGGGCAACTTTATGGTTGTTGGTCCAGTCGGCGGCGGCCTGGTCCACGGCGGCGCGAAGTTCGGGGGGAAGTGCGAATCGGAAGCTCATCTTGTCCTTGATTGTCGCTCATGCGCGCGATTTGGAAAACCTAAATCCTCACCAGCTCCCGCTGGATCTCTCCCGTGACCCAGGCCTTGCCGGGAGCGGTTAGCATGTCGATCTCCGCGCGCACGCCGAACTCCGGCAGGTAGATGCCCGGCTCCACGGAAAAGCAGGTGTTCGGCAGCAGAATTCAGTCTCGCGAAACTTCGCAGATCCAGTTCACTTCCCAGGTCTTGCCACCGTCGGGCGAGAACGACTGCTCCATCCGCGCCTACTCTTTCCGTTTCTGATCCCGCACCCAGATTAGCAGTAATACGCACAGGACCAGAACATACACCGCAAGCCGAGCTGATTCGTTGGGAACGAGGCGCGCGCCCCATGGAGTGAACGCCACTAGAACCGCGGCTCCAATCATTGCGGCAACCGGAACCAGGGTTAGAAGTACTCTCTTATCGAAAGAGAACAATCCGGGCATCTTGAATCCAATGTGCGCCCGGTCCAACATGACCAGCAAGTAAGCGTCTTCCTCGCTTTCAATCAATGCATCCAGCGCATTGCTCCACGCAGCCGACTCGCCGCGGTTCTTGTCCTGCACATAGGCGTGCCGGATTAGGCTGGCTATTTTGGATTCGTACTGTTCATCGTCAAAATCGCGTTCGAACTCCGCTGCGGTTTTCAATTCCTCCGGCGTGGCCGATGCCCCCGAAAAACCCAGCATACGGGTCTCTGGATCCGCCAGCGATACTCCATCCAGCGCTGCCTGCTCCACAATGCGGCTCACCAGGAATTTCCTGGCAGATGCAAAGGCATTGGTTCCCATCGTCACGCTCCGTTTAGATCCTCACCAGCTCCCGCTGGATCTCTCCCGTGACCCAGGCCTTGCCCGGAGCGGTCAGCATATCGATCTCCGCGCGCACGCCGAACTCCGGCAGGTAGATGCCCGGCTCCACGGAGAAGCAGGTGTTGGGCAGCAGCAGCCGCACGTCGTGGGTCTCCAGATTGTCCAGATTCGCGCCCACTCCATGCACCTCCTGGCCGATATTATGTCCCGTCCGATGCGTAAAGAACTCGCCGAACCCGGCCTCCTGGATCACCCCGCGCGCCGCGTCGTCGGCCTCGTAGCCGCGGATCGGCCTTCCCGCCGCAAAGGCGTCCTCCACCACGCGGATGGCCGCGTCGCGCGCGCCCAGCACAATCTCGAAGACCTTTTGCTCGTGCTCCGCCGGCTCGCGCCCCACCACCCCTGTCCAGGTGATGTCGTAGTAGACGCTGCCCGGCGTGTTCAGCCGCGCCCAGATGTCGATCAGCAGAAAGTCGCCTTCCCGGATCGGCGCGCACCGCTCGGCGGTCGGCTCATAGTGCGAGTCGGAGCAGTTGGCGTTGACGCTGACGTTGGGACCGTCGGCCCAGACCAGCCCCTCGCGGCGCATGGCCTCCGAAAGCCACTGCACATGATCGAACTCGCTGTACGCGCCCGCCCTGCCAGCACCGCCAGGGCGCAACCGGCGGCTAATCTCCCGCCAGCCCTCGGCCAGAATCGCGTCGATGGCCCGCTGCGCCACGCCGTGGCTGGCTGCCTGCGCCTCGTTGAGCACCGCCTCAAACTGGCTCACCATATCGGCGGAGCTGACAATCTTCTTGCCCAGCCCGCGCAGAAACTCCACCGTGCCGGCATCGGCCATGGAGACGTACATGATGGCGTTGTTGGGCGAGTACTGCATGGCCACGGTGCGCGCGCCGCTAAGTAGCGCCTCCAGCCCCGCGGCCAGCTCCTGCCAGCTTGAATACAGCGCCTTGGCGCCGGGCAGCGCGTCCAGCCTGGCCTGCTCGATGCGATGGACCAGCTTGCGCGGCTTGCCCGTGGCGGGCACAAAGTAGTACCAGCGCCGCGTGACGTGCAACTTGGGGTCCATGCCCAGAATGCGCTCCCCGATGGGGTCGCGGTGATGATGGTCGTAAAACAGCCAGCCGTCAAAGCCGGCCTCGTGGATAGCCGCTTGTATCGCTTCAAGGTTCATACCGGCCATGATACCCGAGCCGGGGTGCGCGCAGGTAGGGCGAGTCGCATAAGGGCGTTACAGCTCGTTGTCACCCACGAACGCTTTGCGCGACACGCGCCGCAGATTGAGTTTCTCGACTACCCCGGAGGCATCCCATATCCGAAAATCGGGCCTGGGAAGCCCGGCAACTGGCGGCTATCTGGGTTGCAATGGTTATCTTTATGTGATAACCTTCTCGCATCATGCAGAAGCGCGATTCTGCTCTCGACACACTGCTTGATTTGATCGGACTCACGTTCGTTGTAGACCCAGAGGGCGGGTATTGGGTTCGGTTTGTGGTTACGCAGGTTCCTCCCACGCCGGAGAAGCCACACGGGCTGGACTATTCGCTCACATTGCACGGACGGAACGGCGAACGGCTGGTGGGATTCGACAATGCTCATTCCGTGGGGAAGCAAAAGCACGGCAACCCGCGGGATCATCGCCATCGCATAAGGACGGTCAAGCCTTATGACTACAGCGAAGCGGCTACGCTGCTTGCCGATTTCTGGACGGAAGTTGACGCGGTATTGAAAGAAAGAGGAGTGCGCCCATGAGTACATTAAAAGTCGGAATCGCCAGCTACGACGAGATGAAGGCGATGACCATGGCCGTCGCGCGCGGCCAGCGCAAGCTCTCGGCTCAGGAACCGCGAGTCTGGTTTCCTTCCACCGAGTCCTTCGCCAAAATACTCTCTGCCGGCAATCGCGACCTGCTCCGCATCCTAGTCGAAGACGCGCCCGGCTCACTCGAAGAACTGGCGCAACTCACCGGGCGGAAGAAGTCTAATCTCTCCCGTACCCTCAAGACCATGACCAACTACGGCCTTGTGCGGCTGGAGCGCGGTGCGCGCGGACGTATCAGCGCCAAAGTCATTCACGACCGCATCGAACTGGAATTGCCGCTGGCACGGAAGGATCGAGCGGCTTGAGGTGCAACAGGCTGGCCCAGGGCTCCGGGGAGCGCTTTGCGCGGCACGCGCCGCAGATTGCGTTTCCCGACTGACTGGGCGGAATCCCAAGTCCGAAGAGCCGAACCTGTGGTGACCGGTTATTTATCACTTGCGCAGCACTTTTTGGTACCACTTGCGGAAGTAGTCCTTGTCCGAAGTACACATCCAGCCAAAGTAGCATTGAGCG
>Ga0326727_10006732_pt1 | contig 31164 bp, 34 predicted proteins | sample MB2enrmetagenome_FD_207643 | JGI IMG/M metagenome (GOLD analysis project Ga0326727, IMG submission 207643) | Lab enriched peat soil microbial communities from McLean, Ithaca, NY, United States - MB29MY | ecosystem: Environmental > Terrestrial > Soil > Wetlands > Peat | place: USA: New York... | reverse complement strand
TCCTCTCTTCAGCTCGTTGACAAGCCGAAGTTTGGGAGCCAGGCCCACCCCTATCGGTGGATGGTCACCGCATCATCCAGCGATTTTCAACCCTGATTCGCGGGGAGCCGCTATTTCGCGGATGCTGGCAGGCTCATGGCGCTACCGCGCGAAAAATCGAGGTTAACTGGGGCGCGTGAGTACGCACCATCGACTGTCGCGAGGCTTCACTCCGACAGCTCGAACTGGGTCCCAATGTCATCCCTCAACCCCTGGGATCGGCCAATTAGAACTCCAGTGCACGACACACATTCTCTGCTCCGACCGTTCGCAACCTAAGTCCGATATTAGTCCCCAATACCCGGTCGGCAACTCTCTAAATGTACGTCACCTATTCGGAGGGCTGAGTGATTGATTTGACCGTGCTGCGGACTCGAGAATGATGGCCACCAGCCGGGCACCAGCATCCTCGTGGCCGGCCGACCTTTCGGCAAGCCAGGCCGCCCGTCCGAAGCGAGGACGCATCGTGGTCGTTGCCGTCGCCCCATCGTCCGCCGCCTCTGCCGCAACAATGAGCGCTTGGGAAAGTGTGCCACCCTCGCGTGCGATCTTCACCGCGGCTTTGGCCGCAGGCGCGAGGGCGTCGAGCATGGTCTTCGAACCTGGTTCAGCCTTACCAAGCGCTGCAATGGCTGCTCTTGATGCGTCGAGCAACTGCGCGAACCTCTCCGATGCAGACAAGGACTCCCCCGCCGCGGTTCGACTTGCACCCAACAAGCCCGCCGCAATTAGTGTGCCTCCAGTCGACGCCGCCTCCCGGGAAATCGCGACACCGCATGCTTTCAGAATGTCTGGGATCTCCTGGCCTTCCAAAGCCGGAAGCAAACTGAGAATAGCATCAGCCGCATTCGTCGCGGTAACTCCCAGGTCGCCGTCGCCAGCCTCCGCGTCGAGTCGGTTCAGCTCATCGGCACGGCCCTTGACCTCCTGGGCCACGGCTCGTAAGACGTCGAGAAAGCTCGTCACAGGCGCGCAAGAAGTGGCGAGAAGGCCGGGGCATCGAGCAATCGCACTAGCTGACCATCAAGACGTAACAGCGAGATCGACATCCCGGCCATCTCCAAGGATGTCGCGTACTCGCCGACCCACGCTCGACGAATGGTGAGTCCACACTCTTCAAGCAGCGTGCTCGCGCGACGGTAGACAATATAAAGCTCCTCGAGTGGGGTAGCACCAAGGCCATTGATCAAGACGTCAAGCTGATCTCCGTCGTCGTGGGGCAGGTCCTCCAGCAGCGTAGCGACGATATGGTCGGTGATCTCGTCAGCTGAATCGAGCGGCCCACGCCGCACACCGGGCTCACCATGGATCCCCATGCCGATCTCCATCTGGCCTGGCAGGACCTCGAAGGTGGGGTGGCCGACCGCGGGGATGACGCAGGGAGACAGTGCGACTCCCATGCTGCGCAAGTTCGTAGCCGCTCGCTCGGTGACCGCCTTGACCTCGTCGAGATCAGCACCCTCTTCAGCGACCGCGCCGGCAATTTTGTAGAGAAAGAAGATTCCCGCGATTCCACGTCGACGTTCCTCTTCCCCTTTCGGCGCGGACGCAACGTCGTCCGTGGCGGTCACCGTCGCAACCCGGATCCCTTCGGCCTCGGCTAGCTCTGCGGCGAAGCCGAAGTTCATGACGTCGCCTCCGTAGTTGCCGTAGAGGAAGAGCACGCCACGGCCACCGTTGACCGCACGAGCGACCGCCAACATCTGCTCCGCGCTCGGGGACGAGAAGACGTTGCCGATTGCAGCGCCGTCAACAAGGCCACGACCAACGTATCCCATGAAGACCGGAAGATGCCCCGAGCCACCCCCGGTCGCTATCGCCACTTTCCCGTTGACCGGTGCATCGGCGCGTACGATCGCTCGCGGATCATCCGCGCGCTTCAGCTCCGCGGAATGTGCCTTAAGGATGCCGTCGAGCATCTCCTCAACGAAGTTCTCAGGTTGATTGATCAGCTTCTGCATGGCTTTTACGAGTTCCTCACATTCTGCAGTCAAATTGCCACGATAGAGACAACTAAGACCTGACTCCTCGCGGCACGAAGTCGACGATATCGAGCTCGAAACGTATTAAATACCCAGGCGTTCGACCTGGAGTGCCTATCGCGCATCCAGTGGCATTGGAGCCGTTCTGTCTCCACACACCGCTTCCTTTCCTTCATGCAGCCTTGCTCGAGGTGAGATTGGCGCGCCCTCGGTTCAAACTCGACCAGTGCGAGCTTCCTCTCCGACCTCTGTGCGGCTTCTTGTCGTGCAACTCTTCCATCCTTGTCGAAGAGTCCCCCTCAGGCCATCTCGTCGGTGCGGGACCACTCACCCGAGCGGACGAAGCTGTCCGGTCATTACTCCCTCGCCGCTGTCAATACCTCCCAGAATCTCTCGATGTCGGGATCCACCACCCTCCGCTAGTGCACCGCCCTTTCCCATTCTTCACCGCGACCAGATCGACCGACATCGTCTTCCCTACCCTAAATCTGACCAAAGAATCCGCTCCCCTGCCAGCAGGAACCCCTCTACACAGCCCGGCGACTAACGTGACACGTCGCTATCAAGGATGACCGCCTCATACTCAGAAGCGCAAGGAGCCCCCACGGCCAGCCACATTGCTTTAGCTTCGAGGTCGAATATAACTGACACCAGCGTCTCTGATTGCTCGAACCACGCCCGCGTCTCATCCGCGTGTCGACATACAGATCCCGGCCTGTTGACGTGGTCGCGTAGCACCATTTCGAGAGACCTTTGTCCGACGCGGGTGCCGCTAGCGAGCAGATGCGTCAACCGGTCCAGGCGGTCAAAACTGTCCGGACCGAATGACGTCATGACATCATTCAACCTAAAGATTGGAGTAGTGAAATGATTCGTCCGACAAATCCTCCCCGACACAGGAAGAATCTCTTCCGCCGCCCGGGGCCTTCCGGCGACCGCTTCCACGTCGATGATGTGATCGCATGCATCTGCTATCAAGTAATTTCCCGAAGACGCGCGCCATGCGCTGCTGATCCGTGATGCAGCGGCTGCCGCAGCTTCACAATCAAACACCGATCGAAGTAAGACATGATATGGAACACCCCGCGAGCCTTTATCCTGCGTGCTGATCAGCGTATTAGTCGTCAGTCCAACGCCCGCGGAGTTCATGCCCATCTTCGCTAGAAGCCCAGCCTCTACAACGGTAACGTAGCTAGGCGCATCCTCTTGCTGCACCTTGAGAATGATCAAGTTGTTGATCGCTTCCGGCAACCAGTCCCAATTCTGGCCGAGCATGACGTGCCCGCTCGTGCTGGCACTCCGAGCCAAGGCAAACGAGCTGCAACCGCCGGCACACGGCTGATTTGTGCGCGCCGCGACCGCCGAGAACATAATCTCCGTACGTGCATTCAAGGCCATTATGTCGCCGAATCCAACCTGGGCGCCCTTAGCCATGCCTTGCATTTCCTCGAGATAGTGCGCTCCAAACCGCTCGATCGGCCTCCTATAGATTAGGGCTTGTGACACGGCTGAAGGCCAGTCCATATCAGCCATATCCCGGAACACTCGCCGGTACAAGCTGAGCGATCCAGCTATTCGGTCACCGGCTTGAGCGCCATACTCCCGGCCCCGCTCGTAGGCGCTCCCCTCCACGCTCACGGCCGGAATCAAAGCACACTTCCGCTCCGCCAGGAACCAGGATGCCCCTGCTGCAACATAATTCTAGTGGGTGGGAATGGTGGGCACACCTCAATCCTCCCTTCCGGATGATCGCATCCGCTTATCACTATACCGCCTAGCCCGTCAGTCGCAGGCGTGACCGGCGATGCGCAGCCCTTCATCAGATGCCAAGGATGGTGTGGCATTTATATCCCCTTCAGGAGTTTGTCCGCTCCAAGGGGACCAGCTTCACTGGCGACGGAAGTAGTTCCGTGGATCTTCGACGCTGCCTTCTTCCTGCGGGCCGTCTGAGCGACCTGGTCGGTTTGGCGCCGCCCGGTTTTGCCCGAACCCGTCATGCAGTAACGGCCAGCCGCTCCTTCATTGCGTCAAACTGGAGGAAGGGCTCAAACATGAGAGCTACGACATCGTCCCATCGTGACTCAGCTCCTTGTCTGCGTGAGCCGCCAGTTCAGAACAGGTCGCAATCCATGTATCCCTGTGTGACTCGATATGATCCAGCACCCGCTCGAACATCTTCACCCGCGATGGTCGGCCGATCACCTGAGGATGCATAGTGAGGACATAACAGCCACCCAGCGCGTGTATCTCATCGAACTCTTCCCTCCAGATCGCCTCCACTTCAGCAGTTCCTCTGATGTTACGAGACGATTCGGAAGCGCCGGACCATGCGAAGTGTGGCCAGTCATCGATCATCCACTGGATCGGTAGTTCGATCAGCTTTCGACCTTCGTGCCGATAAGGGCTAATGTCATCCATGAACTGGCTCGTGTATTTCAGACCTTTTTCCTCAAGCAGGTCTAGCGTCACATGACTGACGTCCCATGACGGGGACCGGTAACCTTCGATCGCCGCGCCAGTCCTGTTCAGAACCTCCCAAGCCCGATCAAGCTCCACACGCTCCTGAGCGGGACCCAGGAGCACCGGCGCGGTGTGCGTGTAGCCGTGAAGTGCGAGTTCGTGACCGCGGTCGACGAGTTCCTGAATCCGGGCAGGGTAGCGCTCGACGATCACTCCAGGAACGAAAAACGTCGCCCTCACACTGTGCCGCTCGAGGACGCCCAAAAGCAGCGGCAGACCAACCTTCGGTCCGTAGGCCCCCTGGGAAAGCACGCCGGGCCTATGCGCGTTCCCGGGGTCCATGCCAATCCACGCCGCCTCTCCATCGACGTCAAACGTCATAGCTGCCGCGCATGAGAACGGTGCCGGCCAGTTCACATTGATCATCCCTCCCAATTAACCTGACGCTCCCTAACCGGCTTGACACCCTCTCCGAGCATCGCCGTTACCCGATCGACATCCCGAATTTGACCTTGCAGTATCGAATTCCGTCGCACCTTCCGACCCGCGACTTCCGAAGACCGAACCTCAGCTGCTGCCAACAGCAGCAGCTGAGGCCCTAACTACTTTCGCCAAGCCGCTCCTCCGCGCACTTGCCTATCCCACCACTAGCTCAGTAGAACCACCTGCTCACGCCCGGATTGGTCATATTGCTCTTTGTTACCACAACGAAACTCGTCGCCACCCTTTCCGGCACGGGAGTTTTGTGCAAGAGATAGGCTACGGCTTCACGTACCGCAAGTGACCCCATTAGATACGGCTTCTGGAGCACGAGCGCGGCAACCGAACCGTTTCTAACATCGTTGATTTCATCTGGCGAGCCATCAAAGCCGACAACCTTCACCTTACCCTTATCGCCAGCTGCAACCACCGCAGTGGCCGAACCCACGGCCTCGTTATCAGTCGCGGCGAAAATTCCCCTAAGATCGGGGAACCGCTCAAGAATGGCGCTGACCTTGGTGAAAACGTCCGTCAGGGAGTAGTTGTCATACGACGAAACCACGTTCGTCAGCCCCGGATACTTCTTCAGGCCAACCAACCAGCCGGTGTGTCGGTTGTCTACACTGGCAATTCCAGGCGTATATCCCTCGTAAGCAACTTCGCCCTTTCCAGAAAGCAGCTTATCCATTACCAAGGCGGCAACCTCACCACCAGCCACATTATCTGAAGAAATCGTACCGAGTCGAACCGATGGATTGTCAACATCGGTGTCGACCGTGATCACCGGGATGCCATCGGCCTTCACCACCTTGAGTGGAGCAACCATCGCCTTTGAATCCACCGCACTCATGATAATGAAGTCCGGCTTCTCTGCCGTAACCGTTTCAAGAGTTTCCGTTTCGCTCGGCGCAGATATTTCCGCCGGCACCGTAAAAGTCAGATCCACTCCGAGCGTCTTCGCTTCGGCCTTGGCGCCATTCGCCAACGTGACATAGTAGGGACTATCGTCATCGTTCAGGATTAAGGCAATCTTCACGGTACTTGCTTTCGGCGCGGCACGCTGAGCGGCGGAACCCGTCATCCCGAGCACGCCGCCGAGCAACGTGACACCTAATAGCACAGCGAGACATGCCGTAAACTTACGCATTTCACTCTCCTTCACATTATTCCCCCCAACAACCTCCTATCTAGCGCCTCCTTTCTCCCGGCCAAGCTGCTAGCTCGCGCCGCTGCGTCGGCGCACCTGGTCCAGATATACAGCGAGAAGTAGCACGCACCCAACAGCGACCGGCTGCCAAAAAGGCTGAACTCCCACGATGATGAACCCGTTGGTCAGAACCGAAGGGATCAGCGATCCAACGATCGTCCCGGAGATTCTTCCGCGGCCTCCAAAAAGGCTCGTACCACCGATCACGACGGCGGCAATCGCATTAAGCGCGTCCGTTGTATGCCCCGACACTGCGGCAGTACCGAAGCGCGCCGCATCTATTACGCCCACTATCCCAGCGAGGGCGCCCATTAACATAAAAACTTTCATCAGGTGACGTTCGACGTTGATCCCTGCCCGGCGCGCCGCTTCTCGACTCGCCCCGATGGCGTACGTGCGCATCCCGAAGCTGGTCCTCGCCAGGACCACCCACGCCAGACCGGCAATAACGGCCGCGACAAGGACCATCCACGGAATAACTCCGGCAAGTTCCCCCAGACCAAAAGAGTACTGCAACTGCAGCGGGACGGTTTCCACGTTGATCCCACCTGTCCAGACTTCAGCCAGGCCGAGTATTACGCCTGCCGAGGCGAGGGTCGTAATAAACGGAGGAATCCGCAGCTTCACGGCAAGAATCGCATTGACAGTGCCCCACAGCAGGCCTGAAACCACTCCCAATGAAATCCCCGCCACCACCGCAACCGCAAGGTGCGGAAACACCGACTCCGCAACCTGAGCACTCGTGCCTCCGAGCCTACCCATCACCTCTGCTGAGACAACCGCGGCAAAGACGACCATAGATCCGATAGAGAGATCGATCGCCGCAGCGATCAGCAGGAAGGTCATCCCAACTGCCTCGATCAACGTCTCAGACGTATCTAACAAAATGTCCTTAAGATTCATGGCCGTGAAAAATGTCCCACTAGGTGCCCATAAGGCGAATACGAGTACAATCAAGCACAATAAGCCGAATATCAAAATGCTCTCAAGGCCCTCGACCCGCTCCGACAATCTGGGCCGAAGTGAGGTCGCTGCCGGCACGCTCACGGAAGTAACTCCCCAGAACCATCTGCGCCCGTCATCGCACGAAGAAGAGCGTCTACACTCGTTTCCGAAACCGGGGAGGTCATAACACGACGGCCCAGCCGCAAAACCGTCACACGGTCTGCAACTTCAAACACTTCGGGCATGTTATGTGATATCCAAAGAATCGCCAGATTGTGTCCCACACAGGCCTTCATCATGATGTCGTGCACAACCTGGGTCTGTTGGGGGCCTAACGCTGCCGTAGGCTCGTCGAGAATTAGCACCTTGCGACCCCAGATCACCGACCGCGCGATAGCCACCGCTTGCCGCTGCCCGCCGGACAGCGAGCCCACCGCCGTGCGCGGGGAAGGCAGCTTAATGCCTAGCCCCTCCAAGGCCTCTCCTGTACGGCGGCGCATTTCTGCTCGATCCACGAAGCGCAGCTTGCCCAACAGCCCCCTTAGGTGTAGCTCCCGACCCAAAAAGACGTTTTCCCCAGCGTCTAAGGTAGCGGCCAAGGCAAGATCTTGGTACACAGTTTCAATCCCCGCGTCCATCGCGTCACGCGGGGTCATTAGCCTTAGCTCTCGTCCTTCCAATTCCACTCTTCCCGCGTCAGCGCGAAGAACCCCCGACAGAATGTTCACCAAGGTCGACTTACCGGCACCATTGTCACCCACAAGCGCATGGATTTCACGAGAATATACGTCTACGCTTCCATCAACTAGTGCTAGGACGTGACCGAACTGACGTTTGAGCCCTGACGCGCTTAGCAGAAGGTCGCCCCCCATGCTCACACTGCCCTGTGCTCTGATGCTGTACCAACGACAGTAGCTCCGACGAACACCCTAGACAAGGTAGGTTGACCACATAATGTTTGTGCTTGGCTTCCTCTTCTTCCGACTGGCCCCCGCAGTGACAACAGTCTTAATGGACAACAAACGCCCGTGCCTGGAGACCAGTGCTTCTTCGTCGCGCGAAGGCCTACGCACCCCCCTGGGGCAGCCAGAGGCACACGATGTTCTGCGACACCGCCCAATGAGCTGGTTGAGTTTCCTTCGGTGCCTGAAGTTCTCTCTGCTGCCGCCGCCCTGGCCAAGCAGTTTCTTACCGCGTCAATTCTGGTCACCAGTTCTCCCATAGAGAAGCTCAGCTGCCTCGCGCGACACCCTTCCCGAAGCGACATCTCCAGCAACAGCCGCAGGCAAACGCTGAGCTGGACTACCCATGCCGCCGCCGCCACCGCCTCGTACACTCACAATCTCCCCGGCTGCTACATCAAACGAGGACTTCGGAGCCATCTGTAGTTGAACACCATCACGAATCCGCCAGACGCTAGAAGGGGCACCCGAACACCCGCCGTCCAGTCCGCGTGCGGCCGTTGCAGCCGACGACTGCAAGACTTCGACCCGAAACGCTAGAGCGCTCTCGCTAACGTTACGAAAGTCAACACGCATCCCGAGCCCGCCACGCATCCTTCCCGCCCCACCGCTATCTTCGACGAGCGCGCAACGCTCAACACGAAGCGGATACGTTGACTCGATCACCTCGGCAGGAGGCAAGGCACAGTTCGACATATGGGCGTCAACGGCGTCTGCTCCATCCGCCTTTAGTGACGCGCCAGCACCGCCTCCCAATAGCGATAAAAAGACACTGCTCTCACCTGTCTTATTCGAAGTCGCATCGACGATTGTAGCGGGAACTCCGCAAAACCAGCCGGCCGATCCGCGCTCTGGAAGAATCTCAGACAGTGCTTCCGCGAGCACATTAGCCATTATCATGGACGTGTGATGCCGGTCACCTACTGCCGCTGGAAATCGTGGGTTCACAAGAGTACCCTCGGGAGCGATGATGTCGACCGGGATGACGGCCCCCTCGTTGAATGGAATATCATCTCCGATAAGACACTTCAGGCCGTACTGCACCACCGATCGCGTCGTGGCGATGGGACAGTTCATTCCGCCGGCAATCTGCCTGGCCGTGCCTGTGAAGTCTACGCTCATCCGGTCACCAGCAATGACTACCGTGACCCGGATGGGCACCGGTACTCCCATAGTGAGGCCGTCATCATCGATCGCGCCATCCGCTGTGTAGACGCCATCCGGCATGGCCTCAATTGCCTGGCGTGTGCGGCGGAGCGTGTATTCGATCAGCGCGTTACCTGTCGCGGCGAAAAACTCGGACCCGTAGCGAGTGACCAGTCGCTGTAGGCGCCGCTCTCCCACACGTGTCGCTGCCAACTGCGCCCGAAGATCACCGCGGTTTTGCCAGGGATGCCGAACGTTCGCCCACATGATGTCGTAGACAGACCGACTCGGTTGCCCACGTTCCTCAAGCTTGACCGCGGGATAGAGCACACCCTCCTCGAATATGCTCTGATTCGTCGCGGAGGCGGAGCCCGGCACGCGACCGCCCACATCGGCGTGATGGCACACCGCCCCGGCAAATCCGATTAACTCTTGCACCTCATCAAACACCGGCACGAAGACGGTGACGTCGTTTGTGTGTGCATTGTCCATATACGGATGATTCGTCAGGAGAACGTCGCCGGGGAACACTTCCGTTCCCCACTTTGCCAGGCAAGATCTCAGCGCTGGTCCCATCGAGCCAAGCAACGTCGGGATGCCGATCGCAGTAGCCAAAAGGCGTCCATTGGCATCCAGTAGCGCCGAGCTAAAGTCGAGGGAGTCCTTCACTACGACGCTATAGGCCGTTCGCCGAATCGACGCATGCATCTCGTCCACGATAGTATCCAAGGAATGACGGATTACCTCTGTCGAGATCGGGTCCAGTTGCCTTCCTGTTGCCCCATCAGACATATCGCTCATGACATCTCACCCTCGCGCCGCAATACGAGGTTCAAGAACGCGTCCACCTCTAGCACCGCGCCGGGGCCAACCACCGTTGTTGCCTCCCTCTCCTCGACGATCACAGGCCCAGGAGTCCTAGTGCCCGCCTGGAGGCTCTCGCGCCATATCACCGGCGTAGACATCCAGCCACTATCACGGAAATACACCTCCCTCCGATCCGTCCCAGCCAGCGGGGCTTGGACAAGTGAGCGCGCTACGGGTCGTTCCACGCCCCGTAGCGCGCCGTAGGCTTCGAGAGCAAGAGCGATGACCTCGACCTGATCCTCTCGGTTGCTATAGCCGAACTCAAATTCGTGCATTTCGTGAAATCGGGCGATACATGCATCGAAGGAAGCCGGCGTCGTCGGTGTATCGCCCATTACGACCGCGACATCGTTCTCCTGCCACGCGTATCTCAAGCGAGCAACCCGTACATACCGAGTTTCCACGATGCCTTCGCCAAGTGCATCGAATCGCCGCTTGACACGACTAAGAAGAGGCTCATACAGCTTGTTGAGCCTCCCAGCATCCAGATTTGCTACTGGCTCTCCCACCATAGTGACCAGGTCGTACTTTACGTCGGCCTTAACTAAGCCGAGAGCCGAGAACGCGCCTGGATATCGTGGGATCATGACAAGGTTGACATCAACCAACTCTCCCACATCGAAGGCGTGCATCGGACCAGCGCCCCCATAGGCGATCAGCGTAAAGTCTCGCGGGTCAAAACCTCGATTGACGCTGACAACACGTACCCCGCGAGCCATCTGCGCGTTGACGATCTCGAGAATACCGAGCGCCGCTTCCTCCAGCGAGAGACCCAACGGCGCGGCGACGTGGGTGGCTATCGCCTCCCGAGCTGCATTCCCATCCAGTCTCATCTCGCCCCCCAGAAAGTGGTCCGGGTCAACGCGTCCCAGTACAACGTGCGCGTCGGTGACGGTGGGAAGAGTCCCACCACGGCGGTAGGCCGCCGGACCCGGAACAGCTCCGGCGCTTTGCGGTCCTACGTGCAATAAGCCACCCGCTAGCCATGCAAGTGAGCCCCCACCGGATCCTATGGTGTGGATGTCGAGCTGTGAAGCACGCAGCGGACGCCCGTCGAACTCCGGCTCCCGTGCCAGCGTCGGCCTTCCCTCGTGAATCAAGCAGATATCAGTAGAGGTTCCGCCCATATCGAACGTGATAAGGTTTTGCCGATCAATCGTTGCGTCCATTCGCGTCGCACCTAGTACGCCTGCTGCAGGTCCTGAGAGCAGCATCTGGTGTGCATGCCTTGATGCCTCCCTTGCAGATAGGACCCCACCAGAAGATTGCATCACAAATAGAGGACATTGCACACCCTCACGCCTGATTCCCCTCTCGATTCCGGCGATGTAACGTTCGATCAGCGGCTGAATAGCAGCGGCGATCACCGTTGTCGACGTGCGCGGATACTCCCCAATTTCTGGGGCGATGTCTGAACTCACTGCCACAATGAGCTTCGGCAGGCGCTCCCTGAGCACTTCGGCAAGCTGATGTTCGTGCGTTGAGTTGCGAAAGCTGAAGAGCAGCGAGATAGCGCACGAATCAACTTCCGACGCCCCGACCAGTTCGACTAAACGGTCGATCTCGTTCTCCGTGAGATCCAAAAGGACGTTGCCGCGGTAGTCGATTCGTTCATCCACTTCAAACACAAGTTCGCGTGGCACAAGTGGCGCCTGCTTCCGCAACACCAGATTGAACATCTCGGATCGGGTCATGGTTCCAATCTCAAGCACGTCGCGAAAACCCTTCGTGACAATCAGCCCCGTCTTGGGCAGCTTGAGCTCGAGCAACGCATTGGTAGCCACGGTCGATCCGTGCGCGAAGAGGCGCAGCGTGCCAAGATCGACTCCGTGACGATCCCGGAGTCGACGAAATGCGTCTGTCACCGCTACAGATAAATCACCCGGTGTACTTGAGACCTTATCCACCAGGAAGTCCGATCGCCGCTCGTCGCGCACAATGATGTCCGTGAACGTCCCACCGACGTCGATGCCCACCACGAGCGGTGTAGTGTTGGTCACGGCGCGGAACCCCAACCTTCGTCGACCAATGCCAACGGCGACGCACTATATCCAAATACACCCCTCAGGACCACGCTATCGGTCGCACAGTCAGCGGCTCTGGCCAGTATGACCTGCCGGTCATCATCCTCTAGGAGACCAGCAAGCACATGGCGGATGAAGGCATCCCCAGCGTCGAGGGTGTCGACAACAGAGAGTGTGTATCGCTCATTCAAGAAATCCGATAAAACCGGCTCCACATTCGTAAGCACGTCAATATGCCCCATCGCTAGTAGCCTATATATTGAAACGGACGCAAAGTAGCCACATCAGTGCACCACTTCAATCTGTGTCGTTATGATACTGCTCTACTAGTCATGTCTAAGAATCAAACTCGAGGATTCTCTTCAGAGCTGTGGTAAACCGCGCTCCCGTTACACCGTCGATTGCTCGATGGTCGTAGGCGAGCGCCAGCCCGAGAATTGGGCGAATCTCTACTGCGCCGCCGACGGCGACGGGCCGATCGACTATCGCGCCCGCAAACACGATTGCGACTTGAGGCACGGTGACGAGCGGCATCCCCGTCTCAACTCCGAACATACCAAGGTTCGATACCGTGATTGTTCCCCCCTCGACGTCCTCGCGACGAAGTGGTCCTGTGTGCGCGCGCTCGGAAAGGTCGCGAAGGTGGATCGCCAGTTCCGACAGGGAAAGCTCCTGCGCGCGATGAATGACCGGCACTAGAAGGCCTGCCTCGCTTGCGATGGCGACCGAGAGGTTCACGTCTTCGTAAAGGATGAGTTCGTCTGTGGCGAACGAAGCGTTCGCCTCTGGCACCTCGGCGACTGCTCGCACAACCGCCTGGAGGATCAGGTCAGTATAGGAGAGCAAGATCCCGGAACTAGCCTCGAACTCGGACGCGAGGCGCCGACGCCGCGCGACGAGGCCGCTGGCATCGACGGATACCTGTTGGACGAACTGTGGGATCTCCATCCAGCTGCGCGTGACGACCTCCGCCATCGTGCGACGGACACCTTGCAGTGGTCGGCGCTCCCTGACGCGCGTCGTTCCGTAACCGACTCCGTTGGCCGAACGGGTACTAGCTTGTTCTACGTCCTCGGTCGTGATGGTTCCGGCGTTACCCGTACCGTGCACCGTCGTGAGATCGACTCCCAGCTTCTCAGCAAGCGCGCGTGAGCGAGGAGTGGCATGCACACGCGCCCCCGTATGCGGCCGCGTGGCTGCCCTTGTGGCGCTGGAAGATGCGAGTGGAAGCTCCACCAACTCAGCCGGTGCCTCTTCAGCGTCAGCAGCCTTCAACTCACTCATCGCCGCAGCGATGTCTGCTTCAGAGAGCATCTCACCCGGGTCCGCGACAAACCCAAGGACAGTGCCGACTGGAACCTCTTCACCGACCGACACGAGGATGCGAGTCAGCGTACCAGGGGCCTTCGCCTCCACCTCGAGAGTGGACTTCTCGGTCTCGACCGCGTAGAGCAAGTCCCCGACTTCGAAGGAATCTCCCTCCGCCGGTAGCCACCGCTCGATTACCCCTCGTTGCATCGTCTGGCCTAGGCGAGGCAAATAGAGTTTGTGCATCTTCGCGTCCTCCAGCCCTAGCTGATCTGTTTGACCGCCGCGACAAGACCGGCCACGGAGGGCGCAATAAACTGCTCGAGAAAGACGCTCTGGGGGATTGGAACGTCTGGAGCGCCGAGCCGTACGATCGGCGCGTCGAGCGACGCAAGCGCCTCTTCGGCGATCATCGCTGCCACCTCGCCGCTCGGCCCACCGATTCTCGGGGCCTCGTGGGCAAGAACGACTCGTCCAGTCTTCTCCACGGACTGGAGGATCGTGGCCTTGTCCAGCGGTCGGATCCCACGCGGGTCAACTACCTCGACGCTGATCCCCTCGCCAGCGAGTTGATCGGCTGCCTCGAGCGCACGGGACACGATGTTCGACCAGGCGATGATCGTCACGTCGGAGCCCTGCCGGCGAACGACCGCTTCGCCTAGCGGCACGAGGTGCTCGCCTTCTGGCACCTCGCCCTTCGTGTTGTAGAGACCCTTGTGCTCGAAGAAGAGGACAGGGTTGTCGTCGCGGATCGCCGTCTTCAGGAGACCCTTCGCATCCGCAGGCGTGGCGGGAGTAACGACGTAAACTCCGTGCGCGCTCCAGAAGAGACCCTCAAGGCACTGCGAGTGCTCCGGCCCTGCGCCACCAATCAGACCCGACGGGAGGCGGATCACGAGCGGCACCGCGAAGAGCGCACCGTGCATGTAGCGCCACATCGAAGCCTTGCCGTAGATCTCGTCCATTGCCACCGCGGCGAAGTCGCCATACTGAAGCTCGACGATCGGGCGGAGCCCTGTGATCGCCGCACCGACACCGCCCCCTACCATGAAGGTCTCGGAGATTGGCGTATCGAAGACGCGCCTTTTACCGAACCGTTGCTGAAGGTCGCCGGTGACGCCGAAACAGCCACCGTAGATGCCAACGTCCTGGCCCATCAGGAAAACGCGCTCATCACGCTCGAGCTCCTCAGCAATGGCTTCTCGGATCGCCTCGGCAAATGTGATGGAGCGTGCAGCGGCAGCAGGCGGACCATGGGTCTCTGCTGCTACAATCGTCTTGGGCATGATCTGCCTCCTTCTTAGGCGTACACGCCTTGGTAGAGCCGCTCAGGTGGCGGCATCGGTGCCGACAACGCTCGTTCACCGGCGGTGTCGACCTCTTCCTGCAGGCGACCCCGGATTGCCGCGAGGTCGTCCTCTGTGGCAATCCCCTCGCTAAGTAGCCGCGCAGCCACCTTCCTGATCGGATCGTTCTTCTTCGCTTCCTCGATACTGGCTTTCGTTCGGTAAGGCTGCGGATCCCCCTCGAAATGCCCGCGGAAGCGCTGCACCTTAGCCTCGATAAAGCTCGGTCCCTCCCCGGCTCGCGCACGCTCCACGGCAGCGAGCGTGGCCTCGTAAACCTCGACCACGTCGTTGCCGTCGACCTGTACGCCCGGCATCCCGTAGCCAGCCGCACGGAGCGTGAGGTCGGCGACCGCAGTCATGTCCTTCACCGATGCCGAGATGGCCCAGCCATTGTTCTCGCACAGCCAGACGACGGGGAGTTTCCAGGCGCCAGCAGCGTTGGCGGCCTCGTGGAACGTGCCCCGGTTGCCTGTGCCCTCGCCAAAGAAGCACAAGCAGACCTGGTCGGTGCCACGGTATTTCACAGACAGGGCCGCGCCAGCGGCGATCGGGAAACAGCCACCAAGCGTGCCGCTCTGCCCGAGGATGCCAAGCTCGGGCCAGGCGATGTGGATGATCCCGGCGCCCAGTCCTCGCGTAGTGCCGGATGTATTGGCCAGGAAGTCGCCGTAGAGCTTCTCGAGCGAGAGGCCTTTCGCGATCTGTTGTCCGCAGCCACGATGGTCGTAAACGAGGTAATCGTCGGTGCGCAGCGCGGCGCAACCGCCGACAGCGACCGCTTCCTGGCCCCGGCCAGCGTGGTAGAAGCCAGATACTTTACCTTCGTCGATCCAACGGAGGAGCTTCTCCTCCCATAGGACAATACGCAGCATCTGTCTATAGAAGTCGACTAGCTGCTCATTCGATGCCATGTATTACCTCCATATCTCTGTGTGACGCGGAGCAACGCGAAAAGGGCATCGCCTCCGATCTCTTGCACGAGCGAGACACAAGTCGCACGGTGCGCTTCATCGCCTCGACCAGCGCCGATCGTCTCTGAGGTCGGCCTGTTATCGGGGACAACATCCGTGACGGCACCCTCTGCTTGCCCCTGATGGAAGGTGCTTCCCGGTCGATCACCTCACGCCATTGCGTACTTTGACGCAAAATCCTCATGCTCATGACTGACCTGCTGTTGCTTGAGACGCCGGACGTGCGGAGCTGGTCGCGTTGGAAGTATGTCCGCAAGAAGCGGCACCCATGGGCGAGGCGCGACTATCGTCAGTATTGGCGCTTGACCAGCTGTTCGCATCAGCACCACTGGCGGAAAGCGGTGTCGCGTGGCCAAATGCCCCGTAAGAGAGGCAGGTTTCCGCGGCCACCTCACCTGCCGCGACCAGCGCGTCTCTCGGTTTCTCACCAGCGATGATTCCCACCAGGAAACGACCGATCAGGCTGTCTCCTGCGCCGAGGGTGTCGACCGGAGTAACAGATGAGCTGATCCGAACTACGCGGTCCTGATGAAGGACCATCGCGCCGCGTGCGCCCTCGGAAACGAGAACCAGCTTGGGCCCTAGTCGCGCGGCGCTGTGCGCGAGCTCCTCGGCCTCTTCGACTGATAATAATTGCGCACCCGAGAAGCAGGCGATCCGAACGTAAGGCGCGAGAGGTCGCCAATAGGCGGGCGGCCGCTCACCGAAGTCGAACGATACTGCGGCCACTTCGGCGAGCCAGCCGATTTGGTCTTCAAGCATGGAGTTGTCACCCGAGTGAACGATGTCGAACCCAGCAAGGTAGTGGCGGTCTTCGTCATTGAGCGAGAAGTTGGAGACGCCTGGGTCGCTCGCCCCAAATACCCGATCACCGGCGTGCAGCTCGATCGTCGTGTATGCGTTCGGGCCGTTCACGACGCGCGCGCGCGAGACGTCGATCTGTTCTGCGCGCAGCGCGTCCATCACCACCTTTCCCGCTCGATCGGTCCCAGTGACACCGATGTACGCCGTCTCGATGCCAGCCCGACGAGCAGCTACCGCGACATTGACCGTATTCCCACCGGGAAACATGAGGCCGAGCGACGGGTAAATGTCGACCACGTTGTCCCCCACGCACGCCAGGCGCATCAGTACTCGACCTTGAACATGTACCTGCGCAGCTCGAGATCGTGACCGCGCACTGCTTCGAAGTGCCTGGCCAGTCTGGAGACTATGGCACCGAGGGCGATGGGCGCGACCTCGGCCCGAGCCTGTTCCGGCACTCCCGGAAGGCTTAGGTCGCGCGAATCGACGAGGAAGCTCTTCTTCGTGTACCGGCGGAGGAACTCGAGGGCGCGCTCGGCCATGGGCCGTGTCGCATCCTCGCCGGCGAAGACGATCACTGGCACATCGTCGGTCACGACCTCGAAGGCGCCATGGAAGAACTCGCCCGAGTTGAACGCGGCGGCATGCATCCACTGCATCTCTTGCAGGTAGCACATGGACAAGCAGCGCGCAACACCTTCGACCGGGCCAGCACCAAGCACGTAGATGATCGGCTCGTCGCGAAGCTGCTCGGCGATCTCACGGCTACGCGGGTCTTGCTCTTTGAGTCCTTCGTACATAGCCTCCGCAAGCACGTCGTAGGCCGCAGCGATCGTCTCGGCGTCCTCGACCGTCCCACTTGCCTCGATCAGACCGTGGCCGATGTTGGCGAGAAGGATGTGCTTGGGTTCCCAGACGGTGTGCTCGCTGCCGTAGGTGAACACCGCGTCGACGCCGGTGGCCAGCGGGCTGTCGGAGAGCCGGGTGACGCCGAGCACGGCGGCTCCGGCGTTGCGGGCCGTCTCGATGGCCGCAACGGTCTCCTTTGTCCTCCCGGTGTGGGAGGCGACGACGACGAGGGATCGGCGCCCAAGACGGCGAGGTCTGCGGAAGTTGAACTCGTTGCTCGTGAGGCGGAAGGCGGTGAGGTTCTCGGCGACGGTGTCGATGAGGAACTGGACCGGATATGTCGCGTACAGGGAACCACCGCAACCGACGAAGTACACATTGTCGATGCCGCGCTCGACGATATGGCGTGTGACCTCCTGTGCGCGATCGCGTTGTGCGACTGCCCGCTTGGTCGTCTCGATGAAGTCCTCTTGGATGGGCTTCATCGGTGCTGCAGTCTCGCTCATCTCATGCTCTCTTTCGGGACTTTCGGCGTTGGGGTGCCCCTCATCGATTCTGCGCCAGTGCCGCCGGAACAGGCTTCGGCCAAGTCACGGCGATGCGGTCAAGGCCAACGGGCTTGCGCGCCGGCGAGCACGCCGTGGCCCATGAAGACGCGCTCGTCGAGATCGAGGATCCCGCGCTTGATCGCGGAGTGCACGACGAAACATTGGGTCAAGGAGTTGAGCAGCAAACCGCTCAACAGGGGATGGACCTCTGGGTACTCGGTCGCGTCATAGCTGAGGATGCGGGCACCGCGCCGCCGACACAGCTCGCGGACGCCGAGGGTCACCTCCCGCGACGCGTCAGCTCCGAGCAGGAACATCATGTCGGGCCGGGAGCGTTCGAGAGCTTCGGCCGGCCCGTGGCGGAACTCGCTCGCGTCGCAGTAAGTGCCACCCATGCGGATGTTCTCCATGACGACGGTGAGCGCAACCTTGTAGGCGAGCGCGCTGAGTGGCCCGGCACCGAGCACGTAGAGGTGTGTCGAGGACAGGAACTCCTCGGCCTTGGCCTCGGCCGCGACCAGCTCATGCTCGACCGCTGATTTCAAGATGGCCGGCAGCGCCACGAGCGAGCTCTCGAGCTCGTCGCGCTCGTCACCGCGGCCGCTGCGAGCGGCGAGCTCGCCGACAAGCAGCGCCAGCAGGACCATCGGGCCTTCGTAGCATGCGGCCGAGTCGAAGGAGACGACGTGCTTGGCCTCGCGCCCGAGCGTCGAGTCCTCGTTGCGCACCAAAGACACCGTCATCGCGCCTCGTTCGAGCGCGAACCGCATCGCGGCGACGGTGTCCTCCGTTTCGCCCGACAGCGAGGCCACCACGAGTATCGCCCGCTCGTCGAGCAGTACCGGGGCCCGCCACAAGACGTCGTAGCTGGACAGGACCTCGGTGTGCACGTCGGTCAGCACGTCGAAGAGGTACTTGGCCTGGAGCATATCCGCGTACGAGCCGCCGCTGCCGACGAGGTAGAGCGTGTTCTGAGCCGGATCGACCAGGTCGGCAAGGGCCCGGGCCGCGTTGCCCCGCCGTGACAGGAGCTCCTTCAGGTCCTTTGCGATCCCTGCGCCCGTGAAGTAGTCGCTGGTCGCCGCCTCACGGAGCGCATCGGACCGAACTTGTAATGCGCTGAATCGCGAAGACACGTGATAACGCTGTCACACTGATAAATGCCCTGTCAAGGGTCGACCTCGGCGGGCGTCCTCGCGGGCTCAGGCCTGGGTGGAGCTGACCGTGGAGGCAGTCCGCCGCCTCGGTCGCCGCAGCCCGCCAACGGTGCCTAAGCGCGGCCCCATACTCGAGCTGCGAACGATGAGCTCGGTGGGCAGTCGCACGTGTCTGGGTTTTCCCGAGTCACCGTGCATACGAGCGAGCAGGAGCTTGCCAGCTTCGCGGCCGAGCTGGCGGACGGGCTGCGCGACTGCGGTGACAGGTGGCTCGTAGAGCTTCAGCAGCTCGAAATCGTCGAAGGCGACGAGACTTAGGTCGCGGGGCAGGACGATGTCCAGCTCGCGAAACGCCCGTAGCGCCCCTATGGTCATGAAGTTGCTGGCGGTGAAGACGGCTGTTGGCGGTCTCGGTCGGCTGAGCAGCTCAAAGGTGGCTTTGTAGCCGTCTTCCATCGGGGCCGCGGCGAACGACACGAGCGATTCGTCGGGGTTAACCCCTGCCGCTCTGAGCGCGTCGGACCAGCCTCGCAGGCGCATGGTCATCGAGCTGAGGGGCAATTCGAAATCGATGACTATCCCGATACGGCGGTGGCCCAAGGCAAGAAGGTGGCGCACCCCAGCAGTAGCCCCACCAAGGCCATCGGAGACCACCGAATCCACGGACAGGCCGTGCACAGTGCGGTCCAACAGGACGATGGGGGTTCCCGCGCCGACGGCCTCGGCGAGATGCGCTCCGTCGTTGCTGTTGGCCGGTGCGACCACGAGCCCATCGACCCGGTTAGCCCGTAGCGAGCCTAAAGCACGACGTTCCCGGGTGACGTCCTCGTCCGAGTTCGCGATGATGAGGGTGTAACCGAACTCCTCAACCACATCGGCGAGGCCGCGCGCAGCCGTGGCGAAGAAGACATTCTCGATGTCCCCGGCGATTAGCCCGATGATGTTGGAGGAGCCCGACGCCAAGGTGCGCGCGACGTTGTTGGGAACGTAGCCGAGGTCACGTGCCGCCGTGAGCACCTGCTGGCGCGCCTGGTCGCTCACGTACCCATATCCGCCGAGGGCACGAGCCGCGGTCGCTTGGGAGACTCCGGCCTGCTGAGCGACGTTTCGGATCGTGACAGTCACAATATGCAGCCTAGCCTTGCCATCGGTCTGAGTCCGCTCTCAGGTTTCAGCTCCTCTAGTTATGCGAGAAACTTCGTGGCGAGCTGCTCGGAGGTTGGTCCTGCGGGCTGTGTGGTCGTCGGAGCCACCGTCGTAGTCGGAGCCGCTGCTACCGGGGTCGCGGTCGTGGATGGTGGACTGGCGCTCGGATGGCTGGCCGCAGGGGTCGCCCCGCAGGCGGTAAACGCGAGCACGCTCGCACTAGCGACGGCGATCGTCAGAATGCAGCAACGGTGGCCGGACGTGGCAGGGATGTCCGGACTCATGACACTCTCCTCGCTGAGTGATCCAGGAGCGGCGTCGAGCCCTCACCTCGGGCGACGAACCTCAGTCCTCGCCCACACCACAGGGCGTCCTCACTGACGACAGTGAGAGGATTTTACACCCCAGCGCCAGAAGTCTTCCACTAGATCCCGACCCATCATGGTTTCGAACGCGTCAGGATCGCTATTGGTCACGACGTTCTCTAGCAACCGTCGGACGCGGGCTGTGCGGCCGGTTGTGCATAGAGCTCAGCCTCGGCGAGCGCGTGGACGCACTCAATAGCGGGGATACTCACCGCTGCAGCCAAGGCGTCGTCGAAGTTCCCTGCCAGGATTGCTTGCCGCACGGTCTCCAGCGCTTGCGCGGGACCGGAGCCAGCGCGTTCGACCATGCTTTCGAGCAGGGTGCGTTTCCGTTCCCAGATCTCCAGCCCGCGCCGAGCGCCCTCGCGGCGCTGATGCTCCTGTTCCCGTTGCCGCATAATGTCCTGGCGGCGCTGTGCCTCCTCCAACTCCCGGCGACACGCCTCCTCGGCTTCGCGAATGGTCGCGTAGGTCTTCGCCATTTCAGATTCGCCCTTCCCTATGCGCGAGCCTCAGCCGCTCAAAGGTGATCTGCGAGCCGAGCTGCATCCTCTCGTACGGGTCAGTCGACTTTGTGAAACGGTCTTGCAGCTCGGCGATTTGCTGCCGCTGGCGCGTCGAAGCCACTTGCGCGGTCATCCGTCGTGCGAGATCCGCCTGGCCCGACTTCTGGAGCTTGCCACGGGCCCTCTTTACCTTGTTCGCCCGCTTGGCTAGTTCCGTCTTGAGTTCCTTGGTGACCGCACGCCTCGTCTCATCGGCGACGTATTGCAAGACCTGCTCGCGCGGCGGCGTCGGGTCCCTTCGCACAGGAGCGCGGGGTCTCGTTGTCAACGACGCCCGACCATACCGGCTTGCTGCGTTTCCTACTGGCATGTTCATTGTCCTTTCTGTTTGTGGCGCCGAGCGCCAAGTTGTTACCAAGGTGCCGGAAAGCCGCGGTCGCTCCGCGGAGGAAGACGCGCCTGCAACGGCAACCTTCCGGCGATCTTGTCGGGTCACGGCGCATCCTCCGCGGCTCGAATCGCGCTCGTGCAGTAAGACTCGAGCGTCGTCGAAAGCGACCGGCCCTCCGCCTCGGCGAGCAGCATGAGCAAGATGTGCGTGCCCTCGACGAGGGCAAGGATGACGTCCTCTCCCGCTTCGTCGTAGAGCCGCTCAAAACTGGCTGCGTCACCGTGAACGCAGGCGGCGACTAGCGCCACAGCCAAGCGGTAACTCTCCGGGGGACAGTCGAGCCAGAGCGCCCCGCAATCGCAGCGACTAACCATTGGCTGCCACCTCCTCCGGGGAGGCGCCGCAATGGACGCACCTGAAGCCACCCGCTACCCCGGGGAAGAAGCGGTGGCCGGGACAACTTCTCGGCGCGGACAATTCCGGCGGGCCCTGGCCGAGGAAGAAGTGCATCGGCGACATCAGGGGCTCGGGCTCGGGGGGGTGCTCCGCGCGGTCGGCCAGCTTGCCCTTCATCCACTCCATATAGGCGGCACCGACCCCTCGGACAGCATCGAAGCACGCCTGCACGACGGCGTCGCCGCTGTCTGTGCTTCGGCCGAGACGCTTGCGGATCTCGTCCTTCGACTCGACTTGGATCTTGCCGCTACTCGTCACCGAGTACCGAGGCGCCGACAAGTCGCCGATCAGCAGGTCATCGAGTGGGAGGCACAGAGTCGGGTCAAAGGTGGGGTCGAGCTGCTCGCGGAGCCACCACCACGCCGCACTGCGCGTGTTCACGAACCCGAGCTCGCCCGAGCGATCCTTGCGTGTCGTCCCGGCGCTCGCGTTGAACGCGACGGTGCGCTTGAAGCCTTGCTCTCGCAGCCGGTCGACGACGCCGCTGCCGAGCCCGATCACGTCGACGACCGCCCGCGCTCCAGGGTTGGCCTCGAGCACCGCCACGACACGACCAGTCGTGGCCATCGTGTCCACGTGGCTGTAGGTCCGAAGCTCTCGCACGATGTCCTGGCAACGAAGGGCGAGTGTTGTCTGGTCGGTTCCCATCCGAGCAACGTCGACCCCGAGGTGCGTAACCGGGCCCGGATCCTCGCCAGAGTCCTTCCAGACTTGCCAACGCTCGGTCGCCGCCTCCACCCACTCGAAGGGGATTACAGAGTCCTCGTCGGATGAGGCGAACTCGCCGAGGACGCGGTTCTTGTAGACGGCGCTCGTCACGCTCCATTGCCTCCCACGCGCCGTCGCCCACGTCGGGGAGATGCGCCCCGCGGCGATCGCCTCTTCTAGGGTCACGTGGCGGACCGACCAGTCCTCGTAGCCCGGGCGCCGCGCGTGGATGTCAAAAAAAACGCCACTCGGCGAGCCAGGGGTCGAAACCGCGAGCGCCATCTGCTCGCCTGGGCCGGCGAGGGCTCCCTCAAGGGCCTCCCATGTTCCCGCAGGGATTGCCTTTGCCTCGTCGAAGACAACTAGCAGTGAGTCGGCATGGGCGCCCTCCAAGAGAGCAGGGTCGTCGCTCGCGCCACAGAACGCCTGGCCGTGCTCCAAGCGCAGCATTGTGTTGAGCAGCTCCACGCGCGGGTCGAACGGGTCGCGTCCGATCACGTCCCAACGGAGGCGCCGCGACCACAAGTGAACCTCGGGAAATAGGAACTTCTCCAGTTGACGCCACGCCGAGGCGGTGCACAGGGTTTTCCAGCTCTCGCCGGCGAGGTCACGGCTCAAGGCGAACCAAAGCACGATGAGGGCGCACACGGCCGACTTCCCGGCACCATGCGGCGAGCGCACGGCCACTCGGCGATGCTCAACGAGCGCACGCATCATGTCGGCCTGGTAGGCGGTAAGCGATTGGCCTTCCGGCCACACGATGCACTCGTTGGCGAAATGCACTGGGTCTGAGTACCAACTCGGTCGGCGGTCGCGATCACGCTCGAGGAGCGCGTCGCCGATGCGCGAGAGGAGGTTGTCAGACATCGGAGACTCCGGGCGCCAAAGAGGGATCGGGAACATCATTCGTGTCGGAGAGGGGTGAGCGCGGGTTCTGGGCGCGCGAAAAGGGGGAACGCGAGCTCATCCTGGTTAGAAGATCTGAGAGGCGTGCTCGGCCCTGCGAGTCAGTAACTCCCAATATTTCCCTAGGTAATCTGCCGACTGCTATTGACTTGTGCGTTGCGATATGCAACACTTGATACGGGTCGATGCGACCCAACAGAGAGTGTCCCCGGCGAGGCGGCAACCTCCCGGGGACCGGCCAAGCACATTGGAGGTGCCTGACATGGCAAGAGTGACCTACTCGCCGGAGGAGCGCAAGGCTCGCCTCGAGTCTGCGCACGCAGAGCTCACCGCGGCGATAGAAGCAATATCGAGCTCGAACGACTGGCGGGCCTTCCTCGAGTTCTCGAGGCAGCTCCCGACCTACTCGGCTCGCAACCGTATGTGGCTGTTCCAACAGGCCATGGAACGCGGATGGGACGACCTCGGACACGTCGCAGGGTTCCGGACCTGGCTCGCGCTCGGACGCCACGTGCGCAAGGGTGAACACGGCCTCAAGGTCCTGGCACCCGCCAAGTACAAGGTCCGTGACGAGGAGACGGGCGAGGAATCTTGGCACGTCCGCGGGTTCATGGTCGACACAGTGTTCGCCGCGTGTCAGACCGACGGGGACGGAGACATCCCAGAGCCCATGCGCCCAGTACTGCTCGCGGGCGACGGGCCCGAGGGAGCATGGGACGCGCTCAGGCAGCTCGTCGAGGCTCGCGCATTCAGCATTGAGCGCGCTCCCCTGTTCCCCGCGAACGGTGTGACGTCGATGGACACGCGCACCGTGACAGTTGCGGATCGGCTCGAGGATGCCGCCGCGGTGAAAACGTTGGCTCACGAGCTGGCGCACTGCCTCCTGCACTCTGGCCCGACCTGCGACTACCACGCCAACCGCGGACGCTGCGAAGTAGAGGCGGAGAGCGTCGCCTACTTGGTCTGCCGTGAACTCGGACTCGAAACCGACTGCTACTCGTTCCCGTACGTGGCAACCTGGGCCGGCGGAGAGGCGAAGGTCGTCGCCGATGCGGCCGACCGGGCGCTCGCGTGTGCCCGGGAGATCCTCGAGACGCTCGAGCAGATCCCCTCGGAAGTCGTCGCAGCTTGAATCACCGCCCGCGCGGAGGACGCTCGCCATTTCGCCGGTGGCGCGGGCACGCAGGATGATCCACCAGGAACGGAGACAACATGGCTCGCACCCTTGACTTGGTCGGTGTCGACGAGATCGCCCAGCGGCTCGGAGTGTCGCGCGGCACCGTGAGTATGTGGCAGACGCGAGGATGGCCGAGCGGCGGCTCAGCAAAGCCCGCGAAGGCTCCCCAGCCGGTCGCGACGATCTCCGGACGGATGCACGTCTACCGGTGGTCGGACGTCGAGCGCTGGGCTCGAGCCACCGGACGACTCGACTGACACGAGACGAACCGGTCACTTGTCCACCGCCACGGCTTCGAGCGCTTGACTAGGCATTAAGCGCGCCCCGTTGCGAGCCTGCTCAGCAGGCCCGTTGGCGGGCACTGCTAACGACTTGCTAACAGTCGCCGCGCCCAGAGCGCGGGCAAGCAGTTCTCTCCCGCGTCGCTGTCGCTCTGTATCGAGCCCAAGATCAGGCGAGCCGAGCACCTTGTCGAGCGCCAGGACGACGGCAGCCACCTTCGCCTCCTCGATGCGCACGCGCTTCGCGTCGAGGTCCAGTGCCAGGATGCGGCCGAGGACGCTCTCGGCCCTGCCAAGGGCGCTCAGGAAGGCACCCAGCTCGCCGCGAAGCTGCTCGGTTCCGCTGCCCGGCCCGCCGCGGTAGCGGATCTCCTCGAGGTCGCTGACCATGCCCCGCAGGACGTCGACCAGGCGCATGGCTTCGCCAGCCAGGCGCTCGAGCGCGTCGAGCGCGTCGACAACGGGCGGTGCCTCGGCGCCGAGGTCGCTCAGGGTGCGGCGAGCTGCCTGCTCGGCGATCCGCTCGGCGGCCTTCTTACGGGCCTGCGGGCTCGAACCACCGTGCATCCTGCACACCGACTGTCCTGCCATCGGTCGGTTTTCACAGGGCCTTCCGTCTCGACGCGTGGCGCGACACCGGTCAGGTTGCATGGGGTCGCCTTCCCCGTGACGGGTGCATGGGGTGAGCGCTCGAATCGGACTCGTGCCGCCTCACGGTAGGGGTGCAGGGTGAAGTGGGGGTGAAGTTCGTTTCACCCCGTATCTCCATCATGACCTGCCCTTTTCGCTTGCTCGGGTGAAGAGGGTGAAATGATCTCCACTCTGTTCCCCATGCGCGCGCGATGAGGGCAGAGTGGGACTTCGTTTCACCCCTTTCACCCCGCGACACGTAATCCCTTTTCAAAGCCACCTTCTTGTTCGGGAGCACTTCACCCCGAGGTTCACCCCTACTCGTCATTTAGCCCCCCTCTGCGAGTAGCCCGATACCGGCGAATCCCGGCGAGCCGCGCCGGATCCGGTCCTTGATCTGGTCCGCGAAGTGCTGGCGAAGCCGGGCGTAGAAGTGAACCGCGCTGGTCGGGAGGCGCCCGGAGTCCTGGCACCATTGCCTGTACGCCTTGTAAAGAGTCGGTCGGGGTACCCAGGCGTCAGGGTGGAGCACACAACCCTCTGCGATGAATCCGATCGCGGTGTCGAGCTGCTCGCGGTAGTCCTCGCCCGCGACCCTCACGGACTCAGGAGGCTCGAAGCGGCCCCGCTCCATGAGTCGTCGCAGACCGTTAACCGCAAGCACGAGTACGCCTTCGATCTCGCTCGCAAGCCTGTCACGAAGGTGCGGCTCCTCCCGCTCGGTCCCTCGGAACCGCTCGGTCATAGGGACGATCAACCACCGGTCGAACCACGCTTCGGACTGGTCGGCGCTGAAAGGCGCCTCATTCGCGCTGAAGATGAGCAGTGCGAACGGTCGGAAGCTAAAGGGCTGCCCGAACTTGCGCTCCGCCACGATTGTGTCCCCGCCCGTAATCGTCTTGAACGTCGAGGACTGGCGGAGAGCCCGGGCGTCGATATCACCGCAGAGGTTCGCGAGCTTGCCCAACAGGTCTGCCGGAGCAAACCGATTCTCGGCGATGTCAACGAGCTCGCGATGCGAGACGTTCTCCCGACCGTACAAATGCTCGGCTACGTGGATGAAGGTGCTCTTCCCGTTGCCCGCCGGCCCTTTCAGGAGCACCGCTTTGTGGAAGGGGTTGTCGGGTAGCAGTCCGTAGCCGAGGATCTCCTCGACGAACAGGCCCGCGTCTTTAGGCATCGCCTCCACCAGGAATTGAGAGAACCGCGGGCAGCGCGCCTCGGGGTTCCACCTCACCGGAAGCTGGATCGTTGAGCAGTGCTCCGGGTCGTGCCGCGACAGTTCGCAGGAGCGCCAGTCGAGCATCCCATCGGCAAGGTTGAGGTGCCGAGTGGACACCTCGCCGGTGATCGATGGGGGGAAACTGCGAAGCCACGTCATCACCTCCTCGAAGTGGACGCGTCGACATTCGTCACCGAGCAGCTCTCGCACCTGGTCTCGAGCAAAGGCGTCGCCGTCGGTCCGATAGACACCACCGTCGTACCGCCAGAGACGCCCGTCGACCCCGGTGCGGAGATCCCCGGCCTGTCGGATCACCTCGCCGAGGCGCGGGGTGACGAGCCTGCCGCGTTCGTCGAAAAAGACACTTCCAGTCATTTGTACGACCGTGCGGCTCTTCGCCAACGGTTCCGCGCTCAAGACGCGCTCCTCGCCGGTAAAGCGATGCCGGCCGACAGTCCGCTCGCGATAGTGGCCCGCGTCTCCCGGTCGCCAAGTCCCGCGGAAATGGCGGCGTCGGTGAGCACGGCCCACACCTCGGCCGATTCCAGGAGTCCAGCGGCAACAAAGTGCGACCCGATGTAGAACGCGGAGGCGTTGAGCGTGACGTTGCGGCGGGACACGGGAGCAGTAGTGACCTGGCGGGCGCGCTCGGCGAGGACACGTTGTGCGAGCGTGACCGCGACGTCTCGGGGCAGCGTTACCAACCTCGACGGCCTTGTCGGACGTTCGGGTTTGCGGAGCAAGCGAAGCAACCATGCCGGCGCTGCGGCAACGTGACTCTGTCCCTGCTGCCACTCGTAGGTCCCGACCCGGGGGATGACCGACGGCGGCGCGGCTACATACCCTCCCTCCGCCCTGATGTCGAGCCCGTCGTCGAGTGCGCCCGCGCTGTTGCGGAGCTCCACACCAGGCCACGCGAGGTAGAAGTGCCAGCCGCCCGATGGAGTCCTCGCCGTGAGGGTGCACGGCAACCTGCCGTGCTTCATGGTCAGCCTGTCGAGGCTGTCGTCTCCCCTGTGGCATACGTCGACGTCGAGCACGAAGATCCCGGACGTCGCGCCGGTCCTCACGCCGATGTTGGCACGTGGCCAGCGCGTGAACCAGGTCTCAAGCTGGTCGGTGTAGCGCGTTGCGTCATGGAACCCTCGACCACCCGCTGCCTTCGCGATCTTCGGGAGCTTCGAGCCCTCCCCAAGAGGGAAGACATACCATCCGCGCGCGGCGTAGGCGAGTGCCGCTTCGAGGGTTTCGCTCATACAAACGGCCTCACCGCTGGTCTGATTAAGCGAGCGCTAGCCGGCATCCGTCCCCACCCTCGTGAGGTCGGTGGGGAGAGCGTGAAGCGCAGCAACGACCCCGGGGGTCGATCCCAGGGTCACCTGGTCTCCAAGCCCGACCAAGGCAAGCCCGGTAACGGGGTCATACAGCAACCCGACCGAGGCGAGCACCTGAGCCGTAGGCCACCTCAACTTGCGCCCAAGATGTAGAGGTTCAACAGGACAAGTCCGGTTGCGGACCATTTCATAAACGGTCCACTCCGAGCAGGACCAGACTGTGCTGCTCTCCTTGGCGCTCATCGTCAGGTCGAACTTCACGATGCCTCCCGCTCTGTGATGAGCTCATCGAGTCGGCACCCGAGCGCCCGGCACATCAGGAGCAGTGTTCCGAGCGACGCGCGCCGGTCCCCACTCCGAAGACGGGACAGGTGGGATCGGCTCAGTCCCGTGATCGACTCGGCTTCGCCCAAACTGAGCCCGGCGCCTTCGAGCCATGCCCGAAGCCCGGGTGTGGCGTAGGTCCTATTGTGTTTTTGCATCACTGGCACGTAGTAAATCATCACCTGCCTACATGTCTGAGACAAGGGTTGTTCAACCGAAAATCCTCGTCAGTGGCGAATGAACGACCAGTGTTGAGATGGGTCGCCAGAACAGTCATTGATATTCTGCGTTAGCTCTGCGATGCTAGACCCGTGCCAGAGGCAACAGAGACGCCGGCGCTCGAAAGCGTGCTCGCCCGCAACATCGCGGCCCGACGTGCAGCGATGGGCTGGTCGCAAGCTGCTCTCGCCCGTGCAATGGCATTCGTGGGTGTTGCCTGGACCCAATCGACCGTCGCCCTCGTGGAAACTGAGCGGCGCCAAGTCAGGGCCGTCGAGTCGGTAGCGCTGTCGGTAGTTCTCCGCACCACGCTCGCCGCCCTACTTGCCCCAGGTGACGATGAACTGGTCAAAGTGGGCGATATCCGCTGGCGCGCTTCAATCGTCCGCAAGGTCGCGACCAACGACCTCGGAGACAACTTCGACGAGGCGATCGCCGACGACATCTACAGCACCCCGGCGGACCTTCCGGACACCATGCGAGAGATCGAATCCGGGTTCGCCGCGGCCCAAGCCTTTGCCGACCGTTGGGGACTCTCCGCTGTCGCTTTGCCAACCGTCATCGGGTCCGCTGGAAGTGCCGAACGCGAGGCGAGCTCTCGAATCCGTCGCCAGGCTCGTCGCACCGGAATCCAGCTACAAACGCAGCCCAGCCCCCTGGACGTCGCCGCTGCCGCTTTCCGCCTCTGGCAGTCGAGCTACGACGCCGAGCGCGAGCGCCGAGTGAGTGAGCGGGTCGCGGCTGGCGCGTCCGATCGCAGTCGCCAAGCGGCCCGCGGGCATGCGGCTCGCAAACTTGACCGAGAGCTACTCGACGAGATGGTGTCGGTGCTCGGCACGGCACCCACTACAAACAGGAAGGGGAACCGCAAATGAGGGGCTCGATCGTCAAGCGCGGGAAGACCTACAGCCTCGTCTACAGGGCACCCGACCCGAAAACCGGAGTCTCGAGGCAGGTCTGGAAGGGCGGCTACCCGACGCACCGCTCGGCCGAAAAGGCGCTCAAGGACATCGTTAGCCACCTTGACGCCGGTACCTACACCGCGCCTACCAAGAGCACAATCGGCCAGTTCCTTACGGGGCAGTGGCTCCCTGCGATCGCCACGACCGTCCGGCCGAACACGGCGTCTCTATACAAGACGAACATCGACGCCTACATCATCCCGAATCTCGGTGGAACCCAGCTCCGCGCGCTCGTCCCGAGCCAGCTCAACGTCCTCTATGCCGAGCTCCTCGACCACGGGAGGCGAGATGGGCGTGGACTGTCCACCCGTAGCGTGCGCATTGTCCACACGACCGTCCACCGGGCCCTTCGGGACGCTGTGCGGTGGGGACTGGTCTCGCGCAACGTTGCCGACCTTGCCGACCCACCCCGAGACGGCTCGCCCGAAAAAACGGCCTGGACGGCCGAACAGGTGACGGCGTTCTTGGCCTTGACCGAGAAAGACCGACTATCTGCATTGTGGCGGCTCGCAGCTGCTACCGGGATGCGGCGCGGCGAACTGCTCGGTCTGAGGTGGTCAGACGTCAACCTCGATGCCAGCTCGATCACTGTTCGACAGAACCTGGTTCTCGTGGATCACAAGCGGGTCTACTCCGAGCCGAAGTCCGCCGCTGGCCGACGGACGATCAGCATCGACGTGGAGACAGTCGCCGTGCTGCGCGCGCACCGCGCCCGGCAGGCGGCCGAGAGATTGGCCTGGGGGGCGGCGTGGACTGATACCGGTCTGCTCTTCGGCCTGGAGGACGGCAACCCCCTTCACCCTGAGACGGTGACCAAGTGCTTCGACCGGCTGCGTCGGGCCGGCGGTCTGCCCGCTATGTCGTTCCACGGGCTACGCCACAGCCATGCCACGGCACTCCTGCGTGCCGGCGTGCCGATCCGCGTGGTAAGTCAGCGTCTCGGCCACGCCAGCGTCGCAGTGACGCTAGGCATCTATGCGCACGTCCTGCCCGGCGACGACGAGGCAGCAGCATCGGCCTGGGGCCGGATCTCGAGCGTGTCGAAGTGAGCGTCGGTCTCCCGTCTGCTCGAGCGCTTATTAGCAGCCTGTTAGCAAACGGCCCATTCACTCGTCAAGCCAGAGAGGTCGTGAACAGCATTTCCGCAGGTCAGAGTCGGTGTCGGAGGGGGGACTTGAACCCCCACGCCCTTGCGGGCACTAGCCCCTCAAGCTAGCGCGTCTGCCTATTCCGCCACTCCGACGTGGCAACCGACAGGAGCTCGACGAGTCCTGGAGCGCTTTGTACTGTACCGCATACACCCTGAGCACCGTCCTGACGCACTCCCCCGACGAGAGCCCGGGCGCGTCGCCTTCTCTCCTAGCTGGTCGGGACGGCCGGGTACGTCAACTTGAGGACCCAGTCCTGCGCGTCCCAGAGCGGACCCGCCCAAGTCGGGC
>Ga0326727_10006730_pt1 | contig 31176 bp, 27 predicted proteins | sample MB2enrmetagenome_FD_207643 | JGI IMG/M metagenome (GOLD analysis project Ga0326727, IMG submission 207643) | Lab enriched peat soil microbial communities from McLean, Ithaca, NY, United States - MB29MY | ecosystem: Environmental > Terrestrial > Soil > Wetlands > Peat | place: USA: New York... | reverse complement strand
TCATTGACAACTTTTTTTGATGCTCCGGCTTTGTGTGCCGGGCGCTCCATCTTGGCGGCGCTTCTGGGCGCAAGGGAGGACCGCCAGACTTCCCTGAAGCTGTGTTTTCAAGCAGATGCCCGTCATTCCATTAGAGCTGAATTGCCTCCTGATTGGCTCGGACATACTCGAAGAGCTGGCCGGCGACGTCCTCTCCGGCGCCGAAGTAAAGGCCGTCGCACTCCTCCAGCTCTTCGTCGCGGGCATCATTCTCCGCTTCGCACGCCGCCTCGAGGGCTTCGGGAGAGATATCCTCCAGGCCGAGCGACTCAATGGCGATCTGCGTGATTCTGGCCGTCTCCGGGCAGTCGATGCGCAGCAGAGCCTCGACAATGATGGGAGCATATTCGCCGGACGGGTTCGTGAAGAACTGGATGTACCCGCCGTTATTCACCTCCCGCTCAAGAGCCTCAACGGCGAGGACGATGCGCTCCTCGTCGGACAGCTCCTGCTCGCCGCCTTGGGCCGTCTTCTGCTGGAGCGCTTGCTCCATCGCCACCAACAGCGAGTCGATGCGATATTCGCCGGCCATTTCGAGCAATTCTTCGATGCTTTGCCCGGAGTAACTATCGAGCCATTTGAGGTCCGTCATTGTTGATAACTCCCATTCCATTATAAGTTATGCAGCAGCGATGAATGTTATCGCATAGTTATAAGGTACTTATAACTTCAAGCGTCCTGGACAATGGTTCCCTGATGGTAAATAATCTTCCATCCTTCCGCGGTATTCCGCCAGATGGTGGCCCGCCTTGTTAGTCGCGCATGGTCCTGGAGAAGCGAGTAAGTCAGCAGATAAGTATCTTCAGACAATTTGCGGCAATGGAAGTCCATCGTCTCCCATACGTCTTCATGGGGAACGGAATAACGCTCCTCCAAACCATCCAGAACACTCTGCCTGGAGTAACGGCGACCGCTGGCGCCGGTCTCCCAATAATCCTCCGCCGTCATCCGCTCGAAGTCTGCGCGCGTTGTGCCGAACTCCGGGCGATGGAAGATTGGTTCGCGGCGAGAGAGTTCGGCGAGGACGCCTTCAAGTTCGGGAGCTGTGGTGAGCGTGGGTTCCATCCCCTGAATCCACGATTCGAAAGGATCCGAGCGCACAGGATCGACTGAGTGGATCTCGATGGCGTCGTCCTTCACAAAATGCAGCCGGATGAGCGTGGGGTGCGCCGGCGCATCCTTGAAGTGCGATACCGCCGCCGCCCGCGCCTTTTCGCGCAGTTGTTCCCAACTTTCGGCTTCCGCCACAATCGAGTGCCCCGGCGCGCACGCCGTGTAGCCGCCCGTTTCTGTTTCGCTAACTACAAAAATCACTTCCATGGGAGTATCTTGATTTGCGTTTGCATGTTATGCCACCAATGAATCCGCTAACTTGCTAACTTGCGATCACCGCAAAGCGGTGGCTAACCTGCTAAAAGGATAAACGGTCTTCGCGGGCTCCGGCCAAAAGTAGAAAAGACTCCTGCCTCCACCAGTATCGTTCTTGGAGTGATCGCATAGCGTGGTCTCCTCCACAAAGCTATCAATCGGCAGGGACCTGAATTCTTACTTCTCGGCCATCATCGCCCGCAGCACGGCGGCGTAGTGTGCGGGAAGCGGCTTCTTGTTCATTCGGCTATCGCAGACCACATGGGTGGTTTCGCCCTCGGCCAGGAGCTCGCGCTCTTTCCCTTCTTGATTTGGTTTGCGGAAAATTCTATAGGCGAATTTGAGTACCGGGCCGCGCAGCAGGGCGGGGCGGGTTTCGATGAGGATCTGGTCGTCGTAGCGAGCGGGGGAGCGGTAGCGGCAGGTGGCCTCGATGACCGGCAGGATGCAGCCGTGCTCTTCTTCCAATTGCCGGTAAGAAAATCCCAGCTTGCGCAGCAGTTCGACGCGGCCGACCTCAAACCAGACCAGGTAGTTGGCGTAGTAGACGACGTTCATCTGGTCGGTCTCCGCGTAACGGACACGGATTTCGGTGGTAACGGACATTCAGGCTCTCCCAAGGCGTAAATCTGTACCCAGTTTTCCACGTGGAACGTGATCTTATCTGTTTTTTTAGGTGTTTCTTCGTGTTTTATCCGCTCGAAGTGCACATTTTTATATTGACTTTTGAAGTTCGTATATCCCTGGTCTCAAAAACGAGACCTGGGGCACTCAGGATTTTTAGCGCTCTCACTGCTTCAAATGTGTGAAGAAGGGCAGCTTGGTTACGTCGTTGAAGATCAGGTACGCAAATAGAGCGATAAGCATGAAGAACGCCACTTGATAGATGTACTCCTTCACCTTGATATTGATCTCGCGGCGAAGAACGCTTTCGATCAGCAGAAAGAGAATCATGCCGCCGTCCAGAATCGGGAAAGGAAGGAGGTTGATAATGCCCAGGCTGATGCTGATCTGAGCGGCCAGATTGAACTTGTAGAACCAACCCTTGGTCTCTGCCGCATCGCCGGCGGCGCGGGCAATGCCCAAAGGACCGGCCAGGTTATTCGAGGCGGAAATCTTGTGGGCAAAGATGCGCTGCAACACCTGCACCAGGAGCGTCGAGTTATCCACGCAGAAATACGTGGATTTGCTGACCGCACTGGTCAGCGGCAGGGGATCGTTGCGATAAGGCGGGGCCACAGGCACGAAGCCAAGCCTGTATGCGGAATCGAGCTTGGCCGGATGGGCTACGATGGGCGCGAGAGCGACGCCGTTGCGCACGACGACCAGCGTAATCGGCTTGCCCTGGCCGGTCTGCATATAGGCCAGCAGCGAAATCACGGTATGGAAAGGGAGACCATCGACGGACTGGATGCCATCTCCCGCGCGCAGGCCGGCCTGGTCAGCTGGAGTTCCCGGCTGAACCCTCTCGACGCTGATGGGGCCGGAGGTGAACTCCGGCAACATACCAGCCAAACCAGCCTCTTCATCGGCCTTCAATTCACCGGGAACGCGGAAGACGAGCTGCAGGGTCTTGCCGCCGCGCTCCACCGTGACCGGGACCGTCTGGTTGGGGTTCAAATGAAAGCCCTCGAAGACTTTGATCCAGTCCGGATTGTCGGCATCGGCAAAGTGACGGATGATGTCGCCGGGTTGAATGCCCGCTTGGGCCGCGGCCGAGCCGGGGATAACCCACTCGACAACCGTGTCTTTGACTTCGACAGCGGGAACTTCGTTGATCCAGCCGTAGTAGAAGAGCATCAACACAAACGCGAGAATAAAATTGGCAACCGGGCCGGCCAGGCCAATCAGCATCTGCTGCCAACGGGGATGCGAGGTCAGTGCGCCAGGGTCCTCGATCGGCGTTACTGTGGCCGTGCCGGCGGCCGCGTCGCTGAGCTCAGCAAAGTTTTCGCCGGCCATTTTGACATAGCCGCCCAGCGGCAGCGCGCAGACCTTGTAGTCGGTGTCTCCGTACTTGAAGCCAAAGAGGCGCGGCCCGAAGCCGAAGGAAAAGGCCTCGACGCGGACCTTGCAGAGCTTGGCGACAGTGAAGTGGCCGAACTCGTGGACCACAACCATGACGGCGATCAGCACGATAAAGGCGAGTGCGGAAACTAGAAATTCATGCATAGATTTGCGGTGATTCCTTCGGTAAATCAGGGGTCATGGGTCATGGGTCAGGGGTCAGGGATCGGAAAACCGGCCCATAACCTCTATGGTTCCGTGAATGCCGTTGCTCGCTGACGCGCCTCCCGGTCCGTGGCGAGCACCTCGGCAATGGTGGCCGGGTGTGCCTCGGGCGTGGCTGCCAGCACCCTTTCAATTGTACGCGGGATGCCCATGAAGGGGATGCGCCGCTCCAGGAAGGCCTCGACGGCGACCTCGTCGGCGGCGTTGAGGGCGATGCAATGCGCGCCGCCTTTTTCCGCGGCGGCAAAGGCCAGGCGCAGGCAGGGGAAGCGCTCCAGGTCGGGCTGCTCGAAGTCCAAATGAGAGAGCTGGGCCAGATCGAAGGTCAGCGTCGAGCGAGGCCGCTCCGGGTAAGCCAGCGCATAGAGGATCGGCAGGCGCATGTCGGTGACGGAGATTTGCGCCAGAATCGATCCGTCCACGTACTCGACCAGCGAATGAACCGTGGACTGGGGATGAACCGTAACCCGCACCTGGGCTGCCGTCACGTCGAAGAGGCGGCAGGCCTCGATGACTTCCAGGCCTTTGTTCAACATCGTCGCCGAGTCGATGGTGATGCGCCGGCCCATCACCCAGGTGGGGTGCTTGAGTGCCTGTTCGGGAGTAATGGTGGCGAACTCCGCGAGCGGCAGTTTGCGGAAGGGTCCGCCGGAGGCCGTCAGCCAGATGGTCTTCACCTCGGAGTGAGCGCCGACGCGCAGGCACTGATGGACAGCGTTGTGCTCGCTGTCGATAGGCAGGATCGGGACATTGCGCTCGCGGGCCGCCGCGGTGAGGATTTCACCGGCGGCAACCATGCACTCCTTGTTGGCCAAGCCGATGGGTTTGCCGGCCAGGATGGCGGCGTGGGTAGCTTCGAGGCCCGCCACGCCGACGATGGCCGAGACGACAAAGTCCGCCTCCGGCAGCGTGGAGCAGGCGACGGTGCCCGCGGTGCCGTAGACGGCCTCGACGCCGCTGATGCCGGCCGCTTTGAGCTTGGTGGATAGTTCGGCGGCCAGCTCTTCGGTAGCCAGCGATACCAGGCGCGGCCGCCAGCGCAGAGCTTGCGTAAAGGCCTCATCCACGTTGCGCCCGGCAGCCAGCGCGGCAACTGAGTATCGCTCGGGGAACTGTTCGACGATTGATAGGGTGCTTTGGCCGATGGAACCGGTGGAACCGAGAATGGCGAGTCTTTTCAAGGCGTTTGTTTCTATCCTCTTGCTTAATTATCGCTCGTGCGGAGCGCCGGCTTCGTGACTCACGGATGGATGCTCGGTGAACTGATCGTGCAGAATGACATTAATCAGCGACTTATGGACCCAGATGCGGCCGTTGTAATCGATCAGGCCAAGCTTGCGAAAGCGATTCATGAAGAAGCTGACGCGCGAGCGGGTGGTGCCGATCATCTCCGCCAGAGCCTCCTGCGTGATCGGAGGAAGCGGAGCCGGTTCGTTCGACTCGCTGAATTCGGCCATCAGCAGCAGGATTCTCGCCAGCCGCTTCTCGCTGGAGTTGAAGAGCTGATCGACCAGATCGGCCTGCGTTCTCATGCTCCGGGCGAGCAGGAACTTCAAGTACAGATCGGAGAGGGAATGTTCCTCGTGCATCACGCGGATCATCTCCTCGCGCGCAATCTGGAGCGCCGTGCAGGCGACAATGGCCTTGGCCGTGGCCATGTGCAGCGCGCCTACGCTGGCCAGCGACTCCTCGCCAATGAAATCCCCGGATGAGAGAAGCGCGACGGCGGCTTCCTTGCCTTCCGGCGATAGGACGGTGAGTTTTGCGCGGCCCGAGCGCAGATAGAAGATGGAGTCCGCCACGCTGCCCTGTGCAAAGAAGAGCTGTTTGGGCTTCAAATGGACGACTTTCCGCCCGACTCCCGCTTCTTCCAGGAATGCGGTGAGGCTAAAAGTCATGCTTCCACCTCCGCCAATCGAATGGCCTGTCCCGGATGCTGTCTTCACGGGAACAGTTCGGAAGCTTGCGCGGCCGTTTCAGATTTGAGGAAGCCGGGTTTCTCTGATCGACAGCCGACTGTGCAAAATAATACACCTATTTGCATTAGCTGGATTCAATATCTGTTGGATTTTTTGGGATTGACACGCGCGGCGGCTGGCTCTGCGAGACGGTGGTCTCCCAACCTTCTGTACGCTCCCGGATCGGGGCTTCGCACCGCTTTGGACGCAGAACAAGATCGGGGTCCGCTGGGCCGCGAACCCCGTCCTTGCTTTCACATAACCTGACGCTCTAGCTGCCCGACGGGAAGATCCCTTCGACACAGATGGAGTATTGCAGCCCCAGCGGCGCAAAGGGGCGCAGATCTGGAAGCCCGAAGTTAGTATGACCGTCTCCTCCAAAGGTTGTGCCCATCACGGAAAAGGCCGGAGTGTATGAAGCGATCGGCAGCAGCCGTCCGTCGGCGGGCATCGCTCCTGTCCCATAGCCATTCACGGAAAGAACAATGTCGCCGATCTGGCAGAGGTTGGTGTCATACGTAAATATTGACGCGCCGAGAATCGCAACCCCATCTCCGTTTGTGTAAGGAGTATAGCTAAGCACGCTGGAGAGTTTCGTGATATTGGCCGGGACCGTCGCATTCGATCCAGCCGGGCCTTGCGGTCCCTGCGGTCCGGTGTTGCCCAACAAACCCTGCGGTCCCTGGGCGCCGGTGGCTCCGGTTGCTCCGGGAGCTCCGGTGGCTCCGGTCGGACCTTGTGGACCTTGTTGACCTTGCGGTCCCTGGGCTCCGGTGGCTCCGGCAGGACCTTGCGGGCCGGCAGGTCCTTGCGCTCCGGTGGGGCCGACCAGCGCCCAATTCATGCCGATCTCGCCGGCGATACAAAGAGAGGTTGAAGCGACGATGCGAACCGCGCCGGTCGTCGAATTGACGCAGGCGGAGATGTTCGTTGACCCGGGCGCGGCCATCGCCGCCGCTGCCACGAAAAGCAAGCAGGAGAGAACTCCCAGACGCTTGAGAGAAAACATGGATACCTCCAGACAGGTTGTGTGCTCCAGTTAGGGAAGACGGCGTATCGCATCTTTACAAAAAATCGGACCAGCCCCGCCCGATTCCCGCGCAATATAGATACCCCGCAAGAGCTTTGCAGTACAGTTTGTCCGCACGCATGAGGATATTCAGCGTTCGTACCAGGCCCAGCGATTCACCGCTCCTACCGGAGAGGCTGTGCGAATCGGTACAACAATCAGGGGAAGAAAATCGAAAGTCAACAGCCACGCGCCGGACTCTGGATGCTCGGGGAAAGGATGTCCATGCCCGTATTGCTGAAGGATTCCGCTTCTGAGTGGAAGCATACTACATTCCCTTCTGGATAGAATACCTCTAATTTGCAAATTTCTATTCTTTTCTTCGATCATGCCCTGCGCTTTGCCGCGGTTTGACGCCTCCATGGAGGCTTTGAGAGGCTAAGGACCATGGGATACAGAGGGAAAGTGGAGTATGCGCAAGAGCGGAAGATGCGCACGCGCAATACCCGTGTCTACCGTATGGCGCATTGGCCGATCTGGATTTTTGTCTTTTTTCTGGCGCCGGGGCCGCTGACATTCACGTTGTTTGCGCATGGCTTCAGCCTAGGCAATTCGCTGTGGCTGGGCGCCGTGCTGATCGGCACCGGCGTGGCCGCGCTGCGCGGGCGTCTGCCGGGCGCGGAGCCGGGGCCTTACATTCTGCGCTTCGATGAGGACCGGCCCAATCCGCTCTACCGCAAGGTATGCTACAGCTTCGCCTGGACGGCGGTGCTGAGCTATGCGCTGCTGAACCTGGAGGGGTTGATGATTGCCGCGGCGGGCAGCGGCTGGCAGATGAAGCCGATTTACAACTATGGTTATCCTCCGGTGGCCGCGGTGATCCTGCTGCTGGGGCTGACAGGCAATTTGCCGAGGGTGGGGCCGTCCACCAAGGGCGAGGGCACCGAGCGGCGCTACTTCTATGGCTCGGTCTGGGCGGTCACGGCGGCGCAAACGCTGCTGCTGATTCTCTGGAAGACGCTGCCGGTGACCGGCGCGACCAGTTGGGTAAAGCTGGGAGCGTACGTGGGCGCACTGGCGCTGATGGGCTGGTTTGCCTATCAGGGGCTGTTGCCGCGCACGCGGCCCATTCTGCCGGGGGAGAGCATAGTCGCTGACTAAGCTCCCTGCGGCGGGGCAGACGCGCTTCGCGCATTGATGGGGCAACCAGAGTAGATTGTGGCTGAATCCCAGGTCCCAAATTCGGGACCTGGGGCGCCCGGACTCAACCCAGGCGTATATCTAACGGCTTCTCCAGCCTCCGAAGCCGTCTCTCACAATCCCCGTTGGCGTTCATCTTTGCGTTCCCTGTAGCGGTCCGCAGAACGCCTTACAGGCAGTGGAGGGAGGTCGCGATGACCTCCTGGCCATTAGAAACACCATCGCCGGTAGCCTGGAGAGCGATCGTATCACCGGGGTTAACAGATACGCTGGCGCCAGTGTGATTTCCCGCCGCAGCTCCGGAGGTATTGTCAATAGTCACTGAGAGCGCGGTGGCAGTGTTGTTCACCCAAAGTGTAATGGTGATTGGGCCGCCGCCTCCGAGGCCATATTGAACCGCATCGGCATGGGCGTAGAGCGAATCGAATGTGCATGCCACTGGTATCGGAATGAGGACTTGGCTATATAGCGTCCAATTCCCGCCGACGGTTGCGTCTCCGCTGGCGTTTGGCGAGAAAAAGAATGACTGATCCGTGGTCGGATTGAGAACGGCCGCCGCGAAGACCAAGCCAGGTCCGGACGAACCCGCTGCCCCAGTGGCTCCGGCTGGGCCGGCAGGTCCTTGCGGACCGGTAGCGCCTGTATTGCCGGTTGCGCCAGCGGCTCCGGCGGGTCCGGCGGGTCCGGTTGGGCCGACAAGCGCCCAGCTCATGCCGGTTTCGCCGGCGACGCAGAGAGAGGTTGAAGCGACAATGCGCACCGCGCCGTTCGTCGAACTGACGCAGGCGGTGATATTCGTCGAGGCGGGCGCGGCCATGGCAGCCGATCCCACAACAAACGAGGAGACGAGTACTGCAAGTGATTTGCGAGCTGACATTGGAACCTCCGGGGAGATTTCTGGGGAAACTCCCAGTATCTATGCAAGATGAACCAGAGAAACAATTTGATGCGCAGAATTTTTCTTCCAGCCGGCTCTGCAAAGCTCGCGCTTGTTACACCCTGCGCTCATCCACTACCATTGCCGGTGGTAACAGGCGGCGATGATGCCGCCTCTGGAGCTTTGCTTATGCGCCGTACTTTGCTTCCCTTCATCACCGCGCTCTTCGCCGTTCTGACATTTGTTCCCGTCGGTCTCCATGCTCAAGCCGCCTCACGGGCTGCCGTTCCGGCAGATGCGCCGTATAAGGATGCGCGCCTTCCGGCGGACCGGCGGGTCGCCGACCTGCTGAGCCGCATGACGCTGGAAGAGAAGGCGACGATGCTCACCGGTGCGGGCTGGATGGAGTCGGCTGCCATCCCCCGGCTGGGGATTCCGGCGATCAAGATGGCCGACGGGCCGCTGGGTGTGCGCTCCTGGGCGGGCGCCTCGGCGATCACCAACCTGCCCGGCGGACCGCTGAAGGTGAACTCGACCGCCTTCCCGTCGGGGGTGGCCATGGCCGCCACCTGGGACACAGCGCTGGTCCAGCGCGAGGGCAAAGCCATTGCGCAGGAGGTCAAGGCGCTGGGCCGCGATATGATCCTGGGACCGACGGTGAATATCAACCGCGTGCCGTTGTGGGGGCGCAACTTCGAGGGCTACGGTGAAGACCCTTATCTCGCCGCGCGGCTGGGCGTGGCTTACATCAAGGGCGTGCAGGGCGAGGGCGTGATCCCCTCGGTCAAGCACTTTGCCGCCAACAATGAAGAGTTCGAGCGCCACCGCATCGACGAGCAGATCGACGCGCGCACGCTGCACGAGATCTACCTGCCCGCCTTCAAGGCCGCCGTCGAGGAGGCCGATGCATGGACCGTCATGTCCGCCTATAACCTGATCAACGGCGTGCATTGCGCCGAAAACTCGACGCTGCTGACCGGCATTCTGGAAAAGGAGTTCGGCTTTAAGGGATTTGTCGTCTCCGATTGGGGTTCGACCTACTCGACCGCCGCAACGGTAAACGCGGGCATGGATCTGGAGATGCCGGGCGGTGCGCCGGCGCGCGCCATGATTGCCTCGCCCCGCTCTCAACTCTCGGGCAACAGCGGTACCTGGCTGGAAGCCGGCAAGGTTCTGGCCGAACTCAAGGCCGGCAACATTTCCGAAGCCACGCTCAACGATAATGTCGGCCGGATTCTGCGGGTAATTTTTGTCAGCGGCCTCTTCGACCATCCGCTCCCCGGCGGCGGCGAAGTGGACACACCGGCCCAGCAGGCCGTGGCGTTGCAAGGGGCGACCGAGGGAATTGTGCTGTTGAAGAATGCGGGCTCGCTGCTGCCGCTGGACGCGGCCAAGATTCATTCCATCGCCGTGATCGGGCCGAATGCGGCCGTGGCGCGCACCGGCGGAGGCGGCAGCTCGATGGTGCGGCCCAAGTACGCGATTGCCCCGCTGGATGGGATTCGCTCCCGCGCTGGCAGCGGGGTTGATGTGAAGTATGCGCTCGGCGTCGGCATGGAAGGTGAAGACCCCGCGCAGGATTCTCCTGAGGCGCGGGCCATGGCGCTGAGCCAGGCAGTGGATGCCGCCGCTCAATCCGATCTGGCCGTGGTGGTGGTAGGCAGGTACGACAAGATCGAGCATGAAGGCGCCGACCTGAAGACGATGGACCTGCCCGCCGGACAGGACGAACTGATTGAGGCCGTCGAAAAGGCCAATCCGCGCACCATCGTGGTGCTGAACAGCGGCGACCCGGTGACCATGACAAAATGGATCGCGCAAACCCCGGCGCTCGTGGAGATGTGGTACGGCGGGCAAGAGGGCGGCCACGCGCTGGCTTCGATCCTCTTCGGCGACGCCAACCCGTCAGGCAAGCTGCCGGTTTCGTTCCCCAAAAAGTTTGAAGACTCGCCGGCCTACGGAAACTATCCGGGCATGAACATAAAGGTGAATTATGCCGAGGGAATTTATGTTGGCTATCGCTACTACGACGCAAAGAACGTTGAGCCGGAGTTTCCCTTCGGCTTTGGGCTGAGTTATACGACCTTCGAGTATAGCGGGTTGAAGATCAAACCTTATGAAGCAGCGTGGGGTCGTCCCGTCGAGATCCTTTTGGCAGTCAAGAACACAGGCTCCCGTGCCGGCGCCGAAATCGTGCAGCTTTACATTCATCCAGATCATTCAGTAATTGATCGGCCGCTGCGCGAGTTGAAGAGGTTTCAGCGTGTAGAGCTGAAGCCCGGCGAATCAAAGATGATCGAATTCACGCTGGATCGTGCGGATATCGCCTACTGGAGCCCTGAAAAGAATAATTGGGTCTCAGATCCCGGCACATACGAGATCCAGGTCGGCTCCTCATCGCGCGACATCCGCCTGCGCGCGCCGCTGGAGCTGAAGAAGTAAGTTTTTGCCGGATGACCCAACCTTGATCCGCCGATAATGCTGGGTGCCCCATCCTTCCGCGTTCTGTGCGGAAGGGTGGGAATCCACGAACCCGCCCTGCGTTTTTCTGGCCACTGTTCACTGGCCACTGTTTTCTGGTCGAATTATTGCGGATTATTATGTCCGGCGGGCACATGATCTTTGTAGATGGCTCGAGCATGAGGAAAGAAGGAACCGGGATCAGTGCCTTAAGAGGTCCAGAAAGCACTTGTTTTCGTAAAGTATTCGCCTCTGAAACGCCTGACCCCTACCCCCATCCCCTGTTGAAATCTTTTTTCGATCCTTTATTGCTTGTAACTAACGTTGATTCATCAGCTTGTAATATTTACATAGTAATGAATCAGTAACTGCAAACCTCGATTTTTGGCCATTTTTAGTTCAAAAGTGGCCTTTCTTGGTGAAAAAATCTATTTTTTATACTCTTTGAAAGTCCGTGCGGAAGGTGATGCGCATCTCTTACCGCGCCGGCTGGTAAGGCTCGACGCGCAGCATGTCGGAGAGGATGCCGCGCTCTTCGGGGCTGAAGAGACCCTGGTAGCGGGCGGAGTTCAGCTCCGTCTGGCGCTGGTCCAGCGGGAGCGTGCGCAGATCGCGGAAGGCGCTCTTCATGATCGCCTGGCGCTCCGGCGGCAGCTCGGCCCAGCGGCGCGCGGAGAGGTTGATGCGCAACTGTTCCTGGGGCGAGAGGCGCTCGATGATCTCGGCGCGGGCCAGGCGGCGCTGGCGCTGCTCCTCGGTCAACTGGCTGACCTGATGCAACTGCCGCACCACCCGCTGCTGGTCGGCGGGAGGCAGCCGATGGAAGCTGGGATCGTTGCGCAGCACCCGCTCCTGCTCCTGCACTGGCAGATTGCGGTGCTGGTTGAGCCAGTCGCCCAGGTGGCCCGGCGGCAGCTCCGCGGGCGGCGCATAGCCCCGATACGCTGGACGGGAAAAGCCTGGCCCCAGATAGGGCGGACCGGGATACGCGGGAGTTGGGCCGGCGGGACGAGTCGCTGGGTAGCCGTAAGCAGGAGTCCGCGCAGCGTTTCCTTGCGGGCGACCCTGGTTTGGCGCGGAAGGCCGCCCCGGATTCTGCGAATGAGCCGGGTGAGCGGCGGGAGCGGAGGCGTGCGCAGCCGGCGCGGGGGCGGAGTGAGTCGCGGGAGCGCCGGAGTGATGAGCCCAGGCCGCGGGCGCAAAGAGGAGCACGGCAGCGATCGCCGCGCCCCCGATCCATCCCGTGTTGTGTGCCCTGACCATCACCACTCTTTGCCCTCGCTTGCTCAGAAATCAGTCGCCGTTCTGGTTGTTGCTGGAGATCGCCTCCAGTTGATCCAGCAGTTGCGCGTTGCGATCCAGAGTTTGCAGATCATGCACGACCGCGGCCTGCTCCGGAACGGCCGGCGGCTTGTCCCAATCGGTGACGCCCAGATAGGCGCCCCCGCCCACCAGCAGCATGATCGTCATCGCCATCGCCGCCAGCGGACGAATATGCGTTCCCGTTCCGTAGACTAGGCGGGCGCGCAGCACGGCAAACCAGCCGACCGGCTCGGCCGCGCGCTCTTCACGCATCCTTGCAGCCAGCCGGCTGAGGAAATACGGGCTCGGCTCCGGCGCTTCCCAGCTCTCCAGAAAGGTCATCGTCGCCCGCAGCTCATCGAGCGAGCGGCGGCAGCCCTCACACCCCTCCACATGGGCAAGAACCTTGGGCTGCGCGGAGGCCGGATCGAGCAGCAGGTTAGCCAGCTTCGCTTCCATTCCAGCGCAATTGTTTTTGGTCCGTTCCATTGAAACCACCCCATTTCCCGCCGGTCTCGCCCGGCCTTTTCCGCTCAAACAAATTCCTTTAACGTCTCTCGCAGCGTTTGGTAGGCGCGGAAGAGCAGCGACTTGACCGCCGACTCGCTCAACTTCAGCACCTGGCCGATCTCGCGGTAGTCCATCCCCTGGTACTTGTGCAGCACGACAGCCATTCGCTGCCGTTCGGGCAGCGCCATCACCTGCGCGCGTATCGCCTTCGTGCGCTCCTCGCGCAGCAACCTCTGTTCCGCCGAGGGCTCATCGCAGGCCACATCCGGCCTCATGCCGGTCTGCTCGTCCGGCGTATCCAGATAGACGTTCTGCACGGCCCGCTCGTGCTTGGTGTCGCGCGCGTGGTTCACCGCCAGGTTAGTGGCGATCCGGTAGAGCCAGGTGGTGAACTTGGCCTCCGCCCGATAACTTTCGCGCGAGCGGTAGACGCGCAGAAAAACCTCCTGCGCCAGTTCTTCGGCTATCGCCTGGTTGCGCACCATCCGATAAAGAAAATGATGGATGGGGCGGTGATACTTTTCCGCCAGGTAGTTGAACGCCGATTCGTCGCCCGCCGCGGCGCGTTTCATGATCTCTGCGTCGCTAGTGGGCTCCTGGTTGCCCGGCAAACCCGTCCGTCCGCCCGGCCATGCAGCCGGAGCCGCTCCCAGGGACGGGCTGTCCAGGACCAGCGTTGCCATATCCTCTTGAACCCCATCCGCGCCGGAAGGTTGCGCAGAAAAAACAATTTCCTCGCTGGATTTTTCGTCCGCGGAGAGCTTTGATTGGCTGCCGCCAGTTCTGGCCAACTGCGGCCCAATGACCGCCGTGGAGAGGCCGGAAGCGCCCAGCCCAGTGCTTCCAAGACCAACTCCGGCGAAGCCAGGCCCGGCCAGCAAGGGGTCGCCGAGTCCCGGCAGCGGACGCAACTCTGTCACCCCATCGGAGGGAAAGCTGGCAGCATGGCGGATTGATCGGACTCTCCAGCGCATTCTTGATCGGTCCCGGGAGCCGGACTGGTCCGCACCCCGCGGGGGGTTGGCCGCAAAGCCCCGTTGGTGTTACTCTAACCCATGGGATGCCCTGCTGGCGCGTCAGCCGCCAGCCCTCGTCAAAGGTTACCAGGGGCGCTTAACTCAGCGGTAGAGTGCCACCTTCACACGGTGGAAGTCGCAGGTTCAAATCCTGCAGCGCCCACCATTCAAACAACAGTTCAAGATCTATAACAGAGTGCCCAAGCCCGGATTCTCGAATCAGTGAGGCTGCACAACGTTTTCGGCCACATTACCAGACCCGGCAGCGCGTGGCATGGACCATGGGCTGGCTGGGCTTGCAGTTGAAAGCCTTCTGGAACTCCGGCATATTCCCCAGCACGTTGTTGACGCGCAGTTCGGGCATGGAGTGCGGATTGGTCAGAACCATGTTCCGCGCCGCTTCCGGCCGGATCTGATCGCACCAGCTCACTCCATAGGCGATGAAAAAACGCTGCAGGTTGGTCAGGCCGTGCGCGTCTTTATCCTCCAGCGTTTTGCCCTGCTGCTTCAACTCCTCGACGAGCGCCGACAATGCCAGGTAAGTGCCGCCGTTATCCGCGGTATCCTCGCCCTGGGTTAGTTTTCCGTTCTGCTGAACGCCGGCCACGCCCGGCACCGGCCCGGTATATTCGTTGGCGATGCAGGCGCCGCGCTGGTCGTATTCCCTGGCGTCTTCCGCCGTCCACCAGTCGCGCAGATTCCCCTTCACATCGAATTTGCGGCCCTGATCGTCGAAGGCATGAGTCAGTTCGTGGCCCACCACCGCGCCTTCCGCGCCGAAGTTGATCACGTCGTCCTGGCTGACATCGAAGTAGACCGGCTGCAGGATGCCCGCGGGAAAGTTGATGGTGTTGGTCTGAGGATCCTCATAGGCATTCACCGTGGGCGGCGTCATGGTCCACTGAGTTCGGTCCAGCGGCTTGCCGATGAAGTTGAGCTGCCGCCTGAGTTCGAAGGCCGTGGCCCGCTCCACGTTGGCCGGGTAGCTCTCCCGCGTAATCACCAAGGAGTTGTAGTCGATCCAGTTGTCCGGGTAGCCAATCTTGTCCAGCACGGCGGCCAGCTTCAGGTGCGCCTCGCGCTTGGTGGCCGGCTGCATCCAAGTCACCGCGTCGATGTCGCGCCCCATGGCGGCTTCGATCTCCTTGACCATCTTTTGCGCGCGGGCCTTGCTCTCCGGCGGAAATACTTGTGCGACATAGGCCTGGCCCAGCGCCTCGCCCAGGTACGCATCCACCGCCGAGGTGCAACGGCGCCAGTCGGGCGGCTGCTGGCGCTGGCCGGTGAGCGCGGCTCTGAAGGCAAAGGCCGCGTCGCGCCAGCCATTGCCCAGCGCCGGCGCCGCGCTATGCAGCAGTTGCCAGCGCAAGTAGAGCTTCCACGTCGCCAGATCCTCGCTGACCAGCAGTTGGTTCAAGGCGCGGAAAAACTCCGGCGCCGACACTTCGTAGAGCGGCACCGCGGGAGCGCCGAGAGCGCCGAGATAACTCTCCCAATCGAAGGCGGGTGTGAGCGCCTGTAGCTGCGCCAGCATGTAGCGGTTGTTGACCTTGTTAGGATCGCGGCGGGTAATGTTATCCATCTGCGCCCGCGCCATGGCCGTCTCCACGCGCAGGATCGTGGCAGCATCCTGCGTGGCGGCAGCCGCGCTCACCCCGTACCTCTTGAGCAGCGTCTCAATCAGGGTCACGTATTTTTCGCGAATCGCCTTGGTTTCCGCGTCGCTGTCCAGGTAGTAATCGCGGCCCGGCATGCCCAGTCCTCCCTGATCCACGCCGGCAACCACCCGGCTGACGTCGTTGTAATCCGGCGTCGGCCCATAGCCGAAGAACGCCGCATCGGTCTGGTTGTCGCCGCCTTCCCAGGCGCGGCCGAAGGAGCTATGCAGCGCTGCCAGCAGCGGGGCGATCTCGCGCTTCTCGTGGATGCTCTCGATGCGCTGGAGCAGCGGCTGGATCGCCGCCAGATCGTCGGCCTTTGACGTTGCCTGAGCGGTGCAGGCCGCGTAGAAGTCGCCTATCTTCTGCTCGTTGGCGTTGCGCGAGGCGCTAGCGGCCTGGTTCTTCTCCAGAATCTGCCGCAGTACCTGGCGGTTCCACTCGGTCAGCTTGCCGTCCGGACCCCAGCTCGTCTGATCGGGCGGAATCGGATTCGCCGCGTCCAGCTTGCCGCAGGCGTACTGGTAGAAGTTGGCGCAGGGATCGACGGCGCTATCCACCTGCGTCACGTCGATATGCTGCAGCTCGGGCAGCGCTTGGCTCTGCTGCGGTGAAGACTGTGCCCACCCAACCATGGCGGATAGAGCCGCTAGAGCTACTGCGAAATGCACCTTCATAAGATTCTCCACATAGAAGATGATATGCCTTAGTGCACCATGGGAGCAGCCTGACCCGCGTCGCCGTGCTACGGGTGTATATGAACGAGCCAAAAGCTCCGTGCCCCATCCATTCCGCATTCTTTTGCGGAATGGGTGGGAAACCACGAACCTCAACCAGCTTTGTTCATTAAAAGGCAAGTCAGTATCCTCCGGCAAAGCCGGATGCTTTATGGTTGTTGGCGGCCTCTCAACAGGGCCAGTGTAGAAGCGCTTCATGCCTGCAACCGCCTGTCGCCCCGCGCCGGAGGCGCAATGTTAGTTAGCCCAGTGCTTCAGCGCTGGGAAGGAGCGACAAAAAGGAGAGCCGGAGTCCCGTAGGGACGGCGCTCATGCACCACGCGCTTATAACGTTTTTGCGAGCAGCCTTCCCGGCAAAGCCGGAGTTCTCCCATTCGAATAGAATCCAATGCGGAGTTTCCGCCCGAATCGTCGCCTTCATCTACCATCAAAGCAGCCCATGCCCGCCAAACCCAAGCTCGGTCAGAACTTCCTCATCGATTCCGCGGCCATCCAGCGCATCGCGGCCTCCATCGGCGATCTGACCGGCCGCACCGTGGTCGAGATCGGCCCCGGCCGCGGCGCGATCACCGCGGCATTGGCCGCCCGCGCCGCCCGCGTGCTGGCCGTCGAGCTGGACCCGCTGCTGGCCGCCGGGTTGCGCGTCGAGTTTCTGCTCGATCCAGTCGCCCGTGTTACCGTAATCGAGCAGGACGCGCTGCACTTCGACTTTGCGGAAGCCTCGACGGCGGCGGGCGAGCGCCTGCTGGTCGTCGGCAATCTGCCCTACGGCATCACCTCGCAGATTCTGCTCAAGCTGGCCGCCAGCCACGCCGCCCTCGACCGCGCCGTGCTGATGGTGCAGCGTGAGGTGGCCGACCGCGTCACCGCCCAGCCCGGCTCGCGCAACTACGGACTGCTCTCGGTCACCGTGCAGCTCTACGGGCCTGCGCAGAGCCTCTTCACTCTGCCCCCCGCCGCCTTCTCGCCGCCGCCCGAGGTGCACTCGACGGTCTTTCGCTGGCGATTTGCACCGCGCTTCGCTGAACTGCGCGTCGAAGAAGCCAGCTTCCTGCGCTTCGTCCGCCAGTGCTTCCATCAGAAGCGGAAGACGCTGGCCAACAACCTGCGCGCCACCGGTCTTCCGCCCGCAGCCGTTGCGGCAGCTCTGGCAGAGGCCGCAATCGATCCCATGGCGCGCGCCGAGGCGCTGTCCATCGAGAGCTTTGCCGCCCTTTGGCGCTCGCTGCAAACCAAAAATGCCTGATCGTATCGCAACAAGAATGTAGCGCCGGTCTCCAGACCGGCTGTCGTGCGGGCGTCCTCGCCCGCATTTGTCCATCACTCAGGCCGGCCCTGCCCCTTGCGCTGCCAGCGTCTGCGCGGTGTGAATGTGGCAGATGGCGATAGCCAGGGCGTCGGCGGCGTCGGCCGGCTGCGGTGCTTCGGCCAACTCCAGCAGGCGCGCCACCATGAACTGGACCTGCTCCTTGCTGGCCAGCCCGTAGCCCACCACGCTGGACTTGATCTTGAGCGGCGCGTACTCGGCCACCGGCAGCCCCTGTACCGCCGCGGCCAGCAGAGCCACGCCCCGCACCTGGCCCAGCTTCAGCGCCGACTTGGCGTTCACCGAGTAGAAGACCTCCTCGATGGCCACTGCGTCCGGCTTCCAGCGCTCCAGCTCGGCGCTCAGCGCGCCGTATACCTGCTCCAGGCGTTCGGCCGTCGTCTTGCTCTTGACCAGCCGGATCGCCCCCATCGCCTTTATCACCAGCCGCGGCTGCCGCCCCGCGTCGTCCGACTCCACCACGCCAAACCCGGTCACTTCCGTCCCGCAATCGATGCCAAAGACCCGCATGGCCCTGAGTGTATCGCAGCGCCCTTCTTCAAATTCCACGCTCTCACAACCCTGCGGCTTGCGCCTTTACTTTTTCTTCTTGATTTCTGTCTGCCTGTTCGTGTTAGTTTGCAGAGAATAGTGCTTGCATGACACCCCAGGCTGCATGACCTTCCGGTTTGACCAACATGCGCCTTTTATCTTCGTAACTGACAATGGGAAAGGAGTCACTATGAAGCCCACGCTTTTTCTGCGCATCGCATCCGTGCTGACTTTCATCCACGCGGTGCTCCACACCATCGGCGGCGTCTTCGGCAAGCCAGGGCCGGGCGCCGCCGCAGTCGCTTTTGCAGCCATGCATGCAAACCAATTCATGGTCTATGGCCTGACGCGCACCTACGCGGAATTCTACCGGGGGATGGGAATTGCCATGACGATTTCGATGACCGCGGAAGCAATCGTTTTCTGGCAGCTTGGCTCCATTGCCAGGACCCATGCCGCACGGCTTCGCCCGATTATCGCTACATTTGCGGTTGCCTATCTAGCCATTGCCGTTAACTCGTGGTGCTATTTCTTCCAGGCTCCGGTAATCGTTGAAGTCTTGATCGCCCTATGCCTCATCTTGGCCATCGTTACAGCCAAACCCACCCTAGCCGCATAATTAGATTCCACTTTAACCCCCAAAATAACGGCGGCCTGGGCGCATTGCCCAGGCCGTCGCGGTGAACTGTGGGTATTGGACTAAGGCCATCGCGACCTGCGAAAGCCCGGGCATCTTCACTCCTGTTCCCAGGCCGTGGCCGTTCGGTGGCGATGCCCGGCAAGCCGGACTCCTTCGGCGACAGGCTTCGTCGCTGTATTGAAGAATTGCCACCCCGCGCTACGGGCTCAGGGGATGCGGCCAACAGTGAAGGCGCAGTAGCGTCCCATGCGGCAAGAACTTGCTCCGCGTGGGGGCAACCAGGAAGTCTAAGGCGCGATGCCCTAGGCCTCAGTCACCTCACGTACCATACTTCTCGAAGTTTCTTTCTGCAAGTTGGACCTACCTCCTTTCCCGTGTGCGCTTAATCTACCGCTCTATTCACGCGGCGTCAACAAAAGAATTTGCCGGCAGCGAATCCTGCCTTCGCCGGCCTTCCGAAAGTGGACAGTGGTCAGTGATCAGTCCGTTGATCGTTCTGCCGATGATTCCCACTCCTCCTGCCGCATCTGTTCACTGCTCACTCTCCACGATTCACTTTCCCCTGTTTGGGTAATTTCTTGCCCTACTGTGCAATTTGTTGCACATTTGTTCTCTCGGCCATGCATTTGATACGCTCCTGAACTCTGCGGAAACTCAGTTTGTATAGTATTCATTTACAAGGGGTTGTAAATGGATATAAAAACTCTGGAACGGTCGGCTGAAAATGGCCCATCACGTGCATCTACCTTAGCGAAAAGGAAGTGTGTCGGGATTCCCATTTGTGCGGGGGCGATCGGCATACTCCACTAACCATTAACTCGGTTTCTGTCTGGCGATCCCTACCAGCCGAAACCATAAACACACGGAACCAGGCTGGGTATTCCCGGTTTGACCCGTAGAAAAGGACGATACTATGAAGGCCATTCGCAACGTCACGCTGCTCTCGATTTCCCTACTCGCCTTGGCTCTGTTTGCGGCTGCCCCCGCGGCTTATGCGGGTACGATAACCTACTCCACGACGCAGGCTAACGCGTCGGACAATTTGAACAACGAAACCGTGATACCGGTGATCGATCAGTTCAATAACGTAACTGGTCCCTATGCGGGAGACCTGTTGAACTCGGTGACCATCACTTTTGTTGGCACCGGCATGACGACACTCACAGCCACGGATTCTGACCTCAATAATCCGTCAACCAATGTCGGGGTGAGTTCGACCACGGCGGTTACCTTGGACAGCTCAATCAGCAGCATCAACGCCCTCCTGACTGCGAACAGCTTCCAGGATTCCGTGTCGTACGGAGTCTCAGGCCAAACGGTGGCCCCGAACTCGACACAGACTTGGGGTCCGCATACCATGAACTCTGCCGGCGGAACGACAGACACATTCAATTCGGGGCTGGGCATCTTCGAAGGGACTGGCGACCTCGGTTTCGAACTCAACTCGTCAACGTTTGTTTCCAGCGGCGCCACTGGTGGCTCTTTCTCAGCTGGCCAGAAAAATAATGGATCTGGCGGCATTGTCACTGTCACCTACGATTACTCGCTCCCCAATGTTCCTGAGCCCGGCTCGCTGACCTTGTTCGGCACCGGTCTGCTTGGCTTGGCAGGGATGCTTCGCCGCAAGTTCATGGCCTCGCGCTAAGCCAGGGGCAACTGGCAGCGCGGCGTTAAAGCCTTTTAGTTCTCGTCCTTCCTGTGTCTTGGGAAAAGTGGAATGCGATTCTCGCATTCCACTTTTTCTTTGCCCGCGTTCCCCTGACCCCTGACCCCTGATCTCTGATCTCTGATCTCTGATCTCTGATCTCTGATCGTCACCAGCTGTGCAGCCACTCCTCGTCGCGCCCAATCCGCACCGGCGCATGGAAGAGTTCGCTCAGCCGCGCCTGGGTGAGCAGCTCCCGGCGCGGCCCGTCGGCCACGATGCGTCCGGCGCGCATCAGAATCACCCGCTCAATCTCCGGCAGGATGTCGCTCAGGTGATGCGTCACCAGCACCAGGCCGGTGCCCGTACATGCCAGACGTCGCAGTGTCTCACGCAGATCGCGCTGGGCGGCCAGGTCGAGGGCGTTGGAGGGCTCGTCCAGCAGCAGTTGCCGCGGCCGATGCGCCAGTGCCCGCGCAATCAGGATGCGCCGCTTTTCGCCGGCCGACATGGTACCCACCAGCCGATTGGCCAGGTGCAGCGCCTCCATCCGTTCCAGAGCCTCCACGGCCCGCTCGCGCATCTCGCCGGTAACGCGCAGATTGGGCCACAGCGTCGAGGCGGAAAAGAAGCCCGCGATCACCGCATCCAGGCCGCAGGTCACGGCCGTCCGTTCGCCGGGCAGTTCCGTCTGCACTCCCGCCGCAACCACGCCAAAGTGCTTGCGCAGCTCGGTCAGGTCCCAGCGCTCGCGGCCAAAGATGCGCACCCGCATCCCCGGCTTTAAGATGGGATAAAGCTGGCAGCTCATGGCCAGGATCAGCGTGGATTTGCCGCAGCCATTCGGCCCCAGAATCGCCACATGCTCCCCGGCGCGGATGGTCAGGTTCACATCGTGCAGCACCACGCGGTCGCCGCGCGCCACGTTCACCTGGCGCAGTTCAACGAACTGCGCTTTCCCGCTGTCGACTCTCTCTGTCTGATTAGAATTGCCGTTGTCCATCACGCCGTCCGCAACTCCCAGCCAACCCGGCTACTCCATCGTCGCCCGGCTCCGCCCGCCTGTCTTGCTTCGGTACATCAGCGCATCTGCCCGCTGGAAAAGCTCATCGGCGGTCTCGCCGGGCCGGGAGATGGCCGCGCCAATTGAGCTCGATAGGGATATGCGCCGCTCGTCGTTGCCGGGGATCGAGGTTTGCGCGATCAAGGCAACACATCTCCGCGCCAGGCTGCTTAAGATCTCTCGGTCAACATTACGGGCAATGGCCAGAAACTCGTCGCCGCCCCACCGCCCAACTGTGTCCGTGGGGCGAAGAGATCCAGTCAGGGTCTTCGCCGCCTCTTGCAGAGCGCGGTCGCCTCCGGAGTGACCGATGCTGTCGTTGATTGCCTTGAACTCGTCGAGGTCGATCACCAGTACGCCAAGGGGATCCTTGTGCACCTTGGATTCGTTCAAAGCGGTCTGTAAAGACATCTCCATGTAGCGGCGGTTCGGAAGCTGGGTTAGATGATCGAGAAAGGTCAGCCGATTCATCGCTTCGTTTCTGCGCTGTTCCTCAAGCTGGGCCGAATCGTCGCTGAATATCTCGACTGCCCCGATAATGGAGCCGTCGGCTGCCCGGATGGGCTGGATCCGCACGGAAACGGGCACTCGTCGACCCTGCTTGTGTTGCAGAAAGACATTTGCCTCGCGCGGTTTCCCGTCCGTAATGCTGGCCATTAAAGGACAGCCTTCATGGCACAGTCTCTTCCCGGAATAATCGACGTGACACAAGAGGTCGTCCTGGCAAAACCTGCCCAGAAGTTCTTCCGCTTTGTAGCCGGTCTGGCGATAGGCGCCTTCGTTCCAATACTGGATCCGCCGCTCCCTGTCTACGAAGTAAACGCCATCGCCAATGTTGTCGAGCAGCGCCTTATAGAAGCTGGGGTCGGTCGGAACAATCGGTTCTTGCAAGTCGTCAGATTTGATAGAAATTCTCCTAAACTCTACCCAATGATCCTATTGGGCGCACACCTCTTGCTGCTATAAGCAAGTATCCCACGGAACAGCGCCTCAAATGGCAGGACGTTCGGCCGCATCCACCTGATAGATTAAATGGGTCAACCTTATGAACAGCTCATCCCAATTTGGCATTCCCAGGGGCTTCCGCTTTGGTGCAACCAAGGCGGGTCTCAAGAAGAGCGGCAACACCGACTTTGCCCTCATCGTGGCCGACGAGCCGGCCAGCGCCGCAGCCGCCTATACCGCCAACCGCGTCACCGCCGCGCCGCTGATCCTGGACAAGCAGCACCTGAGAGCTACCGGAGGCAAGCTGCGCGCCGTGACCATCAACGCCGGCAACGCCAACTGCGCCGCCGGCCAGGCCGGCCTGGATGCGGCCCGCGCCACTTGTGAGGCCATCGCCCAGCTCTTCGCCTGCCGCCCGGAAGAGGTCTTCCCCTCCTCCACCGGCGTCATCGGCGTTCCACTGCCGGCGGGAAAAATCATCGCCGCGCTGCCCGGCCTGGCCGCATCGCTGGGAACAGACTTCGGGCACTTCCAGCAGGCCGCCCAGGCCATCCTCACCACCGACACCGTCGAGAAGACCGCCTTCGCGCGGCTGGAGGTCGCCACCCCGGACGGAAGAAGCCAAGAGGTTCGCATCGCCGCCTTCTGCAAGGGCGCGGGCATGATTCACCCGCAACTGATTCCGCACGCCACCATGCTGGTCTACATCCTGACCGACGCGGCCGTCGAGCCGGCGATCCTGGACGGCTACCTGCAACCGGCCATCGAGGTCAGCTTCAACCGAATCTCGGTGGACGGCGACACCTCGACCAATGACACGGTGCTGCTGCTGGCTTCGGGTGCCAGCAAAGCCGCCGTCTGCGCGGAGAACGCCGCCTTCGCCGCCGCTCTGACGAAGGTCTGTACCTCGCTGGCGCGACAGGTTGTGGCCGACGGCGAGGGTATTACCCATGTAGTGGAACTGCGCATCGAGGGAGCGGCCACGGACGCGGATGCGCTCAAAGTCGCCAAGGCCATCGCCCACTCGCCGCTGGTGAAGACGGCCTGGGCGGGCGGCGATCCCAACTGGGGCAGGCTGGCGGCGGCCATCGGTTACTCCGGCGCACAGATCGACCCGGATCGCTTCGACATTCGCTTCGGCAAGCTGACCATCTGCCGTGACGGTGGACGCGCGCCGGAGTTCGACGAGGCCGCCGCGCACGACTACATCGCGCAACGGGAGTTCTCGGTCACCATAGAGCTGCATCAAGGCGCTGGCTCCTGCCTCTTCTGGACCACCGACCTGACGCACGAGTACGTCAGCATCAACGCGGATTATTCAACCTAAAGAGACAACGCAAATCTCGTTGCACTGATGAAATCGCCCGGCGTTCCGATGAAGAGTGCAGAGAGTTACAGCATGGTTTGGAATGGGATTGCGCAGGTGAAAGAGGGGAATCCGGCATTTGCGAAGTGAGTAGGAATGGTCGTATACTGAAATCCGACTATTCTGGTCGTAATTTAAGGGTCCGGCCATTGCGGCGGCCCATCGGAGTCCGTCGGTTGAGCGTCTTGAGCGATTTGAATGTGGGCGAGAGCGGGGTGCTGGTGGGCCTCGACCTGCCTGAATCCGTGCAGAACCACCTGATGCACATGGGCTTTGTCCCGGATGCGCTGATAACGGCGCTGCGCCGCGCCCCGGCCGGCGACCCTACCGTCTACGGCGTGGATGGCATGGAGATCGCTCTGCGGCGCGAGACTGCCGCGGCTATCCGAGTGCGCGCCGCCGGCGCGGAAGACCTGGAAGACAACGAAGACGCGTACCTGCCCGAGATGATCGAGGCCGCACAATGAACGCTTGCTGCGAGACCCCGCCCTTCGAAGCCCCAACCTCCCCGCCATTCGCCGGGGCGCTGAAGACGGTGGTGCTGATCGGTCCGCCCAACTCCGGTAAGTCCACGCTCTTCAATCGGCTCACCGGATTGCGCCAGAAGGTGGCCAACTTCCCCGGCGTGACCGTGGAACAGAGGATGGGCCTGATGGCTGGTGTGGGCCGCGAAGACCTGGTTCTGATCGACCTGCCCGGCATCTACTCGCTCGACCCCTACAGCGAGGACGCCCGCGTCTCCATCGACGTGCTGCGCGGCAAGATGGCCGGCACGCCCAAACCGGATGCGGTGCTGCTGGTGCTGGATTCGCTGCACCTGACCCGCCAGTTGATGCTGGCCGCGCCGGTGCTGGCGCTGGGCCTGCCGACGCTGGTGCTGCTCAACATGAGCGACCTGATGGAGGCGCGCGGCGGCTACATCGACGCGCTCAAGCTGGCTCGGGAACTGGGCGCTCCGGTGGCCCAGATCAGCGCCGTGAAAGGAACCGGCCTGGACGTCGTTCCGCTCTTTCTCCATCAGCAAACCAACCGCGCCGCCGCCCAGCCGCTCTCGCTTCCGGTGCTGGGCAACGCCGCCAGCGCCCACTCCTGGGCCGCGCAACTGAGCCACCGCACCGGCTATCGCGCTCCGCTCTCGGTCGAGGGCACGCGCAAGATCGACAACATCCTGCTGCACCGCTTCTGGGGGCCGCTGCTTTTTCTGGTCGTGGTTGTGGGCGTTTTTGAAGTCGTTTTTTCCATCGGCCAGCCGCTCTCCGACGGTTTTGGGGCGATTCTGACCCGCATCGGCGAGCTGGTCAGGCCGCTCATTCCCTCAGGCTGGCTGCAATCGCTGCTGCTCGACGGCGCGTGGAAGGGCGTCTCCTCGGTGCTGGTCTTTTTGCCGCAGATTCTGCTGCTTTTTCTCTTTATCGGAATTCTGGAAGACTCCGGCTACCTCTCCCGCGCCGCACTGATCGCCGACCGGGTGATGCGGTCGATTGGATTGAACGGCAAGGCCTTCATCCCTCTTCTCTCGGCCTACGCCTGCGCCGTACCGGCGATCATGGCCACGCGCACCATCGAGAACAAGCGCGACCGGATGGCGACGATACTGGTTGCGCCCTTCATGACCTGCTCGGCCCGCCTGCCTGTCTACATGCTGCTGATTGCCGCCTTCGTGCCCCGCATTGCCTACCTGCACGGTTTTCTGGGCCTGCAAACGCTGGTCATGCTGGGCCTCTACCTGGCCGGGTTTGTGGCCGCAATGACCACCGCGTGGCTGCTCAAAAGCTCGATTCTCAAGTCCAGCGATGCGCCGTTCATCCTGGAGCTGCCGCAGTACCGCATGCCCACGCTGCGCTCGCTCGCCTTGCGCCTGATGGACCGCGCGCGCGTCTTCCTGCGCCAGGCCGGCACCATCATTCTCTGCGTCACGCTGGCGCTCTGGGTGCTGGCCCACCTGCCGGTGATACACTCTGCCGGCGGCAACCTCTCCGCGCCCCTGCTCGCCGACAGCCTGATCGGACGCCTGGGCCACTTCATCGAGCCGGCCATTGCGCCGCTGGGCTTCAATTGGAAGATCGGCATCGGCCTGCTCTCCAGTGTGCTGGCCCGCGAGGTGATGGTCAGCACCATGGGCACTTTGTACGGCGCTGAAGCTGATACCCACGCCCTCAGTCTGCAAACCGCCCTGCACCACGACATGACGCTGGGCGGCGCGCTGGCTCTGATGATCTTCTTCGCCTTCGCCATGCAATGCACCTCGACGATGGCCGTCGTCCGCCGCGAGACAAACAGTTGGAAGTGGCCAGCCGTCCAGTTCCTCTATATGCTGACGCTGGCCTGGTGCGCGGCCTTTGCTGTCAATCATCTGGTCATGGCGTTCATCTAAATCTTCCAATTCCGCTTCCGCGCAGTTGCTATTCCCTATTCCCTAGTCCCTAGTCCCTCCCATGAGCTAAAATCGCCCTAAGATGAAGTGTCCTTACTGCGGTTTCGGGCAGGATCGGGTGGTGGACTCGCGCGAGAGCAAAGAGGCCGACTCGATCCGGCGGCGGCGGGAGTGCGAGAGGTGCAATCGCCGCTTCACCACCTATGAGCGGATCGACGAAATTCCCTACATGGTGGTCAAGAAAGACGGCCGCCGCGAGCGCTTCGACCGCCAGAAGATCCTGAGCGGCCTGCTGCGCGCTTGCGAAAAGCGCCCCGTGCCTTCGAGCAAGCTGGAGGGGATCGTGGACGCCGCCGAGACTTTTCTGACGGACGCCCCGGAGCGAGAACGCTCCACGGCCGAGGTCGGCGAGTTGATCATGAAACAGCTCAAGGGGCTGGACACCGTGGCCTACATCCGCTTCGCCTCGGTCTACCGCGACTTCAAGGATGTGCGCGAGTTCAAAGAAGAGCTCGAAGGGCTGCTGGACAGCCGCGCGACAGGCAAGGGAAAGAAGTAAGCCGGGCTGGCCGCCGGCAGCGCGCCCGTCGCCGCGCGGAGATAATGTGGTTTCCGCCCGTTTGCCAGTCCGCGTCCCTCTTCGGTACACAGCGCTCGCCGCCGCGGCACAGAATTTTCGTTACCGACTGCCTCAACAGGCTGTAAGCTGATTCATAGGAAAAATTACCGGAGTGCGGCGAGATCTTCTCGTTGGACCGGTCACCAAAGTAATCTTTTCACTGCGATTTGTTGCAGATTGAAACAGTTCAAGGGTTTTGGAGGAATCAGCCGATAGTCTAACCAAGGGAAGAAGCCATAGCCTGAATCCGAACCGCTGCATTCGGAGTAGCGAACCTTGGGCCATATGGGTTATCTTTAGCTTCCCGGTTATGCAACGGGCGAGGCGCGTCTCATGAACAAGATCATCCTGGCCGATTCACAGGCGATTTTCCGGGCAGGCACAGCCAAGGTGCTGGCCATGGACGAAGACGTGCGCATCATTGCTCAATGCACTGACCTTGACCGCATGCATCACGCCATTACGACCTTTCCCGGCTCCATAGTGCTTTTTGCCGCCTCGCTGCGGCCGGACCTGGTCCGGCTGCGATCGCTGCTGGAGAGCGTGGGCAGCCGTGGCATTGTGATCGCCGAGAACAACGACACAGCCGGAGCCTACATACAGCTGGGCTTTCGCGGCGTGGTCTTCCGCTGCGTCACCGGGCCGGCTCTGGTGGAGTGCGTGCGCGCGGTTGCCGGCGGCGACACCTGGCTGCCTCCGCAAATGATGGTGCCCGACTCGCCTGAGGAAGACATGGTGGGCACGCGCGTCCGCGACCGGCTCACCCCCAAGGAGATGCGCATCGTCGCGCTGATCGTGCAGGGCTGCAAGAACCGCGAGATCGCACTGCGTCTCAAGACAACCGAGCAGGTCATCAAGAACTACCTGCGCTCGGTCTACGACAAGACCGGCGTCAGCGACCGTCTGGAGCTGGCCCTCTTTACCATTCACCACCGCGTGCTGGCGCAAGCCGCCGCCGATGTGGGCAGCAAGCTGGAAGCCGAGGAAGCTACCTCGCAGCACGCGATGGCGTAACAGCCTGCGTACCCCAAACACTGGATGCCCCACCTTCGCCGCCTTCTTGTTTTTGCGGCTTCGGGGTCCCCAACGACAGGTCTTCGTCGTTGGGGTGAACTAGGGTGGGATACCTCCAATACAGCTCCGTGTCCCACCTTGCAACTTTTTTCTATCGCAAGGGTGGAATTTCCGGCGGTTGAGCAACTACTATTTTGCGGCTGCGGCCTTCCCTTTGGGCGTCAGGTTCCTTTGGTCGAGAAGAATCAAGGCATCGGTTGCGTTGAACGGATACCAGCGCGTCGATTGTTGGCCCGTGGTGCTCAGGGTTACGTCGACACGCCGGTTTTTCGCCAGGACAATGACGCCCAGTTTGTCGAGTAATTTCTCCCGATCCGCGGCGCTCAACTCAGGATTCTGCTTGATCGACTCTTCCACCTGGGCGGCGGTGAGGTCATCCCCGTTGCCAAGGCCGAGCGTTTTAATGCTGGCTTCGGGAACACCCTGTTCAACCAGCATGAGTTTTGTGCGAGTGACACGGCGTTCAGAAAGCGCCTGGTTGTACTTGGCTGATCCGCGCGTATCCGCATATCCGGTCAGGGTAAGGTAGGCATCCGGTTTGAATTCCAGGTACCTCTTGAAGTCCTTCGCGAGGGTAACCAGAGTTCCCTCCTGGCTGGCCAACAAACCGCCATTGGGATTTTGGATCGTGGGCACATCGGTCTGGAAAAAGATGCTGTGCAGCGCTAGGCGAGTCTCGAGTTGGGCTACCTCCGGGGAGGGGGAGGGGGCCGCGGCTGCCAGCACAGGAATCGGGGCCGTAACAATGACGCTGGTGTTGGCGGTTGCCGTCTGGTTCTTGTCGTCCGACACATTGCAGGTGATCGCCACTACGCCGGTCGGGGCGCCGGCCGAGGAGAAGACCGCGGTCGGGCCGCTGCCGCTGATGGAGCCGGCCGTTGCCGTGTAGCTGTAGGTCAAGGGACGATTCTGCGGGCTCACGCCGCTAGCAGTCACCGTACTTCCCTCGCCCGGTTTGATGGCGCTGGGGCTGGCCGTGCAACTGATCGCCGGCGGCTCAAAGGCCTTGACTTTGAAGGACGCCGTCGCCATTGCGGATTCCCACGGCTGCAGACCTTCCTTGCCGGGCTTGCCTTCCTTCACGGCGCAACTCACTGTATAGGAGCCGGGCGCAAGCGCAGTGGTGGCCACTGTGGCCGTTGCGCTATTCGCCGTCAAGCCAGGCCCTGTCATGCTGTACATCACATTCAGTTTGGGATCCAGATTGCCGGCCGTTGCAGTTACCGTGACCGGGTCGCCGGGAAAGACCGCAGCCGGGTTGGCCGTGCAGGCCAGGTTCACTGGCGCCGGAGGCGGGTAGTTTCCGCCGAAGCGAAAGACGATGCCGGAAGAGAGGCGCATATCATTCTGCGACGCGCCTGCTCCGGTGGAGTGATTCTCCATCCTGGTCATCATGTACTCGGCTTGAACGATGCGGATCGCAAAATGGCGGTTCACTCCGATGTCCAGGCCGCCGCCGCCGGTCATCGCGAAGGAGTTTTCCGCGGGAAGGGGCGTGCAGCCAGCACCCGTGCAACCGGAGGAGAGGGTTACCTCACTGGCATGAATGCCTCCAAACAGAACCTGGGCAAAGGGAGTGATTCTTTCATGGTTGCGGAAGGAAAAACGCGGGCCCAAGAGATAGGTATAGACACTCCCGCTTGAATCCACTGTGCTGGATGGAGTCCCGCCTGCGCCGGCGAGATAGAACTGCGAGTCGCCGAAACCGCCAAAGTCGCCCACCAGGCCCAGGTGGCGGGTAAAGTTGAAGGCGATGGACGTGCTGCCGCCATTGAGCCAGACCAGACGGTTTCCGTCGGCCAGTTTCGGCACAGCTTGCAGATACGAGTAGCCCACAAACAATTCCGCCTTGGGAGTGTCCGTGCTCACGCCGCCCGAATTCTGCGTGGCCACGGGCGCGACTTGCGCGCGCAGGTTGAAGGCAGGCATTAGAAAAAGACCAAATGCCGCGGTGGCAATCATTCTCGCACTCAATTTCATCTTCGTCTCCTGATCTGCACGCCGCCATCAGCGAAACACCAGCGGCGGGTTAACTCAACGCAAATAGAACCTACCGGATATTGCATTGCCCGAAACCTGCGGAGACCGCCTTTGCTGGAGGTCTCTGCCGGTACTTATGGCACGTTGATGACGGTGTTCACCAGTGTGGTTGACGCATTCAACGAAATCAGCCTGCCGTCGATTGTTGTGATGACGTTATTGCCGACAGTCGAAACATGGATAAAGCCGGAGGCGATGATTGTTCCCTCGATCGTCCCGCCTCCCGCCGCGTTGAGGTATGCATTGGTCCCAACAGCCCAGTAGATGTTGCTGGCCTGCGCGCCGCCGGTCAGGATGATATTTCGCACGGCCGAGGCCTCGCCAATGGTGAGCGTTGATCCGATCTGGAAGACCCAGGAGGCGTTGGGATCGCCCTGGGCGTCAAGAGTAAGATCTCCCGCCGTGATGCCAACCGAGCTTGCGTTTGTGTAGACGCCGGGATAAATCGTAGTGCTGCCCAACTCTGCTGCCAGAACGCCGGTTGATGGGAGTCCTTGAAGCGTGGTGTAAACGGTTTGAGCTTCATTCAGAGCTGTCTTTGCGACGAGGATCGTAGCCGGCGTTCCTTCAAGCGGGCACGCAAACGGGACGGCGGGAGTGAGAGGCGAGTAAATCTCACCAGTCACCAGCCCTATGGCGAGCGGCGTTTCCGTATATACGCATTGCGGCACGCCAAGAAGCATAGTGGTGTCATCGTGGAATCCGGTAAAGTCGGAGAAGCCTGTTGCCGTGGTCCCGGCATCCCCATGGATGACCGTGCTGATTCCCGTGTTGGTCATTCCCGCCCCGCCGGATGCCCCGCCAAACAGCGCGATGGTCCCTCCAAGAACGACCGGAGGCGGAACCACTGCCAAACCGGTGGTAAAGTTCCAGGGATTCGGCGCGCCCGTGTTCCCCAAAGGAATGCCTGTCATGTCCGTTGCTCCATTGGTCACCGTCGCGGTATAAGTCGTGTTCGCAACCAGCGGCGACGTGGGCGTGAATGTGGCAATGAAGTTGATCGCATCATACGACACCGTTCCAGCGACCGGAGTGATACCCTGCGTAAGCTGGAAGGATGTCGTGGTAATGGTCATAGGATCCATCGCCTCGGTGAAGGTTGCGCTGATCGCCTGATTGAGGGGCACGTTGATCGCGGCGTTTGCCGGAACCGTTGAAACCAACTCCGGCGGGGTGTTGGCCAAAA
>Ga0326727_10006729_pt1 | contig 31177 bp, 26 predicted proteins | sample MB2enrmetagenome_FD_207643 | JGI IMG/M metagenome (GOLD analysis project Ga0326727, IMG submission 207643) | Lab enriched peat soil microbial communities from McLean, Ithaca, NY, United States - MB29MY | ecosystem: Environmental > Terrestrial > Soil > Wetlands > Peat | place: USA: New York... | reverse complement strand
GACCGGCGCCTGATCCGTAGACAGAAGAACACCACCCGAACCGCGGGTTCGTAGTGCCAACAACTTTCTGGCGCCCCGTAAGTGGCTGATTGGACAGCAGATTCTGAAAACAGCTGTTAAAGTCGGATAAGGCGCAATGCGCGAAGAAGCGGCTTCGGGTCGCGCAAAGCGCAGTGACCTTACTTCCTTACTTTCCGTGTAATCTGTGCCCTTAATCTGTGTAATCTGTGTTTCCACTTGATTACTTACTTGCCTTCACCGCGAACCAATTTATCGGCGCGACCGCGGATCGGCAACCAGCCAATGCAGCATCCCGTTGGCCCTCACCCCGCCAGCTCAGCCCGCAGCCCGTTGCGCAGGCGATCCATCGCCCGTTCCATCCGCGCCGCCGACTGCGCGAAGCAAATCCGCAGGTGCCCCTCGCCGGCGTCGCCGAACGCGATCCCGGGCGCCACACCGACCCCGTGCCGCGTCACCAGACGCTTCGCCAACCCCAAACTGTCGGTCAGCCCGTCGACGCCAACGAACGCGTAGAATGCCCCCACCGGCGCGGTGTAGCGCACCCCATTAAGCTCGCCCAGCGCCGAGCCCACCAGCTCGCGTCCGACGGCACAATGCGCGCGGAACCCATCCACCGTGGCGGTGTCGGCAACCGCCGCCAGGCCGGCATGCTGCACGAACGATGCGACACAGGAATGGGTCGCCTCGACGATCTCGGCGACCGCGTCGCGGGTGCCCTCGGGCAGCACCAGCCAGCCCAGACGCCAGCCGGTCATCACCCAGGTCTTGGAGAAGCTGTTGGCCACGATCACCCTGTCGTCCGGCGCCGCAACATCCAGGATCGACGGCGCCGCGACGCTGCCGTCGTAGACCAGCCGCGAATACACCTCATCGGCGATCAGCCAGGTGCCGTGCTTGCGGCACAACGCCAGGATGGTTGCCAGCTCCTCGTGCGTCGCGGTCCAGCCTGTGGGATTGTTCGGCGAGTTCAGGATGAATGCGCGCGCGCCTTGCAGCAGCGCGTCGAGCCGATCGAAATCCATCCGGAACCCGCCTTCGGGCAGCGCCGTCAGCTCGATCTCCGTCACCTCGGCCTGGCGCAGCAGCGCGGCGTTGCCGACGTTCGGCCAAGCGGGGCTGTGCAGCACGACGCGTTGCCCGGCGCGCACGATCGCGGCCAGGGCCACCGACACCGCCGCCATGCCGGAGGCGGTGACCTGAATGCGTGTCTCGGCGACCGGCTTGCGATGCAACGCGGTCAGATAGGCCGCGAGCGCGGTGCGCAGCGCCGGCAGGCCGCGGACGTCGATGTAGCGCGTGTGTCCGGCGTCCAGTGCGGCGAGGGCGGCGGCGTGCGCCACGTCCGGGCTGGGCTGGTCGGATTCGCCAAAGCACAGGAAGTCGACGTCAGGCGTGGCGAAGGCGAGCTTGGCGACCTCGAAGATGCGGGAGCCGGGGATGTGCGCGATGTCCATCCGGGTCATGTAGGCGAACCGGTCGCCGGTTCCCAGGGAAACGAGCGGGGGTCGGGTTGTTGCTGTCATTGCGAGCGCAGGCGAAGCCATCTCCATCTGCGTGCGCAGCTGCCGTAGTGCGCACCTGGATGGGGATTGCTTCGCCTACGGCTCGCAATGACAGGCGGGACCGGGCAATCATGCGCCTGTTCGAGGAGCTTTCCCGTGCTTTCGCACGTATGAGTTTCCCCTATGCTTTCGCGCGTACAAGATTGCCTGCGCTTTCGCGCGTACAAGATTGCCTGCGCTTTCGCGCGTACAAGATTCCCTGTGCTTTCGCACAAGGGTCACGCGGCTGCCATCGTTCCGCCACCTGTCGGGAGCTATCGAATCGGTCATGCGCGATTCCCCGACTCGTCTGCGTCGCCTGTCCGTCGGCCCTCTGGTGCGCGGCCGCGAGGGCGGTGCCCGGACGGCTGAGCCCTGGCCGCTCGGCGCCACCGATGGCCACCATCACGTGATCCGCCGGATGCGCGCCATCCGCCGCGGGCTGATGGTGCTGCTCTGGACTCTGCCGTCGGCGATCATCCAGGCCGTGCTGCTGCTGTTGCCCGGGCAAGGCAAGGTCGCGTTCGCGCGGATCTATTGGGCCGGCTTTGCGCGCCTGATCGGCCTGACGGTGCGGGTCGTGGGCGAGGAAGCGAAGCCCGGCAACCGGCCCGTGGTGTTCGTCTCCAACCACTCCTCGTGGCTCGACGTGCCGGTGCTCGGCGGCCAGCTCGATGCCTGCTTCATTGCCAAGTCGGAGGTCAGTCGCTGGCCGCTGGTCAGCACCATCGCGTGGCTGGGGCGGACCGTGTTCGTCAGCCGCAAGCGCGGCGCGACAGTGAGTGAGCGCGACTCGATGCGCGGCCGGCTCGCGGTGGGCGACAACCTGATCCTGTTTCCCGAGGGCACGACCTCCGACGGCTCGCGCGTGATGCCATTCCGCTCGACCTTCTTTGCCATCGTCGAGGGCGAGCGGCCGCCGCTGATCCAGCCGATCTCGGTGGCGTATGACCGGCTGGGCGGGCTGCCGACCGGGCGCGCCTGCCGGCCGCTATTCGCCTGGTATGGCGACATGGACATTGCCTCGCATTTCTGGCGCCTGGCGCAATGCCGCGGCCTGCGCGCCACCGTGCTGCTGCACGCCCCGCTGGACCCGGCGCTGTTCGCCGACCGCAAGACGCTGGCGCGCGCCGTGTGGGGGACCGTTGCCGATGGCGCGGCGACGTTGCGGCAGAATCGCCCAGCCCAGCCGCTGTCGGCCGCGGCGGCGCCGACGCCACCGCTCGACGCGCCGACCGCTGCCTTTGCGTGACCCGTGCGACCTGCGCGCGCGGGCAGATTTCGCGCCACCAACTCTGCTTTTACCTCTCCCGTCGGGAGAGGTCGGAGCGCGTCAGCGCTCCGGGTGAGGGACTTGCCGCGACCCCAATGGTTGCCACGTCGCGCCACCCTCACCCGCCGCTTCGCGTCGACCTCGCCCAGAGTGAGAGCTAATGCCACGACGCCGCGCCAGTCATCATGAAAACTCCACCACCTACATTAACCGGTTGACATGATACCGGCGAAACCTGCCACAGTGTGGAGCGCCAACGGAGGTTCCCACGCGCTCTTGCGCTTGACCCAGCCTTGTATGCCGACGATTGCTGCCGCTCCCCGCGCGGGACGTTCCTGTTGCGGCTGGGCGGAGTGTCGTTGATGAGCGCGTCGGGATGAGCGAGCCGAAGCAGTTGAGCCTCAAGCGTCTGCACGTCATCACCTGGGGCTGCCAGATGAACGTGTATGACAGCCTGCGCATGGCGGACGTGCTGGCGCCGTTGGGCTATGCGCCGGTGGGGTCGCCGCAGGATGCCGACATGGTCATCCTCAACACCTGCCATATCCGCGACCGGGCCGCCGAGAAGGTGTTCTCCGAGCTTGGCCGGCTGCGGCGGATCAAGGACGCGCGCGCGGCCGAGGGCGGGCGGATGATCCTGGCGGTGGCCGGGTGCGTGGCGCAGGCCGAGGGCGCCGAAATTCTGGCGCGCGCGCCGTATGTCGACATCGTGCTGGGGCCGCAGACCTATCATCGGTTGCCGGAGATGGTGGCGCGGGCGGCGCACGCTGCCCATGGCGACAATGCTCGGGGCGACAAACAGGGTGCCATCATCGAGACCGATTTCCCAGCAGAGGACAAATTCGACTTCCTGCCGGAGGCATCGGCGCCGCAGGGGCTAAGTGCCTTCCTGACCATCCAGGAGGGCTGCGACAAGTTCTGCAGCTTCTGCGTGGTGCCCTACACGCGCGGCGCCGAAAGCAGCCGTCCGGCCGAGGCGGTGCTGGCCGAGGCGCGCAAGCTGGTGGCGCAGGGCGCGCGCGAGATCGTGCTGCTCGGCCAGAACGTGAATGCCTGGCACGGCGCCGCGCCAGCGGCACCAGATGGCGGCGTCTGGGGGCTGGGGCGGCTGTTGCGGGAAATGGCGGAAATCCCGGGCGTGGCGCGGCTGCGCTACACCACCTCGCACCCGCGCGACATGGACGACGCGCTGATCGCGGCGCATCGCGATTTGCCGCTGCTGATGCCGTTCCTGCACCTGCCGGTGCAGTCGGGCTCGGATCGGGTCCTGGCAGCGATGAACCGCCGGCACACCGCCGATGACTACAAGCGGCTGATCGAGCGGCTGCGCGCGGCGCGCCCCGGCCTGGCGCTGTCGTCGGATTTCATCGTCGGCCATCCCGGCGAAACCGCCGCGGACTTCGCCGACACGCTGGCGCTGGTGCGCGAGATCGGGTTCGCGCAGGCGTTCAGCTTCAAATACTCCGCCCGGCCGGGCACGCCCGCGGCCGGTGCGCCGGGCCAGGTGCCGGAAGCCGAGAAGGACCAGCGCCTGTACGCGCTTCAGGCGTTGTTGCGCGAGCAGCAGGCGCGCTTCAACGCCGGCTGCGTCGGCCTGACCTTGCCGGTGCTGTTCACCGGGCCGGGCCGCCATGCCGGACAGATCGCCGGCCGCTCGCCGTTCCTCCAGCCGGTGCACATGACCGGCCCCGCAACCCTGATCGGGCAGGAAATCCCGGTGCATATCGCCGCCGCCCACACCAATTCCCTGTCCGCAACCCCGCTAGAGGAGAGAGCCTGCGCTTGAGCCAGATCGTCACCCCTGTTTCCCAGGCCGGCGGCAAGGCCGTCACCCTGCAATTCTCCGACAACACGCTGCTGCCCCTGCTGCTGGGCGATCACGATCGGCACATGGTGCGAATCGAACAGGCGCTCGGCGTGCGCATGTCGTGCCGCGGCAACCGGGTGGCCATCGCCGGCGATCCGGCGCGGGTCGACGTGGCGCAGGCGGCGCTGCAAGGCCTCTGGCGCCGGCTGGAACGCGGCGAGAGCGTCGGACGCAGCGATGTGGAGGCGGCGATCAAGCTCTCCGACACGGAAACCGATCCCCGCCTGCCCCTGTCCGACCTGCCGGCAATCCGCACCCGCCGCGGCGCGGTCGGCCCGCGCAGTGGCGGCCAGGCGGCCTACATGGACGCGCTGGCGCGGCATGAGATGGTGTTCGGCATCGGCCCGGCCGGCACCGGCAAGACCTATCTTGCGGTGGCGCAGGCGGTGGCGATGCTGCAGGCCGGCTCGGTCGACCGCATCGTGCTGTGCCGCCCGGCGGTGGAGGCGGGCGAGCGGTTGGGCTTCCTGCCCGGCGACATGAAGGAGAAGGTCGATCCGTATCTACGGCCCTTGTACGACGCGCTGCACGACATGATGCCGGCTGACCAGGTGCTGCGCCGGATGACCAACGGCGAGATCGAGGTCGCGCCGCTGGCGTTCATGCGCGGCCGCACGCTGGCACATGCCTATGTCATATTGGATGAGGCGCAGAACACCTCGGCCGTGCAGATGAAGATGGTGCTGACGCGGATGGGCGAGGGCACGCGCATGGTGATCACCGGCGACCTGACGCAGATCGACCTGCCGTCCGGCGTCCGGTCGGGCCTGCGCGATGCGCTGGAGACGCTGGAGGGCGTGCCGGGAATCGGCGTGGTGCGGCTCGACAAGCGCGACGTGGTGCGCCATCCGCTGGTGGCGCGGATCGTCGATGCCTACGAGCAGCGCGAGGCGGCCGCCGGCGAACAGCGGCGTGAGGCGCGGCGGTCGCGCAGCCCGGAGCCATCTGCCACGACCGGCCAAGGGAACGCCCCAGGGAACGCCCCAGGGAACGCCCCAGGGAACGCCCCCGGGAGCAGCCCGGGCAAATAAGCGATGGACCCTTCCCCTAGACCCAGCCCCGCATCGGCGGGGATCCACACTAGAGCGACGGTCATTGTTGCCGAGCCGGCTTGGCGCCGCGTCATCCCCGGCGTGGTGGCGCTGGTGGCCCGTGCTGCACACGTTGCACACGCTGTGCATGTTGCGCGAACCAACCCTTCTCCTGTCATTGCGAGGCGCGCAGCGACGAAGCAATCCCCGTCCGGGTGCCCAACTGGATGGGGATTGCTTCGTCGCTTCGCGCCTCGCAATGACAGTTTCTCCGATCGCCCCGACCCGACCGTGGTGCTGACCACCGATCGCGCCGTGCGCCGGCTGAACGCGCGGGACCGTGGCCGCGACAAGCCGACAAACGTGCTGACCTATCCCTCGATCGGGGCCGGCCTGCCGGCCGAGATCATCCTCGCGCTGGGCCAGGTCCGCCGCGAGGCCGCGGCGTCATCGCGTCGACCGGCGCATCATCTGGCGCACCTCGTGGTGCATGGCGTGCTGCACCTCGCCGGGCACGACCATCACCATCCCGGCGAGGCCCGCCGCATGGAACTGGCCGAGGCGCGCATTCTGCACCGGCTGCGCGTGCCCAATCCGTGGAGGCGCGCATGAGCGGCCGGTCGGGGCCGCTGGCAAAGTTGCGGGGGCTGTTGCCGCGCCGCGCCCCCGAGCCCAGCCTGCGCGAGTCGATCGCCGAGCTGGTACAGGAGGCCGCCGAGGCGCCGCAGACCCCGGGCACGCCGCCGGAACTCGACCGCCAGGAACGGGTGCTGATCAACAACATCCTGCGCCTGCGCGAGACCTGCGCCAATGACGTGATGATCCCGCGCGCCGACATTATCGCCATCCGCGCCGACGTGACGCTGACCCAGGCGATCGAGCAGATCCGCATCGAGGGCCACTCGCGCCTGCCGGTGTATCGCGAGCAGCTCGACGACATCATCGGCATGATCCATGTGAAGGACGTGTTCGCTTTTGTCGGCCGGCCGGAGGCGTTCTCGATCGAGGCGATCCTGCGGCGTCCGCTGATGGTCGCGCCGCAGGTCCCGGTGCTCGACCTGCTCGCGCAGATGCGCCAGGCGCACATGCACATGGCGCTGGTGGTGGACGAGTATGGCGGCATCGACGGGCTGGTGACGATCGAGGATTTGATCGAAACGATCACCGGCGACATCTCCGACGAGCACGACGATGCCGAGCAGCCGCTGGTGGTCGAACGTTCCGATGGTGCATTGGATGTGGATGCGCGTCTGCCGGTGGAGGACTTCGAGGCGAAGGTCGGTCCCGTGCTGAGCGAGGACGAGCGCGATTCGGACATTCATACCGTCGGCGGACTGGTTTTCACGATCGCCGGCCGGGTGCCGGCGAAGGGGGAGATCGTCAGCCATCCGGGTGGGTTCGAATTCCGCGTGCTGGAGGCGGACGCGCGGCGGATCCGGCGGCTGCGCGTGCGGCGCGTCACGCAGGAGGCTGCTGCATGATGGTGGCTGCGGGTGCTTGTGGCGGGTATGATACTGCCGACGCAATGATTGGCCCGCGTAGCTTGGCGGTTGCGCGCCGCTCCGCGGGTAACACAGAGACGCGGAGATCTCAGGGCGCTCAGAGAAGTGTATTCTTATGCGCTTCGCGCGAAGTGTCATCGCACGATGCGCCGCAGGTCGTCTTTCAGTATTGTGCGTTCAAAGTTGATTGGCAGCCCGAACGTACGCCAACGCAATGACCCGCGAGGTCGTTGCCACGCACGGCGATTGCGAGGGCATCAAGCCGATCTTCGCTGAGACGCATGAACTACTAACGCCGTAAATCTCAGCAACCCACGGCGAAGTCCCGCGGCGAGGACGAATTCATCGGTCGCAGCGGCCGATCCCTGGTGGATACGTGCTCTGTAGCGATTTGATAAGCCGCGGACACAATCAACTCACATTTCGCGCGTAATCATCCCTGCCGCGGAGGAGAGAGGAAATGTGTCCGCGACCTGGCACAGTCTGCCTGCTCATATGCATCGTGCTATCGATACTGTGCGTCGCCCCGGTGCAACGGTCGCGGGCGGCGCCGTCTTCGCACGATCTCGCCCTGGTCGACACGATCACCTGGGGTGCCAATTCATCGACCATGGCCGCCTTCGAGTCACTCGGCCGCGAGCGATGGCTCCAGCTTCAGTTGCATCCGCCATCCGAGGAACATCTGCCCAAAGCCGCGCAACAGGCGATCGACGCGCTTCCCGTCAGCCGCAGGTCGGCGTTTGACCTCGCTGCCGATTTCGACGCGGTTGGGCGGGTTGCCAACGGGACGACCGATCCGGAACAGCGGGTCGCCGCATTGAAGACCTTTCAGGACAGCATGAGCGACATGGCGCGGCAGGCCGCAACGGTCAATATTCTGCGAGCGCTCTACGCGCCCGACCAGCTTCGGGAGCGCATGACATGGTTCTGGCTGAACCACTTCAGCGTTTATCAGGGCAAGGCGAATCTGCGCGTGCTCGTGGGCGACTACCAGGCCAATGCGATCCGCAAACACGCGCTCGGCCATTTTCGGGACTTGTTGATGGCAACGCTGCGGCACCCGGCGATGCTGCGATTTCTCGACAATGCCGATAACGCCGCCGGGCACATCAACGAAAACTATGCGCGCGAGATCATGGAGCTGCACACCATGGGTGTCGGCTCGGGCTACACGCAGAAAGATGTCGAAGCACTGGCGCGGATCCTGACCGGTGCCGGCATCGATGCGAAACCAGAATCACCGCGGTTGAATCCCGAATTGGAGCCGTTTCTGGTGCGTGATGGATTGTTCGAATTCAATCCGGCGCGGCATGATTTCAGCGACGAGATTTTTCTCGGCAAGACGATCAAGGGAAACGGCTTTGCCGAGATCGAGCAGGCGGTCGACCTGCTGTGCGCCAATCCCGCGACCGCGCGGCACATTTCCGATCAGATCGCGATATATTTCGTGGCAGACGATCCGCCCAGGGCGCTGGTTGACCGCATGACAGAGACTTTCATGCGCACGCAAGGCGATATCGCGAGCGTGCTTGACACGCTGTTTCGCGCTCCCGAGTTCGCCGTGAGCGAGGGAACCCGCTTCAAGGATCCGGTTCGCTATATTCTCTCCGCGGTGCGCCTTGCGTATGACGACAAGGTCGTTATCAATACGCTACCGATCCAGAACTGGCTGAACCGCCTCGCCGAGGGGCTGTTCAACCGGCTGACCCCGGATGGCTATCCCCTGAATTCCTCGGCATGGGACGCATCGGGCCAGATGATGACGCGCTTCGAGATCGCCCGGCAGATCGGTTCGAGTTCGTCCGGGCTGTTCAAGCCTCCCGGGCCGAATGGCGTGGATCAGCCAGCGTTCCCGCTATTGCAGAACGCACTGTATTTCAGCTTATGGCAGGCCGATCTGTCCTCGGCGACCCGCGCGGCGCTGGATGAGGCCACGTCGCCCCAGGACTGGAACACATTGTTCCTGTCCTCGCCCGAGTTCATGCGATAAACGACAGAACAGGAGAGAATGGAGATGCGCCTCAACCGTCGCGATCTTGTGACCGGCCTGGCCGCACTGGCACCGATGACCATGGCCGGCCAGCTTTGGGCCGCGCCGAGCACGGATGCGCGTCTGCTCGTCGTGTTCCTGCGCGGCGCCTACGACGCGGCCAATATTATCATTCCGGTGCACAGCGACTTCTACCATGCGTCGCGCCCCACGCTCGCGATCGCGAAACCCGATCCTGAAAGCGCAACCGCCGCGCTGCCGCTGGACGCCGATTGGGGTCTGCATCCGGCGTTGCGCGAAACGATCTTTCCGCTGTTCCAAAAGGGGCAGGTGGCGTTTGTGCCGTTCGCGGGAACCGACGACCTGACGCGCAGCCATTTCGAAACCCAGGACACGATCGAACTTGGCCAGGACCTTAAGGGCTCACGGGATTACCGCTCTGGTTTCATGGCGCGCCTGGTGAAGACGCTGACAGGTGCCCGGCCTATTGCGTTCACGGACCAATTGCCGCTGACCTTCCAGGGCGGCGGCGCGATCCCGAATATCGCGATCAACAATGTCGGCAAGCCCGCCATCGACGCGCGCCAAGCCAGGCTGATCTCGGCGATGTATGCGGGCCAGCCGCTTGCCGCCACGGTCCGCGAGGGCTTCGATGTCCGCGACGACGTCTACCACGCGATCACCGATCACATGCTGGCGGCCAGCCGGGGCGCCGCATCGCCGAAGGGCTTCGAGCTGTCGGCGCGCCGCATCGGTCAATTGATGCGCGACCAGTTCAATGTCGGGTTCGTCGATGTCGGCGGCTGGGACACCCATGTCAACCAGGGCGGGGCGACGGGCTATCTGGCCGATCGCATCGGCGAGCTCGGGCGGGGACTGGCGGGGTTCGCCGAGGAGATCGGCCCGCACTGGAACAATACCGTTGTGGTGGCGATTTCCGAGTTCGGGCGGACGTTCCACGAGAATGGCAATCGCGGGACGGACCATGGGCACGGCAGCGTTTATTGGGTGCTGGGTGGGAACATCAAAGGCGGACGCATGGTCGGAGAGCAGGTCCCGGTCGACCAGGGGCATCTGTTCCAGAACCGTGACTATCCAGTGTTGACCGATTACCGCGCGCTGTTTGGTGGTCTGTTTCAGCGGATGTATGGGGTGGACCGCGACAATCTGCAACGTGTCTTCGCGTCGGCGCAGCCGCGAGATCTGGGGCTGCTATAAGGGCTCGCGGCGGGGGGAACTTCGCCGCGCCGCAACCGATCAAGGTCTGATCTCGTATCTTCAGGAGGACCGCATGCATCGTCTGTTGCTTCTTATCTCGCTTGGTCTGCTGGTCGCAGGCTATCCCGGCCGCGCCGCGGAGGCGCAGGGAAACGCGTATCCCCCGGGCGCTTATCCACCTGGCCCGCCACCACCGCCGCCTCCGGGCGCGCGTCCTGGCCCAGGCGCGCGGGGCCCCGCGTACAACCAGGAGAATTGCGGCACACCCGACGAGCCGAAGCCCTGCCCGCCGCTGCCACGCGTTCCGCTGCAGTACTATCCCGCGAACCGCCCGTAACGCACGGGCCCACCCGGATGGGGATTGCGTCGCCTGCGGCCCGCAATGACGGGGGGCAAGACGGCGGGATCGGCAAATCGGCCCGCGGCGTTTACTCGGCCGGCTGACCTTGCGGCTGTGCCGCTGGCGCCTGACGGCCGCCGCGCAGCCGATCGAGGTAAATATAAACCACCGGAGTCGTGAACAGCGTCAGCGCCTGCGAAACGATCAATCCGCCAACGATCGCGTAACCCAGCGGCTGGCGAAACTCCGACCCCGTGCCGTTCATCAGGATCATCGGCACGCCGCCCAGCGCCGCGCACGCCGAGGTCATCAGTATCGGCCGAAGCCGTTGATGCGATGCCTCGCGCACCGCCGCCTCACCGCTGAGCCCCTGCTCGCGCTCCAGCCGCAGCGCGACGTCAACGATCATGATGCCATTCTTCTTCACAATGCCGATCAGCAGAATGATGGCAATGATGCCGATTACATTGAGGTTCTGCCCCACCGCGATCAGCGCCAGCAGCGCGCCCAGGCCCGCCGACGGCAGCGTCGACAGGATCGTCAGCGGATGGATGAAGCTCTCATACAGCACGCCCAGAATGACGTAGACGGCCAGCAGTGCCGCGCCGATCAGGATCGGCTCACTCGACAGCGATTGCTGGAACGCCTGCGCCGTACCTTGGAACGATCCGGTCAGCGTGACCGGCGCGCCGAGCCTGTCGCGCGCGGCCTGCACCGCAGCCGTGGCCTGGCTCAGCGCCACGCCCGGGGCGAGATTGAACGAAAGCGTGGCCGCGGGATATTCATCCTGATGGCTGACTGTCAGACTGGTCGCCGCCGTTGGGTCGACCTTCACGAATAACGAGAGCGGAACGTTTCCGCCGGTGATCGGCGAGAGCAGGTAGACCGAGTTGAGCAGGTCCGGCGTGGCCTGCAGCCCGGGCGGCGCCTCCACGACCACGTGGTAGCTGTTCTGCTGCGTGTAGTACTGGGTCACCTCGGCCTGGCCGATCAGGTCATAGATCGCAGTGTCGATATTCGTCGGCGTTATCCCGAATCGTCCGGCGGCGTCGCGGTCGATGGTCAGATTCAGCGCCAGGCCCTTCGATTGCTGATCGGAACTGACGTCGGTCAGGGCGGGCAGGGTCTGCAGGGCGGCAAGCAGCTTGGGCGCCCAGGTGTCCAATTCGGTCAGGTCGGGATCGGACAGGGTGTATTGATACTGTGCCTGACCCGTGCGGCCGCCGACATTGATGTCCTGTGCTGCCTGCAGAAACGTTTGCACACCGACCAGCTCGGCCAGCTTCGGGCGCAGCCTGGTGATCACCTGATCCGCCGTGTCCGGCCGTCCGCTGCTCTTGGGTTTCAGGGCGATGCTGAGATTTGCCTGGTTGGTGCTCGATGAGCCGATGAACAAACCCACCGCGGCGACAGCCACATCGTCGCTCACGACCTTGGCCACCTCCTGCAATTTCTGTTTCGTTTTGGTGAAGGACGCATCCTGCGAGGTGATCATGACCCCGTTGAGAAAGCCGGTGTCCTGCTGGGGGAAAAAACCAGTGGGTACGGTGGTATACAACCCGACCGCCGCCGCCATGGTCGCCAGAAACACGATCAGTGTCAGCAACTGGTGGCGCAGCACCGCGTCCAGCGCGCGCGCATAGCCGTTTTCCAGGTTACGAAACCCGGTCTCCAACGCCCGGGTGACCCGGTTCGCCGCCGGTTTGGGGACCCGCAGGAACAGCGCGCACAGCATCGGCGTCAAGCTCAGCGACAACACCAGGGACAGCCCCACCGCGGCGCTGAGGGTGACGGCGAACTCCCGCATCAGCAGGCCGACCACGCCGCCCATGAACATCAGCGGCGTGAACACCGCGATCAGCGAGATCGAGATGGTCAGAATGGTAAAGCTGATCTCATTGGATCCAGCCAGGGCCGCGGCCAACGGTGCCTCGCCGGCCTCGATACGATTCCAGATCACTTCGACCATGACGATGGCGTCGTCCACCACGAAGCCGACGGCGATTGTCAGCGCCATCAGCGACAGGTTGTCGAGGCTGTAGTGCAGCGGCAGCATCACCGCCGTGGTCGCCAGCAGCGCCAGCGGGATCACGGCGCTGGGAATAAGGGTTGCGCGCACATTGCGCAGGAACAGGAAAATGACCGCCACCACCAGAACGATGGTAATCAGCAATGTTATCTCGACATCGTTGACCGAATCACGAATCGTCTGGGTGCGATCCGCCAGAATGTGGATCTGAATGGCGGGCGGAATGCTTGCCTGCAAACTGGGCAACGTCTTGGTGATCTGGTCCACCGTCTGGATGACGTTCGCGCCAGGCATCTTGTAGATGATCAGCAGAATGCTCTGACGTCCCTTCAGCGTGGGATCGGTATTGGCCTTCCCCGGGAAGGCCCAGGCGCCAACCTGGTTGTTTTCCACGTCCTGAATGGCCTCACCCAGATCACTGACCCTGATCGCGGCTCCGTCGTGATAGCCGACGACGAGGTTGTTCCAGGGCGCCACGTCCAGAATCTGGTCGTTGGCGTAGACGGTGAGATTCTGCTGTGGCCCACTGATCGCGCCCTTCGGGGCATTGACCGTGCTGGCAACAATCTGCGCGCGGACACTGTCGATTTGCAGCCCCAGCGCCGCGACCTTGCGCGGATCGATCCGGATGCGGACCGCAGGCTTCTGCTGGCCGCCGAGGGTCACCAGGCCCACCCCGACGATGCGCGATATCTGTTGCGATAGAATAACGTCGGCATAATTATCGACCTGCGCGAGCGTCAGGGTGTCGGAACTCAGCGACAGGATCATGATCGGCGAGTCGGATGGATTGACCTCGCGCAGGGTGGGTGCGCTCGGCAGGTTGGTGGGCAGTTGCGCGCTCGCCGCGGTGATCGCTGCCTGAATCTGTTGGAAGTCGGTGGTGATGTCCTGCGACAACTCGAACTGCAGGATGATGCTGGTCGACCCCAGCGAGCTCACCGAGGTCATCTGGCTGATGCCGGGGATCAGCGAGAACTGCCGCTCGAGCGGCGTAGCGACGTTCGAGGCCATGGTCGCGGGGCTCGCGCCGGGCAGCGTGACGCTGACCTGGACGGTCGGAAAGTCCACGTTGGGCAGTGCCGCCACGGGCAGGTTGAGGTAGCCGACGATGCCGACCAGCAGGAACGCGGTGGCGATCAGCGTGGTCGCGACCGGCCGAAGGATGAAGGGGCTTGAAAGGCTCACTTGGCCGTCGGTGCCGGTTGCGCGGTTTGCGTTGCTTGTGTCGGCTGTGCCGGCGCCATGACCCTGACCGTCGAGCCCGCGGACAAGGTCATCTGTCCGTCGGTGACCACCGTCTGTCCCGGCGAGAGACCTTCGGTGATGACCGCCGTCGTGCCCTGGGTCGTGCCGAGCTTGATCGCTTGTACCGACACTGTCTGGCCAGCCCCCCCCTGGTCGGCCCCAACCAAAAATACGAAAGGACCGCTCGGTCCCACGTTCACCGCTGCGGTTGGAACCGTCGTGGCTTTCGCCAGGGTTTGCAGCGTCAGCCGCACGTTGACGAACTGACCCGGCAGCAGCAGGTCGCCCGTGTTCTCGAAGCGCGCCTTCAGCTTGACGGTGCCGGTCGTGGGATCGACCCGATTGTCGGCGATGCTCAGTTGGCCGGTTCCCAAGGAGGCGCCGGTATCCTGGCTGATCGCCTGCGTCGCCAACGGCTTGCTGAACCCGGCGGACACCTGCGCCAGGCGCTGATAGTCGCCCTGAGGAACTGAAAACACCACGGCGATCGGTTCGATCTGGTTGACGATGACGATACCGACGGGTGCGGTCGTCGAACCGGTCGCCCCGCTCGTGCTGCTGGTTGCCCCGCTCGTCGTCACGTAGTTGCCCGCGTCGATCAGGCGCACGCCGACACGCCCATTGATCGGGGAGGTGATGTGGCACCAATTCAGATTGACCTGGGCGGTGGCCACGACGCCTTGGTCGAGCAGGACCATGCCCTCATCCTGCTTCACCAGGGCCTCCTGGTCGGCATAGGTCTGTTTGGCGATCGAGTCCTGCTTCACCAGCGTGGCGTAGCGCGCGAGATCGACGCGCGCGCCGGCGAGCAATGCCTGATCGCGTGCCAGCGTCCCCTGAGCCTGGGTGAGCACGGCCTGATAGGGCGCGGGATCGACCTGGGCCAGAAGTTGACCGGCCTTTACGGTGGTGCCCTCGACGAAGTTGACGCTCAGCAGGATGCCACTGACCTGGGCGAGGATGGTGTCGCTCGTCCAGGCCTGTGCCGCGCCGATGGCGGTGATGGACACCGGCAGGTCCTCTGCCAGCACCGTGGCGACGGTGACGGCGACCGGCTGGGGCTTGGCCGGCGGGTTGGGCTTGTTGCGGAAGATAACCCAGGTGAGAAAAGCGGCGGCCAGGGCCCCCAGGGCCAGCAAAATCCACCGCCGCCGCTGCCGTGCGGGTTGGACCGCAGGCAGCGCCTCATCGATCCGATGAACGGGCTGCGGAACCTCGGGGTTGGTCAAGCCGACCTGGTCCATCATTGTTGGCAGCCATTGGCAGGCGGGCGTTGCAAGCTGCGCCCCGATCGGCGCCGAAGCCACCGGGCAGGCGCGAGGCGGCCGACCGATCCGAGAGGGCCGATGGGCACGGCCTCCCGGAACAGCACATTGCGGTCGGATCGCGGAGGCGGTCGTGCGGTTGCGGGATGGTGCACCATCACATCACTTTCGTTGCCACGGGCAGTCCGCGAGGCGCTCGGAGCATCCCGTCGTTTCGGCCCCTGTTGCTGCTTCGGTCGTGAGCGCGGCTCACCAGCAAGGCGCCGATGGAACCGGCGCTGCATCAAAACACGGAGCCGAGCAGGATTGCGTGGCCAAATCTGGATTCGGTCTCGCCTTTACGGCTCGCAGTTCCGGGTACCCCAGACGGCGGCGTGAAGGAGACTATCGACCAGTCATGGCGGCAAGGTCAGGTTCGGAAACTACCTATGGCACATCGCGTCCGTCGGCGATTGCCCGGTGGGGTGCTCAGGCGCTTACCGGGACTTGAATTGCTTGCGGATCAATGTCCGCGCGTCATCGGGCCAAGGCAAACTTCGCGGCGGACGCCTGCGGTGGATCGTGCTCAGCGTCGCCCGCCCGGCCAGAGCGGGCCAAGCCGTTCCACGATCTCGTCGTGCCGGATTGCCAACTCATTCGCGGTCTGCCGGAACCGGCGCTGCTCGGCCTTAGGTGCGTGACCTTGAATGCCATGTCCTGGCTGTCCGATGCGCGGAACCAGGCCGGAGTGATCGGAACGACGGCGAGTCGGCATAGGTCCATGACGAAGGCGCGGGTCTGACCGAAGCTCGCGGCTGCCGCTCGGTCGAGCCGGAACACGCCAAGCGCGGGAGGCACCTCAGACGGCCGGCGACGGCTCACCCATGCGGCACATCGCACGAGGTTTGCGCAGGAGACGTTAACACAATCTTAACCCTTAAGAGGTATTCGTAACGACCTTGACGGTACTGCATCGCGCGGCGTGTGCAGATATTGCCTCGCTGACCCTGCTCCCACTGGGAGTAAGCGTCCGGTGCCAGATGACGGGCGCGTAATTTCTGGGGTGTGTGATGTTCAAGATCATGCACGTGACGCGCGCTGTGGCGGGCCTGGCCGTGCCGTTTTCCGACCTCGCCGTGGCGAAGCTGGACTCAGTCGCCGTCGATGACGGTTCCGCTCTTAAGGCGGCCGATATTGGCTGCGGCGTTTAATAACGCCGAAACTGGCGGCAGGCAGGGAAAAACCACTGTTCTCCGTCCAGCCATGCACGACGTACCGGTACCGGCATCAAAATATTCGCTGTACCGGAATGTCCGGTTCGGACATGGTGGGGGTTTGGAATCGGGCCACCAGCGGTCCTACGCGAAGGCATGGCGTGCTCGTAGATTTTTTGTATTCGCATCCGACCTGGGAAATCGGCGTCATCATCGTCGGTCTCTGGACCGGCATGTGGCTGCTCGGACTGTGCATCTTTCACCACTTCGTCGATGTTCACCTCCGCCACAAGGACACCGAGACCGTTGGGCTGACCTATGCCATCGTCGCGGTGGTTATGCCGTACTCATCGCAATCGTGGTGGTCGATGTGTGGGAAACCTTCACCAAAGGTGACGAAATCGCCACGGCGGAAGCGAACAAGCTGAGCAACCTCATGCTTGATTCCGCCGGCCTTCCGCCGGCGATTGCCGGCACTGTGCGCACCGATCTAAACTAATACATCGGCATCGTCGTCAAGGCGGAATGGCCCGCCCAGCAGCAGGGCAGGCTTGATGACAAGGTCTTCGAACCAGGTTGGACGGTGGTCGGCCAATTGAGCACGCGATTGGCGTCGTTCGAACCCGCGACCCTCGGCCAGAACGTCAACAAGGCCGAGATGCTCCACGCCGTCAGCGATCTCATCAAGGCGAGACGATCGCGCATCCTGGCGGCGGGCGATCATCTGCCTGACATCGTCTGGCAGATCCTGTTGATCGCGGGCGGCATCGCGGTCGTTTACACTTATCTGTTCGGCGCCCACAGTTTGGCCATCCACTTGTCGATCACCGGCCTCATCGCGGCCACGATCGCACTCGTCTTCGTTCTCATCATCGCGCCGGACTACCCATTCCGCGGCGATGTCAGCGTGGGTGACGATGCGTTCCTCGGCGTCCAGGCAACCGCGCTCGATGAGGCCCAGGTCATGCCAGTGCCCGTAACGGCAACGCCCTGACCCTGATCATGGCAGACATCGACATATTCCGTGAACGGACCAGACCATGCTGAACGACTGGTTCTATACCCATTCCACCTGGGAGGTGATGGCCACCGTTTGCGCGGTGCTCCTGACCATCTCGCTGCTCGGCCTGATCTCTTTTCATCGGCTGGTCAATTGGCAGGCGCGCGAACACGACACCGCGATGGTCGGACTGAGCTATGCGCTGGCTGGCGGGGTCTATGCCGTCGTTCTGGCCTTCGTCGCCGTTGGCACCTACGAATCCATGGACAAAGCCACGGCCATCGCATCCGAGGAAGCCAATGCGCTCAGCGGCCGCGGCTTCATCAGCTCCGGCCTGCCTGCCGAGCTCGGCACCGAGGTTCGCGCTGACGTTGATGGCTATATCGAGATCGTGACGAAAAAGGAATGGCCGAAACAACAGGCCTATGACATGGACAGCGTCAACTACACGGAAGGCTGGAAGATCCTGCGCAAGATCACCCTTGAGGTGGCCAGAGCGTGGACGACGATGCCTATATCGGCGTGAGGGAGACCATGGCGCATATCATCGACCACGCCGAGGGTCCGGCCGCCGCCGGCGCTGACGAAAAGAAAGAGTGATCTCGGGCGTAAGCTAACGTCGCCCGGCAGCACCGCAGCGCATTGCATCACGGCCTGCCTGCATCCACGAGAGGGTCACGCCCGCTGCCGAACTGTTGTCAGATGCGACCGGTGGGAGCCCCCCTCGTGCGTCAGCACCTCAAATTCTGCGCATCATGCGGTGAAGTGAAACCCCCTGGGAACATACAGGCTGGATCGCGCTTAGCGTCGCCCGGTCGGCCAGAGCGGGCCAAGATAAACGCTTTCGCTCCGCGACCCACAGATGGGGTAACATATTACCACATAGTCAAACCCTTGACCCAGCCCCCCACTTCCCCCATAAGCCGCCCCTCTTTGCAGGACCGTCGCCATGCTGAAGACCACCCTCTCGCTGAAACCCGCGGAGGTGACGAAGGACTGGGTGCTGATCGACGCCGAGGGCGTCGTGCTCGGCCGCCTCGCCTCCATCATCGCCATGCGGCTGCGCGGCAAGCACAAGCCGCAGTTCACCCCGCACGTCGACTGCGGCGATAACGTCGTGGTGGTCAACGCCGAAAAGGTGCGCATCACCGGCAACAACAAGGCCGACCAGGCGATCCTGTATTACCACACCGGCTATCCGGGCGGCATCAAAGGGCGCAGCATCCGCCAGCGCCTGGAAAGCGCCCACCCCGAGCGCGTGCTGGAAAAAGCGGTCGAGCGGATGATCACCCGCGGCCCACTGCAGCGCCAGCAGATGAAGCACCTGTATGTCTACGCCGGCCCCGCCCACAAGCACGAGGCGCAGCAGCCCACGGCGCTCGACGTCGCCGCGATGAACCCGAAGAACAAGAGGGGCTGACACAGATGTCCGGCACACAGAGCCACTCGCTGGCCGATCTTAAGGACCTGATGGCGACCGCCGCGCCGGCACCGACGGGCCTCGCCCCGGCGGCCGAGCAAGGCAAGGTCGAGCCCAAGCGCGACGCGTTCGGCCGCTCCTACGCCACCGGGCGGCGCAAGAACGCCGTCGCCCGCGTCTGGATCAAGCCCGGCAAGGGTGAGATCAACGTCAACGGCAAGAAGGCGGCGCAATATTTCGCCCGCCCGGTGCTGCGCATGCTGATCACCCAGCCGTTCCTGGTGGCCGATCGCTACAACCAGTTCGACGTGTTCTGCACCGTCGTCGGCGGCGGGCTGTCGGGCCAGGCCGGTGCGGTGCGCCACGGCATCAGCCGCGCGCTGACCTACTACGAGCCCGACCTGCGCGGCATCCTCAAGGTGGCCGGCTTCCTGACCCGCGACTCCCGCGTGGTCGAGCGCAAGAAGTATGGCCGCGCCAAGGCCCGACGTAGCTTCCAGTTCAGCAAGCGCTGACGGCGTCACGTCTCTGCCTCGGCAGAAGGGCGGGTCCGTCAGGGCCCGCCCTTCTGCTTTTCAGCCGCCCGAAAACCGACGATAAACCGACCGCGAAGGAGCAAGCATCATGGCCAGCCGACAACCCAGCGTCTTCATCGATGGCGAGGCCGGCACCACGGGACTCGGCATCCGCGACCGCCTGCTGGCGCATCCCGGCCTGACGCTGCGCAGCATTGCCCCGGAATTCCGCAAGGATCCCGCCGCACGGCGCGACATCATGACCGAGGTCGATCTCGTCGTGCTGTGCCTGCCCGACGACGCCGCGAAGGAATCGACCGCGCTGGCCGACAGCCTGGGCAATTCGGCGCCGAAGCTGCTGGATGCCTCGACCGCACACCGCGTGCATCCCGACTGGACCTATGGCTTCCCGGAGATGCAGCCAGACCAGGCGGCGAAGATCGCGCGCGCGCGCAAGGTGGCGAATCCGGGGTGCTACCCGACCGGTGCCGTCGGCCTGATCCGGCCGCTGGTCGATGCCGGGATCATTCCGGCGGACTATCCGATCACGGTCAATGCGGTGTCGGGTTATTCCGGCGGCGGCAAGTCGATGATCGCGGCGCATGAGGGTGCCGGCGGTCCTGCGTTTGAGCTGTATGCGCTGGGCCTGGAGCACAAGCACCTGCCGGAGATCCAGCTCTATGGTGGTCTGACGCGGCGGCCGATCTTCGCGCCCGCGGTCGGGCATTACCGCCAGGGCATGCTGGTGTCGGTCCCGCTGCATCTGGACACGCTGACCGGCAAGCCGCGCGGGGCCGACCTTGGTGCGGTGCTGGCGCGGCATTACGCGGGCTGCGCGTATGTCCGCGTGGTGCCGCCGACCGCCGACGGCAAGCTGGAGCCCGAGGCGCTGAACGACACCAATCTGCTGGAGCTGCGTGTTTACGCCAACGAGACGCATCGCCAGGCCGTGCTGGTGGCGCTGCTCGACAACCTGGGCAAGGGCGCGTCGGGGGCCGCGGTGCAGAATATCGGATTGATGCTCGGTCTGGACGAGGCCGCCATGCGCACCGCAAGGGAGCCCGCGCATGCGTGACCACCCGATGGCCGAGAAACACGTCATGGCCGGGCCTGACCCGGCCATCCTCGTCATCCCCGCGGCACATGCCAATGCCGCTGGAGATGGCCGGGTCAAGCCCGGCCATGACGTGGGATGAGCGTCGGCCCGGTCTACGCCCTCGACGGCGTCGCCCCCTCCATCGCGCCGGACGCGTTTATCGCCCCCAACGCCGCCGTCATCGGCGACGTGGTGATCGGCGCGGAGAGCGGCGTCTGGTTCAGTTGCCTATTGCGCGGCGACATGAACATCATCCGCATCGGGGCGCGCACCAACCTGCAGGATGGCACCATCGTCCACGTCGACTCGGGCGGCCTGGCGACGCATATCGGCGATGACGTCACCATCGGCCACGGCTCCATCATCCATGCCTGCACCCTGAAAAACCGCGCCTTCGTCGGCAACGGCGCCATCGTGCTGGATGGCGCGGTGATCGAGGAGGACGGTTTCCTCGGCGCCGGTGCCTTGTTGACCCCGGGCAAGGTCGTCAAGCCGTTCGAGCTGTGGGCCGGCGTTCCCGCCAAGCTGATCCGCGTGATGAGCGAGGAGGAACGCCGCCGTTACGATCGCAATGCCGAAGCCTACCGCCAGCTCGCCGCGCGGTTCCGCGCCGGACTTCAGCCGGTCGCACGCTGAGCGGCCATGCCGGTAACGATCCGCCAATGCGCCATCCTGGTCGGCGGCCTGGGCACCAGGCTCGGCGCGCTGACCGCCACCACGCCGAAGCCGCTGCTGCCGATCGGCGACCGTCCCTTCCTCGCCTGGCTGATGCGCGAATTCGTTCGTTTCGGTGTCGAGGAGTTCCTGTTGCTGACAGGGTATTTGTCGCAGCAGGTGGAAGCCCAGGTGCAGGCGCTGGCCGCGCAACTCCCCCGCGATGCGCGCATCGTGATCTCCGAGGAACCCGAGCGCGCCGGCACCGGCGGCGCGGTGTTTCACGCGCGGGAGAAGCTCGCGGAACGGTTCCTGCTGTGCAACGGCGACTCGCTGTTCGATTTCAACGTCGCACACCTGCTGGCGGACGCCGCCGCCGATGGCCCCGGGGTTCTCGGCCGCATCGTACTGCGCCGGATCGAGGACGCCTCGCGCTACGGCGTGGTCGAGCTGGCGGGGGACCAAGTCGTTGCATTCCGCGAGCGCCCGCCGCCCAACACGGCTGGCCTCATCAATGCCGGCGTGTATGTCTACGACCGGCGGCTGCTGGATGAGCTCACGCCGACCTGCTCGCTGGAGCGCGACATAATGCCGCGCCTTGCCGCGCGCGGGGCGCTGCGCGGCACGGTCGCGGACGGGTATTTCCGCGATATCGGCATCCCCGAGGATCTGGCTCGCGCGTGCGAGGAAATGCCGCGCCTGCTGCGCCGCCGGGCCTTGTTCCTGGATCGTGACGGTGTGATCAACATCGATCACGGCTATGTCGGCGCGCGCGAGCGGTTCGAATGGATGCCTGGCGCGCGGCAGGCGATCCGCGCGGCCTCCGACGCCGGCTGGCACGTCTTCGTCGTCACCAACCAGTCGGGCATCGCCCGCGGTCATTACACCGAGGCCGAGATGCACGCGCTGCACGCCTGGATGACCGAGGAGATACGCGGCGCCGGCGGCACGCTGGATGATCTGCGCTTCTGTCCGTTCCACGCCGAGGCGACGGTCCCGGCCTATCGCGATGCCGCCCATCCATGGCGCAAGCCGGCGCCCGGCATGCTGCTGGACTTGATCGAGGCCTGGCAGATCGACCCGGCGCGGGCGGTCATGGTGGGCGACCAGGACACCGATCTGCAGGCCGCCGCGGCCGCCGGCGTGACGGCCCATAAATTCACCGCCGGCAATTTGCTGGACGCCGTCCTGCCCTTGCTGCAACAGTCCGCCGCGTGACCACCACCATTCGCGCGCGCGTGCCGCTTCGCCTCGGACTTGCCGGGGGCGGCACCGATCTCAGCCCTTATTGCGACAGGTTCGGCGGCGCGGTGCTCAACACCACGATCGATCGTTACGCCTACGCGTTCATTGCGCCATCGTCGGACGGGCGGCTGCACTTCGTCGCCCCGGACCTCGATATCGCGGAGAGTTTTCCGCTGGACCTTGCCGCTGTCGCTGAGGCTCGGCTGTCGCTGCATGCCGGTGTCGCGCGGCGCATGGCGCTGCTGTACGCCGACGGCAAGCTGGCACCGCTGACGGTGACCTCCTATGTGGAAGCGCCGGCGGGGTCGGGCCTCGGTTCGTCGTCGGCCTTGGTGGTCGCGCTGGTGGAAGCGTTCCGCACCTATTACAACGCCCCGCTCGGCTTGTACGACGTGGCCCATCTGGCGTTCGAGATCGAGCGGATCGATCTGGGCCTCGCCGGCGGCAAACAGGACCAGTACGCCGCGACCTTCGGCGGCATCAATTACATCGAGTTCCACGCCGGCGATCGGGTGATCGTCAACCCGTTGCGCGTGTCGCCGTCGGCGGCGCACGAGCTGGAGACCTCGATGGTGATCTGTTTCACCGGCGTGTCGCGCCGCTCGGAGGCGATCATCATCGAGCAGCAGCGCGGCATCGGCGCACCCGACGGCGACGCGCTGGAAAGCCTGCATCAGCTCAAGTCCGACGCCATCGAAATGAAGGATGCGTTGCTGCGCGGGCAGATCCCCCGGATGGCAGCGATCCTCAACCGGTCATGGGCGGCGAAGCAGCGCACCGCGGCAGGCATCAGCACCGGCTTGATCGCAGAGTTGCACAAGGTGGCGTTCGCCAATGGCGCGATCGGCGGCAAGGTGTCGGGCGCGGGCGGCGGTGGGTTCATGATGTTCATCGTCCCGCCGGACCGCCGCGTGCAGGTGATCCGCGCGCTGACCGAGGCCGGGGCCGACGCGGACGGCGTGCGGTTTGTCACCGCGGGGGCGGAGTCGTGGACGGTGGATATTGATGCGCCGCAAGGACGGACTGGGGTTTGACGGTGCGCTGATCGTTCGGTTGACCATCCGCAGGACCACGCTTGCGGGGATAAAACAGGCGGGTTACGCAAGCGTTTACCCGCCCGAAGAGTGCGGCGGCGGGAATAAACTATGGCGCACGAGCGGCGTTACGCCAAATGCTGAGCCGCCGACATCGGAAGCGTGCACGCGGGGACCATGGCCGGACATTCACAATTCAAGAACATCATGCACCGCAAGGGCGCGCAGGACGCCCGCCGCGGCCGCCTGTTCGCGCGGCTGATTCGCGAAATCACTGTCGCCGCCCGGCACGGGCTGCCGGACCCCGCCGCCAACCCACGGCTGCGCGCCGCCACCGCCGCGGCCCGCCAGGCCAACATGCCGCGCGATACCGTGGAGCGCGCCATCAAGAAAGCCAGTGGTGCGGCCGGCGGCGATGACTACGTGGACGTGCGCTACGAAGGCTACGGCCCGGCCGGCGTCGCGGTGATCGTCGAGGCCCTGACCGACAATCGCAATCGCACCGCCTCCGACGTGCGCTCGGCGTTTGCCAAGCACGGCGGCGCGCTGGGTGAAACGAACTCGGTCAGCTTCCTGTTCAACCGGGTGGGCGCAGTGCGCTATCCGGCCGCCGTCGCCTCGGCCGACGACATGCTGGAGGCCGCGATCGAGGCGGGTGCGGAGAACGTCGAAAGCGATACCGAGGCGCACGAAATCACCTGCGCCCCGGACGACTTCTTCGCGGCGCGCGACGCGTTGGAGGCGCGGTTCGGTGCGCCGGAGAGCGCCCGGCTGGAATGGCGCCCAACCACCAGCGTCACCCTCGACGAAGACCGCGCCGGCAGCCTGCTGAAACTGCTCGATGCGCTCGAGGACAACGACGACGTGCAGAACGTCTGGGCCAACTTCGATATCCCCGACGCGGTCATGCAGAAACTGTCGGCCTGAGGCCGGGAGCCTGCGATTCCGCCCCTTGGCCCTTCCGCTCGCTCAGTCCGCCGCGGCGTGGGTTGGCGTGTTCAGGCGGCTACGGATGGTGGCGTAGGCCAAGTTGATGGTTTTCAGGCGTTCCTCGGCGGCGCGGTCGCCGCCGTTGGCGTCCGGGTGGTGGCGTTTGGCGAGTTCCTTGTAGCGGGTCTTCACGGCGTCGAGCGTGGTTGGCCAGGCGAGGCCCAGGGTGGCAAGCGGTTCGCGCAGTTCGCTGGGAGTTTGATCGGGCGAGCGGCGGGCGGAGCCTCGGATGCCGGCAGCGGCCAGGACGTGCAGCGGATCCCGCAGCACCGCTTCCTCCCATGCGCCGACGCCGATATGGCCGAGTGGCCATGTGGGACGTTGCCAGGAGGTATCGGCGCGCAGGTTGGCCTCGATTTCGCCCGGGGTCATGCCCTTGTAGTAGTCCCAGGCTGAATTGTAGGCGCGCACATGGTCGAGGCAGAACCACCAGTAGTCGCGCAGGTTGAGCCGGGTTTTCGGGGCGCGGTACTCGCCCATGGCGGTGCACTCGGGCACGTCACAGGTACGGCCGGGCGAATCAGGGTCGGGGGCGAAGGCCCGTATGCGCGCGTTGCGTCGGGTCATGGGATTTGCGTTATGCGGAGAAGGTGGGGGATTGGCAATGTCGTCTTGCGGGTCCGCTTGGCAGACCGGCTGTGTGGGAGGATATCTGGGGGATGACCTTGCGTGCCGCAAGACTAGAGGCTGCGTTGACCCAGGCGTTTACGCCGGTGGTGTTGCGCGTGGTGGATGACAGTGCCCGCCATGCGGGACATGCCGGGGCGCGACCGGGCGGCGAGACGCACTATAGCGTCGTGATGGTGGCGGAGGCATTTCGCGGCATGAGCCGGGTGGCGCGGTCGCGCGCCGTGCATGCGGCGCTGGCGGCGGAGTTCAGTGGCGGGATGCACGCGCTGGCGCTGACGCTGCGCACGCCGGAAGAGCAAGGGCGGCTTGGATAGGCGCCCGAACCCGGGGGCACGCAATATGGGTTCGCGGGCAATTTTCTTCTCTCAATTTGCTTTTCAGGCGCAGTAGATACAATTTTCTGCTATGCGGTACCGTGTCGCAGGCCGTCGGGCAGGCACCTGGGGCGGATAAGTTGGAGAATCTGGCATGGCGCAAAAAGAACTCGATCGGGTGGATCGCGACATCCTGCGCCTGATCGCCGGCGATGCCTCGCTGTCGCTGGCGGAAATCGCGGAGAAGATTGGCCTGACGCCAACGCCCTGCTGGAAACGCATTCGGCGGATGGAGGAGGCCGGCATCATCAACGGCCGGATTGCCAAGATCGATCCGGTCAAGGTGGGATTGCCGGTGTCGGCCTTTGTCGCGGTGGAGACCGCGGATCATTCGGCCGACTGGCTGCGGCGTTTTGCTGACGTGGTGCGCGATACGCCCGAGATCGTCGATGCGTGGCGGATGAGCGGCGACGTGGATTATCTGCTGCACGTCGTGGTGCCGGATATCTCGGCGTATGACGCGTTCTATCGCAAGCTGATCGCGGCGGTGCCGCTGCGCAATGTGACCAGCCGATTTTCGATGGAACGGCTGAAGGACGCGCCGCTGCCGATCTGATGGGGGTCATGGGCCGGTTGGGGCAGCGGTTTGCTGGGTGTCCATCTGGTCGGGGTGTTGTACCTGTGCGCTGTTGACGCGGTAGTGATCGCCGAGCGACCGGTGCAGAGCAATCCGTTGCAGTGCTCGGCGTCGAATTGTAGCGCCGTCGGAGTCTTTATCGGGATCGCTTCGGCCGCGTTGGTTTGTTGGCGAAACAAGAGGCACCCTGGGGACGCCGACGGCCGTGCGCTGAGGCGGAGATCGGCGCGCTGGCGAAGCCCTCCACCAGCCGTCGCGCCGCCGCGAGTTCCGCGCCCGTAACCACCAGCGGCGCACAACCCAACGCTTCCCACATTCGCGTCGCAAAATCCGGATACAGCCGCACCGGCCCCGGCCCATTGGCGAAATCCGAGCGGTCCTTCACATCGAGATAGCTCTCGGTTGGCAGTCCTTCGGCGAGCACCACATCATGCTGCGGCAGTTCGATGTGGTGGTACGTGACGCGATCGATCGGCACTTGCGTGATCGTCGTCCCATTGACCAGGTATTTGACCGGAATCAGGACGTTACGAATGTAGATCGCGTGGTCCGGCGAGAGGTACAGCGTGGTGTGCGGTTGGCCACGGCCGAAGGCGTTCGCCGCCACGCGGATTGGCCAGACCTGTTTCGGTCGCCTGTGGTTCGCGCAGTGCACGTGGCGGCAGCCGATCCAGAGGATTGGTTCCGCGGTCCTGGTCAGCACGGTCAGGGCCAGATCGCCGACGTTCAGGTCCTCGACGGCGACCTCGCCGCGCGTGGTGGCGATGCGGGTGCCGGCGGCGAAGCAGGGGGCGGCCTGGATCGCGGCGTCGCCGTTGGCGGTGTCGGTGGTGATGACAAAGCCGGTGGCGGCGCCGGTGAACTGCACGTTGTCGAGGGTGATCGTGCCGTTTGTTGCGTTCTCGGTTACATCGAGCGTGACGTCCTGGCCGTTGCTGCCGGTCGCGTAGACGATCTGGTCGATGGCGATGCCGCCGCCGAAAGCGATCTCGTCGCCGCCCGCGACACCCGTTATTGCGGCGAAGATATTCGCACCGCTGGCAATACCTGGGTTGGCCAGCACCAATGTTTCGGCGGCGCCGTTCGCGAAGCTGACGGTCGGCGTGGCACTGGGGGTGGCGTCGAGCAGCAGCGTACTGCCGCCGGCGAGGTTCAGCGTCCCGCTGTCGGCGATGCTGCCGGTGATTTCCAGCGTGCCGCCGGATGCGGTGATCGAGCCGCCTGCCAGGCTGACGCCAGCGAACAGCGTCCCGAAGCCCTGGACCGCGCCGCCGCTGTCGCCGCCCAGATTGTCGCTGGACAAGGTCACCGCACCGCCCGCCTGCAGCGTGCCGCCACTCAGGTCGATCGCGCTGACCCCTAGGGCACTCCCAACACCGACGCTGCCGACGACGTTCACGAGCCCGCCGTTGCCGACGATCAGCGAGCTGGAAGAAACACCGCCAACGGAAAGATCGCCGGCGAGCAACGTTCCACCGCTCGCCACCGTCATATCAGATCCACCAGTCCCGATGCCATTAACGACCGCCACCTGGTCGGTCCCGGCATTCAGCGTACCGCCGATAATATTGACGATCCCGCCGTCGATGGAGATTCCGCCGGGGCTGGTCACGCTGACCTGCCCGCCGCTCTCGATATTCAGCGTGCCGCCGCCGACGTGGCCGCCGACCGTCAGGTCGGCTGTGGACAGCGTGCCACCGTTCATGACGGACAGGCTGCCGTAGCTGTCCATCCCGCCGACCGCCAGGCCGCCGATGCCAACGGCCAGCGTGCCGCCGTCCACCGTGGCCGCCCCGCCGAAGCCCCCGATTTCGAACACATTGGTACCGGTCTGGATGACCTGCGCGCCGCTCGAAATCGTCAGCACGGCCGCGGCACCGCCCTCGACGCCACCAATGTTGAACCCGCCGGCGGACAGCGTGCTGGCGGTCTCCACGGTCAGCGTGCCGTTGCCGGCGTTGATCCCGCGGGCGACAACCGTCGCGCTGTCCTCCAGCGTGAGGGCGCCGGTACCGACGCCAATTGGCGAGCCGATGGCGATGACCTCCGTGGCGACGATCGTTCCGCCGTCGACGATGACCGCGCCACTGCCCCCGATGCCCCCGCCGGCGAAGTCCGCACCGATCTGGAACACACCGTTGGTCTGGTTGAGCAGACCGCCGCTCTCGACGGTCAGCGTGCCGGTGCCGGTGCCGCCATCTCCGGCATTGCCGACGACAATGTTGTCGGCGGACAGCGTGCCGCCGGAGTCCACCGTGACGGTGCCGCTGTTGCTCGGGCCGTTGCCGCTGACGCTCAGGGTGCCGGCGACGGACACCACGCCGAGGCTGCCGACCGTCATCACCGCGGCATCGGTGCCGGTCTGGGTGACCGTTATGTTCGCGCTGGCGATCAGGCTGCCGTCGACGGTGAGGCTGCCGCCCGTGCCGTCGTCGTCGCCCATGTCGCCGACATCGACGCTGCCGGTGGCGAGATCGGCGCCGAGGGTCCAGTTGCCGGCCCCGTTGACGTCCAGCGCCGCGATCGTATCGGTTCCGGTGATCGTTCCGGCCCCGGCTGCCAGGATCGCGGTGTCGGCCGAGTCCGGCGCCAGGCTGGCGGGGTTCAGCGCGTCGGTCAGATCGTTCCAGTTCGCCGCGTTGGCGAAATTCGTGTCGGCCGCAGCGGTCCATTGCAACGTGCGCGGCACATCGTAGGCGTCGAGCGCCAGTTGCACGGCACCTGGCGCCTGGATGAGGCCGGCGCCCTGGTCGGCGGCGGGCAGGCTCATGCTGACGGCGGATTGTTCCAGCATCGACGTCACCTGCGCGGTCGTCAGCTCGGGGTCCGCCTGCAACATCAGCGCGGCGACCGCGGCGGCATCCGGCGCGGCGGCCGAGGTGCCGTAGAACCCCTGAAAGCCCGGCACCGAGGTCTCGATCCCATCGGGCGCGACGAAATCGACCTTGCCGGCCAGCACGCTGGGGCTCAGTGCGGTACCGGTCTGATTGAACAGCAACTGGCCCGGGCCGGTGCTGGAGAACCACTCGGTCCAGTTCGATGCGACGTTGTAGGCGGGGGAATTCGCCCAATAGGCGGCGCCGACGGTGTTGACACCGGGGATCAGCTCCCAGCCATGCACCGAGCCAGAGCCGATGCCGGCGTTCGGATCGTCGATGACGGCGCCGGGGTCCTGCGCCGCTGCGGGTGATCCGAACGCAATGTATTTGAATTGCGACACGGTCGGTTCGCCGGCGATCTGATAGATTGCCAGTTGGTAATTGGTGGCGGTTGCCGATTCGGGGACCGTCAGGTCGATCTCCGGCAGGTCGCCGTAGCCATCCGCGGGGTCGGACACCTGGTAGGATGATGCGACCAGGGTGCCGCTCATGTTGTAGAGCGCCATCCCGAGGCTGTCGGGCACCGAGCTGCCATTCTGCGACGGCCACGCGGCGTTCCATTGCAGGTCGAGCGAGGTGTCGAGGCTGCCGGGCACCGTGATGGTCTGGAACACGGTGCCGTTGTCGAAGAGCTGGGCGGACACGGTCTGCGCCGGGTTGCCCGCCTGCACCACAAGCTGCGCGATCGTCGGTTGCCAGGCCGCCTGGAAATAGGCGGCACCGTCGTTTGATGCGGCGGTGAAATAGTCGACCCCGGCGGAGATGGCGTTCTGCACCGCGGTGTCGATCGGACCGGCGACCTGAAAGAAGGGGGTCGCGCTGTTCGACCAGTCATCGACGATGATGTTCACGCCGGCGTTCACCAGCGCGTTGACGCCATTGGCGAAATCGTCCTGGGTGCCGACCGCGGAATAGAAATAGATCTGCGCCCCCGGTGCGACCTGGTGCACCAGCTCGGCCATCGCCAGGCCCTCATTCTCGACGCCCGGGGCGTTCGAATCCTGCAGCACCGTGACCGCCGAGGTGCCGGAGCTGGTTTCCGGCAGATAGCCGAGCTGGGCCGCGGTGTCGGCCGGATCGACGACGCCATTCACCGTGGCGTTGAAGCTGTCGGACATGATGCCGATCTTGATGCCGGTGCCGGTGATCGGCGCGCCGGTGACGGTCTTCATCGTCGCCTGCACGATGTTCGCGCCCAATGCCTGTGCGCCGGTGGTGATCTCGTAGCTGACCCGCGACGCCGATCCCGGAACGGTAATGACGGTGCCGCCCGCGGTGTCGCTCGCGGTGGTCAGCGGTCCGGACGCCGGGCCTTGCACGTTAAGCGTGCCGATGACGGAGCCGTTGTTCTCGATCGTCAGCGTGCCGGTGCCGGCGTTGTAGGACGCCTGGTTGGCGATGGTGTTCAGCAGGTCGATGGTGCCGCCCAGCCCGAGGTTGATGATCTGCCCGGCGAAGGCGCTGAGCGTGCCGATGTCGAGGCGGCCGGCGCCATCGATCGCGACGGTCTGGGTCGCGGGGATGGCGGTCTCGTCGTACAGCGTGGTGTCCGGGTTGACGACGAATGTTCCAGTACCGGTTATGGTGCTGCCGGCGCTGAGCGTGCCGCCGCCGGCGAACATGCGGATCGTGCCGTCGTTGGTGAGCGTGCCACCGGCGGCGATGGTGGTGTAGCTGGCCTCGGCGGTCAGCAGGCCGTTGAGCAGCAGGTTGTCGCCGCCCTCGACGACGACGCTGGAGTCCGTCAGCAGCACGAGGTCGGCGGGTTGCCCGCCGTCGGCCTGCGTCGCATTGATGTCGAAGGTGCCGCCGGATGCGTCGGCGATGATCGCGCCGGTGAAGCCGGTTGGGCCGATCGCGGTCAGCAGCGCGTCGGCGTTGGTGCCCGCGCTGGTGATGGTGACGTAACGGCCGAACAACGCGCTGGTGGCGACGATGGCGGCGGGGGCGGACGGATCCGTGGAGCCGAGGCTGATGCTTTCGCCGAGCAACGGGGTCAGTTCGTTGCCGAAGGTTGGCACGTTGGTGATCTCGTCGGTGCCGTTGAGCGATATCGTTCCGCTGTTGATGATGATGCTGGCGCCGCTGGCCGGGACGGTGGTCGGTGCGCCGGAGGCGGACCAATGTGTCGGGTCGAACCAGTTCCCGCTGCCGCCGATCCAGGTGAAGGTGTTGCCAGCCATCGTGATCCCCCTCGACGCGCGCGGCGTCGCCGTGCGGCATTATTTTCCTGCCGGATTGAATG